>Ga0209804_1001041_pt1 | contig 18897 bp, 22 predicted proteins | sample GraSoiAngelo_139_FD_185896 | JGI IMG/M metagenome (GOLD analysis project Ga0209804, IMG submission 185896) | Grasslands soil microbial communities from the Angelo Coastal Reserve, California, USA - 14_0929_12_20cm (SPAdes) (version 2) | ecosystem: Environmental > Terrestrial > Soil > Grasslands ... | reverse complement strand
CCCGCATCGCTCCCGGTGCTGCGCTGAGCGGAGCCGAGCGATGCGCATGAACGCGCGTCGTCATCGTGCGCGCAAGCGCAGCGCCTCCGCGTCATCGCACAAGACTGCGGCGAGGGCGGCTCGCCCTGCCGCGCCGCGACGTGCGGCGATCTTCCGCAACGGTCGCAATCAAGCCGTACGGCTGCCGCAGGACCTTGCCTTTCCGCAAGACGTGAAGGAAGTGCAGGTGAGCCGCCGGGCTCCCAGCGCATGAGCGCGGCCTGACGAGGTCATGCGTGCAGAGCGGCTGCGGCGCGCCGCGCGTGTGCCTGACGTGGCGCAACGGAGCCTGTCACGCGCGAAATGTGGGGTCACCGGAAAGTCAGGTCACCAAGGTTCGACGAGGTGACAGGGTGCTTGTTACAGAGTTAAGTCGCCGCACGGCGACACCCCCCGCAGCCAACGGGGAGGCGACCAGCACGCCGAGCTTGCTCGTCTCCAGCAGGCGACGCCTTCCGACCCGATCCGACCTTCGCGTATCCTCTATCAGCGTGGAAGCGGGAGGGTGAATCCGTCCACCCGCATCCGAACTTCTCCGCCGCGCGCGAATTTCTCCGCAGGGCCCGCGTTCGGATCGAGCCACTGAAGGGAGAAACCGCCATGTTTCGTGCAATCCGCGTACTACCGCTACTCATCGGCGTGCCGCTGCTCGCGACCTGCGGCGGCCAAGGCAGTGGTCCCACTTCAGCCCAGATGCCATCCGGGCGCGGCCAGCTCATCACGAGCCCGCCGACGAAGCTGAGCTCGTTCTCGGTCTCTGACCTGCTCTCCAAACTGAGCGGTAGTGATCTGGGCCAGGAGCTGCTGAAGCTCGCCTTCTCGCCGACCTGCTCGGTCGATGTGTATCAGCTTCAATATGACACGGTCGGCGCTCAGGGCGAGTCGACGACAGCCTCCGGCGCGCTGATGATTCCCGGTGGCGCGGACCCGAGGTGCGAGAGCCCGCGGCCCATTCTGCTTTACGCGCACGGGACCTCGACCCTCAAGACATACAACATCGCCGACCTGACGAGCAACGGCGAAGGCCTGCTGGTCGCGGCTGTGTTCGCGTCCCGGGGATACATCGTCGTGGCGCCCAACTACGCCGGCTATGACACCTCATCGCTGGGCTATCATCCGTACCTGAATGCGGACCAGCAGTCGAAGGACATGATGGATGCGCTGACGGCCGCGCGCAGCGCCTTCGCCTCGACGAACACCAGCGATAACCACAAACTCTTCGTAACCGGCTACTCGCAGGGCGGGTATGTCGCGATGGCTACCCACCGCGCTTTGCAGGCCGCCGGCACCGGCGTTACGGCCTCGGGGCCGATGTCGGGCCCATATGCCGTGGCGGCCTTCGCGGATGCCGCGTTCGAGGGACAGGTCAGTGGCAGCGCCGTAGTGAGTGTCACCCTGCTGGCCACCAGCTACCAGCACGCTTACCGAAACCTCTACTCGAGCCCGACCGAGGTCTTCGAAGCCAAGTACGCCGCCGGAATCGATGCGCTGCTGCCCAGCACGACGGATGTCAGCACGCTCGTTGCAGAGGGCCGGTTGCCCGAGAACGCGCTCTTCAGCAGTACCCCGCCGGCGCCCGAATTTGCCGCGATGACTCCGGCGACGACTCCGGCGAACCTCGCGCCCGTGTTCGCGCTGGGGCTCGGTCCCGACAACCTGGTGACCAACAACTATCGGCTCAGCTATCTGCGCGACGCGCAGGCCAATCCGGATGGCGGCTTCCCCAACACGAGCACCGGTCTGCCTGCGGCAAACCCGGGAATTACGCTGCGGCAGGCGCTGAAGACGAACGACCTGCGGGACTGGTCTCCGACCTCCCCCGTGCTCCTGTGTGCCGGGAACGAGGACCCCACGGTGTTCTATCTGAATACGCAGCTCATGCAAGGGTACTGGCTCAAGAACGCGCCCGGCAGCGTAGTGACGGTTCTGGACGTCGATTCGTCCGCCTCCAGCGGCGATCCGTACGCAGAGCTCAAGACAGGTTTTGCGGCGGCCAAGGCGTTGGTCGCCGCCGGTGCGGTCGCTGGCGGAGCCACTGACGGAGGCGCCTCCGCCGTACTTCACGCCTATCACGCCAGACTCGTGCCGCCGTTTTGTCTCGAGGCCGTCAGGGCATTCTTCGACAATCACTGAAGTCGCCCGGTTCCTGGGCGCTCTCGATAACTCGCGCGCTGGCGCGGCGGGTGGTTGCGATATCCGAACCAGAGCGGCTACGGCGCGCCGGACTTGTGCCTGAGGTTCTGCCACAGATCTTCCAGCCCTGCGCCTTGCAGTGCAGGGTTACCCCCTCTGAGCGAGAGGCGACCCGGCCCTGCCAGGACGACGACATCTCCAGGGCGCAATCGAATGGTGATCTGGTCCGTCGCGGTCCACTGACATCCAAGCCGACACCCAGGTACCCACAAAACTGACACTCAAGGCGCAGGGGCTAAGAATCAGTGGTCGGGGTGACAGGATTTAAACCTGCGACTCCTACGTCCCGAAGCGGCGATTCGGGCAGCGAAGCGACGCCTGGGGCGCGGCCCAGCACTTTGGCTCAGCAGTCTTCTCGTGTGCTCGGAATGCGGCAGTAACTACGTGCAGTATGGCCGGACGGACTATGTCTGCAGCGGTTTCTACAACGGGAGCACCTGCTCAAACGGCACGCGTTTTCGCATTGTGGACACCGAGCGTGCGGTACTCGAAGCACTGGAGCTCGATTTCCTGAGCCACGCGGCGCTATATCGGGCCGCTGCCCTAGCAACGGAGTTTTTCGACAAGCAACAAACTGTCGATCCTCGAACGATGCCCGCATGGTCCGCCGCACGCGCGGAGATCAATGCGCGTGAAGCGGACGTCAAAGACCAGTTCAAGGCGGGCCGGTTACCCGCAGCCGTTTTTAAGACCTGGCTTGCCGAGCTTGCGAAGGAACGTGATGTGTTGAATCGCCCCACGACTTTGAAGCCGACGCGAATCCCGCTCGTCGTCCACGTCCATTGACGAGGGGTGCAACGTTTGAAGGTGGTTTTGTCGAATTAGGCCGACACACGGCAACGCGCTAAGTCTGCACCAGCGGGTCTCGAAGGTAGATCGGCGTATGTTCCCTCTCGCCAACACAGTGGCGGTCGCCGATTCGAGTCATCGCGCCACCCTGTCGATGATTCGCGACAGTCGCGCGGGACCGAGTTTTCCTACATCCCATTAGGGTTTTTGCCTGGTTGTGATGGCTCAGCCTGCTCTTTACCTTGTAGTAGCTGCTCTTTACCCAGGAGTACAAAGAAACGCTCCGGCTTCGTCTTCGACCGGCCGTTTCTGCGACGGTAACACACCCAAAACGCGGCGCCCAATTGCGGCGAGGCGCCTCGGTCTTGCGTGGACTCGGACGTTGCAGTCTCGAGACCAACATTTGCATCGCCGCTCAAACATTGGAGACCGCCATGCGTGACCTCGAGCTTGAAGAGCTGAAAGAAGCTCATGGTGAAGATCCTGACGACCATGAGCATGACCAGGATCATGATCATGACCACCCGTGAACCCCGGCCATAGTTGATTGAGTCCCTGGGGTGTCCCGACGCCGAGTCGGGTTCTAGCCAGTCGTGACATCTCTAGGTTGCGCTGAAGCGCATGCTGCCGCGCGAATCGAGCAAGGTAATCAAGAAGGCCGCCGCGCCCGCTGGTTGAACCTGCTTGTTGAGTTGGTCGCACACGGCGCGCACCGAGCGAGACCACCAGGATGGCGAGGCCGCCGACCAGCAACCCGTTGCTGACTTTGAACGTGAGGGCGAGGTTCTGCGATCGGCATGCTGCTTGCCTTCTTCAGCTACAAGGAGCAATTCGTCACGCGCGTGAGCAATCTCATCGACAAAGCTGTTGATCTCACCATGCTCAGGCTCCATGCCGAGCGGCTGGCCGACATCGCGCTCGCCACCCCTGAGCCGCGTGAGGAAGCTCCCGCGCAAGCCGAGCCACGGCGCGCAGTCGCTATCGAGCTGCGCAACGTGGCGTTTCGCTACGGCGAGAATGAGCCATGGGTGCTCCAAGGCGTGAGCTTCCGCGTCGAGGCGGGCGAGCGCGTGGCTATCGTCGGCCCCTCCGGGTGCGGGAAGACTACACTGCTGAGGATCGTACTGTTGCTGGATCAGGCCACGAGCCGCCTCGACGCAGCCAACGAGAAGGCGGTGAGCGCTACCATTCGGGCGGCACGCGTGCGTGATACAACTTGTATGCGCGGCGTGCTCGGTGTGGTTGTGCGGGCCATTGCCGTGACCGTCGGCGCCTGCCTTTGCATCGGCCAACCGTTGTAACCCGTTTGAAAAAGAGTGGATCCAAACTGGCCGCAGGTTACTGCCGGACATTTTGGTCACTCGGTCTACAGGAGCGTGTCATGTTGAGCGATCCCATCCTCGAACAGAGTCCGTCGCTCGCGCAGCAAGCGGAGCAAAAAGTGCTATCCGGGCTGTATCGCGGCCCAATCGACCGCGTCCGGCTGGCAAAGAGCGGATATAGCGTCAGACGCGTCGATCTGTCGGACGTCTCGGAGGTCGTCACGGACGTGCGTCCCAAGGCGGGCGACCTGGTGCTCGCGCGAGTGAAGCGGCTCGGTCAACACCAGCATCTTGAATTCGTCAACGGGCGGCGAAGCCGCTTGTGGCCCGGAGACGAAATCGTCGTGGCATTCGGCGCTCGCTATGCTCCGGATCAGTACGAAGCCGTCGTTCCCGACGACCTTTCCCCCTGCCAACTGGTTGCAGGAGGAGGAATCGCCGGGCGCGTGGTTAGCCGCCACGCCAACATCAAGCCAGCTACCGATGTCGAGCCTCTCGGGTTGTTGGTCAATGCCCAGGGCGTGATCAACGTGCGCGGTGCGGCGCTGGGTCCATCACCGCCCCTGCGACCCCCTCTGGTGGTGGCCGTCGTCGGTTCGAGCATGAATGCGGGCAAGACCACGACCGCCGCGCACTTGATCGTCGGGCTGCGCCGTCGGCGTCTTCGCGTCGGCGCTGCCAAGGTCACTGGTACGGGAGCTGGCGGAGACCGGTGGTTGTTGACCGACGCGGGAGCCAGTCCGGTGCTGGACTTCACCGATTCGGGTTTTGCGACCACGGCAGGACTGCCGTTGGAAGCGCTCGAGCACATCCTGACTCACTTGACCGGGCATATCGCGTCCGCCGGCGTCGACTGCCTCGTCCTGGAGGTAGCGGATGGGTTGTTGCAGCGGGAGACCGCAGCACTTGTCCAGTCACATCGGTTCAGAAAGACGGTCGACGCGGCGCTGTTTGCCGCGCCCGATGCGATGAGCGCGATCGCCGGGGTCGACTGGCTGCGGCGGCGCAATCTTGCGGTTGCGGCGGTCAGCGGCATGGTTACGGCGTCGCCGCTGGCCCGGCAAGAGGCGGCTAGCGAGCTTGGCGTTCCGGTTGTGACGATCGATGAGTTGGCCACCGAGAAGGTCGTTTGCGACCTGTTTCCAGTCCTTCACCGTCTCACTGCTGATGGGGCCGTCGCTTGAATTACGCATATCAAGACGGCGCGACGCAGAGCGGGGAACTGCTCAGCTTCGAGCCTGGGCTGCGCTATTTGCTCGGGGTCCCGAAAGAGCTCAACGAAGCGCCGCCCGTTGTCGTGTGCATTCATGGGATCCGGCGCAACGTGCAGGAGCAATTCCGGGCGTTCGCGCCGCTGGCCGAGCAGGCAGGCTGGCTGCTGCTGGTTCCGTTGTTCGCGGCCGACTCTTTTCCTGACTATCAGCGCCTGGGAAGGCCTGGCAGGGGGGGGCGGGCCGATCTGTCGCTGCTCGGGCTGATCGGGCACCTGAACGCGCGATTCAGTCTGCCGGAAAGAACGATCTACCTGTTCGGACATTCGGGTGGCGCCCAGTTTGTGCATCGCTTCGTGATGGTTCATCCCCGCCACGTAGCGCGCTACGCGATCAGCGCCCCGGGGTGGTACACGTTCCCGGACGAGTCGCTGGCTTACCCCTGCGGACTTGCCGGCGGCGCGCCTGAAGGCGAGCTCGTGCGCCTCAGCGATTTCCTGAGGATTCAGGGCGCCGTGTTCGTTGGTAGCGCTGACTGTCACCGTGGACCCAATGTGCGGTGCAACCCGACCGTGGATACTCAGCAGGGAGTTCATCGGCTCGAGCGCGCGATGCGCTGGACCCGCGCGATGAACGCACGAGCGAGGGAGATGGGGCTCCCTGAGCCTCTGAAGCTGCAGCTGCTGCGCGACGGCGCCCATAATTTCGGCGGTCTGGTCCGGCGCAACCGACTGCACGAGCATGTCTGGGAATTCCTGACGAGCTCTGCGGAGACGGACACATGATGGGCTGGCTGGGGGTGCTTGCGCGCGCATGGATGTCCGCGCCGCGCAACATCCGCCTTCTGAACATGGCCCGACTGGCCCGCAGCGTCGCTCAAGGCCTGCTCGCTACCGACTTCGTGCTGTACTTGCGATCGCTCGGATGGAAGGGGGCGGCTATCGGTTCGCTGCTGGCGACCGCGCTGGTGTTTTCCGTGTGCGTCACGGTCGCGGGCTCGACCGCCAGCGACAGATACGGCCGCAAGGCATTCCTGCTCGTTTACGACGGCCTGCATGCACTGGCGTGCCTGATCGCGGCCCTCAGCACCTCGACCGCGTTGTTGGCGGGTTGTGCGATCGTCACCGGATTCGGCCGCGGCGCCAACGGTACGGCGGGCCCGTTTGCGGCCGTCGAGAGAGCCTGGATCACTCAGGGCGTGGACGCCCGGACGTGGACTCGGGCGCTCAGCACCAATTCCACGCTCGGATTCCTTGGAATGGCGATCGGCGCCATGCTGGCGATGCTGCCGAGCCTGTTTCCGGACGCTGTGACCGGCGCCCCGAACTTCCGGATCATCTTCCCGATCGCGATGGTGTCCTCGCTGATCTGTCTTGCATGTGTGATTCGAGCTCGCGACATGCACGCGGAACTGGTGGCCGCTCCGGAGCAGGAAGCCGATGAGGCCGCGGTGCGCCAGTCCGAGAACCGGAGTCTGCTTCAGCTCGCGGTCGTCAATCTGCTGCGGGGCGCAGGTATCGGATTGGTCGGGCCCATGACTTCGTACTGGTTTGCCGTGCGCTTCAACGTCGGGCCCGAGCACGTCGGCCCGATGATGGCGGCAGGCTTTCTGGTCGCTGCGATCACGTCGCAGATCTCCGCCAGCCTCGGGATGAGATACGGAATGATGGCGGTCATCGTCAGGCTGCGCCTCGTGTCGATGTTATTGATCGCTGCCATGCCCCTGTCTCCCAATCTGACCGTGGCGATGGCGCTTTACCTGGTGCTGACGACGATGGACCGCTCGTCCAACGGCCCGCGAGCGGCGATTACGGCCAACCTGGTTCGCAACAAACGCCGGGGGCTCGCCGGCACAGTGTCAGCGATCTCGCAGCAGCTCACGCGATCGCTCGGGCCGGCGGCAGCCGGCCTGATGTTCGACGCCGGGATGCTGGCGGCGCCGTTTTTCGCGGGCGCGTTCTTTCAGGCCGCGTACCTATATATGTATCAGCGCTGCTTCCGGGACAAGGATCCGTTGCTCGCGGCCCCGGTTACGGCGGCGCAGCCGGCCGGGCCGGGACCGCGCTGAAATGCCGCATCAGATTCCAGTCGAGCGTCTTCCGTTTCGCCTTGCGGCCTGTCGATTGAACGATGTGCTGCATGTTTCATGCGCAATAGCATGTACTTCTCTACGAATGCCAGCCACGCTAAAAGCCAGGGCGTGGAGATGTCGATTCAAGCGAAACCGCTCACAGGCATGACAATCGGTGTGCAGGGTGAAGCAGCCAACCGGAAATGTACTCGCGCGAGGATGTGCCATATCGGCAGTCGTCTGTACGTTGTTTCATTTGTTGCTAGAACCAACCGTGTTTCCCAGCTTTGAGGCATTAGCAGCAACGGCGGTGGCCGGTATCCTTCCGCTTGCACTCGGTAACTTTGTTTGGGACCAGGGCTTTCGACGAGCCGACAGCCAACTCTTGGCGGTAATGGCATATGCAACACCTCTCTGCAGCGCTCTTCTGTTAGCTGCACTTGGTGCGGTCTTGTTGACTTGGAACCTTCTTGTCGGCGCTGTTGTGATTGTGCTAGCCGGCGTACTTTCGCGCACGAACCCTTAGCGATCCTCGCCGCGTTCCCCACAGGTGAGCTCGCCGAAACGAAACGTCGTTGCTCGACTCGGTACTCGCCATACTGTCCAGAAAGAGGGTAAGCGCTCGAATAACACCGTGCTTGACGTCCGGGGCAATGTTACTGTCGCCGTTTTGGCTATAGACGTGACTAAGCAAATGAACAGGCCCCGGGTTGCTCGCTCTAAAGCCTGTTACTTCATCTCTCTCTTGCTCGTGCTGCTATTGGGAGATTCTGCGATATGCGCAGCTGACTCGACTCGACAATGCGCGGTCCCAGTCGGGACGAAATCGTTCGTATTTAGTTCCGAAGGCCACACGTTGCGAGGATTCATTGAGGCAACTGCTGGAGGCAGGAATCAGCCAGCCATTCTCATATTGCATGGGTCTGGATCGACGGACGTCATGCACGATGATCGTTCGGACGGTGGCTACTATAGAGCGCAACGAGAAGCCTTCCGGTCTGCCGGACTTGCTACCGTCGTGTGGGACAAGGCGGGCGACGGGTGTAGTGAGGGACAATACCCACACGGAACCCCAATCATGGCTCGTGCCACCGAAGTATTAGCGGCCATCGAGGCACTCAAACAGCGACCTGAGATAGATCCAAAGCGGATTGGCCTCTGGGGAATCAGCCAGGGCGGTTGGGTTGCGCCGATGGCAGCCGTGCGCTCGAAAGATGTAGCCTTCCTTATACTCGTGAGCAGTCCGGGCCGGGATGCAGTTTCGCAGCTTGAGTACCAGGCAGTGAACGCGTTACGCGCAAGCGGTGTGGGCGAGACAGAGCTGCGTTCGGCAGCGGCGACGCTGCGGCGAGCATTCGCAATCATGCGAGCAGGCGGGTCGTCCCAGGAGTTTGCGGCCGCGGTAGAACCGCTACAAAAGTATCCCGTGCTCCGTGAGCTTGGCATCACGGTAGGTACTCCCGAAGGATATCGCGCATGGCAATCTACTGCGGACTTCGTCTATCGGCCCGACACCGCCCTGAGGGAGCTGAAGCAGCCGACACTTGCGATCTTTGGAGATCGCGACGTGCTGGTCGACTGGCGTGAAAGCGTCGCTATTTATCGCGAATCGTTCAAGCGGGCGAATAATCACGATCTAACGATCAAGGTATTCAAGGGCGCCGACCACAACATCTACGGCATCGGACGAACAAAATCTGTCGACGGTTATGCGGACACGATGACCGGCTGGTTGCGCGCACGAGGATTTGCGCAAAGCAGTGTCGAGGGGCGATAGCAAGCAAATTGCCGGACTCACGCCCAACCCCAATCCAGTGTTGCGTGAAGATCGGCCACAGCACGGTCATTCAAGCCACCGACGGCAACTTGTGGGTCACCAATCCCAACACTCACCTCTGGGGAACGGTGTATATGATCACTCCAACGGGCACGCTGCTGCAAACACTCGCTTTCAGCGGCAGCGTCGCCCATGGGGTTGTCGCGGCGACCCGTTGCAGTTACGTATTTGAAAGGATCGCCCGTTGATTACACACCGGACTGACGAGCAGCGGTTTGATTCGCGGGCTAAGAGTAGTGCCGATCGGGCGTGCGAATTGCGTTCGCAGCACGCTGCTCGTAACTAGGTTCGAGGGCTCAACAAATAGTGACACCCCGACGGTACCCCGAGCGAAAATTTGATGGCACCCCGAGGCAAATCGCAGAGATTTTCTTCATCATGACGACGTACGACGGCGATGAGGACATCTTTCAGTGCCTCAGCCAGGGTGCCAAAGGCCACCTGCTCAAAGACGCACCACGGCAGGAAATCCTTTCCGCGATCCGTGCCGTGAGCGAAGACCGGCCCTACACCTCATCCTCGGTCGCGGCCAAGGCGCGGCAGCGCATGGCAAAGCCGAGCCTCACCCGGCGCGAGCTGGATGTGTTGCAGCTCGTCGCTCAAGGACGGAGCAACAAGGATATTGCACGGCGACTGGCCATCACCGAAGGCACCGCCAAGACGCACGTCAAAGCCATTCTGACCAAGCTCGACGCCATCAGCCGGACAGAGGCCGTGGCGGTTGCCCACAAACGGGGCATGATCCGCTTGTAACGCAGCCGTCAGCGATAAGCGCGCACAGTGCCATGGGATGAGGCGGACGTATTGGCCACCTCAAGCGGGGGCTTCGGGCAGTTCCAACTCGACTTTCGCACCCTGCCCGGATGCGACGCCGAGAGTGCGTAACTTATTGTTTTCATGGCAGTGTAGCGAGAATTGAGAGCGAGATTGAGACCGGTTGTGACCCCCTGATTAGGGGTCAATGGCTCCCCGGGTTGGAGCCGGATCACCAAGTAAGTACCGGTTCTAACAGAGAGGAATTTCCGCGGTCGCTCGTAAACTTACCCCTTTCATACCCCGGAATTCACGCGCTGCGACGAGATAGCTCGGGACGCCCTGAACCGTGTTGTGGTAAAGTGAATATGAGAGATCGCTTTACCCAGGGGATTAGATGAACTCAACCGTCAAACTCAGCAGCAAGTATCAAGTGGTCATTCCGCAGGCTGCCCGCGAAGCGCTCGGCCTTGAAGTCGGCGATGAGCTGTTGGTGCTCTGCAAGAGCGATCGCGTCGTCATGATGCCCAAGCCGAAGAAGTTCTCTCGCCGCACCGCGGGCCTGCATCGCGAGGTCTGGGAGGGGGCGCGCGCATACCTGAAAGACGAGCGGGGAAGCTGGTGACGCCGCAGGCGCTTCGTGGGCATCGCAGGGTCCTGATCGACAGCAGCGTCTGGATTTACCATTTTGAGCAGCATGCTGAATTTGGAGTGGCGGCAGGTCGGGCCGTCGAGGCCTTGGAAGAGGGTGCCTTCCGAGGCGTTACCTCGGAGCTGACACTGCTGGAATTGACCGTCCGGCCATTGCAATTGGGTCGCCAGGACGTGGCAGACGAGTACGAACTGCTGCTGAGCTATTTTCCAAACTTAGAACTGGAGCCGGTCACCAGAGAAATCTTACTGGATGCCGCTGCCTTGCGCGCTCGTCACCGCCTGCGGACACCGGACGCGATACTGCTGGCGACAGGAATTCGCACGGGTGCTACCGCAGCAATTACAAATGACGCCGGCTGGCGGGTCTGCGAGCCGTCGGGCATCAAGTCCATCCTGCTGTCAGACCTGAGCTAACTTTCAAATGACCACCGCCAGAGAACGTAATGCTCTCGCTGTCGATTTGCCCGCTCGATTGGACGGTTCGATAAATGCTGATGCGAAGAACGTCTGGTAGGCGGAGAGTCTCCAGCTGCCTGACGAGCTTGGCGCGGGTCGGACGAGGACATGCACCCCTACGAGGTGCTGCGCAGGAATCGACTGCACAAGGGATGACGAACTCGATTGAGGTGCTCGAATCGTCGCCGCCGTCCGGGCAAAGGATCGCACGGCGGACTTGGTAGCTGCATAGACACCGACGTTCTCGGTGCCCTTGCTAGCGACGACGCTGGTGTTGAAGATCACGGATGCGCCGTCGTTGAGAGGAATCGCCTTTTGGAGAGTGAAATACGGGTCATTCCCGCTCATGACACGCCCGTGAGCTTGCTTTATCGGATGCACGAGGTGAACGGAACCTGGAAGATTATCGACGTCTATTCCAACGGGGTCAGTGAACTCACCTTGCGCCGATCGGACTTCGCCGCAATGCTCGCCGCTGGAGGGGCTCCCGTCCTGAAAGCCCATCTGGACAAGTCCAGCGACCGTCTTATGAAGTAGTTTCGGCGGTCTCGTTTTTCAGGCTCGCTGAACCCATCAGCGCCGGTTGGAAGAGCAGTGCCGAGGCGAGCGTCCAGACCAGAGAGATCATCAGGAGCTTGCCTATGCTGGCTGTTCCAGGATGGCTCGAGGCCCAGAGGCTGCCGAAGCCGGTCGCCGTCGCGAGCGCGCTGAAAAATACCCCCCGAGCCAGGCTCGATGTCAGAAGATGCGAGCCGCCCGAGCGCCAAGACATGACGAAGTAGATATGGGACGCCACCCCAATCCCAAAGAGCAGCGGCAGGGCGATAATGTTTGCAAAATTCAGCGGCTGCCCGATCAGGACGCAGCTGCCCAGGGTCAAGAACCCGGTCAATACGATCGGCGCCATGGTGATCGCCACGTCGCGTACTCGTCGCAGCGCGATCAGGAGAACATGGCCCCCGTCACGTGACGCCGGCAGGGCGCAGTGTCTTTTACGATCTTTTTCCGCCCGAGAAAGCGGCCGAGATGGAAATGCGCGCGCAGTTGTTGATTGGCCTGGAGCACTGGCTGGAAAAGTGCCGCATGACGCAAGCCGAGGCCGCCAAGGTGCTGGGCGTTACCCAAGCGCGTGTGTCGGATTTGAAGCGCGGTAAGATCGACCGATTCAGCATGGACCTGCTGGTACGGTTGGCAGCGCGGGCCGGACTCAAGCCGAAGTTGAAACTGGCGGCGTAATTGGCCGTAGAACAATATTCGGAAGGCGACGAGCGGCCGCACTCAGTTCTGATTACCTGAATGTCTGCCTCGCCCAGGAACCCGCCGCCGCGCGCAACGGAATCGGCGACGGCTCGTTTGGATTCCCGATAAGGTACTGGAAGAGCAACTGGATCGTCTGAGTGAACTTTTCCAGGCGGCTACGGTGAAGTACAGGGCTGTCCACAATCTTTCGCCGCTGACGAATCTCGGGGCCCATGGAGATTCGACAAGTCTTTCTTAAACCACGTTTTCTGGTTCTGGGCCACGCTCTGCACCCCGGGTCGGATTGTACGCTCATAGCGCGACGTTCCATTCTGCCTCGTCTGCGCCAACTGGTTTCGGTTATAAATCACGGTGCCCGGCATGAGGTTACGGGCACCGAAGATGTGTAAGCGGCTTTGGTGAGTCAGGAACCGGCAGCAGAAATGGCTTTCCACCGCGACAGCCACTACGTTCCTTGTTCGTATTTAAAGCGCTGGACCGATGCGGACAAGGTCTGGACATATCGCGTCCTGGTGCCTCATCCGAAGTTTCGGAAACCCGTTACTGGGTTATTGGCGACCTTTGGCACGTCAGTCGTGCCACCACAGGCTGGCGTCCGTCGAGTGAGAGGACGCTGGCCTAATTATCGTCGGGCCTTGGCGATCTCTTTCCACAAACCAAGCACCAGAAGCGTGTGAATGACGCGCGTGGCGACTCCGGCCCGCGCTCACACAGCGGATCCTCAGGCGATGCTGATCACGATGCGATGAAGCGGCGGACTGTCGAGCCAGCATCGTCGGAGGCATGCACGGGAACCCGCGTATCGGCGTTGACCGGATCGACGGCATGGCGCAGCTCTTCTCTCATCACAGCGAGGGGTGTACGCTGAGGATCGTGCGTAGCAGACCTGCAAACTGGGTGATCACAGCGCTGGTAATATTTCAGCTCGCCATCGGTTTGCAATGGGACGTCGCGCAAGCTGTCGTTGCCCCACCCGAACGGCAGATGAACGGCATGGAAGCGGGGCACTGTCCTGCCCAGCCGTCCAAGGACTCGGGGACCGCCAAGGGAGGCGACGCTGGAGCCCCCACGAGTGCCCTGTCGTCGCATAAAAACCCGGTTAACGAACACGACTGCTGCCGCTCTCTGGGGTGCCAGTGTCATTGCGCGCAGAGCCCCTGTGCGCTCGACCTGCCACTGGCGAGCGTGGCTCTTTCCGGTTCGGTGCTATTGCCTGTCTTCGACGTGCGGCCTCCCGTTGCGCGCACGAACGAGTTGTTTCGACCTCCCATCCTTTGAGTCTCAGGCGCGATCGACGCGATCTGCGCTGCGCGAGCACAAGACAGTCGTAGTGTGACCGCTTCGCGGCGCAAAGCACGCTAGGGCGTCGATTCGAGCAGCTCGGGCCTGCGCGTTTCAGAGCGCTGATTCCTACTGACACGCCTACTTAGGTTCGCCGCCGTAGCTGCGTCGACACATTGCGCCGGACCTGGCCCGAGGTGGTTCCGGCGCCCCCAGGCGGCAGGGATCCGTGCTGGATCACATGGTGATGACCGAGGAATTGCGATGGATCGATCTGATTTAACGTTGGAGGGTCTGAGTCGCTCACGACGGCGTTTGGTCCAGGGGCTCGCAGGCGGAGTGCTGGTCCTCGGCAGTGCGCCTCGCTTTGGCTGGGTCGCAGCCGCCGAGCCGGCAACCGCGGGCGATGCAGGTGCCGTCCTGTCCGGGACTGAATTCAATTTGGAGATTGGCGCACTGGCCGTGAATTTCACCGGCCAGCCGGGAATCGCCACGGCCGTGAACGGACGACTCCCTGCGCCGCTGTTGCGGTGGCGCGAAGGGGATGCCATCACACTGCGAGTGTCGAATCGGTTGGCCGCACCGAGCTCCATCCATTGGCACGGAGTCATTCTCCCCGCCGATATGGACGGCGTGCCGGGACTGAGCTTCGACGGCATCGGGCCGGGCGAGACCTACGTCTATCGCTTCAGAGTCAATCAGTCGGGCACCTACTGGTATCACAGTCATTCGCGGTTCCAGGAGCAAACCGGTCTCTATGGCCCCATCGTGATCGAGCCTCGGCGTGGCGAGCGGCACCGTGCAGATCGCGAACACGTCGTGTTGCTGTCGGAATGGACAGATCGCGACCCCGAGCACATTTATCGAACCCTGAAGCGGCAAAGTAACTATTTCAACTTCGGTCGGCACACGGTGGGCGATTTCCTCAACGATGCGCGCAGGCAAGGCTGGAAGCCGACGGTCGCGGATCGGCTCATGTGGGGACAAATGCGCATGGATCCGACGGATCTGGCGGATGTGTCCGGCTACGCCTACACCTACCTCATGAACGGCACCACGCCGGCTGGCAACTGGACCGGACTGTTCCGGCGTGGCGAGAGAGTGCGGCTGCGCTTCATCAATGGATCTTCGATGAGCTTCTTCGATGTCCGCATTCCGGGGCTGAAGCTGACGGTGGTGGCCGCCGACGGTCAGGACGTCGAGCCGGTTACCGTCGATGAGTTTCGCATTGGGACGGCGGAGGTGTACGACGTGATCGTGGAACCTAAGGAGGATCGCGCGTACACGATCTTCGCGCAGTCACTCGATCGCTCGGGCTATGCCCGCGGCACGCTGGCACCCCAACCTGGCATGCAGGCGGAGGTGCCGGCGCTCGATCCCCGGTCGCTCCTCACCATGATGGATATGGGTATGGGTCACAACATGGCCGGCATGGACATGAGCGGGATGAAAGGCATGGATCATGGCGCCATGGATCACGATGCCAGACCCAAGGGTGATGCCATGAGCGCGGCGCCGCATCACGCGCCCGCCGAGTACGGTCCCACTGTGGATTCAGTAGCCATGCAACCGCAGAGCCGCCTGGACGATCCGGGGGTGGGTCTGCGGAACAACGGCCGTCGAGTACTGACTTACGCCGATCTGCACACGCTCGGTGGCCCGATCGATCACCGCCAGGCGGGCCGCGACATTGAGCTGCATCTCACTGGGCACATGGAACGCTACGTGTGGTCATTCAACGGCCAGAAGTTCTCGGAGGCGGAACCCTTGCGCTTCAACCATGGCGAGCGTCTGCGCCTGGTGCTTGTGAATGACAGCATGATGAATCACCCCATTCACCTGCACGGCATGTGGGGCGAAGTGGAGTCGGAGAAAGGAGAGTTCCTCGTCCGCAAGCACACCATCACCGTGCAGCCGGGGCAGCGTCTGGCGTATTGGGTCACCGCCGATGCACTCGGCCGCTGGGCGTATCACTGTCATCTGCTGTATCACATGGAGGCGGGAATGTTTCGGGAGGTGCATGTCGCGAGCTCCTCGAAAGAGGGGACACGGTCGTGATGCCTCGCGCGAAGCTCGCTCTCTTACACGGTATCCTGGGGCTCGTGGCCGCCTCATTCGCACTCGCTGACGAGCCTCAGGAATTGGCCTCTCACCCCCCTCGCGGCTCGTCGCAAAGCCCCGAGGCGCTACCGCCTGCCGCGCCCGCGCACAACGACCATAAGACTGCGAGCGAGGAGGCTCACGTGCCACCCGATCCGCCGCAGCATCCGATGGGTGACATGCCCTACCCAAGCATGGCGGCGATGATGCAAATGGACGACACGGCACGTACGGCGAAAGTGCTCTTTGATCAGCTCGAGTGGCGCAACACCGCCGAGGGCAAGGCTGCGGTGTGGGATGCGTGGGGCTGGTATGGCGGAGATTACAACAAGGCCTGGCTCAGAACAGAAGGCGAACGCGTCGGCGGCACGACGCAGAACGCACGCGCCGATCTGCTATGGGACCATATCTTCGCGCGTTGGTGGAGTGTGCAGTCCGGGGGACGCCGAGACTTCGGCGAAGGCCCAGCGCGCACTTGGGCGGCGATCGGAGTCCAAGGACTCGCGCCCGATTGGTTCGACACCGAGGCTACGTTCTATGTCGGTGACCAGGGGCGCACCGCCGTGAGGCTCAAGACGGAATACCAGCTGCTCTTCACACAGCGGCTAATTCTGCAACCGGAAGGCGAGGCCAACCTGTACGGCAAACCCGATCCCGCGCGTCAACTGGGTTCCGGATTATCCGATCTTGAGATCGGCCTGCGTCTTCGTTACGAGGTGCGGCGGGAGTTTGCGCCGTACATCGGGGTCGTTTGGTCGCGCCGTTTCGGCGGAACCGCCGACCGAGTGCGGCAATCCGGCGGGGACGTGAGCGACGTGCAGTTCGTCGCAGGCCTGCGCGCGTGGTTTTAGCGGAACTCAATACGAACCGCTCATCCACACATAGACCGGCTCTTGTCAGCATCGTTACACCCACCATCTGGAGACTGGCCATGAAAATCCTGTCACTCTTGTCCGGCCTTGCCTTGGTGACGTTTGGGGCCATCGCAAGTGCCCACGCTCACCTCCAGAAGTCGCGTCCGGCGGACGGCAGTGTGATCACAACTTCCCCCTCTAACCTCGTGCTCAATTTCTCGGAAACTGCGCGAGTGACCGCCTTGTCGATTCAGAAGGGCGATGAGCCCCGGCAGAACCTGAAACCGCTGCCCAGCACTGCCGCGCAAGAGATCTCCGTCGCTCTGCCTCAATTGACGCCCGGCACCTACTCGGTGAGCTGGCGCGTGGTGAGCGATGACGGCCACATGATGTCAGGCACACTGCACTTCACGCTGGCCCCCGACCACGCCACAGATCGTGCGGCCGATCATGCGACGCAGCACTGAGGCGTCACGCGAATGGTGGACGTTCTCTCGGTCATCCTGCGGGCGTTGACCTTCGTCCTGCTGTTCCAGGCCGCTGGAGTCGCAATTTTCTTCGCGGTCTTCGAGCGCCGGCTCGCAAGCTGTCGGGGTGCGGTCCGGCGACTGGGTCAGGCGGCTGCGCTCGCGGCTATTGCGTTGGTCGCGGCACACTACGCCTTGGAGGCCGCACGGATGGCGGGGGACTTGTCCGGCATGTGGGACCCCTCTTTACAAGGGATGGTGTGGCACTCTTCGAGCCGTGCGGCCTTCACATTTCGGCTGGCGGGCCTGTTGCTCATTGCGATCGGGCTTCAGGGTGGGCGTGGTCGCTGGACGATCGTGGCAGTGATCGGATCGGTGATCGCCATCCTGGCGTTCACGCTCACGGGACACACATCCGTAGCCGCCCATCGTGGGGCATTGGCAGCGCTGTTGATGATCCACCTCCTGATCGTCGCGTTCTGGTTCGGTGCGTTGTCGCCGCTGTACGTCGCGAGCTTGCGCGAGACGCCTACCCGGGCCTTTGACATCATCGAGCGGTTCACTGCCGTGGCGACGTGGCTTGTGCCGGTGGTTTTGTTGGCCGGCTTTGCCATAGCCGTTCTGTTGCTTCCGAGCGTCTCCGCCCTGAGGGAGCCCTACGGGGAATTGCTCATCGCGAAAGTCGTTGGCTTCGCTCTACTGATGGGCCTTGCCGCCGCGAACAAGTGGCGGCTCGGCCCAGCCTTGGCCCACGGGACTGTGCAAAGTGGGCGGCGGTTTCGCCGGGCAGTGGCCGCCGAGTATGTCCTGATCGCGGCGGTACTCACGATCACCGCGGTCATGACGTCCTTTTTCTCACCTGAGGCGTGAAGGTATGGGTAGTCTCCGCTCGGGCGAAAACATTACAGCGTGGGCCCGCATGAGCCGGCTTGTGACCCTTGGGGGCGGCATCCACCAACTTTCTGAGCGCGGTCGCGCGAGGCGTCATCTTCTCGGTCCTTGCGTGACAGAGCCCTTTGCATCAGATACAGCGGCTAAATCAGGGTTTTCCTAAATGAAATTGGCGACGCGCGAGGATCACGGACATCCCGACCCGCACGGCGGTCACAAGATGACGGACGATCAGGGCGGCCACGATCGACACGCCGGCCACTCCGTTGCGATGTTCCGGGACAAATTCTGGCTGAGTTTTGCCCTGACGATTCCCGTCGTTATCTGGTCGAGCGACGTTCAGGGTTGGTTTGGATATACAGCGCCTTCCTTCCCGGGCTCGAAGCTAATCCCGGCGGTTCTCGGAACGCTGGTCTTTATCTATGGGGGCCTGGTTTTCATCCGCGGGGCTCAGCGCGAACTGGCAGATCACAAGCCCGGCATGATGACCCTCATAAGCCTGGCGATCATTGTCGCGTTTGGAACCTCGCTTGCTGCGACATTTGGTCTCTTCGAGATCGACGTTTGGTGGGAACTCGCCTCGCTGATCACCATCATGGTCCTCGGCCACTGGCTGGAAATGCGCGCCATTTCCCAGGCTCGTGGCGCGCTCAGTGCGCTCGCGGCCCTGCTCCCGGACACCGCTGAGCGCGTGACTGGCACAGACACTCAGTCAGTTC
>Ga0209804_1001040_pt1 | contig 18909 bp, 21 predicted proteins | sample GraSoiAngelo_139_FD_185896 | JGI IMG/M metagenome (GOLD analysis project Ga0209804, IMG submission 185896) | Grasslands soil microbial communities from the Angelo Coastal Reserve, California, USA - 14_0929_12_20cm (SPAdes) (version 2) | ecosystem: Environmental > Terrestrial > Soil > Grasslands ... | reverse complement strand
GCGGGTCCTGCGCCGCCGAAGGCGAACAGCACGAAATCGCGCGGATCGAAGCCTTTTTCCACCGTGACCTTGCGGATCACGTCGGCCATCTGCAGCTCGACGATGCGGCAGATCCCGGCGGCGCATTCCGCCGCATCCATTCCCAGGGGTTTTGCAAGCTGGCCGATGGAATCCATTGCTGCCTGCTTATTCAACTTCATCTTCCCGCCCGCGAAGTTGTCGGGGTCGAGGTAGCCGAGGACCAGCTCGGCGTCGGTGACGGTCGGCACGCTGCCGCCGCGGCCGTAGCACACCGGCCCTGGGAAAGCGCCGGCGCTGTCGGGGCCGACGGTCATGGTGCGCGTCTCGGGCTTGACGCGCACCAGGCTGCCGCCGCCCGCGCCGATCGCCTGCAGGTCGACTTTCGGCAGGAAGTACTCGTACTGGTCGGTGTTGCTGATGAACGAGTAGGCCGGCTTGCCGTCGTGGATGATCGAGACGTCGAAGGACGTGCCGCCCATGTCGGTGGTGATGACGTTTTTCTCGCCCATCGCGGCGCCGAGGAACATCGACGCGGTGACACCCGACACCGGGCCGGAGTCGAGCGTCAGCAAAGGGGCTTCGCCGGCGCGGCCGACCGGCACCGTGCCGCCGCCGCACTGCGTGATCTGCAGGCCATGGCGGTACCCGAGGCCTTTCAAGCTGGAATCCAGTTTTTGCAGATAGCCCGACATGACAGGGCCGAGGTAGGCGTTGAGGGCAGTAGCCGTGACGCGCTCGTATTCGCCCCACTTGGGCGCGATGTCGACCGAGCAGGTGACGAAAACGTCTTTCGAGATTTTTTCCACAAGGCTTTTTACTGTTTGCTCGTGCGCAGAGTTCCTGAACGACCAGAGAAAGCAGATGGCGATCGCCTGCACGCCCTCGGCGACGAGGCTGTGGATCGCCGCCTCGGCTTCTTTCTCGTTCAATGCAACGACGATTTCTCCAAAGCAATCCACCCGCTCGGAGACGCCGCGGATCAGGCGCTTCGGGACGATGGGCGCGGGCTTCGAGGTCTCGGGAAAATGCACCACCTTGCGGATGTCGCGGCCGCCGTAGCCGCGCGAGCCGCGCATGATGTGGATCGCGTCCTCGTGGCCCTTGGTGGTGATGAGACCCACCTTCGCGCCGCGCTTCTGGATGATGGTGTTGGTGCCGACCGTGGTGCCGTGCGACAGGAACGCGATGTCGCGGCAGAACCTGTCCAGCGAAACGCCGAGCGCCTGCGCTCCGGCGCCGAGCGCATCGAGCATGCCGCGCGAGAAGTCGGGCGGCGTGGAGGGAACCTTGGTGGTCAGCAGCCTGCCTGCGCGGTCGACGATGGCGCAGTCGGTGAACGTGCCGCCGATGTCGATGCCGACCAGGTAGCTCATTGCGCTATCTTCTACCGGGTCGAAAGCTCGCGCGCCTGCCGGGCGCCTTCCGCGTCGCCGCGCGCCTCACGCGCCTCGGCGATGAGGCGCCAGTTCTCCGCGCGCAACGCGTTGTCGCTGCCCGCCCAGGAGTTGGAGCGCGCAGCGACGCTCTCGGCCTGAGCGTACTGCCCCTGCTTCAGCCGCACGCGCGCCAGCTCGTGCCACAGGCGCGGGTTGCGCGGCTCGATGCGCAGCGCCCGCTCCAGCGTTGCCGCGGCATTGGCAAGCCGGCCCGCCGCCGCATCGGCACGCGCGTTTTCCATCAGGCCGGCGATGGCGATGTTCTCCGCGTGCGGCGCGGGTACGGGTGCCGGTACGCCTTCGGGTGCCGGTACGGTTTCGGGCGCCGGTACGGTTTCGGGTGCCGGCGCGGCTGCGGGGGGTGGCGCGGGTTGGCCCGCCGGCACGGGTTCGGGTCCGGGCACGGTTGCGCAGCCGGCGAGAACTGCGGAAAAGATGATGACGTATTTCATTTGCCAAACAGGCGTTCGAGCCAGCTCTTCGCGCGCTCGACGGTGGCATCGACCGCTTCGACCGCGGCGTCGAGGGCGCCGGAGCAGGGCGCGCGCCCTTCGGGCGCGGAGCCCTGCACGAAGGGCAACTCGAGCGCGCCCGCGCAGCTCATGCTGCCGCGCAATCCGGTTTGCGGGTCGATCCACACCAGCTCGATGCGGTCCGGCTTGGCGGGGGCGAGCGGCTCCGGCGCGAGCGCGGCCATCATCTCGCCCCAGACGGGCAGGGCGGCGGCCGCCCCGCTCAAGCGCGCCGCGCGGTTGTCGTCGTAGCCGATCCACACGACGCCGAGCCGGTCGCCCGTGAATCCGGCGAACCAGGCGTCGCGCTGCTCGTCGGTGGTGCCGGTCTTTCCGGCGACCGCGAGCTCGGGCGGCAGGAAGTTCTTCAGCCCCTGCGCCGTGCCCTCGCGCACGACATCCTGCATGGCCGCGGTCAGGAGGTACATCGGCTCGGGCGCGAATGCCTGCTCGACCGCGAGCGGATAGCGCTGCAGCGGCCGGCCTTCCTGCGTGGTGACTTCGCGGATCGCCCGCAACGGGGTGCGCCAGCCGCCGCTCGCGATCGTCTGGTACATCTGCGCCACCTCCAGGGGACTCAGGTCCGTCGCGCCGAGCAGGGCCGAGGCGAACGGCTGCAGATCGTGCTCGATACCGAGCCGGCGCACGTTGGCGAGCACGCGCTCGATGCCGAGCTCGGTGCCGAGGCGCGCCGTGGCGACGTTGTAGGATTGCGCCAGCGCCACTCGAAGCGGTACCGCGCCGTGGAACTTCTTGTCGTAATTCGCCGGCTCCCAGTCTGGAGCGCCGCGGCTTTTCCAGACGAAGGGGCCGTCGTCGATGGGCGTGAGCAGCGTATAGCGCGACGGCTCGCTCAGCGCGGTGAGATAGATGGCGGGTTTGAGCAGCGATCCCACCGGGCGGGCGGCGTCGAGCGCGCGGTTGTAGCCGGGGTAGCGCACATCGCGTCCGCCGACCAGCGCCTGCACCTCGCCGCTTTGGGGATCGGTGACCACGACTGCCCCTTCGAGCCCGGGCTCGCCGAAGCGGCGCTCCTTGTCGAACTGGGCCAGGCGCCGAGTCAGGGCGCTTTCGGCCGCGCGTTGTACGCGCGGGTCCAGCGTGGTGAAGATGCGCAACCCTTCCGAGCGCAGATCGGCCTCGTCGTAGTCGCGGCGCATCTGCAGGTGCACGAGCCGCAGGAAGGCCGGGTAGGGCGAAGTGCCCATCGCCGGCTTGCGAGTCACCCCCAGCTCCGTGGCGCGTGCGGCCGCGTACTGCTCCATCGTGATCGAGCCGTGTTCCCGCGTCTCGCGCAGCACGAGATTACGCCGCTCGAGCGCGCGCTCCGGATGGCGGTAGGGGTCGTAGTACGCCGGACCCTTCACCATGCCGACCAGCAGCGCGGATTCTGCAAGCGTGAGGTGCTGCACCTCCTTGCCGAAATAGAACTGCGCGGCCAGCCCGACGCCGTGGATGGCGCGGTCGCGGTCCTGGCCGAAATAGATCTCGTTGAGGTAGGTTTCGAGGATTTCGTTCTTGTCGTAGTGCAGCTCCAGCAGCACCGCCATGATGAGCTCGGTGGCCTTGCGCTGCAGGGTGCGCTCCGGGGTCAGGAAGAAGTTCTTGACGAGCTGCTGCGTGATCGTGCTTCCGCCCTGGATCTTGTCCGACGCAAGGCTCAGTGCCGCGCGCACGAGGGCGCGCGGGTCGAACCCCCTGTGCGTGTAGAACTGGCGGTCCTCGGTGGCGATCAGGGCCTGCACGAAATGTTGCGGCACCTCGCCGAGCCTGACCAGCACCCGGTCCTCGTTGTTCGCCGGGTAGATGCCGCCGATCGGCAATGGCTCGAGGCGCGCGAGCGGCAGCTCCGCGCCCGCGGCGTCACGCAGCGCCGTGATCGCGCCGTCCTCGAACGCCACGCGCAGGCGCTTGGCCGGCTGCGGCCCGTCCCAGAACACAAAGGCGCGCAGCGCAATCTCCAGCTCGTTGCCGCTGCGCACGAACCAGCCGAACTCGCCTTCGCGCGCCACCTCGGGGTAGCCGAGGTCGCGCAATTCCTGCTCGACGTCCGGCTGCGCAATGCGCAGCCCGACATGCAGCTCGAGCGGCCGGGCATAGATGCGCGCCGGCAGCGCGAAGCGGCGGCCCTCGAACTCGCTGCGCACGCGGGAGTCGAGGTATAGCGTGCACACCGCCGCCGCGAACGCCAGGGCCAGCCCTGCCCAGCCGAGGTATCTTAGGCGGAGGTATCTCAGGATCTGAGCGCGACGCAGCATCGGCGAATTTTACCTGTTAGAACAACCACAAATGCCGCCAGGCCGCTCACGCTCATCCTCGCGGTCTCGCGCGCGCGGCGAGCTCTCCGAAATCCGACATTGCATCGTGGATCTTCGGCGCGTTGTTCCTGAACGGCCCGGAGCATCGCGTTTTCGCTGCTTTACCGGCGCACGCCGATGTTGCTGTGGACGAGATCCTCGGCGCAGTGCTGGTCGGGCCGGCGCTCGGCCATCTCGGCTTCGCCGAGGTGTTCGGCGCGCGCCACGCCGCGACGAGTTCCGGGTGCCGTGGTAGATGACGGCAGCGTTCTTCGCGCTGAGGCCCTAGGCCGCGGGCGGCGCGCGCCTCCCCGCGTTGATCGGCGCGCTCGCTGCCGGCGCCGCAGCCAGGGCTGGCGGCTTCAAGCCGGCGCGCTTTTCGCGATCGCGCAGACCAGCCTTTATGTGCCGCAGTTTTCGTGGGGCGTGATCGTCGAGCTCGTCGTGCCCCCGGCGATCACGCTGCTCGTCGTCCGGAACAGCGAAAAATAGGAACGCCCCGCGCTAGGGCTGCAGGGCGTACGTGCCGCTCAGACCACAGTCAGGCGGCGCCGTTCAGAGAATCGTAGTCAGGTAGCCGAGCAACGCGAGGCAAAGTACGCCCGCGAGCACGATGGACGTGATTTTTCGGGGTATTGACGGCTTGGGCAGCTCGTCAGCGGGCGAAACACCCGGCTCGTAGAAACGCCGATTTGCAGCGGCTCCGTTACGGAGCCCGCGGGTATAGGTGCCAGTGCCTTCGTTCATGGTCCGCCTTCCGGTGCGCGCGTGCCTCTCCAACCCTAATCATGCTCCAGGCATGAATGCGCGGCAAGCTAATTGGGGGCGTTTCGTGAGGTAATCCGCGCCAGACCGGCTAAGGCTCGGACGGGATATCCAGCGTCAAGCAGACGGTGGTGCTCTGTGCCAGGAATTGGAACTCGCGCTCAAGCACTTCAAACAGCACCGGCCCCCTCGCCGTAAACAACCGAAATCGCTCGCCGGGGGCGGGGACGCGATGATTTTTCCTGGTTTTGAACGTGGTGGGCATTGCTGATCCAGCGAGAATCGCCATGGCGGGCCCGGTGAACAGCAATTGCAGCGTCGTTACCGCATAGGGCATTGGGATTGGCTCGCTTTCCATTGGCGAAGGATGTCATTGGAATGGGCTGCTGTCACCATGGAATCTGCAAAAATTGTCTCGGAATTAGTCACTTTTGGTCAGCAAGATTCGAGGCTAAAGCGGCAGGAAGGACTACCACCGCAGCCGTTAGTACAAAGGAACCATTGTGGACGCTCTGTTTCTGTAATAGGAGCAGCGTATATAGAGTGGAACAGTTTTTATGCAAATTCGTGTTCGCGAAGTGTCCGCCAAGTGCCGCCTCTGCGGCGGGGTTGAATTTGCCCCGGTCAGGAAAGGTGCTATAGGGCTCGCAGACTGGTTCTACTGCGTCGAGTGTCTCACTCAAAGGGTCCTCGCCGGTCTGATGGTTCAGATCGGCGAGGAAGTCATGAAACAAACAAACGATTTCATAGCTGTCCACAAGGCTATAGCGGACGAGGTCAAAAGCCCCTTCCCTCACTAAACCAGCATATTGGTAGTTCCGCTCGCTTAGCACTGATCGCACGAACCCCGCCGCGCGGCGGGGTTTTTGTTTACTCGGATTTACACTGTAGGGATGGCAAATCCGCTTCCCGCGCTCTCGCTCCTGGAAACTCGCGTCATTGGCACCCTGGTCGAAAAGCAGCACACCGTGCCCGATTCCTACCCGCTGACGCTCAACGCGCTGGTCTCCGGCTGCAATCAGAAGACCAGCCGCTCACCGGTACTGGAGGCGACGGAGGCTGAAGTCCAGGCGAGCATCGACAGCCTGAAGAGCCGCAACCTGGTGGTGGAAACGAGCGGCGAGCGGGTAGCACGCTATGCGCATAATCTCGAGCGGGTGCTGCAGGTGCCTTCCCAGGCGGCGGCCCTGCTCACTTCCCTTATGCTGCGCGGCCCGCAGACGGCGGGGGAGCTGCGAATCAGCTGCGAACGGCTGCACAGCTTCTCCGACATCTCGGCGGTGCAAGGTTTCCTCGAGGAATTGGCAGCCCGACCGGCTGGAGCTCTGGTCGTCGAATTGCCACGGCTGCCCGGGGCGAGGGAGAACCGCTGGGCCCACCTGCTGAGCGGTACGCCGAAACAGGAGGCGCCGACGGCGCAGAGGGGGGCGGACGGCGGATCGAGGGGCGATGTCTCCCTCGGCGAAGTGGCAGCCCTCAAGGCGAACGTCGCGCGGCTCGAAGCGGAGGTCGTTGCACTGAAGGCCCTGGTTGCCCGCATCTGCTCAGAGCTCGGCATCAAAAAGTAAGGCTTGACAAAGCGGCTGGCGCTGCCTGATACTAAACCTAATGGTTAAGTATTCGGAAGACGAGCTCGACACCGTGTTCGCTGCGCTTTCCGACCGCACCCGGCGCCGCGTGCTTCAGTCGCTCGCGGAAGGCGACCGGCCGGTCTCCGAGCTTGCCCACGCGCACCCGATGTCGCTTCCCGGCTTCATCAAGCACCTGCGCGTGCTTGAGGACGCCGGGCTCATCGCCCGGACGAAGGAGGGGCGGGTGGTGAGCTGCGAGCTCTCCGCCGCGCCCATGAAAGAAGCTGCCGCGTGGATGTCGCGCTACGAGAAGTTCTGGACCGAGAAGCTCGATTCGCTCGCCCGTTATCTCTATCAGCAAGAGGAGCTGCAGACATGGAACAAGCCAAGCTCAGGGAAAAGCCCTCGCTTACCCTCACCCGCAGCTACCCCGTCGCGCCGGAGAAAGTCTGGCGCGCATGGACCGACCCGCAAGCGCTAAGGAAGTGGTGGGGGCCTGGAAACAACGAGCCGGTCTCCCTGGCCGAGCTCGACGTGCGCGTCGGTGGGCGCTTTCGCATCGTGTTCGGCGGCCCCGACGGCAAGGCGCACGAGTGCGCCGGAATCTATCGCGAGGTCGTGCCGAACCGCAAGCTGGTGTTCAGCTGGACCTGGCCCAACAGCACGCCCGAGCGCGAGTCGCTCGTGACGGTCACGCTGCGCGCCGCGGGAAAAGGGACCGAGCTCGTGTTCCTGCACGAGCAGTTCTTCGACGAGAAGGTGCGCGACGACCACCAGCTCGGCTGGAGCGGATCCTTCGACAAGCTCGAGCGCTTCCTGAAAGGCGCCTGAACATGGCTCGCCCGAAAGCGTGGAGGCGCAAGGGGCGGCGGTCAGCCAACGCGCGGCTGCTCGAGTTCCTGCACCTCGTTCACAACCTTCGCCGCATCACCGGCATGCTCGCGACTTCCATTCTGAGCAGAAATTGAGTTTTAAAAACGGAGAAATCATGGCTTACGTAGATGGTTTTGTCGTACCCGTACCGAAAAAGAACCGGCAAGCATACGTGCGCATGGCCCGCAAGGCGGGAAAGGTCTGGCGCGAGCATGGCGCGCTCGACTATGTAGAATGCATAGCCGACGACGTGAAGCCCGGAAAGCACACGTCGTTCCCGCAGAGCGTCAAGCTGAAGAAGAATGAAGTCGTCTGGTTCTCCTGGATCGTCTACAAGAACCGCAAGCACCGCGACCGCGTCCTCGCCAAGGTCATGAAGGACAAGCGCCTCAAGCCGATGATGGATCCGAAGGCGATGCCCTTCGACGGCAAGCGCATGTTCTACGGCGGATTCAAGGTGATGGTGGACCTGTGAAGCCCTTCGAGATCACGCGCGTCTTCGACGCGCCGCGCGAGCGCGTGTGGAAGTCGTGGACCGAGGCCGAGCGCCTGAAGCAGTGGTGGGGGCCGAAAGGCTTCAAGGTGCACACCTGCAAGGTCGATCTGCGTCCCGGCGGCGTCTTCCACTACGGCATGACGGCGCCCGACGGCAGCGACATGTGGGGCAAGTTCACCTATCGCCAGATCGAGGCGCCGAAAAGGCTGGTCTGCATCGTCTCCTTCTCGGACCCGAAGGGCGGCACGACCCGGCATCCCTGGCACGCGAACTGGCCGCTGGAAATGCTCTCGAGCGTCACCTTCGAGGAGCAGGGCGGCAAGACCAAGGTCACGGTGCAGTGGATTCCCGCTGATTCCGCGACGGAGACGGAGCGCAAGAGCTTCGACGAAGGGCGCGACGGCATGAAGCAGGGCTGGGGCGGCACCATGGACCAGTTCGCCGCGTACTTGGGACAAGCGAAATGAAGGTAGAAGAAAAGGACCTCCTTCTCACACGGGTCTTCGATGCACCGCGCGAGCGGGTGTGGAAGGCGTGGACCGATCCCAAGCAGGTCGCGCAATGGTGGGGCCCGGCCGGCTTCACGAATCCCCGCTGCGAAGTGGATGCGCGGCCGGGTGGAGTGCTTCGCATCGACATGCGCGCACCTGACGGCACCGTCTATCCGATGGCGGGCGTCTACCGGGAAGTCGTCGCGCCCGAGCGGCTCGTCTTCAGCGGCTCTGCTCTGGACGAAAAAGGCAAGCCGCTGTTCGAAGTGCTGAACACCGTCACCTTCGCCGAGCAAGGCGGCAAGACGAGGCTCACCGTGCGGGCGCAGGTCGTCAAGAAGATCGCCGCCGTGGCCGACCAGTACCTGAAAGGGCAGGAACAGGGCTGGAGCCAGAGCCTGGAGCGCCTCGAGGAATTCCTATGAACAACAGAAGGCGGTGGCTGGCGCTCTACGTCCTTTGCGCCGGCGAGCTGATGATCGTGCTCGACACGACGATCGTGAACGTCGCTCTGCCGTCGATCCGGGAAAGCTTGCGCTTCACGGAGACCTCGCTCGTGTGGGTCGTGAACGCCTATCTGCTCACTTACGCGGGTTTCCTGCTGCTTGGCGGGCGGCTCGGCGACCTGTTCGGCCACCGGCGCCTTTTCCTTTACGGCATCGCCCTTTTCACCGCTGCCTCCCTCGCCTGCGGCCTTTCCGGCTCGCAGGCGCTGCTCGTCGGCGCGCGCGCGGTGCAGGGGCTCGGCGGCGCCGTGGTATCGGCGATCGCGCTCTCGCTCATCATGGATCTCTTCACGGAGCCGGGCGAGCGCGCCAAGGCGATGGGTGTCTATGGTTTCGTCTGCGCTGGCGGCGGCAGCCTCGGCGTGCTCGCGGGCGGCGTGCTGACGAGCGCGGCCGGCTGGCACTGGGTATTTCTCGTGAATCTGCCGATCGGCATCGCGGTCTATGCCCTGTGCCGCTCGCTGATCGCGCAGACCGGCGCTCAAGCGCTCGCCGGACGGCTCGATATCGGCGGCGCCGCGACCGTAACGACGTCGCTGATGCTCGCTGTCTACGCCATTGTCAACGGCAACGATGCCGGGTGGGGCTCGGCGCGCACGCTCGGCTTGCTGGCCGCGGCGGCGGTGCTGGCGGCGGTGTTTCTCCTGATCGAGTCGCGCGTGCGCAATCCGCTCATGCCGCTGCGGCTCTTTCGCCTGCGCAACCTTTCGACGGCCAATGTGGTCGGCGCGCTGTGGGCCGCCGCCATGTTCGCCTGGTTCTTCATATCGGCGCTCTACATGCAGCTGGTGCTCGGCTACAGCGCCATGCAGATCGGCCTCGCGTTCCTCCCGGCCAACCTGATCATGGCCGCGTTCTCGCTCGGTCTGTCGGCAAAGCTCGTCATACGCTTCGGCATCCGCCTGCCGCTCGCCGCCGGACTTGCCTTGTCGGCGGCAGGGCTCGCGCTCTTCGCGCTCTCGCCGGCCGACGGCAGCTTCGCGCTCCACGTGCTCCCGGCCATGATTCTGCTCGGCGTCGGCTGCGGCATGGCGCTGAACCCGGTGCTGCTGGCCGCGATGAACGACGTCGCACAGGACGAATCCGGGCTCGCGTCGGGCGTCGTCAACACCGCCTTCATGATGGGCGGCGCGCTCGGCCTCGCGGTGCTCGCAAGCCTGGCGGATGCGCGCAGCTCGAGTCTCGCGGCATCGGGCGTCGATGCCCCTGCTGCACTCACCGCCGGCTATCACGCCGCGTTCATCGCCGCGACGCTGTTTGCTGCCGTCGCAGCCGCGCTCAGCGCGCTCCTTCTTCGTGAGAAGCGGCGCGGCCCGGCACTCGAAGGCGTCTACTAGATGAAGCTCCACTACGGCTGGGTGATGGTCGCGATCGGCGCCTTCATGACGTGCATCGCGATCGGGGCCATGTTCTCGCTCGCGGTGTTCCTGCAGCCGATTACCGAAGCGACGGGCTGGTCGCACGCCGCGGTATCGAGCGCTATGACGATCGGCTTCCTGGCGATGGGCGCGGCGGGCTTCGGGTGGGGTGCGCTGAGCGACCGCATCGGACCGCGCAGCGTCGTGCTGGCCGGCGCGGTAGTCCTAGGGCTCGGCCTCTTCCTCGCGAGCCACGCGCAGAGCCCGCTCCAGTTCCAGCTCGCGTTCGGCTTGTTGGTCGGTATCGCCGTGGGCAGCTTCTTTACGCCGATGATCGCCGCGGTCATGGGCTGGATGGCCGAGCATCGCGGTCTCGCGGTGTCGCTGGTCTCGGTCGGGGTCGGGGTCGCGCCGATGACCATGTCGCCGTTCGCTGCGTGGCTCATCACGCGGATGGACTGGCGTAGCGCGCAGGTCGTGCTCGCGCTGCTCGTGTGGGCGACGCTCGTTCCGGCCGCGCTCTTCGTGCGCCGGCCGCCGGCAGCACAGACGGCGGAGCAGGGCGCAGCCGAAGGACCCCGGCCGAGCCTGCGCGACGTGTTCGTCTCGCTGCCGTTTCTCGTGCTCGCGCTCACCTTCTTCGCCTGCTGCGCGGCGCACGCCGGGCCGATCTTCCACACGGTTACCTATGCCATCACCTGCGGCCTGCCGACGATGGCCGCCGTGACCATCTACAGCGTCGAAGGATTCGCCGGGCTCGGCGGACGCCTCGCGCTCGGCGTGCTCGCCGACCGCCTTGGGGTGAAGCGCGTGCTCATCGCCGGGCTGTTGATCCAGGCGACCGCCGCGGGCACGTTCATCTTCGCTTCGCGCCTCGGCGAGTTCTACGCCGTCGCCGCCACCTTCGGCTTCGCCTATGGCGGCGTGATGCCGCTCTACGCCGTGCTTGCGCGCGAGTACTTCGGGCAGCGCATCCTCGGCGCGGTGTTCGGCGCCGCCGCGATGGTGTCGAGCCTCGGCATGGCGCTCGGCCCCGCGGTCGGCGGCTGGATCTTCGACCGCTTCGGCGCCTACACCTGGCTGTATATCGGCTCGTTCGCGGTGGGTATGGGCGCAGTCGCGATTGCGCTCGCGTTCCCGCCTTTTCGAGCGCCGAATGTCGATTTGGCGCCCGCTCGATCGACTAGTGCATGAGCTTCACTGTTTCAAGGAGATATCCATGACGATCCACAGGGGCAGCTGCCACTGCGGGAGAGTCGCTTTCGAAGTCGAAGGCGAGATCGGGGAAGTCACGGCCTGCAACTGCTCGATCTGCTCGCGCAGGGGATCGCTGCTGTGGTTCGTGTCACGCGCGAAGCTGCGCCTGCTGACGCCGCAGCAGGATCTCAGCACTTATCGTTTCAACAAGCACGCGATCAGGCATCGCTTCTGCGCGCAGTGCGGCATCCATTCCTTCGGGGAGGGGACCGACCCGAAGGGAAACCAGGTGGCCGCGCTGAACGCGCGCTGCCTCGAAGGCATCGAGCTCTCGACGCTCGCGGTCAAGAACTTCAACGGCCGGGCACTCTGACCTTTTCGCATGAAGTCCACTACAAGGAGATATCCATGAGTAAACCCATCCCCCAAGGAATGCATGCCGTGACCCCGCATCTCATCTGCGCCGGCGCGGCAAATGCGATCGAGTTCTACAAGAAGGCCTTCGGCGCGACGGAGAAAGGACGCCTGCCGGCGCCCGACGGCCGGATCATGCACGCGGCAATAGGCATCGGCGACTCGACCGTGATGCTGGTCGACGAAATGCCCGAATGGGGCGCCCTCGGGCCGAAGGCACTGAAAGGTTCGCCGGTCACGATCCATCTCTACGTCGACGACGTCGACGCCTTCGTGGCGCGCGCGGTGAAGGCCGGCGCCAAGATCACGATGCCGGTCGAGGACCAGTTCTGGGGTGACCGCTACGGCAAGATCGAGGATCCTTTCGGCCACCACTGGTCGGTCGCCACGCACCTGCGCGACGTCAGCCCCGACGAGATGCAGAAGGCGATGCGGCAGATGAAGCCGACGCAGAAGGCGAGCGCCTGACCATGCAGAGAATCACGCCATTCCTGTGGTTCGACGGCAGGGCCGAGGAGGCGATGAATTTCTATGTCTCCATTTTCAGGAATTCGAAGGCCGGACGCATCGTTCGTTACGGCGAGGCCGGCCCGGGACCGAAGGGGAGAGTCATGACTGCGGTTTTCCAGCTGGACGGGCAGGAATTCATCGCCTTGAACGGCGGGCCGCAGTTCAAGTTCTCGCAGGCCGTATCGTTCGTCGTGAATTGCAAGACCCAGAAAGAGGTCGACGAGCTGTGGGAGAAGCTTTCCGCCGGCGGAGAACGGCAGATGTGCGGCTGGCTCAAGGACAAGTTCGGCCTGTCGTGGCAGATCGTTCCGACCGCTTTGCCGGAGCTCCTGAGCGATCCCGATCCCGCAATATCGCAAAGCGTCATGAAGGCGATGATGCAGATGAAGAAGCTCGACATCGAAGGCCTGAAGCGGGCCAAGCAGGCGGCGGCCAAGTAAGGAGACACCACCATGGGTAGACCCGTCGTTCATTGGGAGTTCATGTCGAAGGATCCGGAGAAAGTGTCGGACTTCTACGCGAAGATCTTCGGCTGGAAGGTGCGGCACATTCCGCAGCTCGATTACCGCCTGGTCGAGACCGGCGCCAAAGGAGAAATGCGCGGCATCAACGGCGGCATCCTCAAGCCCGAGCGCGAGGGCCCCTGGCCAGGCAACATGCTTTTCTACGTCCTCGTCGACGACCTCGCGGCGTATCGCAAGAAGATCGTCGACGCGGGCGGAGTGATCCACGTCGAGGAGCAGGAGGTGCCCGGCATGGGCTGGCTGTCGCTGTTCACCGATCCCGAGGGCCGCATGAACGGCCTGTGGAAGGCGGCGGCCCGGACGGCAGCCCGTAAGCCTGCCAAGAAGGCCGCCAGGAGGAAAAAGAAATGACCGAAATGAAATGGACTGCTGACACCACGCTGTCAGCACCGCTGGATGATGAGCGTCTCTTTGATCTGCGGTACTTGCGTACATGTATATAAATACAGTATCATCGCGGTCCCTGGGATCGCGCTCCATGGCTCGCGAAGGCCGAACACTCAGCGTTTCGATCAATCGTTCCGCCGCCGAGGCGTATGAGTTCCTTTCGGTGCCCGAGAATTTCCCCAAGTGGGCGTCGGGGTTGGGTACGCGGCTGCGCAAGGCCGGCGATGATTGGATTGTCGAGACGCCCGAAGGGCCGGCGACGGTGCGCTTCTTTGAGCGCAATTCGTACGGCGTGCTCGATCACTCGGTCAGGCCGCCGCTCGGGCCCTCGATCTACGTCCCTCTTCGCATAGTGCCGAGGGGCGAGCACTGCGACCTCGTCCTGACGCTGTTTCGCCAGCCCGAGATGTCGGACGAGAAATTCGCCGCCGATGCCGAATGGGTGATGCGCGACCTGAACGCCGCGAAGCGCCTCCTCGAAGCGCGGTAGTCGCGGCATGAAGACGACGGAGATCCTTGGAGGTTCCGATGAAACCGCCGACTGGTAATCCCGCTCCCGGCTACAAGAAGTACCCGGATCATCGCATCGAGACGAAGCCCGCGAAGGAGCGCGTGCGCGTGACGTTCAACGGCGAGGTGATCGCCGACACGCGCGACGCCATCAGGATGGAGGAGGGCAACTATCCCGCGGTCTTCTATTTCCCCCGCAAGGACGTGAAGATGGAGCGGCTCATGCGCTCGAGCCATCGGACGCACTGCCCGTTCAAGGGCGATGCAGCGTATTTTTCGCTGGTGAACGGGCCTGAAAACGCGGTCTGGAGCTACGAGCAGCCGTACGACGAGATGAGCGTGATCAAGGAGCGGCTCGCCTTCTACCCCGACAAGGTGGACGTCAGCTCGGCATGAATTAGAATGCGCGGCTCTGATGCCGCCGATCATTTCGGTTTCGAATCTCTCGAAGACCTACGCTTCCGGGTTTCAGGCGCTCAAGCGCGTCAGCCTCGACATTCGCCGCGGCGAAATCTTCGCCCTGCTCGGTCCGAACGGCGCCGGCAAGACGACGCTCATCAACATCGTCTGCGGCATCGTGACGCCGTCCGCAGGCGCCGTGTCGGTCGGCGGCCATGACATCCTCAAGGACTACCGCGCCGCACGCGCGATGATCGGTCTGGTGCCGCAGGAGCTGACCAGCAATGCATTCGAGAGCGTCTGGGCGACCGTCAGCTTCAGCCGCGGCCTGTTCGGCAAGCCGGCCGATCCGGACCGGGTCGCGAAGGTGCTCAAGGACCTGTCCTTGTGGGACAGGAAGGAAAGCAAGATCATGACCCTGTCGGGCGGCATGAAGCGCCGCGTGCTGATCGCCAAGGCGCTCGCGCACGAACCGCAGGTGCTGTTTCTCGACGAGCCGACCGCCGGCGTCGATGTCGAGCTCAGGCAGGACATGTGGCAGGTGGTGCGGTTCCTGCGCGATTCGGGTGTGACCATCATCCTGACCACGCACTACATCGAGGAGGCCGAGCTGATCGCCGAGCGCATCGGCGTGATCAGCAAGGGGGAGATCATCCTGGTCGAAGAGAAGGCCGAGCTCATGCGCAAGCTCGGCAAGAAGGTGCTCACGCTCCAGCTGCACGAAGTGCTCGAGGCCATCCCGGCCGAGCTCGCCGCGCATCGGCTGAACCTGGCGGCCGGCGGCCGCGAGCTCGTCTACACCTACGACACGCACGGCGAGCGCACCGGCATCACGTCGCTGCTCGACGATCTCAACCAGGCGGGCATCGGCTTCAAGGATCTCCAGACGACGCAAAGCTCTCTCGAAGACATCTTCGTCGACCTGGTGCGGCAGGGGAAATGAACCGATGAGGACAAACTTCAGGGCGATCCGGGCGATCTACGTGTTCGAGATGGCGCGCACGGGCCGCACGCTGCTGCAGAGCATCGTCGCCCCGGTCATCTCGACCTCGCTGTACTTCGTGGTGTTCGGCGCGGCGATCGGCACACGCATCGCCGAGATCGACGGAGTCAGCTACGGCGCCTTCATCGTGCCGGGGCTGGCGATGCTGATGCTGCTGACGCAGAGCGTCACGAACGCCTCGTTCGGCATCTACTTTCCCAGGTTCACCGGCATGATCTACGAGATCCTGTCGGCGCCGGTTTCGTACCTCGAGATCGTGACAGGCTATGTCGGCGCGGCCGCGACCAAGTCGGTGATCCTGGGCCTCATCATCCTCGCCACGGCGGGCCTGTTCGTGCCGCTGCGCATCGCCCATCCGGCCTGGATGCTCGCGTTTCTCCTGCTGACCGCAGTGACCTTCAGCCTGTTCGGCTTCATCATCGGCATCTGGGCGGACGGCTTCGAGCAGCTGCAGTTCGTGCCCCTGCTCGTCATCACCCCGTTGACGTTCCTGGGCGGCACTTTCTATTCCATCAGCGTCTTGCCGCCCGTCTGGCAGACGCTCACCCTGTTCAACCCCGTGGTCTACCTGGTGAGCGGCTTCCGCTGGAGCTTCTATGAGATCGCCGACGTGAACGTGGCGGTGAGCCTGGCGATGACAAGCGTATTCCTCGTCGCCTGCCTCGCCGCGGTATGGTGGATCTTCAAAACCGGCTACAGACTGAAGACCTGAATGCGCTCCGTCCCGATCTTTCTCCTGCTTTGGGCGAGCGCTACCCTCGCCCAGCCCTACCCGGCGAGGCCGGTGAAAATCATGGCAGGCGCCTCTCCAGGCGGCGGCATCGACATCATCTCCCGCCTGCTGGCGGACAAGTTTGCCGAGCGCTTCAAGCAGCCGTTCGTGGTCGAAAACCGCCCCGGCGCATCGAACACGCTGGCCGCCGACTTCACGGCCAGGGCGACGCCCGACGGCCATACCCTCATGGTGGCCACCAATACCGGGCAGGCGATCGCGCCTCACCTCATCAAGCTCGGCTTCGATGCGCAAAAGGACATCCAGCCCGTCGGCCTGGTGGTGGTCGTGCCCAATGTCGTGGTGGTGAATACCGGCGTTCCTGCCCGCACCATCGAAGAGCTGCTCGCGCTGCTCAAGGCAAAGCCCGGCGAATACCGCTTCGCTTCGGTCGGCGTAGGCAGCACGCAGCACATCGCCGCGGAGCTGTTCATGCGAGCGACCGGGACGAAGCTCACCCACATTCCCTACAAAGGCAGCAGCCAGGCGCATATCGACCTCCTGGGCGGGCAGGTCGAGATGATGCTCGACACGAGCTCCTCCGCGATGGGCCAGATCAAGGCGGGGAGGCTGCGTGCGCTGGCGGTCACAACGCTCAAGCGCTCCGCCGAGCTCCCCAGCGTCCCCACGCTCGTCGAATCGGGCATTCAGGGCGTCGAGATGAGCACCTGGTATGGCCTCTTCGTGACTGGCGGCACGCCTCGCCCGATCGTCGAGCGGCTGAACGCCGAGCTGCAGCAGGCGCTGAAGCTGCCCGACGTGCAGGCGAGGCTCGCCGGACTGGGCGGCGAGCCCGGCGCGCTCAGCGTTCAGCAATTCACCGAGATGAACACTGCGGAGTACGAGCGCTTCGGCAGGCTGATCCGCGAAGCCGCGATCAGGATCGATGGCTAGCCAGTTGACGGTGCGCGAGATCCTGGCCGGGCGGGCGCCGCAAGACGCGAGCGTCACTGTGAATGGCTGGGTGCGCACGCGGCGCGACTCGAAGGCGGGGTTCTCCTTCGTCAATGTCTCGGACGGCTCCTCGTTCCATCCGGTGCAGGTCGTCGCGCCGAGCACGCTGCCGAACTACGCCGACGAAGTGCTGAGGCTCACCGCGGGGTGCGCGGTGGAGGCGAGCGGCAGCATCGTCGCTTCGCCTACCAAGGGCCAGCCGTTCGAGATGCAGGCGCGCGCGATCAGGGTGCTCGGCTGGGTTGACGATCCGGACACTTACCCGATCCAGCCCAAGCCGCACTCGCTCGAGTTCCTGCGCGAGGTGGCGCATCTGCGGCCGCGCACCAACGTGATCGCCGCGGTGACGCGCGTGCGGCACACCGTCGCGCAGGCGATCCACCGGTTTTTCCACGAGCGGGATTTTTTCTGGGTCAATACGCCCATCATCACCGCCTCGGACGCAGAGGGCGCCGGCGCGCTCTTCCGGGTGTCGACGCTCGATCTCGCCAACCTGCCGCGCACGCCCGAGGGAAAGGCCGACTTCGCGCAGGACTTCTTCGGCCGCGAGACCTTCCTCACGGTGTCGGGGCAGCTCAACGTCGAGGCCTACTGCCTCGCGCTCTCCAAGGTCTACACCTTTGGCCCGACCTTCCGTGCCGAGAACTCGAACACCAGCCGGCACCTCGCCGAGTTCTGGATGGTGGAGCCCGAGATCGCCTTCGCAGATCTGTCGGACAACGCCAGCCTCGCCGAATTGCTTTTGAAAAACACTTTCAAGACACTTCTCGAAGAACGCGCAGAAGACATGGCCTTCTTCGACGAGCGCATCGAAAGGGGGCTGGTGGCGAAGCTGCAGGGAATCGTCCAATCGCAGTTCGTGCGCATGGACTATGGCGAGGCGATCGCGATCCTTGAGCGCGCCAGGGAGAAGTTCGAATTCCCGGTGAAGTGGGGCATCGACCTGCAGTCGGAGCACGAGCGCTACCTCACCGAGCGCCACGCGAAAAAGCCCGTCATCGTCATGAACTATCCCAAGAGCATCAAGGCCTTCTACATGCGGGTGAACGACGATGGCCGCACGGTCGCGGCGATGGACGTGCTCGCGCCCGGGATCGGCGAGATCATCGGCGGCGGCCAGCGCGAGGAGCGGCTGGCAGCGCTCGACGCCCGCATGGCCGAGCGGGCCATCGATCGGGAGCACTACGGCTGGTACCGCGACCTGCGCCGCTACGGCACCGTGCCGCACGCCGGCTTCGGCTTGGGTTTCGAGCGCACGATCGCCTACGTGACCGGCCTCACCAACGTGCGCGATGCCATCCCGTTCCCGAGAACGCCGGGGAACGCGAAGTACTAAAATGGCCTATCTATAGAAGACATGCTTGCCGATCAGGGCGACGCGCTTCTTTTCTTTCGCCCAGTCGGGAGTGATGTAGGTCGCGTGAAAGAATAGGGCGCCCTCGAGCGCCGGCGTGTACCTCTGATAGTAGACCGCTTCGGCCACCTTCCAGGCGCGTTCCCATTCCCGGCCACCGGGGGCCGGCAGTTCATTGAATTCGGTCCACGAAAACGCGCCCACGTAACGCCCGAGGAGCGGATCCCAATCCTTCTGATACACGACCGCGCAAACCGTGCGGGGGAAAAGCCGCGAGGACTTACGGTTCATCGTGACTTCCGCCACGGCATACTGCCCCGCCGCGGGCTCGCCCCGAGCCTCGAAATACACGTTTCTCGCCAGGCAGGCGAGGTTCTGCCGGTCGAGCGCGCGCGCGCGATTGCGCCTGTCGTCCTGATGAGCGAACACCGCCGTCAGCAGCAACCCGAAGAGCGCGACAATCAGGCCGACGACCACAAAGAACACCCATGGCCCCTTGTCGGTCCGGTACCAAAAGACGCGCGCGGCGTAGAGAGGGCTCAAGTCCGTGTCCTCCGAA
>Ga0209804_1001039_pt1 | contig 18932 bp, 16 predicted proteins | sample GraSoiAngelo_139_FD_185896 | JGI IMG/M metagenome (GOLD analysis project Ga0209804, IMG submission 185896) | Grasslands soil microbial communities from the Angelo Coastal Reserve, California, USA - 14_0929_12_20cm (SPAdes) (version 2) | ecosystem: Environmental > Terrestrial > Soil > Grasslands ... | reverse complement strand
TAGCGAGGATCGGGGAAGGCTCGAGCCGCGGAGTTTCGCAGCAACTCGTCGAGCGGTGCTCGCAATCATCCAGCGTAAGCTAACTCATTCTCCGGAATTTGTCCAGCCCAGAGATCTGAACTGTTACGAGTGCACACAGTCAGGAAGGAGAAAAGCGATGTCTCTCTTACGCATTTTGAGGAACTTGGCGGTGTTGGTGATACTCACAGTAGCGATTCTTAGCTTAAACCCTCGCACGGTGGTGGCCGCTGTTTGTCGGCCTCTGGGGAGTGGCTGTACATCCAATACTCAATGCTGCTGGAATTGGTGTCGCGGTCGGTGCTGTTTGCCTCTACATGGCATGGTATGTGCGAGTTCGGCGCAGTGCTGCAGTGGCGTTTGTTTTATACGCCCGGGCCAGACATGGGGCGGGTGCCTGTAGGTCCTGTGGTTGGAAGTGAGAGGCCCGCGTTTCCTGGATGCGGCAGCGCCGTGCTTCCTCGTTTCCTGGGCGCAACCGCCAATGGGCAGCATCTGCTCTGGCCACTCGTTCTGCGTGGCTTCGAGCACCATGCTGGGAGGAGCGGACGACTTACTTCCCCCCATTCAGCAGCCGCGATTTGTGCAGTCAGTACCAGAGACGGCCATTCGCAAACGCGACGAATCTCTGGTCAGTCGTCTTCAGCCGTCTCGAAAAGGGGAAATCGCATATACTCGGCGGGTAGGTAACGGCCATGTATGTGAAGATTTCGTGTTTCCTGTTGGCATGCCTGACCTTCAAGCCGTGTTGCCCTCGAACCCCAACGGTCCTGAGCAAAGATACCGGCGACGACCAAACTTGCACCGTTTCCGGGATTGTGATTCGGAGCCAGGACAGCGCATCGTTAAAAAATGCGACGGTGCAACTCGCAAACGATTCAGATCAGGAACATCATATTGCGACGAAAACGGCTCCGAACCTGCAAAGGTGCAAGCAGACCTATGCCTTTAGCTATCCGCGGGTTTTGAGCCATTCCGTGTATTCCGTGTAGAGCCTCGTGGAGCCGGGGGAACCGCAAAAGGCGCGGGAACCAGGTTTATTCATCATGCCCTGGTATTGATAGACGAGGATCTTATCCACCCATTGCGATACGGCTTCCATCTGGCGGAGAACACGCTCAAAGGGCGCAGGAAGTAAAGCACTCTTGTAGACTACGTTTTCAAACTCGAATATTTCGAGGTCCGCCCAGATTGCCCCCCTCCGAGCACGGTCATGAGCTTTTCTCAGCCCCGCATAGAAAGCCGAGGTTTCCTCCACCCTCGATTTACGGACGCCAACCTCATCCTGATATGCAATGATGTCAACATCTAAGGATTCAAGTTGGCGGACGTACAAGTCGTCGGGCACGGCCACACGCGTCCCGTACGGCGCGATCATAATGCGCGCTCGCGGCGTCAGCTGACGCGCGAGTCGCGAACATGTGTTGACATAGTCGATGAATTCGTTTGAAAAGTGCCGATCAATAAAGGCCTCATTTGGCCAGTACCATCCGTAGAAGCTTTTATGGTGCCCGTAGACTCGAGTGATCTCGTCGATCGCCTGTAGCCGTTTGTTTGCCGCCACCGGATCCGCCACAATGCCCGGGCTATCCCACTGACCGTAGAAGCCTCCGCCGATAAAAAACTTGATGCCGTATTTGTCTGCTGCTGAAAGAACAGCTTCCATCGGGTCGTCACATGCCAATCTCCATGCTGGAAAAATCTTCGTATGGTAAAAGGAGCGATAATAAAGAGCGGTGGCCATCAGAACCAGATACTCCATTCCCGTCTCGGCGATTTCTTTGATTTTGAGGTCCCACTGATCGCTCGAGAAGTTAGCTAGCGCTGGATTCCAATCCACCCCCTCGACCGTGGCATGATGCTGAAACTCGAACCAACTTCCTGAGATCGGTTTGACCGGTGATGATGTGGGTGGCGGACTCCCGCTTCCAAGTAGAGTTCCAACCATCGTACCTCCGACCCCCAACGCGTGAAGGAAATCGCGCCGATTTAACGTAGTCATATTCCTTCCCCCTGTTTCAACAGCGCTGCTTGACCACTCGGCCCGAGCAGAAGTTCGCTCACGGATGACTAAAGATTTCCGCTCGGACCGAGTTCTTGCCTTCTTCGACTACGTAGAACCGGTCCGCCTGCAGGTCGCGAAATTGCTGCTTCAGACCGCTCGGCCAGCTGACCTCGACAGCGTCGACTCGAGTGCTGCCGCCTAAGCCGAAATGGGCGCGGAGATCGCTCTGCGAGAGATAGCTCCCTCCGCCGACGATTTCGCGAATCTGCACGGTGCGGCCGCCTTGAATCCGCAGTCGCGCGCCCATTGCATCAGGATTGCTCCGCGTGCCGATGAGCTTGAAGCTGACAAAGTGATTGCTTCCGCCGCTGCTGTTTTTCAGAAGCAACGGAGGGTCATCATTATTTCCGACCACAATATCGACATGCCCGTCGTTGAAAAAGTCCGCGAAGGCGGCACCGCGGCCCAGATGCCTGACGGAAAACGCGTTGCCGGACGCGGCCGCTGCCGCAGTAACATTAGAAAATCTGCCCTTGCCGTCGTTGTGCAGGAGCAGATTGATCTGCTTGTAGTGGGAGCCCGGGTTGGTCTTCTCGACACCGGGGTAGACGTGCCCATTGGCGATAAAAAGGTCGAGCCAGCCATCGTTGTCGTAGTCGAAAAACCCTCCCCCGAAACTCAAGAACGGCCGGGTAACATCCGTCAGTCCGCTCGCGTGGCTAACCTCGTTGAAAAATCCGCTTCCTTCGTTGTGCCAGAGATGGTCCCCGGCCTCTTGAAAATCAGAAATGTACAAATCAAGCAATCCATCGTTATCGTAGTCGCCGAATGAGAGGCACATGGCGGCCATTTCCGTGCCTTCTTCGGTGAGGGCCATTCCGCTTGTTAGCCCGACTTCTTTGAAGGTGCTGTCGTGTTCGTTGTGATAGAGATAGGCCCGCATCGAGTCATTGGCAACGAACAGGTCCGGCCAGCCGTCATTGTCGTAGTCGACCGCCGCCACCGATAGATTCTTGCCATCGGGCTGGAAGATGCCAGCAGCCTTGGTTACATTGGTGAAAGTGCCATCGCGGTTATTGTGATACAAGACCGCCGGGCTGCCCGGGTAAGCGGTCGGAGGGCAACTTGACTCCTCGCCCGAGGTCATGCAGGTTTGCTTGGAATTGGGACCAAATGTGACGTAGCCACCGGCGTAAAGGTCGAGCCACCCATCGCGGTCGTAATCGAAAAACACGGCGCCGGTATGAAACAGCGTTCCGAAATCTGTACCGTCTACATGCGCCTTGTCGGTAACGTCCGTAAACGTGCCGTTCCCATTGTTGTGATAGAGAAGATTCTTACCGTACTGCGTCACATAAAGATCAAGGCGCCCGTCATTATCGTAATCGCCCCATACGCAGCCGAGACCAAACCCGGTTCCGGGGACTCCCGCGGCGTCAGCTACGTCCGTAAATGTTCCTTCACCATTGTTGCGATAAAGGGCGTTCCGTGCGGGAATGCCTCGGCCGTGGAGGTCTCCTCCGCCGATGAAATAGATATCGGGCCAGCCGTCGCTGTTGTAGTCAGCGACGCACACGCCGGGTCCGGCCTCTTCCAGGATGGTTGCCACTCCTTGGTTGCCTTTCAAATGCGAGAACTGGATATGCGCTTCCTGAGTTATATTCTTGAAGCGGGGGACAAGGTCTTGCGCGACCGGCTCACTTGCATTTACGGCGGCCAAAAGAGCGACAGAAAGGCAGCACGCCAGAACTGAGGGCATATCCTCTCGGACGAACTGCCTCATCCTTCGCCTCCCTCAGCCGAAGGTACCCAGCATTGGAGCTTTGCCAACGCCACGGGTCACTTCTCTCGAGCTCCAAGTGGATCGGAGGCTATCTCCAAGGCGCGCACAAACCGCCTCTCCTCCTTGGCCGCACTGAACAACTCCAGTTCCTTTTTGGCCTCGGCGTCCCGGTGAAGACGCTGCAAGGTTATCGCCAAAGCGTAATGCGCAGCGGGATCCTGAGGATCCTCAGTTACGGCGCGTCGCAGAAATACCGCGGCCTCGTCAAACTTGCCCTGGGCTTTGTAGAGTTTTCCCAGGCCGCGATTTATGGCGGAGTCGTTTCCATGCGATGACCGCAGCTCATTCAGCGTCTTCTCAGCTTCCGCGTAGCGCCCTTCATGGACAAGAAATTCCGCGTATTCGACGGCCGTGCCAACCCCGGCTCCCAGCTGAAGGGCCTTCTGGAACGACTTCTCTGTCTTCTCACCCTGCCCCTGATGTGCGTGTAGACTACCGAGCAACGCCCAGACGTCCGCCCGGGCGGGATCTTGCTCAAGGGATTTCATCGCTGCGGCTATCGCCTGCTCATAACTGCCCAGGTGCTCGTAGAATATCGCCTGGCCATAAAGCAGCAGACCCGAATTGGGGACTGCTTCCAAGCCGACGGCCAGTGTCTCTCTTGCTTCGTCGTCCCGGCTGCCCTGCAGAAAGGCAAGCGCGAGTCGAAAATAAGTGTCCGGAACATTTGGCGCGAGCCGCACCGCAGATTGGAACGTGCTCACTGCGGCGGGCAGGTCGCTTGAGAGCGCCTGGGACGAGCCGAGCAACAGACAGGACGTCACTTCGGAGCAGGCGGATGCGCCGTTGAGGACCTTCCCCGCTTCCGCGTACCTGCCCAGCTTGAACAGCGCCGTTCCTTCCCCGAGCGCGAGAGTCTCGGAAGGCGCTGCAGGCTCTGGCGCTTTTCGAGCAAGTTGGAACGCCTCGACCGCTTCATTGAAGCGCTTCAGGCGGAGAGCGATCAAAGCCAAGTTGTAGGCCGCTCGCCCATTGTCGCGGTTGATTTTTAGGACTCTTCGAAGCAGCGGAACCGCATCTTCGAGCAGGCCCCGGCTGGCCAGACTCAGGGCCAGATTGTTCAGCGCAGGCTCGTATTGGGGATCAATCGCCAACGCCTTCTCGTACCATTGCGCAGCTTGCTGGTGACGAGAGTCAGAGTCCAGAGCGGCTCCGATGCTAGTAGCTAGCACTGCGTCTCGCGGGAATGAGGCTCCAAGAGCTTCCAGTTCTCGAACGCCAAGTTCGGACTCACCACCGCGGATGTGGTCGAAGGCGATTTTGTAAGAGGAGCTCCACGGAGGCTGGGTCTGCGCCCGTATCCCGGCCGCCATTAATCCAATAGCGGTGATGATGCGAAGCCCAGACCAGCGTCCGCGCAAGAAACCCCCTAGAAGGTGAAAGCAAGTGAAAGTTGCATAATCCGGGGTGACAGCGGGTTATGCAAAACGCCAAAGTCAGGGTTGGGTGAGGTCGGTTTCCCCAACGTGGTATCCACGGAGCTATAAGAAACGTGATTGAATATGTTGAACGCTTGTGCCTTGAATTCCAGGCCCCTGGATTCGCGTATTGCGAATCGCTTGCCCAGGCCAAAGTCGAAGTTGACGAATCCCGGCCCACGCACAGCTCCATTCGACTCGTTCCCGAAGGTTCCAGGTGTCGGGTACACGAAGGCACTGGTGTTGAACCATTGCGTGCGGGTTTTCGGACCGCTGGCGCTTGCAATCTGGTTAGCCCGCTCCGGGCCGCAGCAAGGCACACCTTCATTATCGGTCGCCAAGGTTACGGTAGCCGGGAAGCCTTTTTGCATCTCCGTGATTCCAGACACCTGCCATCCTCCTAGCGCCGTTTTCATTGCGCCGGGACTTCCGCGGAACGCCGGGATATCCCACACATAATTAAACGTGAGAACTTGAGGAATATCGAAGCTGGCCAGGCCCTTGTCGGCGCGAACATTGCGTGAATCCTGTGGCATGTTCCACGGGCTGGAGTTATCTGTCTTGGTTTGCGAATAGGTGTAGGAAACCTGAAAAGCAACATCATGCCGGAGTCGATGAAGCACCGAGACCTGCAGGGAGTTATAGTTTGAATTAAAAACGGGATCCACGAAATAGATAGGTCCATAGCCCTGGTACGGTACGACGGTATTGGGGTCCGCGCCGGCTATGATTTGCTGCTGTCCAGCCGGTGTCGGCTGATTCAGGTTAAGGGAGCCCAGGAGGTGGGTTCCCTTGGTTCCGACGTACGCCACGGAGACGGAAGTGTCAAAGCCAACTTCCTGTTGAATGCCGGCCGACCATTTCTGGATCTGAGGGTAATTCCAAGGATTGCCGACGCCCCAAACCAGGGGTGGGAAAATGGTGCCGGGAGCCCCGCCGGGATTGCTCAAAAGGGTATTGAAAATGAGCGGTTTTTGGTTGAGTGGGGGATTATACAGTCCACCGAACTGACTGTAGGAGCCCCACCGGTCGTAGAAAATTCCGTACCCCGCGCGCACTGAGGTTTTCCCTCGTCCCGTGACGTCCCATGCCAGTCCAATTCTGGGAGCGAAGACATCTTTCTTGGATGCAAACAAAGCGTTTCCGTACGGCGAATTCTTGCCGGCAACGATGATGCCGTTCGCAAAATTGCCCGAACCGGGCACCAGCGTCCCGTTAGCGTTGACCGTGGGCGCCTGGCTCGCAACCCAGGTTGCTGGATCGAAGCTGGCGAAGAAGTTTTTTTCCTCATATTCCGGCTGATAGTAGGTGTAGCGCAGACCTGCCGTCACGGTGAGATTCCGCCGCACCTTCCACTGGTCTTCCACGTAAGGTTCCACATTGATCCAGCGGTATTTGGCATACGGATCCAAAGCTGTCTCCGAATAGCTGAACGCTTTGCCGAGCAGGAAGTCCGCCATTGCGTCTCCCGAGGCCGATCCATCGAAGTTGAAAACTCCGTTCGTTGAGTTGTTGGAAGGATTGGCGAGCTCATTCTTTCCCTCCCGCGTGATCGCAAAACCGAAACGTATGGTATGCGGACCGTGATTCCAGGTATTGTCGCTTTCGAAAGGCATGTTGTAAGAGGCATTGTAGAAATACCACTGCTCGGTAACGCCCGAATAAGGGGCGGCAAAATTTAAAGTGGGGATCCGGTTGCCCTCGTTCAACGGAAACAGTTCGGGAATGTTCAGCCCCGGCACGCGGCAACGGCAGGACCGCGGCCCGTTCCGCAAGAACAGGTCATTGTCGCGGTAAAGACCAAAGAGAAACTGCGAGGTAAAATTGGGCGCCACCGAGTAAATAACGTTAAACACGCCGCTGTAAATGGGGTAGTTCTGCGTTGCGTCGCCCACGAACGGGAGAGAATTCTCGCCAAACAGACCGTACGGCCTGTAGAGTACCGCGGTGTCCTGGGTGAGGCGAAGGAAGAGGGAGAGGCGATCCGTCGGCCTGTAATCTAAGCGGAGCGATTCCTCGCGCCAGCGGGTGTAATCCGGTACTGCGGAAAGCAAATTATTGGTCAAAGCCCCCGGCGCGCCAGTGTTGGGCTCCGGCCAAAAGAGATTTGGAGCAAGGAGCAACTTTGCGTTGGGATCCTGTTCGGAATTTGGAATCACGTTCCTGGTCGCAAAAGGCATGCCAGTGTTGGGATCGGTCAGCGTCTGGGGCAAGGCGCTAAAGTCGCCGCCACGTTCCGCATCGGTTGGCACGGTGCCATTGCGCAGACCACTGCTTTGAATAATCCTGCGCCACTCTTCGGACCAGAAAAAGAACACTTTGTTCTTAACGATGGGTCCGCCCACATCGTAGCCGAAGTCGTTGTAACGGTTCTCCGGAACCAAGCCGTTCGAGCCGGCGTATGCCGCGTTCATGACGTTATTTCGGAAGAATTCGAAGACATTCCCGTGGAATTGATTGGTTCCGTTACGGGAGATGAGGTTGATCTGAGCGCCACCAGAGCGGCCGGTGGCGGCCGAATACGAGTTATTCTCGACGCGAAACTCGGAGACGGCGAAAAGGTTGGGGGAGACAAATGCGTTGCCGCCAAAGGTATCCAGATTGCGGACGCCATCTACCATCGGATTGTTCTCGTCATTGCGTACGCCGTTCACGCTGAACAGCACCTCGGAGTTGGAACCGAAGCCTGGATTCTGGTCCAGCGCAGAGGCTACACCCGGCTCGAGGTTCACGAGCTGCGTGAACAGCCGATTGGTCAACGGCAGTTCGTTCAACTGTTTGCCGGTAACCGTATTGCCCTCGCTGGCCGTCACGATATCCACGGTTGGCACATCCGCGGTTACCTCGATTTTCTCGGATGTGGCGCCGACCGTAAGAGTCACCGCGAGATTCGTCGGCTCCGCGGCGTGGACCGAAATTCCAGCCTCGGCAAACGATTTGAATCCCATCATCGTTACCTGGAGCCGGTAACTTCCCACGGGGACAATCGGGAAATTGAAACTTCCAGCGGCGTCCGTCTTCGTCTCCTGTGACGCGCCGGTGTGCACCTCGACCAGCGTAAGCCCGGCGCCGGACAGGGCCGCACCGGACGGGTCGCTCACGCTGCCCCGAACCGACCCCGTATTCGCGACCTGCGCCTGCGTCGTCGCCGAAATTGTTAACGTGCCCAATAGCAAGAAAACAGCCGCCCACCCCTGGTATGTCCTCCCCACCTGAACGCTTCTCATCTGATTGCTCCTTTTCGCTACGAACTGGTTGATGCCCTGAGAATCGGCTTCTTCTTTCGGACCGAGCGCACAATGGCGCTGTATTGATCACCGCGATACGTCGATCGCGTGAGTTCGACGGCCCGGCCATCTTCGGCAAAGGTTTTTCGATTGACGACGAGCACGGCGGCGTTTTTGGGGAGAGCCAGCAGCTTCCTGAGTTTTGCCGTCGGAGCTTCCGCGGAAATCTCCTCGATACAGTTCTCCAGCCGCAATCCGTACGATTCCTCGAGGATCTGGTACAAGGAGTTTTTCGCGATATCGAACCTCTCCAGCCCTGGGCACAAACGCTCCGGAATGCGAACAAATTCGAGTGCCAGCGGTTCCCCATCCTTCAAACGCAGGCGGTGGATCTCGTATACTTTCTGTTGATCTCCGAGTTCGAAGAAATCCCGTACCGACTCCCCCGGAAGCGTCCGTTCGAGAGAGATGAGCCGCGACTCGGGACGTCCCCCTCGATCTCGAATTTCCTCGCTGAAGCTCTTGAGCTCTTGTTGCTGCTTCCGTAGTCTGGCGGGGGTGACGACCGTGCCTCTCCCTCGCCTGGACTCGATCAATCCTTCGCGGTCCAGCAAGCCCATGGCTTGCCGGAGGGTCATGCGGCTGATGCCGAATCGTTCGCACAGGGCGCGCTCGGGAGGCAGAACGTACCCCGCCGGAAGCGCGCCGCTTTTGAGAAGCTCGCCGATGCCTTCGGCGATCTGCAGGTAGATGGGGTTGGGAGAATCCTTGTCCAGTCGAATGGAAAGAAAAGGTGCGACGTTAGGTGTAGACATAGCGCATATTCTACGTGGATGACTCAGCAAATCTACGAATGGTATAGACATTTGGTCTAGACATACTGCTCATGTCGTGCTACCTTGTCAAGTGGTTTTTGGGGGGGAGCTGTCGGTGGTCCTGATGGGAGTCGCCCTCGCGGTGCTGTCCGGGCTGTGCAACGGCCTGTTTACGGCGCCGATGAAACTCGAATCTCGATGGAAATGGGAGAACACCTGGTTCGTCTTCATCCTTGTGGCGTGCTTGCTGATGCCGGCTGCCCTGGTGTTTCCCTTTGCAGGGTGGTCCACCGCTCTGCTGCAGGCGCCCCCCTATTCCGTCCTGGCCGCGCTCTCTTTCGGATTTGCCTGGGGGTTCGGCGCAATCTGCTTCGGCAAGAGTGTTCATAGCATCGGCGTATCGATGGCGAATACTCTGGTGATCGGGCTGAGTTCAGCGCTGGGATCTCTCGTTCCCCTGTTCATGAAATCGGAAATGCACGTCGGCACCAAACAATTGGTTCTGTTCGCCGGCGTGATCGCTTTGCTTATCGGCGTGGCCGTCTGCGGGAAGGCCGGCCGGATGCGGGATGGGGAACAGCAAAGCCAGGGAACTGCCCCGCTCGCAGGTTATCTCTTTGCCTTGGCTGCCGGGATAATGTCGGCGGTCTTTAATATTGGATACGCCCTGGCGCTCCCGATTTCTGATACGGGCGTCGGGATTGCATTGTCCAGATTCGCAGCCACAAATTGCATCTGGTTGCTGATGTTAGGTGCCGGCTCCATTCCCAATATTGTCTACTGCATACTGCTGATGTGTCGAAATCAAACCGCGCAGCTGCTGCATGCTCCGGCCTCCTGGTTCTCCTGGGGTCGTAGTAGCGCGATGGGTCTGTTATGGGGTGGCAGCATCTTCTTGTATGGGGCTGCGACTCCCAGACTGGGCGCCCTCGGGCCCTCCGTGGGGTGGCCGTTGAGTCTTGCGGTCGGTCTGGTTGTTGCAAACCTGATGGGAGTTCTGCTTGGGGAATGGAGAGGCGCCGCTGGCCGGCCCGCAAAATGGATGTGGTCAGGACTTGCGATCTTGCTTGCAGCGATCGTTCTCTGCGGGATTTCGACGAGGTTTCCGGAATGACACCAACCGAAATTGTTCGATACATCCAGGGAAGACTGATCGTTTCCTGCCAAGCCGGGGAAGGCGAAATCTTTCGAGATCCGAAACTCATGTCACTCTTTGCCGCTGCGGCAGCGGCCGGCGGCGCAGCGGGAATTCGCGCTAACAGTCCCGCCGACATTCGTGCCATCCGTGCGGTAACCGACGTACCGATCATTGGCATCGACAAGACCCCGTTGCCCGACGGCTTTCTGCTCATCACGGCCTCCTTCGAGTCGGCCAGAGCGCTGGTCGAGGCCGGAGCGGACATGGTGGCTCTCGATTGCAGTGAGCGTGGCCAGCAAGCCGGAGCGCTTGAGCGCATTCGCGAGATTCGCGCCAAGCTTCGCGTTCCCGTGCTGGCCGACGTGGCCAGCGTCGAGCAGGCGGTAACCGCCGTGGGAGCCGGGGCAGATTTCGTGCTGTCCACTCTTCGTGGCTATACCGAGGAAACGAACCACGCGCTGCACTTCGATCCAAAATTCATCGAGGAGCTGGTGCGTGCCAGCGCCGTCCCGGTGATTGCCGAGGGCCGGATCTCCTCCCCCGAGCAAGCGCGACAGGCCATAGCGGCGGGCGCGCTTGCCGTCGTCGTGGGCACGGCGATCACACGCCCCACGGAGATCGCCCGCCGCTTTGCAGCGGCGATCGAGAGCGAACATGCCCGACGCCATTCCGTGCGACACACGATTGGCCTCGATCTCGGTGGGACTCGGACGAAGTACGGTGTCGTGGGCTCGAACGGCAGCCTGCTCTTCAAAGCGGCCGTGGAGACACCCGCCAGGTCCGGGGCCCGCGCACTCCTCGATCATCTCAAGCGCGTAGCTCAAAGCGCGATGAAGAAAGCGACTGAACTTGGACATGAACCGCTTGCCCTCGGCGTCGCCACCGCTGGCTGGATCGATGACACGGGCCGCGTGGCATACGCAACCGACAACTTGCCAGGCTGGACAGGCACTCCTGTGGGAGAAGAACTTGCTGAAGCCTCCGGCCTTCCGGTGGCGGTTGAGAACGACGCCAACGCCCTGGCGGTTGGCGAAAAGTACTTTGGAGCCGCGAGGTCCCTTCGCGATTTTGTCTGCATCACGCTGGGCACGGGTTTGGGCGGCGGTTGTTACGTCGACGGAAGATTGAATCGCGGCGCCCACTCCGTGGCCAATATGCTCGGCCATATTCCTCTCATCCCGGATGGCGTCCCCTGCTCCTGCGGCTTGCGAGGTTGCCTGGAGCCTTATGTGAACGCAGCCGCGCTGGTCCGCTATGTCGGGGACTCACAGCTTTCCCCAGCGCAAATAATCGCCGGTGCCAACGCTGGCGAACAACGGGCGATCAAGGCGATTCGAACACTTGCCCGGCACCTCGCGCGAGGCTTCGCTGCGCCCGTTTCCCTTCTTGATCCTGAAGCACTCATTCTCGGCGGGGGCCTAGTCGAAAATAATCCGATCTTGATTTCCGCGCTCTCAGACGAGCTGCCGCAGTTCCTTCGTCCCTGGGAAAATCGAGCCTTGAGAGTTATTCCCTCTCAACTCGGCTATCATGGCGGCGTGCTGGGCGCAGCTGCGCTCGCTTTCGAACGCAGGAGTGACTTCGAGCCCGCGAGTCGTCGCCTGGTGCCGACGCATATACATCGTTGACGAGAGCCTCGCTGGGTTGCGGACTCCGGCTTTTGGGTGCCCAACGAAGATGCCTCGACTTTTCTCGAAACGTTTCCGCGCCAATCAGTTATGGCCAGCGTCGGCGGCAACACGACGGGAGTTCGAAGGGAAATCGTCAATCGCGGATGATAAGAACTCTGACGCCACCCGCCGCTAGAGATGTGGCAATTATCTGGAGCGAATATGTCAATCAGCGGAAGACTCCTACTGAGCAAGAACAGGAAAACCACGAAAATCCATGGCAAGACGGTCTGGGCAGTCAGGCAGTATTCAGAAGGAAGGAAACTGGTACGTGGTTCGATACTGGAAGGATGTCGCGGGCGAAGAGAAGCGGCAGCGGGTGTATGCAAAAATCTGCCCCATTTCCGGCCCCGGCAAACTTTCAGCATCGGAACGGGAACGTAAGGCCAAGGAGATCATCGCGGCCAGCGGAGTGGATACGCAGGAGTATTTCGACAAGGTGGTGAAGCAGTCGGCTTCCGGCGTGACATTCCGCCAGCAGGCGGAAACTTGGCTCGAAGGCATGCGCAATCGCAAGCGCAAGCCATTGGCACCGTCCACGATAGCAGGTTGGTCGTGTGGATTGGACATCTGGATTAACCCGAACATCGGCGACCTGCCGCTTGCTTCCGTCAACAACGCGGCCATGAAAAAATTGGTCGGCAAGATGGACGAAGGCGGTCTGTCTCCGAAGTCCATTTCTAACAACGTGCAGATCGTGAAGATGGTGGTAGCCTCGGCGGTCAATGAGCAAGGCGACGAGCTGTATCCCCGGAAATGGAACAACGAGTTCATTGACATGCCGGTGGTGAACAACCAAAGGCAGCCGAGCTTCACGGGCGACGTGGTCACGGCCATTATCCGCGAAACGGAAGAGCAGAAATACCGCGTGCTGTTCGCGCTCTGCGCTTCATCCGGTCTGCGGTTTGGAGAAGCCTTGGGAATCGACGTCAAGAATATTTCCCCGGATGGCTCCAACATCAAGATCGTCGAGAAGGCGTGGCGCTCCGAACGGCACAACTTCCTAAAAACGGAAAACGGGAAACGGGAAATTGACATGCATCCTTCGATGGCGACCATGCTGCGGGAATACATGGAAAAGCGGACGGACGAAAAGTGGGCGAGCAAGACTGACTTGTTGTTTGCCTCACGTAACGGCAAGCCGCTCCACCAGTCGAATATCCTGCGGCGCGTGCTGCACCCGATCTTGGAAAAGTTGGGGCAGCCAAAGTGCGGCGTCCATGCGTTCCGGCGTTTTCGCAACACGTACCTGCGGAACTTCACGTCCACTCCGCCAGGAATCTACAAGTTCTGGATGGGACACGCGAGCGCGGAGACTGAAGCCAATGGCTCCGTGCGCGCGGGCGAAACCATGTCAGATCGATACGACAAGGTGGCAGCTGAGCGTGGACTCCGCAAAGAATGGGCAGAAAGAGCAGGACTCGGTTTCGAGATTCTGGCCAAAACCCTCGTTATTGGACGGAATGGACGGAAACCCGAAAATGCTCCGTTGGAAGCAGTAGCTGTAAGTGCATGATGTAACGCAGGATAGACAGTGAGTTTGGCTCCCCGGGCTAGATTCGAACTAGCAACCCTTCGGTTAACAGCCGAACGACCAACTTCATCAGAACTTGCCGGAGTTGGCCCTAATCGAAGGAAATCTGCAAGTTGCGACTAAACCCGATGACTCCTTCTTTGTTCACCTTTCGTTCGCATTTTGCCGCCATTCACCACCATTAGTATTACGTTTTTATGACAGCGCGTACCGTTACTGACTCTCGTCGATCTTGTACGGAGTAGAAGTTCCTGGTCTACGGTTCCGGTGATGTAAGCAAGCATGCGAGCCCAAATCATTCCAGAGCCTCCCTAGACTTGATCGTCGAACCCGGATTGTACATGCTCTGGAGGTTTCAGAAACCGGCTGTGCCAGAAAATTGTGAGACCGGAAACCAAGCGTTTTCAATGCGTGCGAGATGTTTGACCGTACGGGGCAACGACCTTTTTCTCGGCGTACCGGGGATACTCTTTCTTTTTCAGTCCGTGACCGACCTTGAACTCTTTCAAAAAGATTGCCACATGCCCAATCTTATCAGCGTAGGTGCGTTCGGGATTGCTGTGCTTGCGCTTCGGAAGCGGCTGCTTCCTCATCCAGCCCATGAAGTCCAGTAGGTCTTGCTTGGTCACTTCTTCAACGCATGTCTTTGTCTTCATGCATTGGGTAATGAACGGGTCAACGGCGTTGCGTTACGTGCGGATGCTGTTTGCCTTGATGCCCCGGTTCTCAAGGTTGGTGAAATATGCGTAGGATTCGTTTAGTTTTTCCCTCGGAGACCTAGACCCAAATACAGCAAAATCTGTTCAGACGGTAGTCTCACCGCCAGCCCTACAAAACGTGTGGAGAGTAACGGCTGTAACCACTAGCAAGTTGACAAAGGTGTCTGTCGATGATCACCAAACCGAACAGCGCACTCAGGACAGCGGGATAGAGGGGATAACATTTCGGAGCGGCGAGGATGCTCACCGTTTTGCCAAGGCTCTTCGTCACGTCATAGTGCTTTGCGGTGGGAAGCCCTCACCATTCTAAAGGGATGCGAATAAAAGAGCGGACTCAGTCTGTTGTCCGGGAGGTTTTACTTCGGTATCCAAGTGAACGCTTTCCATTCCACTTTTGATGGCTGGCATTTCCGGGGGTCGACTGCTGACCAAACCTCGGTCCGGCCTTCGATTCTAGAGTCGGTTACGTTGACAAGCTCGGCGTTACGTTCCTGCCGACACCAATATTGGGATTGTCCGGCTGTGAGGGGCACGAAGTGTGTTAGCTTCCCGACCCACTTGTCGCCCGATTTCTTGAATTCCCCGCTTATGAAAGCGGCGGTTCCTCGCAACTCGGCAGGCAGATTAGTCCAACGGACATAAATATACTCACCGTCCCTGCGAATAATGTAATCCCTGGCCGCAGTCAAGGAGGTCCACACTCGGTCTCCACCAGAAGGTGCTGAGGGATTTGGGTCGATATTAGAAGGAGTACCGAAACAGTTGAGTTTGGGAGCAGAGTGGAGATTGACTGGCTTGGGACAGCAAAATTGAGATTTTCCCCTTCCGTAGCCTTCATTGTTACGACGCCTATCACCTTCCCATTCATAGTCAACAGCGGCCCACCGCTGTTTCCGTGAGAGGTAGGAGCCGTAGTCTGAACCCAACTCCGGCCACTCGCATCTTTTCTGAATCCGCTGATGATCCCATCTGATACCGAATTTTCCAACCCCAGAGGACTGCCAATTGCTACGACATGGTCACCAGCGGCTAGGTCTTTCGAGTCTGCTAATTGCAAAGGCGGAAGGTTTTTCCCGGAAACTTTGAGAATCGCAATATCAAGGTCCCCGTCGTCGGCAACAACTCCGTCAACCGGGAAAAATGCCCCGTTGTTGACCTTGACTACCGCAGAATGGGCTCCTTCGATGACATGGTGGTTGGTCACTATCTTTCCGTCGGAAGATGCAATGAACCCGCTTCCTTCGGCAATCGGCTTTCCACTCTCATCGCTGATAACGATGAGAACAACAGAATCGACTGTGGCTTTGACTACTTCGCTCACGCTTCGCTGAGGCTGTTGAGCCCCTGCGCTCGATGTTGAAATAAACATCACGAATGCCGCCAAGGCAGTGGTCGCATAGAGAAGGCGTTTCATAATCGACCCTCATTCCTCATTTAGGCGCAATATAGAGTCTCAAGATAGCACGATGAAATCGCCTGTTGTGGCCGTATGGACAAAAAACTCGTCCTATTACAGTCGCCGCCCTGAGCCAGAACGCATTGCCCTGCTTGTCTCGATGATAAATCAGGCCGAGGTCTTCTTGCGATGGGACATTCCCGGTATCCTTAATATATGCGCTGATTGTGAGCCCAGCGCCCGCTGTCCCGCCGACTTTATGCTGCTTCCCTCTCGTAGTACTTCAGCAGACCTCCCAGTCGTTCGCGACACCGCACTGCTCCTTTGTTCCTTCTTGCTTCCGGCCGCGAAGGAAACAAGATCCGGTTGTCTTTGCCCTGGTGATTGCGCTCCTCGTGGTAATGTACGAGATATTGCTGCAATGCTCGCCGCAGCGAAGATTCTCCAAACAGGATCAACCTCGACAGACATTCTTCTTTGACCGATCTGACCCAGCGTTCCGCATACGAGTTCAGATTCGGGCTCCTTGCTGGCAATCGAAGCGGATTCACGCTTCCCGTCCTGATCAGTTCTCGAAACGATTCGCAGAACTTCGCGTCACGGTCATGCAGCAGATAGCGGCAGCCTCTCAGGCTTCCCCACTCCTCCATAGTCATGTTGCGCGCCTGCTGCTCCATCCACTCCTGATCCGGGTACGGCGTGAATCCTGCCAGTTTCACTTGGCGACTCTCCAAGTGGATGAAGAACAGCACATAGTAGGTCGTCAGCCCTTTGAGCGTTAGGACTTCCGTCGTGAAGAAATCCATCCCCACCAAAACGTCCCGGTGTGCGCGGATAAAGTCCTTCCAGGAGATCGATTGCTTTCGCTTCGGCGCTGGAGAAATGCCGTGGCGACGCAGGACGTTGCCCACCGTCTGATCGGATAGACGATGCCCTAGATTTGCCAAGGCACCTACGATCCGATCGTAGCCCCAGCTCGGATTTTCCCTCGCCATCTGCATCACCAAGCGTTCTGTTTCCTCATCTAGTTTTGGGCGCCCTACACTTCGACGGAATTTCGACCCATCAGATTTGTTCGCCACGAGCTTCCGATACCAACCCAGAATCGTATCAGGCTTGGCCGTTGCCGCCACGTCCTCCAGTGCCCTTCGACCCAGGCGGTGACCGATCTCGGCCAGCGTCGCCTTTTCTCCTTCGGAAAGGAGCAGCCGACCCTTGATCTGGCCTCTCAGAATCCGGTTCTCCGCCGCCAGATATTCGTTTCGCAACAAGAGTTCTTGATTGACTGTTCCGGTGACATAGGCGAGCAGGCGCGCCCAGAGCATCTCGGATTCCCCCATAATCTCAAATTTCGTGAAAGGTAAGATTGTAGGCGCTGTTTCTGGATCGGCGAAGTCCATTCGAAGAGGGAGCTTGGGCTAAATCCTAAGCCACACCATTTCAAGCCGTTCGAGTATTTTGACCACACGGGCAAAGCTTGCCGCCTCTCGGTGCAGGCCACCAAAAACTCAACATACTCAAAGTCCTAATTGAGATTTTTGATTTTCTTGAGGTTTGATCCCCATGCTGCCTGAGCCGAGTTTTCCGGCCAATCCTGCGGACTTCATTGGTCGGGCACAGGAAATCGAATCGTTCAAAGCGGCCCTTCGTCAGAGTGTCTTTACGAAGAGGATGCCATCGTTCGCTGTCCTCGGAAACTGGGGTATCGGCAAGAGCAGTCTGCTTTTCAAACTGGCCCACTGATGCCGACAGATTGATCCTGCAATGCTGCCGGTCCATCTCTCGATTTCCCAGGACATCGAAGACTATCTCCGGTTCGCCGAATCCCTCTGCGACAAGTTAGCCGATGCCCTCGCGTCATCCGATTCGCTTACAGCACGGCTCCGCGTCGAAGCGCGAAATTGGAAATTCAAGCAGTTCAAGGCAGGCCCGATCACGGCTGAGCGCGAACTTCCTCGGCGCTTCCTCACATCAGGCAGCGCACTGCTGCGCCACAGCTTGTCGGAAGCCTGGCATCACTTCATTCGCCCCGCGCAATTAGCTGGCGCAGTATTCTTCTTGGACGATCTTCAAAACCTCTCCCTCGCATCCGGCGATACGGGTTTGATAATTCGCGACCAGTTTCAGGCGTTTGCGATCGAGGGGATGAATTTCAGCGTTTGCTTCTCAGCGAAGCCCGATTATTTCTCCGCAGTGCGAAGTTTCGCGGAACCTGCCGTCCGCTTCTACAACAAACTCATTCTGGCACCGTTCACATTTGACGAAAGCTCGGAATACGCCAAAGCGGTCTTTGAACGGGAAGACAATGTTCAATTTCTCGCGCCCTGGCTCTACGAGAAGACGCTCGGCCATCCGTACTTCCTCGCCTTCATCTGCCGAGAATTGCTCGCCCGTGGGAACAACTCTCCCGCGAAGCTTTGGCCCGAAATATCGGCTCAGTTAGAGCGAGAGAAGTTTCAGTCCGATCTCGCGCAACTCTCCGATAAGGATATCTTTCTCTTGCGGACGCTGGCCGCTGCCGAGCAGGACGAGTTCAATCCCACGCCATTCGCGAAACAGTTCCAACACGAATATTTCGGTCGGCTAACGGATCGCGGATTGCTCATTCGTTCAGGACGAGGCCGCTACAAGCTATACCACCCACTGTTCCGCGAGTTCCTGCGACAAACAAAATGAATCAGAGCAACTGCAAACACGAGAGCCATCAGCGCCGGGACGCGGCGGTAGTTGCTTTTCCTTTGCCTTACCACAAGGCGGAATCCATTCACTTGCCCCTTGCCCTCTTCCATTTCGCCCTTTGCCCTTCACCGTTGCCCTTTCCCTTGGGCAAGCGGTTCGGGCATGGAATCGACCGTTTTGCCTCTCAGCCAAGGGATGAGTCATGGAGCGTGTAAAAGAGGAGCGAGGCCAGACTCGGCATGGTGGCGACATGACTCGCAGGCCAAAGACCGTCGCTTCGGCAGATCAGCGCGGCTATCGCATCGTGGAGGCGGCTGAGTACATGGGCGTGACTCCCTGGTTTGTCGAGGTGAAGATTCGCTCAGGGGAGCTGCCTGCGTTGAAATTGTGTCGCCACTATACAATCCTGAAGCAAGACATGGACGCTTTTTTGGATAGACACCGCGCGGCGCTTCTGGATAAGCACCGCT
>Ga0209804_1001037_pt1 | contig 18939 bp, 20 predicted proteins | sample GraSoiAngelo_139_FD_185896 | JGI IMG/M metagenome (GOLD analysis project Ga0209804, IMG submission 185896) | Grasslands soil microbial communities from the Angelo Coastal Reserve, California, USA - 14_0929_12_20cm (SPAdes) (version 2) | ecosystem: Environmental > Terrestrial > Soil > Grasslands ... | reverse complement strand
GGATCAACATCAGGTCGTTGACGTTGGTGTTCGTCGGCCCGATCCGGATGAGATCGCCGACCGCATCGAGCAGCGGATAGGCGTCGTTCTCCGCGAGGTGGCGCGCCGGATCGAAGCCCCGCGCGCGCGCCCGGGCCAGCGTGGTGCCGTCGGCGACCGCCCCCGCCGCGTCTGTCGGGCCGTCGGTGCCGTCCGTCGCGAAGCTGACAAGCAGGGTGCCCGGCAGTCCGGCCATCGGGCGCGCCGCGCCGAGCGCGACCTCCTGATTGCGGCCGCCGCGGCCGTTGCCCGTGACCGTCACCGTTGTCTCGCCTCCGGCGACGATGCAGGCGGGCCGCGCCACGGGATGGCCGGTCGTCGCCGCCTCCCGGGCGATCCCGGCGAGGGTGCGGCCGACTTCGCGGGCCTCGCCTTCTATATAGGTAGAAAGCAACAGCGCGTGGAAGCCCAGCCGGCCGGCCTCGGCGACCGCGGCCCGGGCCGCGGTCGCGTTGTCGGCGAGGACCGTCACGTGGCTCCGGGCGAACGCGGGATCATCCGGTTTGGGCGTCTCGGGCTCCTCGCCGGCGGCGCCGCGGCGCAGCGTCGCCAGCACGGCGGGCGGCACCTGGTCAGTGAGCCGGTACTTCGCCAGGATCGCGAGCGCGTCGACGAAGGTGGTGGGATCGGGAACCGTCGGGCCCGACGCGATCGCGTCGAGCGGGCTCCCCACGATGTCCGAGATCACCAGCGTGACGAGGCGCGCCGGGGAGGCCGCCCGGGCCAGCTGCCCCCCTTTGATCCGGGACAGGTGCTTGCGCACGGTGTTGATCTCGGTGATGTCCGCGCCGGAGCGCAGGAGCAGGTCGGTGGTCCGCGCCTTGTCGCTCAGCGTCAGGCCTTCCCGGGGCACCGGAAGCAGGGCCGATCCGCCCCCGGAGATCAGACAGACCACCAGGTCATTTGGACCGAGCCCTGAGACGAGCGCGAGCATCTCCCGCGCGGCCGCCTCGCCGGCCGCATCCGGCAGCGGGTGGCCGGCCTCCCGCAGGACGATCCGCTGGAGCGGGGCGGTGTACCCCGTTTTCACGCTGATGAACCCGGCGGCGATCCGATCCTCGAGGACGTCCTCGACGGCCCGAGCCATCGGGGCGCACGCCTTGCCCGCCCCGATCACGATCACCCGTCCCCCGGCCGGGAGCGGGAACATCCGGCCGCCGATCGTGAGCGTTTCCCGCTCGCGCCGGAGCGCGCGGTGGGTGACGGCGTACGCGTCGACCGCGCTCAAGGCCCGGGCGAGAATCTGCACCGCGGCGCGCCGGAGCGCCGCCGTCTCCGGGACCCCAAACAGCGCATCGTCGATCCGCGGCGGCGCGGTCACTCCGCCCGCTCGACCTTCACCGGGCCCGAGCTGCGGACCGCTTTGAAGACCGTCGGATCGCCGTCCAGCCGTCCGAAGACGTTCACGGGGCTCGCCGGGCGGATCTCGGCGCCGCGGCTCGCCGGCGTGGGCCCGAAGAAGATGCAGAACGCGCCGCCCGGCGGCCAGTATCCCAGGTCGCCCATCTCGACGACCTCGCGCGGGGACTCGGGGTCGCAGGTCACCGGGATCGAGAAGTAGATCTCGTCTCCCCAGGCGCTCCCCCGCCCCTCGATCGGGAGCGCCCGCCAGATCGCGTCGGCCGTGCGGCTGTCGTTGAGTGTCGCCTCGCGGCTGATCTTCCCCGCCGTGATCCTGATCTTTCGCACGGCGCCCTAGCCGAGCACGATCGGAGGGGTCCGGCCGTTGGGCGGCACGGCCAGCACGTGGCCGGCGGCGCCTCCGGCGGTGGCGATGGCGTCCAGCGCCGTGTCGCGTGCCAGGGGCGCGAGGTTGTTCACCTCGCTCAGGTGGACCAGGCAGACCGTGCGCGCCCGGCCCGCCGACGTGCGCGCGAGCGCCCGGGCGGCGTCATCGTTGCTGAGATGCCCCCGGGGCCCGACGATCCGGTTCTTCAGGAACCACGGGTACCCGCTCACGTTCAATAAGCGCAGGTCGTAGTTGGATTCCAGGATGACGAGTTCGGTCTCCGCCAGGGTGGGATCCAGCGACTCGTCGATGCTGCCCAGATCGGTCGCGACGGTGATCCGATGCCGCGCGACTTCGAGGGTGAGGCCGACCGGGTCGGCCGCGTCGTGGGAGACCGGGAAGGCGGTGATCACGAACGGCCCGACCTCGAACGGCCGGCCCGTTTCGAATGTACGGAGCGCCGCCCCGGCGAAGGCATCGCCTGCGGCGGCGATGGTGGCGGCATTGGCGTGCACCGGAATGTCGAACCGCCGGCTGAGCGGTCCCGCTCCCCGAGCGTGATCATCGTGCTCGTGCGTGAGGAGGATCGCCGACACCCCGGCGAGGTCCGCCCCGGCATCGGCGAGGCTGCGCTCGATTGCCTCGGCCGACAACCCCGCGTCCACGAGGAGCCGCGTGGTCCCCGCTTCGAGCAGCAGGACGTTGCCCGCGCTGCCGCTCGCCAGCACCACCGCTCGGGGCGTGGGGGGGTGCGTGCTCACCGCAGCACGATCTCCCAGGGCCGCATCGGCTTATAGATTTCGCGGTGCGGCGCCGGGGTCCTGGAATTGCCGGTTCCTGCCGCGTTCCCGCGGGCCGGCGGAGGGGGCTTTCAGCCCGCCCGCACCCAGAACGACAGCGCGGCCGCCGCGGCCATGAACACGATGACCGGCCAGTTGATGGCCCGCGTGCGCGCCCACAGCGGCGCATCCGGGGGAATCTGTCCCCAGACGAGTATCCGGCCGTCCCGGCCGGTGGCGTTGGTTCCGGTGATCGTCCCCGGTACCTGCAGGCTGACGTGCACGCCGACGGGGGTGCCCGCCTGTTGGGCGAGCCGGGCCGCCGTCACGGTCAGTTCCTGGGAGTAGGTGGTCAGGATCCCCCAGCCCCGCTTCGTGAACCGCAGCGTGCCGAGGGTTCCAAGGGTGGGCGCGAGCATGCGGCTCAGGGGTCCCTGGTCCACCCGCTCCACCACGCCGATCGCGTTCGCTTCGGTCGGCACCACATCGACATCGAATGCCGTCGAGGCTGTGTTGAGCGTCAGCACGACGTACGCGGCCGCAACGCCGATCCAGAACCCGAGGACTATCCTGCGCATCATGCGAGGCCTCCGCTGGCTGTTTTCCCCCTACGGGGACTCCGTACCATATTAGAACCAACCGCAAGCAGATGTTGCCTCGAGTATACGTCCGAAGGGCCCGCGGCGGGACGGCCCGAAGGAAGAAGTTGTGGACCGCGCCGCGATCACCCAGGTCTTGCGGCGGGCGCGTGCGGCCACCGCCGCGTTTGCCGGGCCTCCGCCGGTGTCGCTGGAGCGTGTCGCCGGCCGCTTGGGGATTGCGGACATCCGGCGGGTGGAGCCGGTCGGGGACGCCGCGGGCGCGCGCCTGGAGGAGGCCGATGGCCGCCGGGTCTTGGCGGTCGACCGGCGGATCCCTCCGCGGACGCCTCAGTGGAACGGCTTGGTGGCGCTGACGCTGGCTCGGACCTTGCTGCCCCCTGGGTCCGGCGGCGAGCGCGCGGACGATCTGACCGAGATCGGCGCCGCCGAGCTGCTCCTGCCCGCCCGCGTCTTCGCGCCGGTTGCCGCCCGCACCGATCTCACCATGGACGGGCTGCGGGACCTGGCGCTGAGATTCGCCGCACCGATCCGCCTGACCGTGCGTCAGTGGCTGCTGACCAGAACCTGGACCGGATTTGCGCTGCTGTGGCGGCCGGACGGGGGAGGGCTGCGTCTTGGATGGCGGGCGGCTTCTCCGGGATTGCGGTTTCCCGCCCCCGCGACGATCGGCGCGCCTGCCGGCGCGATCTGGTCCGCCCAATCGCGGCTGCACGCCGCCATCCGAACCGGCCGCCCGCACCACGGGGTGGAGGAGGTGCAGACCGGCGCCGGGGCGGCATGGTGGTTCACGCGGTTCGGTGTGGTCCGCGACCTGGGGCGGCGGTCTGTGCTCGCGCTCGTGGTCCTGGATCGGCGCGGTGCGGAATCGCCGCGGCGGCGGCCCGCGAAGGGAAACGCCGCCTGGTCTGAGAAGAGGAGGCCGGCGGCGGGACGTTCGGGGGCCCCGGTGGGCGCTGGGAGGCGATCATGAAAGTGCGCGGCGGCAGAAACCTGTACGGCCATGACATCGGCATCCTCGTGCTCGATACGGTGTTTCCCCGGATCCCGGGGGACATCGGGCACGCGGGCACGTTCCCCTTCCCCGTCCTGTATCACAAAGTGCGGAACGCATCCCCGGCGCGCGTGGTGCGGGAGGGCGATCCGGCGCTCCTCGAGGGGTTCGTCGCGGGCGCCCGCACGCTCGAAGCGAGCGGGGTGCTGGCGATCACCACCTCCTGCGGCTTCCTCGCGATGTTTCAACGGCAGCTGGCGGAGGCCGTCCGGGTGCCGGTCTTCACCTCCGCGCTGCAGCTGGTGCCCCTGGTGTCCCGGATGCTTGGGCCGGACCGCGCGGTGGGGGTCTTGACCGTTGACGGCCTCGCCCTCGGCCCGCGGCATCTCGCCGGCGCCGGGATCACCGAGGACATCCGGCTGGTCATCCGCGGGCTCGAGCGGGGACACGCGTTTACGCCGGCGCTCCTCGAGAACGAGACCGAGCTGGATGTCGAAGCCGCCCGCAGGGAGAATGTGGAAGCGGCGCGGGAGATGGTCGAACGGCACCCGGAGGTCGGCGCGATCGTCCTGGAGTGCACCAACATGCCGCCGTACGCGGCCGCGATTCGCGAGGCCACCGGGCTGCCTGTCTTCGACATCACCACCCTGGTTTGCATGGTGTACGCGGCGCTCCACCCGCCCACGTACTGACGCGAGGCCGCAGCGCCGCAGTTTGACCGCAGTTCTCGGGAACTCCAGGCAGAGAGGGCCCGAAACGGCCATCTGGACAGGCACGTTCTGGGGTATATAATTTCGGTAAGCGGGCCCGGTGATCCGCCCGGCTCCGATCCTGACCACCACAGGAGCGTGGTATATGTTTCCGGTTCGCGCCGCCCACCGGCGGTGGGTCGTCCTGCTGGTGGCTGCCGCGCTGTTCGCCGTCCCGTTCGGCACGGTGCAGCACGCCACCGCCTCCGATGGTACTCTGGTCCTCGCGGCGCTGAAGGTGCTCGATGAAGAATATGTCGATCCCGTCCCACCGGTGACGCTCTTGAACGCGGCGCTCGCCGTGCTTCGAAAGGCCACCAATCAGAGCAGCGCCGTGCTGCCCGATATCCCGGCCGGGACCGCACGGGCCGACGCTGAGATCATCTTCACCAGCGAGTTCGAGCGGGCGGCGCAGGTGACCCCGACCGATGAGACGCAGCTCGCGTACCAGGCGACCGCCGGGATGCTGGCCTCCCTCCGCGACAGCCACACCGCGTTTCTCGATCCCAAGCAGTATCTCGAGAGCCGTCAGCAGATTCTCGGGCGTCCCGGGTTCACCGGCATCGGGGTCGTGATCACCGCCCGCAAGGACGCTGCCGGCGACGCGTGGATCTTCGTCGAAGACGTCTTTTCGGGCTCGCCGGCCGAGGCCGCCGGGGTCAAGCGCTTCGACCGGATCGTTCAGGTCGACGGCAAGTCCCTCAAGAACGTCACCAGTCTGGAGGCCAGCCAGTTCATCCGCGGGCCGGCCGGATCCACCGCGGTGCTCACGGTCCTGCGCGGCGACCGGACGGTGACGATCGATGTCGTGCGGGCGCCGATTCGCGAGCATCCGGTCGAGGCCAGGTTCATCCAGCCCGGGGTGGCGTACGTGAAGCTCGCTGGGTTCTCCCGGGGAGCCGGCGCCCAACTGCGTGTGGCGCTGCAGGGGCTCGAGGTGCAGGAATCGATCCGCTCGATCGTCCTCGACCTCCGCGGCAATCCCGGGGGCCTGATCCACGAGGCGGTGGCGATCGGCAGCCTGTTCCTGCCGCCGCGGACGGTCCTGTCCAAGATCACCGAGCGCGGCCAGTCTCCGAGCGTCCTGCAGACCGCCGGGACCCCGCTGTTTCCACAGACGCCGGTCGTCGTGCTCATCGACGGCAGCAGCGCCTCGGCTTCCGAGATCCTGACCGGAGCCTTCAAGGACCACCATCGGGCCACGATCGTTGGCGAGAAGAGCGCGGGCGCGCTCGGCGGCTCGGTGACGGTCCCCCTGCCCGACCGGACGGGGATGTCCGTGACGGTCGAGCGGATCATGACGCCGCAGGGGGCGCTCGTCGAGGGGGTGGGGATCTCGCCGGATGTGAACGTGAGCCTGACCGTGTCCGACATGGTCCGGGGTGAGGATACCCAGCTCCAGGCTGCGCTACGAGTGCTCGCGGCGCTGAACAGCCATCCCGCCTCTCGGGCGGCGTAAGGACGGGCCGCATTCGCCATCGGCGATCCGGCCGGGAGAAGCGTCGGCGATGACGGCGGGCGGTAGGCGGTCCAGGACCGGCCGCGCGCTGTTGGTCGTCGGCGTTCTCGCCGTGGCGGCCGCCGCCCTCGCGATCCAGGGGTGGAGCGTCACCCTCCGATTCGTCGGTCCGGAGGCATCACGCCCAGAATCGTCCCCACCGGCCGCGTCGGCAATCCGCAGGGATCGAGGATTGGTGTACCTGAGGCTCCGGCCGATCGGGCGGTACGGCCTCTTTGACATCGCAGGCGGGTCTGCCGGCGTCGCGCCTGCGTCCCTGGCTCCGCGGGCGTTCCCCGGGCTCCACCTGACCTTCTCTCGTGAATGGCCCCAGGGATCCTACCAGATCGGCGCCCATCCGATCGAGCCCAGCCCCGCCACCAAAGGGCAAGGACCTGTCCGCCTCATCTGCGATGCTTGCTCGGCGGTGAACTCAGTGTTTCACCGTTCACCCGACTCGTCGGCCGGGGAAAAGTTGCTCATCGATGCCGCGTCCTTCAGCATGATTTGGATGATAGGGAACGGGCGGATGACGATCGTGCAGTGGGATCCCTGAGCGCGGCGGCCGGAGAGCGGACGAGTCCACCGGTAGAGCGGTCGCGCGGATAAACGCGGTCAGCGGATCAGGTCCAGCTCCTCGAGCCGGGTGCGCATCGCGGCGGGACTCACGGCGAACATCCGGGCCAGGGCGGCGACGACCTCGTCGGTTTCGCCTTGGCGCTGGCGAAGGCCGAGCGCCTGGTGGATCCGCGGCGCTAGTTCCGCAAACCGTCCTCGGATCTTTTCCTCCGGCATCAGCACCTCGGCGGCAAACCGTCTGGCTTCCCGTTCCTCCACCCGGCGCCGCGGCTCGGGAATCGTCAACCGGTTTCCCGGGGCGGCGCTCGCCACCAGCGTGCTGTGCTCCAGGACCGCATGGCCGAGCTCCTCGGCGATGATCCAGCGGCGCTCCGCGTCGGTGATGCCGGTCCGGTGTTGGTTGATCACGATCACGGTCTGATCGCCATCCCGGGCGATCGTACCCCGCTCGTCGCGCGGGAGCGGTCGCTCGCGCACCGGGTACCCATACTGCGCGGCAATGCGCTCGATATCGACCGGGATAGCGCGGACTCCCTCGAGGATGGCCCGCGCCCGCGCCTGGGCGCGGCCGAGCGCCGGCTGGGGCTCCCGCGGCGCGCGTCCATTTTCTGGGACGGGCGCGATGAACGCCTGCAGCGTGGCGAGCTCGCTTCGCGCGGACGGCGACAAGGCGCGGAGATCTTCCTCGAGGGTGACGCTCCCGCAGCCCTGGCACAGCCAGGCGACGGGAGGCTCGCAGGTCGAGTCGAAGAAGGGCTCGAGCTCGTGACCGCACTGCCCGCAGTCGCGCATCGGAGTTTTATTGTAGCACAGCCACCGGGCTAGTCCAGGGCCAGTTCCTCGCCGACCTGCCTCTCCCGCGCCCGCTCGTAGGCGAGCTGGGCCGTGGCCACGTCCTCGACCGCCAGCCCGAGCGACTTGAACAGGGTGACCTGCCCGGCGTCGGTCCGGCCGGGGCGGCGCCCCGCGAACACCTCGCCGATCTCGGCCTGGATGTGATCGCCCGTGATCGCGCCCTCGTTCATCGGTCCGACGATGTCGCCGGCCTCCACGACGGCCGCCGCGCGGGAGTCAACGAAGAGCCGCGCCCGCACCATCGCCTCGGTGTCCATCTCGCGCCAAGTCGGGCGCGGGGCCCCCACCGCGTTGATGTGGGCGCCCGGCGAGAGCCACCGTCCCTCCAGGACCGGCGTCTGGCTGCTGGTCACGGTGCAGATGACCTCCGCGCCCCGCACCGCCTCTTCGGCCGACGCCGCGGCCGCGACCGGCAGGCCGTAGCGCTCGGCGGTCTCCCGGGCAAACGCGTCGGCGTGGGCCCGCGTCCGGGTCCACACCCGCACCTCGCGGAGGGCGCAGACTTCCCGCAGCGCTTCCATGTGGCTGCGCGCCTGCACGCCGGCGCCCAAGAACGCGGCGATCCCCGCTCCCCGCCGGGCCAGATGCTTCGTGGCCGCCGCTGAGACGGCCGCGGTGCGCATCTCGGTGATCAGGCGGCCGTCCAACAGCGCGAGAGGCGCCCCGGTCGCCGGATCGTGCAGCATGATGGTGGCCAGATGCGTTGCCAGGCCGCGCGCGGCGTTCCCAGGGTAGAAGGTCACCACCTTGAACCCCAGCGCCCCCTGATCGCGCAAATACGCCGGCATCAGCGCAAGGATGCCGCCGTGTGTCTCCACCGGGATTACCGTGCGCACCGGCTGCACGACGGCGCCGGTGGAAAACGCGGCCAGGGCGCGCTCCATCAGCGGCACGAGGTCGCGCATCACCAGCAGCCGGCGGAGGTGGGAGCCTTTCAGCAGCGTGACCATGAGAGGGTCTTCCCTCGGCAGGAGAGGGCGTGGGGCGTTGCGCAGAGCGCTTCGGCCCCTACGCCGGTTCCGGCACGAGTTTGGGCGGGATTCCCGGCTGGGCCCGGCTGAGGAGCGCGGGCAGGCTGCTCACCCCGAACCGTTCGGCCCACTGGCGCGCCGCCGCATTGCCCGGGAACAACCCCGACGCCGCCGGCAGCGCATCTTCGCGGCGGCGAATGAGCCGCCACACGTACGGCGGTGAGAACGGAGGCTGCCAGGCGAGCAGATCCTCCGCCCCAAGACCGGTGGCCCGGGCGACGTCGTCGACGCGGCCTTCTCCCGCCCGGATCGCGCCGACGGCGCCGGCGGCCAGGGTGCAGCAGCGCAGGTCGGCCGCCATCAGTTTTGCGTGGACGGTGGCGCCGGGTCCGTAGAAGACAGGAATCAGTTCGGCTTCCAGGCTCTCGATCGGATCGAGGGGGATCCCGCGCTCGCGCATGACGTCGAACGCGGCCAGGGTGGCCCAAAGAGCGCCCGGCTCGCCGCTGCGGGCGCGGTCGTCATGGGCCGTGACCCACATCTCGGCCGGAATGCGGGAGAGCGCCTCCGCAAACGCCGCCCGGTGGCTCACCCGAAAGCGGATCAGCTGGCACATAGCCATCAACTCCCCGCGTTGGATTCTCGGCCGGGCGTTGTGGGCACGCTCCGGTTCAGGCCGCACGCAGGGATTCCATGCCAGAAGACTGGCTTCCTTCGGGTCGGGGGCCTGCGGAGCGCGCCGGAACGCGCTGCGTCGGCGTCGGGCATGCGGATGTTCCGCCGGCCTGCGGGTCCCTCAGACGGGGCCTCAGGGCCGCCTTACTCGGCGGGGGCTGCCGGGAGTCCCTCGTGCTCAGCGGTGGCCCGCCGGCCCGCGGCGGCGGCGTTCTGCTTGGTGAGCAGCTCAACCAGCAGGGCCTCGGCGTAGAGCGCGATCCCCAACACGATCAGGGCCAGCTTCAAGTCCCACAGGTTGAGATACCGGTTGTGGCTGATGTACGAGTAGTATGACATGGCGGTCCGGTGGCGCAGAGCGGACAACACGCCCGTATCCCCCGTCACGAGCACGGTTGCCAGCTTGTTGGCAAAGTTGACGAACCCGGACTCCAGGACCAGGACCAGCGCCAGGACCTTCAGGCTGATGATCCCCACCCGGAACAGGAGCTTCTTATGCGGATCCGGCTTCGCATTCATCTCGGCATCCCGTCGACGTCAGTGTTGGTGAGGGTCGCGACCCCGGCTGCGAATAAAGGCTAGGCGCTCTGTTGGCCTTTCGCTGGTTGTCTTGGGTGGTGTTTCCGATTGGCGACGGTTTGGATGAGCAGGGCTTCTGCGTAGATCGCGACCCCCACAAGCAACGCCCACTTCAGTTCCCCGAGGCTGAGCGGGCGCACATCGCTGACGTACGTGTACGACGAGAAGCTGGGGCGGTGAAGGGCCTGGGAAATGCCCGACGGCACAGACGCCATCAGGACCGTGACGACCCTGTTAGCGTAGTGCATGAGCACGGCCTGCAGGACCGTTGCCAGGGCGCAGAGCTTCAGTCCGATGATGAATGCTCTCAGCATGGGCCGTCTCCAGGTCGAATTCATCTTCCCCTTCGTCGTGTTGCATGCCCCGAATCACCCTGTCATAGACTTGTGCCGCCCCTCCGGCAGACTTCGGAGGGATCTGATGTCGTACTCTTGAAGAGGGGTCCTGGCTCACGCCGTAGGCCCCGGCAGGCGCTGGGAGGACCGGTCGCGCGAGGAGGACCCGATGCCGTATCTCGGCTTGTCGATCCGCGGTGGGGAGCGGCGGGAGGAGGAGCTGCGGTTCGCCAGGAGGCTGGGCTACACCGCCGTCGAGATCAGCATGGATGGGACCGGCCTCATCTTCGGCGGGCAGCTGCACCCGCAGATGCTGCGGAACGCGCTCGCGGCCTTCGGCAAGCAGGATTTCCGGTATTCGGTCCACAGCCCGAGCAGCCTGGACCTGCGTGACCGCGCCAACCGGGAGAACCATCTCGCCCTGGCCAGGGCCGCCCTGCAGTTCTGCCGGGCGGCCGGCGGCCGGATCCTGGTGATCCACTTCGAGCAGCAGAGCCAGGACCCCGAGGACGAGGCCGCGTTCGAGGATGCGGTCCGCCGCCTCTCCGACGAGGCCGGCGATGTGCTGCTGGGCATCGAGAACATCGAGGTGGAACGGGTCGACCCGGTGATCGACTGCGTCCGGCGGCTCAACCGTCCCAACGTGGTCATGACCCTCGATATCGGCCATGCGTATCTCGCGTCCGTGTACTTCCGGTTCGACTTCTTCGAGGCGGTCCGGGCCGTCCTCCCGTTCGTCCGGCACGTCCACGTCAACGACAACTTCGGGCGCTACGACCCGCTGCGGCTGGAGAATTTTACGCTCTACCGGACCCAGACGCCGGCCGACACGTATCCGCTCGGGAAGGGCGATCTCCACCTCCCGGTGGGGTGGGGGACGATCCCGCTGGAAAAGGTGTTCGGGCTGCTCCGGGGCTTTCGCGGAACCGTCGTGCACGAGTACCGGTACAACCTCTTTCTGGGATCCGCGGAGGAGGATTATGCGCGGGTGCAAAACCTCGTCGCAATGCTCGAGGACCCCGCGCCCGGACCCGAGAAGGGGAGGTGACGCCGGCCCGGCCAAGCTTCGACGAGCCTTGAATCGGCCTTCACGTTCGGTTTCACCGTCGGTGTTCATTCTTGTGCCGAACGAGGCGTGCGGGATGCGCAACGCAGTGAGCCATAGGGGGGTGGAGCCATGAGGAGGATGACAGGACCATGCCGGATCCTCGCGGCCGCGCTGGTCGCAGGCGCGGTGTGTCTGGCGGGGCTGAACGGCGGCACTCCGGCCCGCGCGGCCGACACGGTCACGTTGAACCTGTACATCAGCGGGGACACCAACATCTTCGATCTGTGGAAAAAGTCGTTTCTGCCCGCGTTTATGAAGCGGTATCCCCGGTACAAGGCCAACATGGTCGAGCTCCTGCACGGCAACGGCAACGACGGGATCTACGATAAGATCCTCGCCGCGAAGCGGGCGGGCCGAACCGTCGACGTCGACCTGTGGGAGGCGGAGCCCGGATTCATGGATCAGGGGATCGCGGAGGGACTGTGGGTCAAGTTGAGCCCCGGCCTCGTGCCGAACATCGCCAAGGTGCCGGCGCGGACTCTGGAGGCGGCGGACTATTATGGGATGCCGTATCGCGGGTCGTCGGTCGTGATCGGTTACAACGGCCAGTTCATCAAGAATCCGCCGCAGACGTTTGATGATCTGGTGGCCTGGATCAAGGCGAACCCCGGCAAGTTCACCTACTGCGACCCCAACACGTGCGGTTCCGGCCAGGCGTTCGTGACCGCGGCGATCTACCGCTACACCTCGCCCGACAAGTTCGCCGGGAAGGCCTACGATGCCAAGGAGGAAGCCGCCTGGGCCCCCGGGTGGAAGCTGCTGAAGGACCTACAGCCGATGATGTACAACAACGGCTTCCATCCCAACGGCAACGTGGCGGTGCTGCAGCTGCTCGCGCAGCAGAACATCTGGATGGCGTCTGTCTGGTCGGACATGGGGCTGGATTGGTACACGCGCGGCCAGCTCCCGAAGACGATGAAGTTCATGCAGATCACGCCGCCGCTGATGGGGGACGATTCTCGGGTCATGGTGCCGGCCGGCTCGGCGCACCTGGAGGGGGCGCTGACGCTGCTGAACTGGCTGCTCACCCCTGAGGCGCAGACGATGGCCATCGACATGGTGGCAGCGTACCCGGGCATCGACTGGAAGTACATGCCGGAGTCTGTCCGGCAGAGGTTCAAGGACGTCGCCAAGGCCTATGCTCCCTGGCCCAACCCCAAGTACCTGGCGGACATCAAGCGGCTGTGGCATGAGCAGGTGGTCGGCGGGGCGCAGTGACTGAGTCGCGGAGGCGGGGAGCGCTGGGGCTCGCCCTGGTGCTCCCGCCCCTGCTGGTCTTGATTTTTCTCATCATCCTTCCCGCCGTCAGCGCGGTCATCGACACGCTCCGCCCGCCCGAGGGCGCCGGGTGGACGCTGGCCAATTACGCCGGGATCCTCGGGAACCGCGTCCTCCGGTCGGACATCCGCTTCAGCATCGTCGTGACGCTCGTGGCGGTCGCCGTGACGTTTTGTCTCAGCTACCCGCTCGCGCTCTACCTCCGGTTCACCAAGGGGCGGCTTCCCTCGCTGCTGGCGGTGCTGTTTACGATCCCGCTCTTCGTGCCGGTCGTCATCGCGTCGTTCGCCATGATCACCTTTCTCGTCAACCACGGCATGGTCTCGACGGTCCTCTACCGGATGGGCATCGAGTGGTTCCCGCCGCTCGTCTACAATGCCACCGGCATCGTGCTCACGGAAGTGTGGACCACGATCCCCTTTGCGGTCCTGATCCTCGGCGCCGGCCTCCAGGCGATCGACGACGCGCTCATCGACGGCGCGCGCGACGTGGGGGCCGGTCCGCTGCGCACGTTCGTCGCGATTATCCTGCCGCTCAACGCCACGCCGACGATGATCACGCTCACCCTGCTGTTCATCGGGATCTTCGGATCGTTTACGATTCCGTACCTCGTGGGCGGCAACGCCCCGCAGATGCTTGGGGTGACGATGACCAACTACCTCACCCAGTACATGCGGCGGCTTGATGCGGTGACGATCGCCGTCATCGCCTTCATCGTCGCGGCGGCGGTCGGCGCCCTGTACGTGGCAAGCGTGAGCCGCCGGGAGCGGCACGCGCTGTGAGCGCCACCGCGGCGGCGGCGGGCCGCGCGGGGGTCCCGTGGTACTGGGCGATCGCCGGCCTGCGCCGGGCGATGGGGCTGGGCGCATTCCTCGCGCTTGCGGCGTTCATTCTCGGGCCGCTGCTCACGCTGCTCGTCTGGGCGGTCGCCGGGACGTGGCTGTTCCCCAACCTCCTGCCGGAGTTCTCGCTCCAATGGTGGTACTACGTCCTCGGGAACGAGAACGTCGTCAAGGCGATCCGGATGAGCTTTCTCAGCGCGCCCGTTGCCACGCTGCTCTCGGCCGTGATCTGCATTCCGGCCGCCTACGCGTTCGCGCGGCTGGAGTTCCCGGGGCGGAGGCTGCTGCTCCTGTCGTTCTTGAGCGCCAACGCCTTCCCCAAGATCGGGCTGTACGTGAGCATCGCCACGCTGTTCTACCGGTTGAACCTGATGGACACGTTCGCGGGCGTCGTCATGATTCAGCTGATCAACACGCTGCTGTTCATGATCTGGATCCCCACGGGCACGTTTCGCGGCATCAACCGGAACCTGGAGGACGCCGCGCGCGATGTGGGGGCGGGTCCGCTCCGAACCTTCTTCTCCATCACGCTGCCGATCGCGCTGCCCGGGCTCATCGTCGCCTCCCTGTTTGCCTTCCTCGCCGCCTTTGACGAGGCGCAGGGGACCCTCATCGTCGGCACGCCGAACCACATGACGATGCCGGTGATGATGTACACTCTGGTCCTGAGCTACCCACAGCCGGTGGGCGCCGTGTTCTCGGTGCTGCTCTCGCTCCCGTCGCTGGTGTTCCTGCTCCTCGCCCAACGGTACCTGCGGGCCGGCTACCTCGCCGCCGGCTACAGCCTCTAGGCCGCCGCATGGCGCGCCTCTCGCTGCTGCATCTCACCAAGACGTTCGGCGCGCAGGCGGCGGTGCGCGACGTCACCCTGGAGGTGCGCGACGGCGAGCTGATGTGCCTCCTCGGCCCCTCCGGGTGCGGGAAGACGACCACGCTGCGCATGATCGGCGGCTTTGTCCTTCCCGACTCAGGAGACATTCAGATCAACGACCGGAGCGTGGTGGCCCTCCCTCCCGAGAAGCGGCCGACGGCGATGGTCTTCCAGCGGTACAACCTCTGGCCGCACATGACCGTGGCCGGGAACATCGCGTTCGGGCTCAAGCTCCGCCGCCTGCCGCGGGACGCGATCGCCGAGCGGGTCCGGGACGTCCTCGGCCTTGTCGGCCTCCCGGGGTTTTCCCAGAAGTATCCCCATCAGCTGTCGGGCGGGGAGCAGCAGCGCGTCGCGGTGGCCCGGGCGCTCGTGCTGGAGCCGCAGATCCTCCTTCTCGACGAGCCCTTCAGCAACCTGGACGCGCGCCTCCGGGTGCACATGCGCGAGGAAGTCAAGCAGCTCCAGCGCAAGGTCGGGATCACCACGGTGTTCGTCACCCACGACCAGGAAGAGGCCCTCACGATCGCGGACCGGATCGCGGTCATGAACGAAGGCATCCTCCAGCAGGTCGATACCCCGGACGCGCTGTACGCGCGCCCTCAGACCCTCTTCGTGGCCGACTTCATCGGCACCATGAACCTCATGGCCGCCCGCGCCGACGCCGCCCGCGGGCTCACGGTGGGACCGTGGCGCCTCGCGCTCCCCGGTGGACGGTGGCCTGAGGGCGCCGAGGCGACGCTCGCCGTCCGGCCGGAGGATCTCGTACCGGACCCAAAGGGCGCCCCGGCAAGGGTCCGGCGGGTCATCAACCTGGGACACTACCTGCTGGTGCTTCTCGACGGTCCCGGCGTGCCGGCCCTGCGGATGTTTACCGAAAAGGGCGCCTCGTTCTCCGAGGGCCAGGAAATCCGCCTCCGGATCGCCCGCGGGCTGGTCTTTTGCGGGCCCGAGGTGGTCGAGATCGGCGGGCCGATGCGCCCCCCGGTGGTTGTCCCCACAGACCGCGCGTGATCCCGGGGGCCCCTCCGTCCGGCCCTGCGCGTCTTCGGGCCGGGGAGGTGTTCGAGCATGCGTTCATGCTCGCCGCACCCGGTGAGGTGTGGGCCGCGCTGACGCTCGACGCCCCGGGGACGTCCTGGCGCCGCGGGGAAGCGGCTGTGGTCGCGGTGGACGTCGACGGCGGGGCGCGGCAAGAGGTGATCCTCGCCAACGGCGAGGAGCCGACGGAGTACCTCCGGGCCCTCGGCCGGCTCCCGGCGGGACCCCACACCCTCCGGCTGCGGATCCCGCAAGGCCTGCCGCTTTCCGCGGGGCGGCCGGTCACGGTGGGCTCGGTGCGGACCGGGTGCGTGGATGACGCCGACCCGGCGGCGGCTGTCTGGCGCCACGCCCCGGTGATTCACTACCGGGCCCTGAATGGCCCGCTGGACAGCTTGACGTCGGACGCCCCGTTGGTGCTCTTCTATCGCCTGGAGTCCCGAGCCGGCGGCGCGGCGCTCGAATATCACCTCATCTACAGCCACGAAGACGCCGGGACCGATCTCACCGGCCTGCTGGCCGCCTGGGGGCATACGGTCGACATCGAGTGGGTCTTCCGAGTCACGCTTGATCCCGGCGGCCGCGCGATCGATGAGGAGTTTCAAGGCCCGGCGCACGCGACGCTGCGGTTCGGCGGCGGCCGCACGATGGGCGGTCACCCGGTCCTGCAGGTCGCGACCCTGAATGGGATGGTGACCGATGTGGTACGGTGTCCCTATCGCGCCGCGCTCGCCCCCGCCTGCGCCCAGCCCGAGTGCGAGCCGCGCGAAGGCGTGCTGCAGCGGTATCCCTGGATCTACCGGGTCAGCGCCCTCGAGGTCCTCCGCCAGGTGCCGCTCGAGGCCGATCCGTCTCCGGCGTCGGAGGCCGCCGCGGATCTCCGGTCGTATGTCTTCTTACAATGGAAGCGGGTGCCGGGACCTGGGCCGCACGGCGCAAATCTGCCCCTCGAGGCCGGGGTTCGCGTGCGCGGCGCGTGGTACACATCGGCGTGGGGGCGCCCGGAGCTGGCGTTTGCCGGGCCCGATGCGGAGAGCACGGCGGTTAAAGTGCCCGCGGGGACAACGGAGGCCGATGTGACCGGCATCGCGCTGCGCTCGTTCGATCCTCCCGCACAGCCCGTGGACGTCCGGCTGGTCCGAGCGTTCTTCCTCGACGGGGAGTACCGGCCTCGGACGCCCTTTGCGGGCGGCGCAGCCTGCCGGCTGACACGCCGTGAACCGCGCAGGGTGGCCTGGGAGCGCCCGTAGAAAGGAGAGGAATCGTGCGCGCACACGCCGGCCTTGTCTTCCTGCTGCTCCTCGCCCTGGTCCTGGCGGTGCCCGCGCCACCGGCCGGCGCGAAGGCGCCGGTCCTCACCGTCCTTCACTTCAACGACGACTATCAGTTGACGGCCGTCAACGGCGGCAAAGCCGGCGGCTTGGATCGTCTGGCGGCCCTCGTCAGGCAGTACCGCCAGCAGGCCCACCCCTCACTGCTGCTCTTTGCCGGGGATCTCGTCTCTCCGTCCGCGGAGTCCTCGGTGTTCAAGGGGACCCAGCTCATCGACGGCCTGAACCGGTTAGGGATCGATGCCGCGGTCTTGGGCAACCACGAATTCGACTACGGACCGGCCGAGCTCGCCAAGCGGATTTCGGAATCGCGCTTCCCCTGGCTCGCGACGAACACGTTCGTGATGCCCGGCATGCGGCCGTTCCCGGGGACGAAGCAGTTTCTCATCCTGAATGCGGGCGGCGTTCCCGTCGGCCTCTTTGGCATCACCACGCCGGAGACGGCGGCCTCGTCATCGCCGGGCAGTACCACGTTCGGCGATCCCGTGGCCGTCGCGAGAGCGATCGTACCCGTCCTGCGCCGGCGCGGCGCAGCCGCCGTTATCGCCATGACCCATCTGGGCGTGGCGGAGGATGAGGCGCTGCTGAAGCAGGTGCCCGAGATCGATCTCATCATTGGCGGCCACGACCACGAGCCGCTGGTGAGGACCGTGGACGGCCGGATGGTCGCCAAGGCGGGCGCGGACGCCCGGTGGCTGGGCGTGACGCGGCTCGCCCTCGATGGATCGCATGCGGCGACCCATCAGCTCATCCCGATCACGGAGGCGACGCCCTCTGATCCCGAAGTCGCCGCGCTGATCAGGCGGTACTCGGACATCCTCAACAAGGCCATGGAGGTCGTCATCGGCGAGACGCTCGTCCCGCTGGACGCCCGGGAATCGGTTGTCCGCCGGGAGGAAGCCCCCCTGGGCGACTTCATCGCGGACGCGATGCGGGCGGCGGTGCAGGCCGACCTGGCGATCACCAACGGCGGCGGGATCCGCACCGATGCGGTCCTTGAGGCCGGACCGATTCGCCGCCGCAACGTGATCGCCTGGCTTCCGTTCGGCAACGTCGTTGTGAAGGTTGCCCTCAGGGGCGCGGCGATCCGTGAGGCCCTCGAGAACGGGGTAAGCCGGTGGGATCAACTTGCCGGCCGGTTCCCCCAGGTCTCGGGGCTGCGGTTTACGTTCAACCCCGGCCGCCCCGTCGGGTCCCGGATCCTCGAGGTCCGCGCGGGAGACCGGCCGCTGGACGACGGCGCCACGTACACCGTCGCGACCAACGACTTTATGCTACGGGGAGGCGACGGTTACGGGATGCTGTCCCAGGGCGCCGTCCTGATCAACCCGGCGGGCGGTCCGCTGATGGCCTCGGTGGTTGCGGACGCGGTCCGGTCGCTGAAATCGATCGGTCCCAAACCCGAGGGCCGGATCACCGCGGCGCGATAGGTCTGCGGGCGGCCCGCTGGTCGTTCGCTGGGGCGCAGTGCTACAATAGGGCTGTGAGGGTAGAGCGATGAACCCTAGGCACGAAGGATTGGCTCTGGCAATCAGTCTGGCGGCGGCAATGTGCCTGGAGGGGACGACCCTGCTCCCGGCGGCCCAGGCTGATGTGCCGATAAGTTGAGGAGTTGCGCCAGAGCGACAGAGGTGTTTTGAGCCGGATTCGGGCCCGGGATGACCAGTTGCCAGGTCGAGAACGACAGGCCTGAGTCCGAGACCGACGGCGCCTGCACCGGGACAACCAGTGCGCCGGTCGCCCGGACCGGCGTCAAGATCATGACGCCTGGCGCGGCCGGGCTGAGACTCGGGGCCGGACCTGCAATGGGAGAGATGACGCCTCGAGGGGACGGCGCAACGGGGACCGGCGCCGTCACCACCGTGGGCGTGATGCTCACGGTTGGCGTAAACACAAACGAGCGACCCTACCCCTGGTCCCGCCGCAGACTTGCTCGCACCATCGCGGCCCGCCGGCGGTTTGGTGATCCCGGCCACCGTTCTGATCATTCCGTCGAGATAGAAGCCGTCGCCCCCCACCCGGGGACAGCCGCGTCAGCCGGTACCAAGCGATAGGCCGATGTTCATTGGGCTCACCGCCCTCATCTA
>Ga0209804_1001034_pt1 | contig 18986 bp, 13 predicted proteins | sample GraSoiAngelo_139_FD_185896 | JGI IMG/M metagenome (GOLD analysis project Ga0209804, IMG submission 185896) | Grasslands soil microbial communities from the Angelo Coastal Reserve, California, USA - 14_0929_12_20cm (SPAdes) (version 2) | ecosystem: Environmental > Terrestrial > Soil > Grasslands ... | reverse complement strand
GGGCGACGGCGTTCACCCGGACCCCTTTCGGCCCGAGCTCGGCGGCGAGCGCGCGGACGAGCTGGACGGTCCCGGCCTTGGTCGCCGAATAGACGCTCTGGCCCGGCTCGACGACCTGGGCGCGGATGGAGGCGAACGCGATGATGCTCCCCCTCCCCTGTTCGGCCATGCGCCGCCCGGCCTCGCGCAGCACGTAGAACGTCCCCTTGAGGTTGACCGCGAGCACACGCTCCAGATCCTCGGCCGTGTACGCCACGACGGGCTTGCGGACGTTGATCGACGGCGTCGTCACCACGACGTCGAGCGACGCGCGGCCGGATCCGGCGGCCGCGAATAACCGGCGCACCTCGTCCTCTTTCGCGATATCGACGCGCTCGGCCGACGCGGTGCCTCCCGCCTGACCGATGAGGTCGGCGGTCGCCTGGGCGCCGGCGTCATTGAGATCGGCGCAGACGACGCGCGCCCCGTGCGCGGCGAGCGCCCGGGCGGCGGACTGGCCGATCCCCGAGCCCGCGCCGATCACGAGGGCGCGTTTGCCGTCGAGCCTGAACAGGCGCGCGTAGTCCACGGGTCCCCTCCCCTACCGTCGTTCCCGGTGACTGTTCAGCGTCGGCGGCAAGGAACTCCTCCGCCCCGCACAGGATTTTCGCTCCCTCGAATGCAAGTACTCCCCAGTCCTGTGTGGACGCCTGTTCAAGGAGTTGACGGTGGCTGACACCCGCACGATCGAACGCACGCTGATCGACACCTACACGCAGGCGAATCCGAAGTCCCGGGCCGCGCACGAGCGCGCGTCCCGCCTGCTCCCCGGCGGGGTCACCCACGACGTCCGCGCGTTCACGCCGTTCCTGCCGTACATCGTCCGGGCGAGCGGCGCGCACAAGTGGGATCTCGACGGGCACGAGTACGTGGACTACGCCATGGGCCACGGCGCCCTGATCCTCGGGCATGCGCACCCCACGCTGGTGGCCGCGGTGACCCGCCAGGTCGCGCTCGGCACGCACCCGGGCGCCAACCACCTGCTGGAGATCGAATGGGCGGAGCGCGTCCAGGCCCTGGTCCCCGGCGTGGAGATGGTGCGCTTCACCAGTTCCGGCACGGAGGCCACGCTGCTCGCGCTCCGGCTCGCCCGCGCGGCGACGGGCCGGCGGAAGGTGGTGAAGTTCCAGGGGCACTTCCACGGGTGGCACGACGCCGTCAGCCCGGGACAGGCGCCCCCCTACACCGACGTCCCGCCCGGCGTCACCGCAGCCACCGCCGGCGAGACCGTGGTCCTCCCCGTCGACCTCGACGTCGTCGGTTCCGCCCTGGCGCGAGATCCGGAGATCGCCGCCGTGATCGTGGAGCCGAGCGGCGCGTCCGCCGGGGCGGTCCCGCTTCCCGCCGGGTTCTTGCAGAACCTGCGGGCGCTCACGTCGTCCCGGGGGATCTGCCTGATCATGGACGAGGTGATCACCGGTTTTCGGTGGTCGCCGGGCGGCGCGCAGCAGGCATACGGCGTCCGCGCGGATCTCGTGACGATGGCCAAGATCCTCGCGGGAGGACTGCCGGGGGGCGCCGTGGCCGGGCGCCGGGATCTCCTCGAGCCGATCGGGGTCGCTTCCGCCGGCGGGCGGAGGATCCGTCATCCCGGCACCTTCAACGCCAACCCGCTCTCAGCCGCCGCCGGGATCTCCTGCCTCGATGTCATCCGGGACGGCAAGGTTCATGAGCAGATCAACGCGATGACCAGGTCCCTCCTCACGGAGATGAACGCCCGGTTTGCCCGGCGCGGGGTGCGCGGCGTCGCGTACGGCGAGGCGTCGCGGTTCAACCTGGCGTTTGATCAACGGCTGACGCCCGGAGACCCGCAGTCCCTCCGGAATGTTCCCGCGGATGCGCTCAAGGAGCAGCGGCCGACGCCGGTGGCGGCGAGCCTGGCCCTGGCGCTGCTGCTGCGCGGCGTCCATCTGATGGCGATGGGAGGATTCGTGAGCACCGCCCACACCCGGGAGGACATCGCAGGGACGGTGGACGCGCTGGACGAGGCGCTCGGGGAGATCCAGACGCTGGCGCCCCGGTAGAGCCGCGGCTCTCCCGATTCCGGCTCACGCCGGACGGCAGGGACGCGCGCGGATCAGCACGGCATGTGGAACCAGGAGAGCCGGGTCCAGCGCAGGTAGCGGTCCGACAGCAGCTCGAGCACTTTCCGCGCCATCGGAAACTCGTCCGCCAGCGCGGTGAGGACCCGCCGGTTGGGCCGTCCCTCGGGTCCGGCGGCGAGCCGGTAGAACCGGCGGCCGTGCTCCTCATAGGTCTCCGCCGTGAGCGGAATGGCCCGCCACCGCTCCCGCGGGGCCCTCCCGCGGCGGGGCCGCAGATAGTCGGGGAAGATCCCGCTGGTAAAGAGCGCGATATCGGCGATCCGCTGGAAGATCGGCGGGGTCTCGCGCTCGCCCACGAGCCCCGCCAGCTCGATCATGTCCTCCAGGTTCAGCGTGCTGAAGCGCCTCCGCCGGTAGTGCTCCCCTTCCTTCGTGAACATCGTCACGGTCTCCGTGCGGATGAATGACGTGAGCATCCCCACCAGATACCCCCAGATCGCCGGCTCGGCCACGAACCGGTGGACCCGCGGCGCGTCGAAGACCGCCACGGTCTCGGGCGTCCGCTCCAGCGTGTACGGGCGGGCGTTCAGGTCGCGGATCACGCGGCGCAGGAGGACGCTGAACACGAGCGCGGGAGAGACGCGCAGCATCACCCGCGTGTCCCCCAGCAGGCTGCGGACCAGCCGGTCGTCTTCGAGCATGACGTCCAGGAGATCTTCGCGCGCGCGGAGGTGATCGAGCCCCTGCCCCGCGCCCCAGCGCTCGTCGCCAACGGTGTCCACCACGAACCGGAGGTCCTCGTCCGTCAGGACCGGCACATTATCCATCGTCTGCGCGCACCTCGCTAAGGACCGCGGCGGCGAATCCCACCATCCCGCCCGCGGGATCCTCTCCTTGATTGTATGCCAAAAGATGGCCACGGGTAGGCGCCAGCAGCCGCAGCACCGTGTAGATCGCCGAGAGCCCGCAGACGCGCCGGCGATTGCCGTCGGCCATCACCGTCCGCCAGAACCCCTCGGCGTCGCCCGCGACGACCTGGTCGAGCGCGGCGAGGTCATCCGCGCGGGCCGCGGCCGCCAGCGTGGGCCCGACCGCCTCGGCGTCGCCGAAGCGAGGCCCGACGTGGCTGAGATCGACCCCTCCGACGACCATCACCGGGCGCCCCGCCTCCGCGATCGCCTCGCGCAGGGCGGCGATGAACGATTCGACCTCCCCCAACTGCGACGGGCTCGCCCGCCCGCACCACGGCTCGAAACTCGAGCACAGGACCGGGAGGATGGTCAGCGGCCGGCCCCCGGCGAGGTGGTCGAGAAACAGGACCTGGAACTCGATGGAGTGCTCGGTCCGGTGTACCGCCTCGTGGGCCATCGCGTCGAACGGGTACCGGGACGCCACCGCGTCCAGCAGGGGGCGGTCGACCTCGATGACGCGCCCGGGGGTCGCGTAGCCTTTCGTCGTAAGCACATAGGGCGCGGGCGGCCCCGCGTGCGCCACGCCCACGACCACCACGCAGGTCCCGGCGGGGATCTCGCCGACCGCCCCATAGGCCAGGCCGTACGTGGGCCCGCCCCGGAGGAAATCGATGTGCGGAGCGAGGAGGCCCCGGGGGCGCCGGCCGTTACCTTGGCTCCACTCCTCGCTTCGATTGGCCTTCCCTCCATCTCGAGCCGGACGTCCATCCTCGGCGGCGGTCAAGAACCCTTGGAGCGCGGCGGCAAGGCCGGCCGGATCGGCCGGATACGAGACGCCCGCGTGGGCCGGCGATCGGTGCGGCGCCGCCCGATACGCCTGCTCGACGTCCCGCCGGCGCTGCGCCAGCCGGGGGGTCTCGAGGAGATGGTGCGCGTCCAGATCCTGGATGATGCGGTCGAGATCCTCCCTGGACAGGATCGTCCCGCCGGTCAGCCGCGCATACTCTCCCTGAACATCGATGATCTCGCGGCGCCCATCCAGCAGCAGCGCAACGAAGAACACCGGCAGCGGCAGGAGCACAGGCGATTCGAGGAGGCCTTCGTAGTCACGAGCGTAGACCGCCCGCCGCCCCTGCCACTCGCCCGCAACAAGGTCCAGTGGTCGCAGCTTAGGAACCGGCATCGACGACGCGGGAACCACCGCCGGCACGATTATATCAGGCGCCGCCGCATGAAAGGAAGCGAGATGGCCCGCGCCGTATAGGCGGGGTATGGGAGTTCCGCTCGCCAATCGCGTCGCCCTCGTCACCGGAGGAGGCACGGGCATTGGGCGCGCCATTGCGCTCGGCCTTGCCGAGAGCGGAGCGGATGTCGCGATCAACTACAGCCGCTCGCGGGAGGACGCCGAGGCGACCGCGGGGGCGGTGCGCGAGCTCGGCCGCCGGGCGCTCGCGATCAAAGCCGACGTGTCGCAGGATCGGGACGTCCGCGAGATGGTCCGCCGGGTGGCCGGGGACTGGGGACGCCTGGACGTCCTGGTCAACAACGCCGGCACCACCAAGTTCGTGGACCACAAGCATCTCGATGGTCTGGACGAGGAGGTCTGGGACCGCATCCTGGCGGTCAACGTGAAGGGGACGTTTTTCTGCTGCCGGGCCGCAGCCCACGTCATGACCGAGGGCCGGATCATCAACATCGGATCGGTCGCCGGCGTGCGCGGCCACGGGAGTTCCATCGCATACGCCGCGAGCAAGGGCGCGGTCCACACGATGACCCTCTCGCTCGCCCGGGCGCTGGCGCCGAAGATCACGGTGAACGCGATCGCCCCAGGGCTCATCGAAACCCGCTGGCACCTGGGGCGGGAAGGGGAAAACGCGCGGATCGCGGAGAGGCTGCCCGCAAAACGCATCGGCCACCCAGAAGACATCGCCCACATCGCCGTAGCCATCGCCACCTCCACCACCTTCCTCACCGGTCAAATCATCGCCGTCGACGGCGGGGGTCTTCTCTAAGAGCTGACTCGGGAAGAGCTGACTCGGGCACCACGGACCAAGCTCGACGCACCGGATAGGAAGGGCGAATGATCCGACCGAGGGGCGAACGTGTGTTTGCATCACGGAAGATCTTGTGTTATAATCCGGGCGCTGTGACGCGGGCAAACGGGCGGGAGTCGGGGGGGCTGCGGCGTGGGTAAGGGACTGACCAAGCGCCAGCGCGAGATTCTGAATTACGTCCTCAACAACATGCAGCAGCGAGGATATCCGCCGTCGGTCCGCGAGATCGGGGCGGCGCTCGGGCTGACGAGCAGTTCGACGGTGCACAGCCACCTTACCGCCTTGGAAAAGAAGGGATTCATCCACCGCGATCCCAGCAAGCCCCGCGCCATCGAGATCCTCAAGGATGGAGCCAGCCAGCCCCCCAAGCGGGTCGTCAACGTGCCCGTTCTGGGCCGCATCGCCGCCGGACACCCGTTGCTCGCCGAAGAGAACATCGAAGACATCTTTCCTCTCCCGCGGGACCTCGTCCGCGAGGACGCGTCCTTTATCCTCCGGGTCCGCGGGGAGAGCATGATCGAGGCCGGGATCCTCGACGGCGATTTCATCGTCGTGCGCCAGCAATCCACGGCCAACAACGGCGAGATCGTCGCCGCCCTGCTCGGGGACGAGGCGACGGTGAAGCGGTTCTACCGCGAGCGCGACCACATCCGCCTGCAACCTGAAAACCGGACCATGACGCCGATTCTGACCCGGGACGCCACCGTCCTCGGGAAAGTGGTGGCCCTGATCCGGCGGTTCCCCTAAGGGGCGATCCCGGCCCGCGGCGCCGAGCAGAACACGCGCTACCCGTTGCGGCGCTTGGCCCCGGAACGGACCTGGGCCAGACGGCGCAGCGGCGCCCCGGTCAGGCGCGCGAGCACCCACTCCCGGCGCATGATCGTCCCAAGCCGCTTGTAGAAGCGAATCGCGGGCGCGTTCCAGACGAGCACGGTCCACTCCATGCGGGCGCAGCCCCGTCGCACGGCGATGCGCGCGAGCTCGGCCAGCAGCGCTCCACCCGCTCCCCTCCCCCGGTATCGAGGCCGCACGAACACATCCTCGACGTAGAGCGTCGGACGCGCTTCAAACGTGGAATAGGTAAAGAAGTACACGGCGACTCCCACCGGCCGCGGGCCGAGCCGGCAGATCAGGGTCCGGAAGTAGCGGCGCGCCCCGAAGCCGTCGCGGCGGACGCGCTCGACGCTGGACCGGAACCTGCCGAGAAGCCGCTCGTACCCGGCCAGGCCCTTCAGCATGGCGTAGATCGTCCGGCTATCTCGCACGGTGCCTGCCCGGATGGTCAACGGCGGGGCCGGGGGGCGCCTCGGAGAGCGCCCCGGTCGAGTGGAACGGCGCCGGAGGGAACCCATGTCCTCCTCGAGATAGACCGCGCCCGGCCGGCAATCCTTCTGGGGCCAAGGACCGGTCCCAACCGCCGAATGGAGGGAGGATATGTGTCAAAAGGAGAGGGGAGTTTAGCCCTTCAGGTCATTTCTCCAACGCAGCCCGGGGGCATACAATTTCTGTCAGAATGACCGAACCCGCCTTCATTCCGTTCAGCCGGCCCTCGATTGGCGAGGAGGAGATCAACGAAGTCGTCGCCACGCTGCGCTCGGGGTGGCTCACCAGCGGGCCGCGGACCGCCCAGTTTGAGCATGACTTCCGAGCCTACGTCGGCGCGGAGGCCGCGCTCGCCGTAAACTCGTGCACCGCCGGATTGCATCTGGCCCTGGCCGCCCTGAACATCCGGCCGGGCGATGAAGTGATCACGACCCCCCTCACCTTTTGCGCGACCGTGAATGTCATCCTGCATGTCGGCGCCACACCCGTCCTGGCCGATGTGGGCGCCGACGGCAACATCGACCCCGGATCGTGCGCCGCGCGGGTCACCGACCGCACCCGCGCCCTGATCCCGGTGCACCTCGGGGGATTGCCGTGTGAAATGGATGCGCTCTGGTCGCTGGCGCGGCGGCATCGCCTGTCGGTCATCGAAGATGCCGCGCACGCCGCCGGCGCGCACTACCGCGGGCGGCCGATCGGCGCGGGCTCGGCGACCGCCCGCAGCGACGCCGTGGCATTCAGCTTCTACGCGACCAAGAACCTGACCACCGGCGAGGGTGGGATGATCACGACCCACGATACGTCCCTCGCGGATCGTATGCGCGTCTTCTGCCTGCACGGCATCAGCAAGGACGCGTGGAACCGGTACACCGACCAGGGGGACTGGTACTACCAGGTCCTGGGGGCCGGGTTCAAGTACAACCTCAGCGACATCCAGGCGGCCATCGGCCTGCAGCAGCTGCGCAAGCTGGAGCGGTTCATCGAGATCCGGGCGCGGTATGCCCAACTGTACCACCGCGCGTTCGCCGACGTCGCGGAGGTGGAGTGCGCGCCTGACCGCGCGTCCTGCCGGCACGCCTGGCACCTCTACATGCTGCGGCTGAACCTGGAACGGCTGGAGATCGACCGCGCGGAATTCATCCGCGCCCTCCGGCGGAAGCACATCGGTGCCAGCGTGCACTTCATCCCCGTCTCGCTCCACCCGTTCTTTGCGCGGTATGCGGGTCGCCCCGAGAACCACTGTCCGGGCGCCCTGGCCCTCTACCCGCGGTTGGTGTCCCTGCCGCTGTATCCGGCGATGACCGAAGACCAGGTGGAGTACGTGGCCGCCTCCGTTAAGGAGATCGTCCGGGGCGCGAGAAAAACCAAGGCGGTCTCGATCGCCGCCGGACGTCCCGCCGGAGGCCTTCCATGAAATCCCTGCTCTTCGGCCGGGGGAGCGTCTTCATCGGTCTGTGGGACGTGGTCACGATCGCCCTCTCGTTGTGGATCGCCTATCTGCTCCGTTTCGACTCTCTGGCCCCTCCGCAGACGGTCGCACGCTTTTGGGTGGCGCTGGGGATCGCCCTCCCGGTGAAACTGGGCGTCTTCTATCTCACGGGACTCCACCGGCGGTGGTGGCGGTCTGTCGATGTGGTCGACCTCTATCAGGTCTTCGTGGGCAACACGGCGGCCTCGCTCGGGTTCGCCTTGGGCGCCTCGGCGCTGTTGGGCCCCGGCCTCCCCCGGTCCGTCTACGGCATCGACTTCCTGGTCTGCGTCCTGCTGACGACCGGGACCCGGTTTGCCGGCCGGCTGTACAACGAGACCGTCCTGCGCTCCCGGGCCCGCGCGGGCGGACGGGGCATCCTGGTCTACGGCGCAGGGGTGGCCGGCACGCTGCTGGTCCGGGAGATTCAATCGAGCCTGCGGCTGAACTACCGGATCATCGGCTTTCTCGACGATGATCCCAACATGCGGAACACCGTCCTGCTGGGCGTGCCGGTGCTCGGGACCGGCCGGGATGCGGCGCGCATCGTGGACCGATACAAGAACCGCGACCCCCGGGTCGAGGAGATCGTCATCGCGATGCCGTCGGTCGTGGGGCGCCGGAGCCAGATGGAGGCGGTCCTGGCCAACTGCCGGGCCGCCGGCGTGCCCTGCAAGACCGTTCCCAGCCACGAGGAGCTCCTCAGCGGAAAGGTGCGCATCGGGGAGATTCGAGATCCGTCCACCGCCGATCTGCTGGGGCGGGAGCCGGTCCGGCTGGACGAAACCCGCCTCCGGCCGGGCATCGCCGGACGGACGGTGCTCGTGACGGGGGCCGCCGGGTCGATCGGATCGGAGTTGTGCCTCCAGGTGTCAGACCTCGGCCCCCGCAGGCTCGTGGCCGTTGACCAGTCGGAGAGCGGGCTCTTTACGATCGAGCGCGAGGTCCGTGGAAAATTCCCTTCGCTGGAGATGGCTGCGGAGATCGGCGACATCCGCGATGCGCGCCGGATCGACGACGTCATCCGCCGCCATGCGGTTGACGTGGTGTTTCACGCGGCGGCGTACAAGCACGTGCCGCTGATGGAGACCAACCTCCTCGAGGCGGTGAAGACCAATGTCCTGGGAACCTGGAACGTCGTGCAGGCGGCATCCCGGCACCGCGTGTCCGACTTCCTCATGATTTCCACCGACAAAGCCGTCAACCCCACGAGCGTGATGGGCGCGACCAAGCGGGTCGCCGAGTTGCTCGTCTCAGGGATGCCCGGGCCCGAGGCGGGCGGCAGCACCAAGTTCGTGTCCGTGCGATTCGGCAACGTGCTGGGAAGCAGCGGCAGCGTGGTCCCCATTTTCCGGGAGCAGATCGCCGGCGGCGGGCCCGTGACGGTCACGCACCCGGAGGCCCGCCGGTATTTCATGACGGTGGGGGAAGCGGTCCAGCTGGTCATCGAGGCGTCGATGATGGGCAAGGGGTCGGAGATCTTCGTCCTGGACATGGGCGAGCCGATCCGCATTATGGATCTGGCGCGGAACTTAATCCGGCTCTCGGGGCTCGTGCCGGACGAAGACATCGAGATTCGGGTGGTCGGGCTGCGACCCGGGGAACGGCTCGCCGAGGAGTTGATCACCGCCGGCGAGCACATCCTGCCCACCTATCACGACAAGATCAAGATCTTCCAGGGCCCCCGCGTCCAGTCCGATACGCTCGACGCGTGGGTGGCCGAGCTGAGACCGTTGGTGCAGGCCGGCCATGAGGTAACCCTGGTCGCACACCTGAAACGGCTCGTCCCCGAGTACCGGTCCTCGGCGGCCTGGGCGCCTCCGCCCGCCGAGGACCGCGAACCCGCGCCGGCCTCATTGCGGCCGGCCCAGCAGCACTAGACGTTCCCAGGCTCGCGCATGTACGGCCGGAGCCGTTCCAGGCTCCTCGGCGGGACCTCCGCTTCCACCAGCGTCCCATCGTCCCGGTCTTCTCGGCGGAGCACCCGCCCCTCGGCATAGATCTTCGCCAAAACCCCGGCCTCGGTGTACGGGATCACCAGGGTGACCCGCCGGATCGGGTCCGGCAGGCGCTGCGCGATGGTGCGCAGCAGGTTCACGAGCCCCAGCCGCCGCAGGGCGGAGATGGGGATCGCGCCGGGGACCTCCGCTTCTATGTCGCGCAGCGCCTCCCGGGTGATCCGGTCGATCTTGTTGATGGCATTGATCCGGAGGGTCTCGGCCGCCCCCAGTTCGTGGAGCACATCTTCCACGGCCGCCATCTGCTCGGACCAGCGTGGATGGCTGCCGTCGATCACGTGGACGAGGAGGTCGGCTTCCACCACCTCCTCGAGCGTGGCCCGGAAGGCCGCCACGAGGTCATGCGGCAGCTTTTGGATGAATCCCACGGTGTCCACGAACAGCACCGGGCGGCGGTTGGGCAGCACAGCCTTCCGCACGGTTGGGTCCAGGGTGGCGAACAGCTTGTCCGCGGTCATGACGTCCGCCCGGGTCAGGGTGTTGAGCAGCGAGGACTTCCCCGCGTTGGTATACCCGATCAGCGCCACCACCGGGAGCGCCGCCTCGGTCCGCACCTGACGCTGCAGCCGCCGGTGCTGGCGCATCGACTCGATCTGCCGCTCGAGGCCGGTGATGCGGGACCGGATCCGCCGCCGGTCGACCTCGAGCTTGGTTTCGCCGGGCCCCCGGGTGCCGATGCCGCCGCCCAGCCGCGACAGGACCCCGCCCCGGCCCGCCAGCCGGGGAAGGAGGTACGTCATCTGGGCGAGTTCGACCTGGAGGCGTCCTTCGCTGGTTCGCGCCCGCTGCGCGAAGATGTCCAGGACGAGCGCGGTGCGGTCGAGGACCTTGGTGCGCAGCTGGCGTTCGAGGTTCCGCTGCTGAGCGGGGGACAACTCGCCGTCGACGATCACGAGGTCCGCCCCCGTCTCGCGGGCGCGCGCCAGGACTTCCTCGACCTTGCCGCGTCCGACGAACGTCGCCGGATTGGCCCGGGCGCGCCGCTGCGCGACGATCCCGACCACGGATGCGCCGGCCGTCTGGGCCAGCCGGGTCAGTTCCTCGAGGGTACCGCCGCCGTCGGCGTCGGCGGACAGCCCGACCAGCACCGCCCGCTCCGGCCCCCCGTCGGTCGCCTGAGGGAGCGCATCGCCCTCCACACGCTCCTGCCGTATGCGATCAAGCCCCCGGCGAAGCTTGTGGCCCTGGGGTCCTCCCGTGGTGCGGATCGTCGGTCTCCCCTACCGGCCGCCGGGTCGAGCCGCGGCGCCCACCCGGTCGCCGATGCGGCGGATCGCCTCGGCAAACCGATCGTCGGGGGCGGTGAGCGAGATGCGGATATGACCGCTCCCGCGCTGTCCGTATCCGATCCCCGGCGCGACCACCACCCCGGCGGCCTCGAGGAGGTGCGCGGCAAACGAGACCGAGTCGTATCCCCCGGGCACGGGGATCCAGAGGTAGAAGGTCGCCCGCGGCATCGGCGCATCCAGCCCGGCGGCGCGGAGGCCGCGCACGACGGCATTCCGGCGCGCTTCCCAGACCGCCACCCGCTCGCGCACCGCCTGCTGAGGACCCGTCAACGCGGCGACGCCCGCGGCCTGGATCGCGGTAAACTGTCCGCTGTCGATGTTGGTCTTCAACGTCCCCAGGGCCCCGACGGCCTCCGGGTTTCCGACCGCGAACCCGAGCCGCCACCCGGTCATGCAGTAGGTCTTGCTGAGGGAGTGGAGCTCGATCCCGACCTCTTTGGCTCCCCGCGCCTCGAGGAAACTGGGCGGCCGGAACCCGTCGTAGGCGATCTCCGAGTAGGTGTTGTCGTGGACGACCAGGATCCCGTGCCGGCGCGCAAAATCCGCAACGTCGTTGAAGAAGGCGAGATCGGCAACGGCGGCCGTCGGATTGTTCGGGTAGTTGAGGAAAAACACCTTGGCCCGGCGGGCGATCTCCTCTGGAATCGCCCCCAGGTCGGGCCGCCACCCATCCTCGGGGCGCAGCGGCACCGGGTACGGTGTCCCTTCCGCCATGAGCGTGGCGGTCCGATACACGGGATACCCGGGATCGCTGACGAGCACCACATCGCCGGGATCCACAAACACCCAGGGGATGTGCGCGAGCCCCTCTTTCGAGCCGATCAGCGCCAGGACCTCGCGGTCGGGGTCGAGGGAAACGCCGAAGCGTCTCGCGTACCATCCCGCCACGGCCTGCCGGAACTCCGCCGTGCCCTCGTAGGGCGGGTAGACATGGGTCGCGGGGTTCCGCGCCGCCTCGGTCAGCGCCGCGATGATATGCGGCGGGGTCGGGAGGTCCGGATCTCCGATCGCGATGTTGATGACATCGACGCCCTTCGCGCGGAGCGCCGCCCGTTTCCGGTCGAGGTCGGCAAACAGATACGGCGGAATGCTGCGCATCCGGCGAGCGATCTCCATCAGGTCCTCCCCTGCTTCGGCATCACACCGTGATCATAGCACGGATTCGACCGGCGACCACCTCTGGGGGATCGTCGCCCACATCCAGCCAGCGGTAGCGGGGATCCCCGCGAAACCAGGTCAACTGCCGTTTGGCGTACCGCCGCGTGTTGCGCTGGAAGGCCGCCCGGGCCTCTTCGAGGGAGACGCTGCCCTCCAGGTACGGCACCATCTCTTTGTACCCCAGCGCCTGCAGCGCGGGGAGCGTCTTCGCATACCCCGCCGCGAGCAGGGCGCGCACCTCCTCCACCAGCCCGCCGGCAAGTTGCTGATCGATCCGGCGGTGGATGCGCTCATAGAGGCGCGCGCGATCCGCCACGAGCGCGATCATCACGACCGGCCCCGGGGCGGGGTGCGCGACCTGAACGCGGGGAGCCGTCTGGGCCGGAGGGCGTTCGTCTCCTGCCCCGGTGGCCGGCCGCCGGAGCGCCGAGATCGGCGCTCCGGTCTTACCTTTGCTCCAACCTCTGCATGCCGGTTGCTCCACGCCGGTATGGAGCCCCCGCAGGGGGCACTCCTCGCTTACCTTGGTACTACTCCACGCTTCGATCGGCTTTCGATCGGCTTTCGCCTGCACCTCGAGCGCTCGAATGACCCGCCGCACGTTGTGGGGATGGATGCGCCTCGCCGCTTCGGGGTCGATCTGAAGGAGGCGCCTGTGGAGGGTCCCCGAGCCGCCTGCGCGCTCTTCCGCCTCCAGCGCTGCGCGCAGGCGCCAATCGGGCGGGGCCGCCGGGATCTGGAACCCATCGACGACCGCGCGAATGTACAACCCCGTCCCACCGACCAGCAGGGGAACGCGGTTGCGCGCGCGGATCCCGGCGATGGCCAAGCCGGCCAAGCGCTGGTACTCGGCCAGGGTGACGACCTGGTCGGGCCGCGCGATGTCGAGGAGGTGGTGTGCCACCTGCTTGCGATCGGCGGGGCTGGGCTTGGCCGTCCCGATGTCCATGCCCCGGTAAATCACGCGCGAGTCGGCGCAAACGACCTCCGCGGGGACGAGGTCGGCGAGGGCCATCGCCGCCGCTGTCTTCCCCACGGCCGTCGGACCGGCGATGACGATGAGGGCCGGGTCCCCCACCCCGGATCCCCTAACGGCGGCGGCGACGGCGGCGGCGGCGACGGGGCGCGCCCGACGTGGCGGCCGCGATCCCGGCGGCCTGCGCGCCCTGCGTTCCTACCGCAACCTCTGCTTGCCGCTGGCCCTTCTCCGGTTTGGAGCCCCCGTAGGGGGGAGACGAACCGTGAGCGGCCGCCGCAAGCGCGCCCTGCCCGGCTCCCCGGTCAGGTGCGGCGCCCCCGGCCGCCGACCCTTCAGGCCGGACGGCGGGGATCCCCGGGACAGCGGCGGCGGCCGCCGCCCTCGTGGGCGGCCCACCGGGCCTTGATGACCTCGCCGGTGATGATCTCACCGCGGTGGGCGGCCTGTCGGGCGCCGGCGGCCCCGTCATGGATGACGCCCGGTGCTGCCGGTCGTCGAGCCAGAGGAACTGCCGCGGCGCCGAGCGGCGGTCAAACGCGTAGAACGCCCGATACAGGTTGCGCGCGATCTCCACGGCCTTCGCGGCGTTGTCCGCCGACAGGAGCGCTTCAATCTTTGTCTCACCGCCCCGGCCGGCATGCTGGACGTCCTCGTACTCGCCCTTGTAGTGCGTGAGCATGTTGCGCCACGTCCGGAGCGTCGACAGGGCCCGCAGGTCCTCGCCGTCCTCGTCGAAGGTCTTCCCCGTCTTGCTGACGAGGCGCGTTACCTCCATCCACTTGCCCTCCGGCGACATTCGGTCGTAGTGGCGGTACCGGCTCCCCAGCCGGTCCGCGCCGACCATGTTGATGAACGCCTCGACGGCGAGAAAGGACATCAGCAGCGCCACGAGGCTGTGCGTCTGCTCGCCCTCACGGTCCGGAGGGGACGCGCGGGCGCACCGGGCGGCGGCATCCGCGTGCTCTCGCGCCATGGCGAACATCGTCTGCTCGAGGTGGGTCCGCTCCCACGCCTCTTCCCCCGTGCCGGAGTTGGGCACGGTGACGGGGGCCGCCGGAGGGGAGGCCGCCGCCACCCCGGAGGCCTTCCCGGGACCCGGTGGCGCCGGCGGCGGGGAGGCGCGTCCGGCGGGTATCGAGAGCGCGGGCCCCGGACGCTGCCGGCGTCGATGCGATCCGTTCATGCGATTCCTAGTTCGGCGACACCCCCTCACCCTCCCCCCGCCTCCTAGGACACCTGCGAGGGACGAACCTCTCCCCCACCCCAGGGGGGACCTCGAGGCGGCACGACGAAGATAGACGGGCATGAGCGAGCTGACGCCCATGATGCGCCAGTATCGGGCGCTCAAGGATCAGCACCCCCAGGCCATCCTGCTCTTCCGCCTCGGCGATTTCTTCGAAGCGTTCTTCGATGACGCCCATCTGGTCGCGCGGGAGCTCCAACTCACCCTGACCAGCCGGCCGGTGGCGAAAGGCCGGCGGATCCCGATGTGCGGGATCCCCCACCACGCGCTCCACGCGTATCTGCGGCGCCTGATCGACCGGGGCCACCGGGTCGCCATCTGCGACCAGGTCGAAGACCCGAAGCAGGCCCGGACGCTGGTCCGCCGGGAGGTCGTCCGCGTCGTCACGCCCGGCACGGTCATCGAGGACGACCTCCTCAGCGCGCGCGAGAACAACTTCCTCGCGGCCGTGGCCCCCGGGAACAACGGGTGGGGACTCGCGCTGGCCGATCTGTCCACCGGTGAGTTCTACGCCACGGAAGGAGAGACCCCGGCGCATCTCTTGGAGACGCTCGCCAGCTTTCGCCCGCGAGAGCTGCTCGTCCCCGACGATTCCGAGGCGGCGGCCTTCGTCATGGAAGACGTGCCCGCGACCGCGTACGACGCCCACCGGTTCGACCCGGCGGCGGCAGACCAGATCTTGCGCGAGCATCTCGGGGTCGCCACCCTCGATGCGTTCGGCCTCTCGAGCGCCCGCCTCGCCACGGGGGCGGCCGGCGCGCTCGTCCAGTATCTCCGGGAGACGCAGAAGGGACCGCTGCCCCATCTCCGCAGCGTGCGCATGCTCCCCCGGACCGCCGCCATGGTCCTCGACGATCCGACCCAGCGGGCGCTTGCCCTCTGGGCGCACCCGCGGGACGCCCGCGCTCAGGACACGCTCCTCGGCGTGCTCGACCTCGCCGAAACGCCGATGGGCGGCCGCCTGCTCCGCCGCTGGATGCGGCAGCCGCTCCTCGATCGTGAGGAGATCCGCACCCGGCTGGACGCCGTCGAGATGTTCGTGGTCAACGCTCCCATCCGCGAATCCCTCAGGACTCATCTGCGTGCGATCGGGGATATCGAGCGGCTCGCCGGCCGGCTGGCCCACGAGGCGGGCACGCCCCGCGATCTCGCAGCGCTGCGCAGCGCGCTCGAGGCCCTGCCGGCCCTCGCTCCCATCCTGGCGGGCCCCACGGATGCGCATCTCACACTGCCGGCGGCTGAGGAGATCCGCGCGCGCGCCGCCGCGCTCGCCGTCCCCCCTGATCTCGTCGAGGTCCTCCGCCGCGGGCTTGTCGACTCCCCTCCCCTCTCGCCCAAGGACGGTGGCCTGATCCGGCCGGGATTCGACCCCGAGGCCGACCGCCTCCGCGCCGGCAGCCAGGCGGCCCGCGAGTGGATGGCCGGGCTCGAAGCCGCCGAGCGGGCGCGGACAGGCATTCGCAGCCTCAAGGTCGGTTATAACCAGGTGATGGGTTACTACATCGAAGTCAGCAAGGCCAACGAACATCTGGTGCCGCGAGAGTACAGTCGCAAAGGCACGCTCGTCGGCGCCGAACGGTACATCACCGCGGACATGAAGGACCGCGAGGCGCTGATCCTCACCGCGGAGGAGCGCATCGCCGCAAGGGAGTACGAGGTGTTCTGCGGATTGCGGGATGCCGTCCGCGCGCAGATCGCTCCGCTCCAGGCCGCGGCCAGGGCGGTGGCCGAGGTCGATGTCTATGCGGCGCTTGCCGAAGCCGCCGTCCGCCACCGGTACGTCCGGCCCCGCCTGGTGGACGAGCGGGTCTTCCGCATCGTGGGGGGCCGCCACCCCGTCGTCGAGCAGGCGATCGGGGTCGAGCGGTTCGTCCCCAACGATCTATCGCTCGACCCGGGCGGCCCCGACATTCTGATCGTCACCGGCCCGAATTTTGGCGGCAAGAGCACCTACATCCGGCAGGCGGCCCTCATGATCGTCATGGCCCAGATGGGCAGCTTTGTGCCGGCGCGCGAGGCCGAGATCGGCACGGTCGACCGAATCTTCACCCGGGTGGGGGCGAGCGACGATCTCGCCGCGGGCCGGAGCACGTTCCTCAACGAAATGATCGAGGTGGCGCGCATCCTCACGCAGGCCACGGCCCGGAGCCTGGTCATCCTGGACGAGGTTGGGCGGGGCACCAGCACGTACGACGGCATGAGCCTGGCGTGGGCGGTGGTCGAAGATCTCCACGACCGGGTGGGGGCGCGGACCCTGTTCGCCACGCATTACCACGAGCTGACCGAGCTCGCCTCGCAGCTGGCACGCGTGGCCAACGCCCAGGTGCTCGTCAAAGAGGACGGTCAGGATATCGTCTTCCTCCACCGCGTCGCCGCGGGGGCGGCGGCGTCATCCTATGGAATCCACGTGGCGCGCCTGGCGGGAGTCCCCGAATCCGTGATTCATCGGGCGCGCGAGGTTCTGGCCGGCCTCGAGGCAGCCTCCGCGTCCCAGCGCTCGCCCCGCGCCAGGCGCGGCCCTTCGCGCAGCCAGCAGCTTCCGCTGGCGCTGCCATCCCCCGTCGAGGAAGCCCTCCGGCAGGCCGACCTGTCCCGGATGACGCCGATCGAGGCGCTGAACTTTTTGTCCACCCTCCGGACCCTGCTCGAAGCGGGGCCGTCCCACGGCTCACCTCAGCACGCGTCCGGCCGGCGGAGACCGGGAGGCGACCGGCCGGCCAGCACAGTGATCCCATTCCCGTCACAGGGGACCCCACGGCGGACGTGAGCGCAGGCCCCGGCATCCAGGTCCTCCCCCAGAGCGCCGCCGAGCGCATCGCGGCGGGAGAGGTGGTGGAACGCCCGGCCTCGGTCGTGAAGGAACTGATCGAGAACAGCCTCGACGCCGGCGCCCGGCGGATCGCCATCGAGATCGGGGGCGCCGGCCAGCGGCTCATTCAGATCAGCGACGACGGCGTGGGCATCCCCGGCTCGGAGGTGTCGCTGGCGTTCCAGCGCTTTGCCACGAGCAAGATTCGCACCGCTGAGGATCTGCGGCACGTGCACACCTACGGCTTCCGCGGGGAGGCCCTTCCCAGCATCGCGGCGGTCGCCCGCGTCCAGATGGTGACGCGCATCCAGGGGGCGGATGCCGTCAAGATCGTCATCGCGGGCGGCGCCCAACAAGGCTTCGGGCCCGCGAGCGGCCCCCAGGGCACCACCGTCAGCGTCGAAGGCCTCTTCTTCAACACGCCGGCGCGCCGGCGATTTCTCAAATCGCCGGCGAGGGAGCGCGCGGTCATCGTTGAAACGGTCGAGGCGCTGGCCCTGGCCGCGCCCCAGGTCGCGTTCCGGCTGACCGACGAGGACCAGGAAATCCTGTGGTTTCCCCCCGAGCGCTTTGCCGAACGGGCACGCAGGGTCCTCGGCCCGGAGGTGGCTGCGCATACCCTGGAGTTCACGGCAACCGGAGCCACGGGCACGCTCGCCGGAGTCCTCGGCACCCCACAGGTGGCCCAGCGCCGGAGAACGCATCAGTGGTTCCTCGTCAACAGCCGGCCGGTCCGGAGCCCCCTGCTGGCGCGCGCGCTCGCGCAGGCGTACCACACCCTGATTCCCGAGGACCGGCACCCGGCTGCCGTGCTGTCCGTTCGCGTCGCGCCGGAGGATGTCGATGCCAACGTCCATCCTCGAAAGGCCGAGGTCCGGTTCGTGCGGGAGAGGCAGTTGTTCGAGGACGTTGAGCGAGAGGTCCGGCGGACCTTGCACCGCGTCCCGCTGCTTCATGTCATCCCCGCGCAGCCCCCGGATGCGCTGTCTCACGCTGCGGCCGCGGGCGGCCGGGAAGACCTTCCGGCTCATGCCGTAGGCAGGGGTGACCTCGGAGTCCCCCAGCGCCCGCCCCTCACCGGAGACGCCCCGGACATCACGGACGCCCCCTCCTCGGATCTCCCCTGGCCGCCCATCCGGGTGATCGGCCAGCTGGCGCTGACCTACATCCTCGGCCAGTCCGGGAAGGACCTGGTGCTGATCGATCAGCACGCCGCGCATGAGCGGGTGCTCTTCGAACAGCTCATCGCCCGCCGCGCGCGCGAGGGCGTGCAGGCGCAGGGGCTGGTGACCCCCATCGTCTTGGAGCTGACGCCTCAGGAGGCCGCCGTCCTCACCGACCTGGAGGCTCCGCTCCGGTCGCTCGGCTTCGACGTGGAGCTGTTTGGACCCAAGACCGTGCGCCTCACGGCCGTCCCGGCGATCGCCGGCCACCGCGCCCCCGGCGAGGTGTTCCGCGCGTGCCTGCGGGATCTCCAGGACGATCACGACCCCCATGCCGGCCGGTCGCTCGAGGAGCGGCTGACGATCGCCACCGCCTGCCACACGGCGGTGCGGGCCGGGGACGCCCTCGACCCGACGACGATGGCCGGCCTGCTCGACGCGCTCTCGCGGGCGGCGGACCCGTTCTCCTGCTTTCACGGGCGCCCGA
>Ga0209804_1001031_pt1 | contig 19006 bp, 16 predicted proteins | sample GraSoiAngelo_139_FD_185896 | JGI IMG/M metagenome (GOLD analysis project Ga0209804, IMG submission 185896) | Grasslands soil microbial communities from the Angelo Coastal Reserve, California, USA - 14_0929_12_20cm (SPAdes) (version 2) | ecosystem: Environmental > Terrestrial > Soil > Grasslands ... | reverse complement strand
CTTGCGTTCGCTCGGCCGCGCCGGCCGCGGGGGCCGTCACGACCTGCCGCAGGAGTTCTCCGGCGATATCGCCGATCGTCACGCGGCGTTCGTCGCCCTGGGCGCCGATATACTCTTTCACGCGCGCGCGCTCACGCTCCCGGGCCAGCCGCCGGAGGCTGAGGATCATGCGGCGCTCATCGGGGCGGATCTCGGTCACCAGGGCTTCGACCGTCTGGCCCACCTCGAGGACGTCGGCGACCTTCTGGACCCGCTTTTCCGAGAGCTCAGCGATGGGGATGAACGCATCGACCTCCGTGAGGCGGACGAACGCGCCGGAGGCGACGGTCCGGACGACCTTGCCGCTGACGGTCTGCCCGGCACGGTATGTGTCCCCCAGGTGCTGCCAGGGATCGGGAAGGATGTGCTTGAGGCCGAGGGAGATCCTGCCGGCCGCGCGGTCGATCTTGAGGACCGCGACGGAAATGTGCTGCCCCCGGCGCACGACCTCGGAGGGGTGCTTGATATAGGTCCACGACATTTCGCTGATCGGCAGCAGCCCGTCGATGCCGCCGAGGTCCACGAAGGCGCCGAAGTCCGCGAGCCGCCGGACGACGCCTTCGCGCACCTGACCCTCCTCCAGGGAGGTCAGGACGGACTCTCGGGCCTTGGCGCGCTCCACGGCCACGGCGTTCTTGTGCGAGAGGATGACCCGGCCCTTGGGACGATCGACCTCGATGACCTTGAGCGGGAGGCTCTGGCCGACGAGGGCGTCGAACTGACGCCCCTTGGCCTGCGAGAGGTCCACGTGGCTCCCTGGGACGAAGCCCCGCATCCCCAGATCCACCACCAGACCGCCTTTGACCTTGTCCACCACCATGGCGTGCAGAATGGCTCCCGTCTCAAACGTGCGCTGAATGCGGTCCCAGGCCAGGGCGAGGTCGGCGCGCTTCTTGCTGAGGAGAATGTTCCCCTCCTCCCCTTCGACCTTCAGCACGTAGACATCGATCCGATCGCCCACGGCGATCCCCTCGACCACGTCGCCTCGCGCAGACAGCTCCTTTGGGGGGATGAATCCCTCCGACTTGGCGCCGACATCGACCAGGACGCCATCGCTGTCGACCCGCACCACGATCCCCTGCACGATCTGCCGCTCCGCGAGCGCCGGCATCCGAGAGATGTCCATATCTTCACCCTGCGGCGCTGCAGCTTTTTCCTCAGGCATGGATCAGCCACCCTTCCCCGAATGCGCGCCCCGTGCACCCCCCCGGGCCGCGGGACTCTTTGGTTCGCCAGTTGACACGACTCTCCTGCCCTCAAACGGATGAGCCCGGACCCGCCGGCCGGGCGGTGCCCCTGCCGGACCTGCGCCGCCCAGCCACCGGCGGATCTCCTGAGGGATCCGCCGGGGACGCCCCATCCGGTCAACGGCCGCATGCACCGTCGCCCCTTCGGCCAGGACCTGGCCGTCCTCCTTCCGGACCACCTGGTAGCCAAACTCGAGCGTCGCCCTCCCGAGGGCCGCCAGGCGCGTCCGGATGGTCAGCACGTCGTCGTATCGGGCCGGGCGCAGGTAACGGCAGCGGGCTTCCACCACCACGAGCAGCCAGCCATCGTTCTCGATCTGCGCATACGACCGGCCGGACGCCCTGATGAGCTCGGTTCGTCCGGCTTCGAACCAGACGAGGTAGCTCGCATGATGGGCCACCCCCATCTGGTCGGTCTCCGCATACCGGACCCGGATCTCGAAGACCCCTGGCTTCGCTCGATGACCTTCGGGGACGCTCACACGAACGACGTTCGACGAACCGGACGGCCCGATCCTCCCATTGGAGCGGCTGCGGCGCAAGGGCCGGGGACCGCCCTAGTGGGGGCCGCGCAGCCGCGGATCGAGGAGATCGCGCAGGCCGTCCCCGACGAGGTTGAACCCCACCACGGTGGTGAGGATGGCGAGGCCGGGAAAGGTCGCGATCCACGGGGCCGTCAGCATGAAGGACCGTCCGGTCGCCAGCATCGAGCCCCACTCCGGCGTGGGCGGGCTCGCCCCCAGGCCCAGAAACGATAGGCCCGCGGTCTCGACGATCGTGAACCCGACGGTCAGCGTCGCCATGACGATGATCGGGGAGAGGATGTTCGGGAGGATGTGGCGCGCGAGGATCCGCGGGGCGCCGGCCCCCACCGCCCCCGCCGCTTCCACGAATTCCTGCTCCCGGATCGCGAGCACCGCCCCCCGCACGAGGCGGGCGAACTGCGGAGTATAGACGATGCCGATCGCGATCATCGCGTTGATGAGGCTGGGCCCCAAGATCGCCACCACGATCATGGCGAGGAGCAGATAGGGAAAGGCCAGCAGCACGTCTACGGACCGCATGATCGCGGCGTCGACCCGCCGACCGAAGTAGCCGGAGGTGACCCCCAGCAGGATGCCGAGGGAGGCGGCGATCCCGTCGGCCAGCACGCCGGTGACCAGAGCGATCCGCGCCCCATACACCACGCGGGAGAAGATGTCGCGCCCAAACTCGTCCGTGCCGAACAGGTGGACCGGGGACGGCGCCCGGAGCTGGTCGGGAAACGCCTGATCGATCGGGTTGCGGGGCGCGATCTGCGGCGCGAAGATCGCCGACCCGATGACGATGCCCAGGATCCCCGCTCCCACCACGAGGTTTGTGCTGCGGCGCATCCGGCGCCAGGAGAGCGCGGCGGCGCGGCGTGGAGCATAGGACGCCGGGAGCGTGGCCACCTCATTCGTACCGAATTCGCGGATCGAGGTAGGCGTAGAGCACGTCGACGAGAAGATTGGCCGCCACGAAGATGACCGCGGCGATGATGACGACCCCCTGGACCACCGGGTAGTCGCGCGCCAGGACGCTGGTAATCGCCAGGCGCCCCAGCCCTGGGAGCGCGAAGATCGTCTCGGTCAACACGGCGCCGCTCAGCAGCAGTCCCAGCTGCAGCCCAATGAGGGTCACGACCGGCAGGAGAGCATTGCGCAGCGCGTGGCGGCTCACCACCCGGCGTTCTCCGACGCCCTTGGCCCGGGCCGTCCGGACAAAGTCGAGATGGAGCACTTCCAGCATCGTCGAGCGCGCCATGCGGGCGATGGTGGCCATCGACGCCGCCCCGAGCGCGACCGCCGGGAGGATGAGATGGCGGATGCTGCTCAGGACGGCCGGAGCGTTTCCGCTGAGCAGGCCGTCGACGAGGGACATCCCGGTGATGCGCCGGAGGGTCATCCCCTCGGACAGGATCCCCCCCAGCGGCAGCCAGCCGAGGATCCCGCCGAACACGAGCAGCAGCAGGATCCCGGTCCAGAACACCGGCATCGCCACACCGATCAACACCCCCAGCATCGCGCCCGTATCCAGGAACGAGTGCGGCCGGCGGGCCGCCGCGACGCCGATGGCGAGCCCGAAGACCACCGCGAGCAGCAGGGCGGCAACGCTGAGTTCGATGGTCACCGGCAGGGCCTGGCCGATCTCCCAGATCGCCGATTGGCGGGTCCGGAGCGACACGCCGAAGTCGCCGCGCACAGCCCCCAGCAGGAACCGGAAATACTGCACGTATACCGGCTGGTCCAGGCCGAGTTGATGGCGAAGGCGCTGGAGGTCGGCTTCGGTCCCCTTGTCGCCCAGCAGGAGCTGCGCGACGTCCCCCGGGACCAGGTGCATCCCGAAGAACACAAGGACGCTCACCCCGAGGAGCGTGGGAATGAGCTGTCCCAATCGCCGGCCGATGTACTTGAGCATCAGTGGGAGCCATCAGGCGGTTGAGGGCCCGCCCGGATCCCCGGCGGGCCCTCAACCACTACCTGCTGTTTGCTCCACTCTGGTTTGGAGTCCCCGCAGGGGGCAACCTCTACCTGCTGTTTGCTCAAGCGCTACTCGAGCGACACCTTCTCCATGTTGAAGAACATCTGCAGCGGGTTGAGCTGAAATCCCTTGACGTTCGCCCGCGCCGCGCGGACCTGGTTCGTGTGGTTCATGAAGATCCACGGCGCGTCATCGTGCAGGATTTTGTTGGCCTGCTCATAGCTCTGCCCCCGCTTGCCCTGATCGCTGATCTGGCGCCCCTGGACGATCAGCCGGTCGAACTCGGGGTTGTGGTGGCGGGCCCGGTTGTTCGTCCGCGCCTGCCCGGCGGCGGTGTCCCACTCGAACAGGTCGCCGAGGAAGTTGTCCGGGTCGCCGTTGTCGCCGGACCACCCGATGATCGCGAAGCCCTCCCACGCCGTGTGGCGGAGTTTGTCGAGGTACGCGCCCCATTCGTACTGGCTGATCTTGATGTTGATGCCCACCTTCGCCAGGTACCCCTGCACCGCCTCGCCGAGCTTCGCCCCGCCGATGGGGTTGTAGCCCCGGGGGTTGGCGTACACCATCATGTTCGTGGAGAACCCGTTCGGGAACCCGGCCTCTCCGAGCAGCGCCTTGGCTTTGGCGGCGTCGAAGGGATAGGGCGCCACGGACTTGTTGTACCCCCAGAGCACCGGAGGCATGCCCTGGCTCGCGGTCGTCGCGCCGCCGTACAGCCCTTTGTTGATCGCGTCCTTGTCGACGGCGTAGTTCATCGCCTGCCTGACCCGCTTGTCCTTGAACGGGCCCAGGTCGTTGGACATCGCGACGCCCAGGATCGTGAGCCCGGGCTGCTGGTACAGCTTGAGCGCCGGGTTCCCGGTCACCCGCGCGTAGTCGGAGGGCGGGACATCCGCCAGGATCTGCACCTCGTTCCGCTCGAGTTTGAGCATCCGGGTGGCGCTCTCGGGAACGATCTGGAAGACGATCCGGTCGACCTTGGGCCGGCCGCCCCAGTACGCCGTGTTCGCGTCAACGGTGATGTGATCGTTGCGCACGGCCTCGACAAACTTGAACGGCCCAGTGCCCACGGGGTGCTGACCCGCATCGCAGTTGTACTGCTTGGTGGCCGCCGGGCTGACGATGCCCTGCCAGACCATCGCCACGCTGCTCAGGAACGGCGCGTTCGGCCCCGGCAGGGTGAATCGGAGCGTGTCGTCGTTAACGACATCCATCTTCACCACGGTCCCGTCCTTGACGGAGCCGTACGTAAAGTCATCGTAGGTGTCGACGCCCTTCCGGCCGAGCACATAGCAGGGGTTCTGCGGGTTGATCGCCCGGTCGACGTCCTCGGCGACGGTCCGGGCATTCATGGGGGTGCCGTCGTGAAAGCTCACGCCGTGCCGGAGGTGGAAGGTATAGACTTTGCCGTCCGGCGAAATCTCCCATTTCTCCGCCAGCCCCGGGCCCACCAGGCTCGTGCCCGGCTTGTAGTTGACGATCGAATCGTAGATCGTGGCCATCACGAATCCGGACTCGTTGTTCTCCACGGTCTGGGGATCCAGGCCGGTTTGATCCGCGCCGATCGCGATGACCAGTGTCTTGGGCGCCTGGGCCAGGGCCACCCCCCACAGCCCAACCGGTACCATGGCCAGCACCAGCAACGCCGGCAGGTACCGGCGTACTCCAGCACGCGGCATGCCCTTCCTCCTCTCGAGATGGAACGGACGGTGGTACGGAGACCCGGGATGCGAAGACGTTCCTTAGATACGCCCCCGGGTGGGGGGAGCCCTGCCCGGGGGACGAGACGGCGCAGGCCCCCCGGGGCCATGCCTTCGATCAGTCCGGAAGACCCTGGCCCGTCTGGCGGATCGTTCCCGGACGCGCAGCTAGCGGGGGGTGCGGGCCGGGACCGAACGGAGCTCCCGGGCGCGGCGGGCGGCTTGGGTCACGGCGGCGCGCACCGCCGCACGCAGGCCTCCCTGCTCCAGCGCCTCGAGCCCGGCCATGGTCGTCCCGCCCGGGGAAGTCACCCGGTCCCGCAGCAATTCGGGCGGCTCGCCGGTCTCGGTGAGCATCTTTCCGGCGCCGAGGATGGTCTGGGCGACCAGGGCGCGCGCCAGATCGCGGGGCAGGCCCGCCTGCTCGCCGCTGTCCACGAGCGCCTCGGCCAGCATATAGATGTAGGCGGGACCACTCCCCGACACCGCGGTGACCACATCAAGCATCGATTCCGGGACCACCCCCACCCAGCCGACCGCCTCGAAAAGGGTGCGGACGATGGCGAGATGGTCGGGACCGGCCAGCCGCCCCGAGGCGATGGCGGTCGCCGACGCGCGGACGGCCGTCGACGTGTTGGGCATCGCCCGAACGACCGGGGACGCGCCAAGGCAGCGCTCGATGGCCTCGCACGGCACCCCGGCGGCAACAGAAACGATGAGATGGCGCGCGGTGGTGAAGGGGCCGATTTCGCTCAACACGGCCGGCATGTCGTGCGGCTTCACCGCCAGGATGATCACGTCACTCTCCGCCATGAGCCGCGCCTTGTCACGGGTCGTCCGCACCGCCAGGGCACGGGCGAGCCGCGCCAGGCGCTTGTCGTTGCTCTTGTTGGTGACCATGCACTGTGCGGGCCGCAGCACGCCCGCGGCAAAGACCCCGCGCAAGAGCGCCTCGGCCATGTTCCCGGCCCCGATGAAGCCGATCGTTCGATCCACCTGCATGGCAGCTCCCCCCGCGCATGACGACGCCCCTCTCACCCAAAGGGCGAAAGGGGCGCTTCCGCGGTACCACCTTTGTTCCCCAGCCACGTAGGCCGGAGCACTCACGCTGTCTCGGGCGACCCGGCCCCCGTTCCGCGGCACGCGCCGCTCGGGGGCGGCTCAGGGGATGGGTTCAGGCGCTCCTGCGGCGGCCCTCGCAGCCTTCGGAACCGCTCTCTTGACGCAGGGTCGACGTCTTACGCTCCCCGTCGAAGCCTTTGTGCTGCCTACTATAGCATTGCCCTCAGGGGTCGTCAATGATCGGGACGTGACCGGCAGCCATCCCCTCAGGCGTTCAACTCCTTGAGGGTGCCGGTGATCATGTAGATGACGCGCTCGGCGAGGTTCGTGGCGTGGTCCGCCGCCCTCTCGAGCGCCTGGGCCACCATCAGGAGGGAAATCGCCCGCTGGATGTTCTGGGGGTCGTCGATCATGTACGTGAGCAGTTCCATGAACACCTGGGCATAGAGGTGGTCGACCGTGTCGTCGTCTCGGGCCATCCGCTCGGCCTGCGCCGCGTCCGCGCGGACAAACGCGTCGAGGCCGTCGCGCAGCATGCCCCGCGCCAGCTCCGCCATTTTGGGAATATCCACGAGGGGCTTGAGCAGGGGCTCCCCCGCCATCCGCCGGGTGACCTTGGCGATGTCCTCGGCGTGGTCCCCCATCCGTTCGAGGTCGATCGTCATCGCCCAGACCGCGGCGATCATGCGCAGATCCTTCGCCATCGGCTGCTGGGTCGCGATCAGGCGCAGGCAGCGGCTCTCGAGTTCGAGGTGCATGGCGTCGATGACGTTGTCGGCGGCGATCACCGTCTCCGCCTGCTCGACGCTGCGCGCCTGGAGCGCGTCGATCGCGCGCTGCACCGCCGCATCGACGAGCCGCCCCATCCGGAGGAAATCGTCCTGCAGCTGCCGCAGGTCGCGGTCGAAGGCGTCGCGGGTGCCGACCGTATCGCGCGGATGGATCATCCAAACCGGCCGGTGATGTAGTCTTCCGTCCGCGGATCCCGCGGCCGCGTGAACAGGTCGGCCGTGGGCCCGAACTCCACCACCTCGCCGCCCAGCATGAACGCCGTGTAGTCGGACGCGCGGGCGGCCTGCTGCATGTTGTGGGTCACGAGCACGATCGTGAGGTGATCGCGCAGGATCCTGGCCAGGCCCTCGATCTTCAGCGTGGACGCCGGATCGAGCGCGGAGGCCGGCTCATCCATCAGCAGCACTTCCGGCTGCACGGCCAGCGCCCGAGCGATGCACAGCCGCTGCTGCTGCCCGCCGGACAGGCTCGTCCCCGGCCGGCCGAGCACGTCCTTCACCTCGTCCCACAGCGCCGCCTGGCGCAGGCTGTGTTCCACCACCTCGTCGAGGGTCCGCCGGTCGCGGACCCCGTTGAGGCGGAGCCCGGCGGCGACGTTGTCGTAGATCGACATCGTCGGAAACGGCGTCGCCCGCTGGAAGACCATCCCCACGCGCCGGCGGATCATGACCGGATCCACCTCCCTCGCGTAGATGTCTTCGTTGTCCAGCAGCACCCGGCCTTCCATGCGGGCGCCCGGCACCAGTTCGTGCATCCGGTTGAGACACCGGAGGACGGTCGACTTCCCGCACCCCGACGGGCCGATGATGGCCGTGATGCGGTTCGTCTGGACGCCGAGCGACACGCCGCGGACCGCATGCGTGCGGCCGAAGTAGGCGTGCAGCTCCACCGCCCGGATCCGCTCGGGGGTGGCCTCCCCGACCGGCCCGCTCCGCTCCAGCGCGCCGGCGAACGCGCGACTCCGCACGGTGCTGATGAGGTCCACGATGCGTCTCCCCCGGCCCCCTACGGCCTCGCCCCGGTCCGGCGCCCGCCGACGAGCCGCGCGGTCATGTTCAGCGTCAGGGTCATCGCCATCAGGACGAGGGCGGCGGCCCACGCCTGACGGTGCCAGTCGTCGTACGGCGCGATCGCGTAATTATAGAGCTGCACGGTCAGGGACGCGATGGGCTGATCGAGCCGCGTCTGCCAGTACTGGTTGTTGAAGGCGGTGAAGAGCAGCGGCGCGGTCTCGCCGCCGATGCGGGCGACCGCGAGCATCACGCCGGTCAGGATGCCAACGGCGGCGGTCCGCAGCGCCACGCGCATCGCCGTGATCCACCACGGGATGCCCAGGGCGAGCGACGCCTCGCGGAGCGACGCCGGCACCAGCCGCACGAGTTCCTCCGTGGTGCGCATGACCAGCGGGATCATGATGATCCCCAGGGCGACGCCCCCGGCGAGCGCGGAGAACCTCTTCATCGGCACGACCATGAGCGTATAGACGAAGACGCCGACGACGATGCTGGGGACGCCGTTGAGCACATCGGTCGTAAAGCGGATCCACCACCCCAGCGGCCCGTCGCCGAGCTCAGCCAGATAGAGCCCGCCGAGGATGCCGATGGGGACGCCGACGCACGACGCCAGCGCGATCAACGTGAGGCTCCCGACGATCGCGTTCGCCAGTCCCCCGCCGCTCTCGCCCACCGGCTTGGGCAGCTGGGTGAAGAAGTCCCAGTTCAGCGCCCCGGCGCCCTGCACGACGACGTAGAGGAGCACGCTGGCCAGCGGCACAAGCGCAACCAGGGTCGACGCCGCGGTGAGCCCGGTCATCACCCGATCCGCCATCCGGCGGCGGGCGGCGTCGCGGGGCGCCGCCGCGGCGGTCACAGGGTCCCCCTGGGCGCCGCCCCAACCCGCCAGACCAACCATCGCGCCACCGCGTTGACGAGCAGCGAGATGACGAAGAGGACGGTCGCCAGCTCGATGAGGGCGGAGACGTACATGTCGGTCGAGGCCTCGGAGAACTCGTTGGCCAGGGCGGCGGCGATCGTGTAGGCCGGCTGGAACAGCGATGCGGACACCTGGGGCCGGTTGCCGATCACCATGGTCACCGCCAGCGTCTCGCCCAGGGCCCGGCCCAACCCCAGGATGACGGCGCCGATGAGGCCGGTCCGGCCGTACGGGAGCACCGCCCGGCGGATCATCTCCCAGCGGGTTGCCCCAAGCGCGTACGCCGCCTCGCGCTGGCTCTGCGGGACCGCCCTGATCACTTCCCTCGACACCGACGAGATGATCGGCAGGAGCATGATCGCCAGGATCATCCCGCCGGCCAGCAGCCCGATCCCGTACGCCGGGCCGCTGAACAGCGGCAGCCAGCCGAACACGGCCGCGAGTCCCGGCTCAACGACCCGGCGAAGCCAGGGCGCCATCACAAAGATGCCCCACAGGCCGAGGATGACGCTGGGGATGGACGCCAGCAGCTCGATAACGAAGGAGAGGACTGTGGACACCGCCGGGGGCGCGAGCTCCGCGAGGTAGACGGCCGCGCCGAGGCTCACGGGAACGGCGAGCAGCAGCGCCAGCAGGGATGACGCCACCGTCCCATAGGCGAACGTCACGGCGCCGAAGACGTCGTGCACGGGGTCCCACCGCCTGGTCCACAGGAACGCCGCGCCGAAGCGGCGGATCGCCGGCATCGCCGCGATGACCAGCTGGACCAGCATCGAGGCCACCAGGACGATGACCAGGAGCGCGACCGCCGTCAGCGCGGCGCGAAACGCCGCGTCGGTCCACGCCCGGTGGCGCCGGACGAGCGCCGCAGGGGGAACGAAGGCTCCGCCCCTCCCTCCGGCGTTCAGGGAGCGAAGCATCGTGTGGGCACTCAGGCCGGCGTGAGGGCGCTACCTCTCGGCCAGCAGCGCACTGCCCTGGTAGGTGATCGTCTTGAGGATGCGCTCGTCGATGGCGACGACCGGTCCCGGGATCGGCGCATAGAAGAGCTGCGGCGCGTCTTTCTCCCCATCGTGGACGGCCCACCACAGGAACTCGGCGAGCGCCTTCCCCTTGGCCTCGTCCGTCTGGTGCTGGGGCACGAGCAGGTAGGTGAAGCCCGCGATCGGATAGACGTTCGGCCCCGGCGCGTGGGCGATCGACACCCGGACGTCGTTGGTCTGGACCATCTTCTGCGCGCCGCCGGCCGCGGCCGCGGTCGTCGACGACAGCGAGGGGGCGACCCACTGACCGGCCCGGTTCCTGACCACGGCGTACGCGAGGCGGTTCTGCACCACGTAGGCCAGCTCGACGTACCCGATGGCGCCGGGGGTCTCCTTCACGACCCCCGCGACGCCCTCGTTCCCTTTGCCGCCGATCCCGGCCGGCCACTCCACGGCGGTGCCGCGCCCGACCTTATCGGACCATTCCCGGCTGACCTCCGAGAGGAACGAGGTGAAGTGGAACGTGGTCCCGCTCCCGTCCGACCGGTGTACGACGGTGACCGGCACGTCGGGCAGCGGCGTCCCGGCATTGTTGGCGATGATCGCCGCGTCGCTCCACTTGGTGACCCGGCCCATGTAGATCCCGACGATGTTCTCGGCGGTCAGCCTGACGCCCGTCTTGACGCCCGGAAGGTTGTAGGTCATGGCGATCGATCCGGCGACCGTCGGGATCAACACGACCGGCCGTCCCATGGCCGCGAGCTGCTGGTCGGACAGCGGCGCGTCGGACGCCCCAAAATCCACCGTCCCCTTCTGGACCTGGGCGATGCCGCCGCCGCTGCCGATCGATTGATAGTTGATGCGGACGTCGGGATGAAGGCGGTTATACTCGGCGAACCACCTCGAGTAGAGCGGGTACGGGAAGGTGGCGCCCGCGCCGTTGAGGGTGATCAAGCCCGCGGCCCCCGCGCCGGGGATCCCCACCCACAGCCCGGCGAGCCCCACCAGGAGCCCGGCGACCGCCAGGGCCGCCAGGCGCCGCCGTAGAGCAATCCGCATGCACGACCTCCTCCAGAGGAATCATCGGTGATGACCCTCTGTTGATTGGACCTCAGCCACAGCGTACACCACCAGGAGATTTCAATGCGATGGAACGGTCAAGCAAGCGTTAAGAGAGTGTTAAGCAGGCGTTCCCGCGCGATGCGCGGAGCCCTGGATCAGGCCCGCGGATCCAGGCGGTAGCCGATCCCGCGCACGGCCGTGATTCGCACGCCGCCCCTGGCCTCGACCTTCTTGCGCAGCCACGCGATGTGGGTATCGAGCGTGCGGGTGTCCCCGAAGTAGTCCTCTCCCCACACGTCCTGCAGGAGCCGCTCCCGCCGGACGACCTTGCCCAGATGACGGAGCAGCAGATGGAGGAGATCGAATTCCTTGGAGGACAAGGGGATGTCTACCCCGGCCGCGGTGACCTTGTGCTCCTCGATGTCCATCACTACGTCGTGGGCGACGAGTTTGTCTTCCGCGCCGGCCCGGACCACGATGGTCTCCAGAATATTGGCGATGTCCTCGCACCGGTCGGTGCTTGCCTCGAGGGTCTCGCAGATATCCTTCCACTTGAGGATCTCTTTGGCGCTGGCCCGGCCGGAGAACAGTTGCTGGATCGCTTCGCGCAGCACGTCATCTCCCCGGTTCTCCAGGAGGTGCAGCGCCCGCGTATGGGGGAAGACATCGTGCATCCCCCGCAGCTTGCCGACGGCTTCGCCCAGTTCCCGCGCGGACTCGAGCACGACCTGGCCCATCGCCCGCGCGGACGGGTGCGCGCGCCTGACCCGGTGGATCATCAGGCGCGCCGCCGCCGCTTCGATGGCGTCGAGCACGTCGTCGAGATATCCCGTCAGTTCCTGCACCGACTCTGCGCTTGCGGGGCCGACACGGCTCGTCGCCGGCGCTTCGAAGAGATCTCGGGCAATCGCGTCGCCCTTGTGCTCCAGGTCGCGGATGACCTGCCACGCCTCTGACGTCGTGACCCGGCCGTCGAGCGCCGCGACCAGCGTCTTGGCGGCGTCCAAAATCGTCCCGGCCATCTCCTCGAGCAACTCGGGCTTCTGCTCGGAGTCGACGGCGGTGGGGGGACCTGCGATCGTCCGGAAAGATCCCCTGTCGTCTGTCACGCGTCAACCTGTTTCTCGGCGCCGGCCTTGGAACAACGAGCGCGTCCGGGGGAGGAACGAAGGGCCGCTTGATCGCCCACTTTGTACGACCCCGGCTGGGATTCTTCCTCTGCGCCCGCGCCGGTGGAGGAAACGCCGAGCGCCGCGGCGCATTCACGCTGTGACTCCGGGACCCGCGGGCGCGTGAAACCGGATCCCATTCCAAGCGAGGTGATCGGCGGGTGGCAGAGCGCATCGGCTTTATCGGCCTGGGGATCATGGGACGTCCCATGGCCGGGCACCTGCTGGACGCCGGGTATCCGGTCACGGTGTGGAACCGGACCCGGAGCAAAACGGCCCCGCTCGTGGAGCGCGGGGCGGCCGCCGCCGCCTCACCGCGTGATGTGGCCGCCGCAAACGATCTCACGATCACCATGGTCGCCGATACCCCGGACGTCCTCGACGTGGTCCTGGGGCCGGAGGGCGTCGTGCACGGCGTCCGCCCCGGCAGCGCCGTCGTGGACATGAGCACGATCTCCCCGGCGGCGACGCGCGAGATCGCCCGCCGGCTGGCCGAACGCGGCGCGGAGATGCTCGATGCGCCCGTGTCCGGGGGAGAGAAAGGCGCGATCGACGCCACCCTCTCCATCATGGTGGGAGGAAAACCGGAGGTGTTCGAACGCGTCCTCCCGGTGTTTCAGAAGATGGGCCGGCAGATCACCCACCTGGGCGAGTCGGGCGCCGGGCAGGTCACGAAGGCCTGCAATCAGCTCGTGCTCGCGCTGACGCTGCTCGGCGTCGCGGAGGCCCTCGTGCTCGCGCGCAAGGCCGGGGTCGATCCGGGCAAGGTCCGTGCCGCGCTGCTCGGGGGGTTCGCGCAGAGCAAGGTGCTGGAACTCCACGGGCAGCGGATGCTCGACCGGAACTTCGCCCCGGGCTTCCGCACGCGGCTCTATCACAAGGACATGGGGATCGTCACCGAAACCGGCCGAGCGGTCGGGATGCCGCTCCTCGGCGGCAGCCTCGCCGCGCAGCTCTATCAGATCGCCATGAATCAGGGACTCGGAGAGATGGACTATTCCGTGCTGGCGCGGGTGGTGGCGGGGCTCGGCGGAGCCGAATCGTAGGTGCGCGATGAGACGCCGGGCGTTCGCGCCGTGGACCTGTGGGATCGGGGCCGGCCGCACCACACCTCCGGGTACTTCATCGCCGCCCCGCGCCCCGCAGTGGTGGAGACGGGGGCCGCGCACAGCGTCCGGGTCTGGCTGCAGGCGCTGGCGGATTGGGGCGTCGCCCCAACGGACGTCGCCTATGTCATCGTCACGCACATCCATCTGGACCATGCCGGCGGCGCCGGCGCGCTGCTGCGGCATCTGCCGGCGGCGCGGCTGGTGGTGCACCGCCACGGCGCCCGTCACGTCGTCGACCCCAGCCGGCTGATCGCGGGCGCCCGCCGGGTATTTGGCGACAACCTGGACAGGTTCTTCGGCCTGCCCGAACCCGTGCCGGAGGCGCGCCTGCTGGTGCCCGAGGACGGTGGTGAGCTGGACTTGGGCGAAGGCCACCGGCTGCGATTCATCGATGCCCCAGGCCACGCCCGGCATCAACACATGATCCTGGACACCGGTGCCGGCTGCCTGTTCGCCGGCGATGAGCTCGGAACGCGCTTCGTGGACATTGCGGGCGACTACGTGCTGCCCGATACCGCGCCGAACCAGTTCGACCCCGACGCCATGCTGCGATCGGCCCGCCTGCTGCTGACGCTCCGGCCGCGGGCGGTGCTCTTCTCGCATTTCGGCCCCTACCCCCGGAGCGGCGACGCGCTCAGCGACCGTCTCCGCGAACAACTGGAGGCGTTTGTCGCTCTGGGACGCTCCGGTCCCCAACCTCCGACGTGGGAGCAGGTCCACGCACGCCTGCGTGAGCACGTGCGGCGCGACCTGGCAGCGGCGGGCATCGCCTGGAGCTCCGCCGTCGAGCGCGACCTGGGCGATCACCTGGAGGTTGCCGCCCAGGGCATCGTCGACTACTACGAGCGGCGGCGCGCCGGGTAAGGACGCGCTGGAGTTCACAAGATTTCGCCTCACCAGGGATATTCCCGGGACGGGATCACGACGATTCGTGCCCGTGCGTGTCGTGCCCGTCCGTGTCGTGTCCGTGTGTTTCGTGCCCGTGCGTGTCGTGCCCGTGGGCGCCGTGCCCGTGCATGTCGTGCCCGTGCGCGTGTCCCTCGTGCGCGGGCATGGGGTGCTCCATCATCTTGAGCATCTCCGGACCGCCCGTGCGGAGGAAGCGCCACACCAGCGCCGCGGCGAGCGCGAGGGAGATGATGTTGAGGACGGACGTGTAGTTCAGCACGATATGGGCTTCGGCCACGGTGGCATGGCGCGCCGACGGCACGAGGCCCGCGGCCAGGAAGAGCAGGTTCACGGCGAACCCCGCCGCCGCCATCGCGATGTACGACGTAATGAACAGGTAGATGGTCATCCGCCCCCCGTAGTATTTCCGGTAGATGTCGAGGATCGGCAGGATGATCAGATCGGCAAAGATGAAGGAGATCGCGCCGCCAAAACTGATCCCCCCGTTCCAGAGCACGGCGGCGAGCGGCACATTCCCCACCGAGCAGACAAACGAGAGCATGGACACGATCGGGCCGATCGCCGGCCCCCAGATCAGGCTGAGCAGTGGATGATTCACCAGGAAGAAGCCCTGCCAGAACGCCGCGGGCACCCAGGCCGCAATCGCCCCGGCGATCAGAAGCCCCCCGGCGATGTCCAACCAGACGGCCGCCCAATCCATGACGAAGTAGTGGCTGACGGCGGTGAGTCCTTCCGGAGAGGTCAGCCGCATCCAGAACGGACGGGTGTCCGCAACCGACATGTCCATCTCCGCGTGGCCTTCCATCCGGCCCACGGCGCCCGCCTGAGCCTGGCGCCGCGCCTCCTCGATCAGGGGACGGCGCAGCGTGGCGCGAAACAGGAGCCACAGGAGCGCGATCATGATCGGGCCCCCGATGAACTCGGCCGCGGTGAACTGCCACCCTAACAACACGGCCATGATGATGCCGAGCTCGATCACGAGGTTTGTGGACGCGAACTGGAACACGATGGCGGCGGTGAAATCGGCCCCTTTCCGAAAGAGCGAGCGCGCGAGGGCCACGGCCGCGTACGAGCACGATGACGAGGCCGCGCCGAAGAGGCTCGCCAGGATGATGGAGCGCGGCGAATCGTCGCCGAGCAGCCGGACCATCTGCCGCTTGGCCACGAACGCCTGAACCACCGCCGAGAGGGCAAAGCCCAAGATCAAGGGCCAGAGGATCTCCCAGAACATCGCGAACGCCAGGCTGAGCGCCTGGACCGCGGCTGTGAGCATAGGCGATTCAGACCTCCCAGTACTCGCCGATGACGCGCCGCACCGCGCGCGCCCGCGCGGCGGCGACCGCGAACGGGGCTTCCGGGATCTCGCGTTGCTGTTCGGCGATGCGGGAATCGATCCCGGTCAGGCCCTCGAACGTGGCGGCCACTGAACACGAGAGGCCGTCGAGATCGTATCCCCCTTCCAGCAGGGCCGCAATCGGCGTCGACCCCGCCGCCTCGCGCACGAGCCGCGCCAGCTGGCCAAACCCCCGGGCGGTTATCAGCATCCCGCCGAGCGGATCGGCGTGGTGGGCGTCGTATCCGGCCGAGATCAGGATCAGCGGCGGGGCCACCGCTCTGAGCAGCGGAACAACGACCTCCTCGAAGAGATGCCGGTAGCCGCCGTCCCCCACCCCCGCCGGGAGCGGGATGTTGATCGTGGTCCCCTCGGCCTGTCCTTCCCCCGTCTCGTCGATCGCCCCCGTCCCAGGGTACCACGCCTCCTGATGGAGGGAGCAGAAGACCACGGCCGGGTCCCGGAAAAAGATCTCCTGCGTCCCGTTCCCGTGGTGGACGTCCCAGTCCAGGATGAACACCCGGGCCAGGCCGTGGGTCTCGAGCGCGTGCCGGGCGGCCAGCGCGACGTTGTTGAAGACGCAAAACCCTCGCCCCTGGCTTCCCCCCGCGTGGTGGCCCGGAGGGCGGACCAGGGCGACAGCCACAGCGCCCGGCCGGCCCACCACCGCGTCCACGGCGAGGAGCGCCCCGCCGGCGGCGCGACGAGCCGCAGCGTACGACGCCGGCCCCACCGGCGTGTCGTGATCCAGGTATCCTCCCCCGGCGGCGCTGAGCTCCCGGACCTGCCCGACATACGCGCGGGTGTGCGCGCGGCCCAGCGCGTCCTCGCCGGCGCGCTCGGGCGAGGGATGCTCGCAGGCGTCCCACAGCGGCGTGCGCCGGAGCAGCGCCTCGATGGCGTCCAGCCGCTCCGGGCGCTCCGGATGGCCGGATGGGGGGATGTGTTGGCGGCACTCGGGATGCATGATCAGGGCAGGGCGATGCGCGATCGCGTCGTCAGCGGTCACGACGGCCGCCGCACCGGCCGGACCGCCCCGCGCAGCCGGGCCATCGCGGCGTCGACACCGTCGGGCGCGCCGAACACCGCCGTCCCGGCGACCAGCACGGAAGCGCCGGCCTGGACCACCGTAGACGCGGTCTCGGGCCCGATCCCGCCGTCCACCGCGATCTCGAACCCCAGCCCGCGCGAGCGCCGGAGGTCGGCGAGCCCGCGGACCTTGGCGAGCATCTCGGGAATGAACGGCTGCCCGCCGGTCCCCGGCTCCACCGTCATCACCAGGACGGCGGCGACGGCGTGCAGGACCCACTCGATCTCCTCCAGGGGGGTCGCGGGATTGAGCGCCACCACCGGCTCGACGCCGAGCGCATGGATCTGCTGGATCGTCTGGTAGAGGTGCGGGGACGCTTCGACGTGCGCGGCGAGGCGCGCCGCTCCCGCCTCGGCGAAGGCGCGCACCTGGCGCTCAGGCTCGACGACCATCAGGTGCACGTCGAGCGGCAGGGCCGTCGCCCGCCGGACGGCGCGGACCACGACCGGGCCCATCGTGATCTCCGGCACGAACCGGCCATCCATGACATCGATGTGGATCATCGCCGCCCCGGCCCGTTCGGCGGCGCGCACTTCTTCGGCCAGCCGGCCGAAGTCGGCGGCCAGGATCGACGGAGCGATCCTCACGTCCCGGGTCGGGTCCGGGGTCAGGGCCGCATCTCCTGGATCAGCCGGTTGTCGATGTAGATCTGCACAATCGTATAGCCGGATCCGCTCACCGTGGTCAGGATGGTATCCCCCGGGGCGTGCGTCTTCTGGTAGGCCGTGCGGGCTCCCTGCCCGTCGATCACCACGATCTTGACGTTCTGCTGCCGGGGCCCCTCCGGGACGATCAGGGTAATCCGGGTTTGCTTCCTGGTCGGGTTCCCCGGCGTGATCGGCGCGATCGGCGTGCCGGTCACGATGGGCTGCGGCGGAGGACTGCCCCCGGGACCCTGGGCCGCGGCCACCGTCACCGCGACCGCGTCCCCATGGCGGATCAGGACCCCGGCGGGCGGCGCCATCCCCACCACCTGCCCGGGCGGGACGTCGGGACGCGGCACCTGGGTGACCTGCCTCAGCGTCACGCCAAGCTCGGCGAGGAGCCGCCGGGCGTCGTCCAGAGACCGGCCGACGAGATCGGGCAGCACCAGGGTCTCCGGACCTCTGTTGACCCGCAGGTAGACGGACGTGCCCCGCTCCAGCGATGCCCCGGGGGCCGGATCCTGATCGAGGATCACACCGGGCGGCAGGCTGCTGTCGTAGGCCTCCCGCACCTCCCCCACCACGAGACGCGCCTGCTCGATGGTGAACCGGGCATCGGCGAGCGACCGGCGGCGCACATCGGGAACGGTGACCAGTTCCGGCCCCAGGCTGGTGGTCACGCCGATGAGGCGGTCCACCTTGACCACCTTGCCGGCAGGCTGATCCTGCTCGAGCACGAACCCGGCGGGCACGGTCCGGCTGTAACTCTGCTGGACCACCTGGATGGTCAGATGATCCTTCCGGGCCAGGCTCTGGGCGTCGGCGAGGCTTCTGCCGGTCAGGAGCGGCACAGTCACTTCCGGGACGTTGAGGTACGCCTTGAGCGCCTGCCAGCTTGACGAGACGCCGATGAAGAGGGTGAGGAGTGCGACCGTGAGGGCGACGGCCGGGATCAGCCTGCGCACGAGCTCCGACCGGCGGTCTTCGTCGGCCCGTCCGCCCCCCGACGCGACGATCGTGTCTTCTTTGTCCGGCGCCGGCGCCTCCCGCCAGCGGGCGGCCAGCCCGAGCAGATCCTCCCGCATCTCCTCGGCCGACCGGTACCGATCCCGCGGGTCTTTGGCGAGCGCCTTCAGGATGATCTGCGACGAATCTCGGCTCACCGGCTCGCCGTCGCGCCGCAGGGGCGGCGGCGCCTCGTGGACGTGCTTGAGCGCGATCGTGATCGGGGTGTCCCCGTCGAAGGGGAGGCTCCCGGTGACGGCCTCGTAGAGCACCACGCCGAGCGAGTACAGGTCGGCGCTGCGGCCCACGCCGTGGCCGCGGGCCTGCTCCGGAGACAGGTACTGCACCGACCCCAACACCGTCCCGGTCTCCGTGATCGCCGACGAGGCGAGGGCGCGGGCGATGCCGAAGTCGGTGACCTTCACCTG
>Ga0209804_1001027_pt1 | contig 19089 bp, 24 predicted proteins | sample GraSoiAngelo_139_FD_185896 | JGI IMG/M metagenome (GOLD analysis project Ga0209804, IMG submission 185896) | Grasslands soil microbial communities from the Angelo Coastal Reserve, California, USA - 14_0929_12_20cm (SPAdes) (version 2) | ecosystem: Environmental > Terrestrial > Soil > Grasslands ... | reverse complement strand
GGGCACAAGCGACAACGGAGACTCGAGGAGAGCAACAATCTGTGAAGAAGAACCCCGCTCCCCTTTTCCGCGGGCATGATAGGGGGCGGTAGGAATAACTAGGGGGGTTAGTGCGAGAGTCAGGGAGAAGCGTCGTCATAGGGAATTTGATCCTCGTGGTTGTGGTCGCGTTCTGGGTCAGCGCACCATCATTGGGGCAGACGATCCGTGCCTACAGAGCGCCACGAACAGCGGATGGAAAACCGGAATTGAACGGGATCTGGGAAGCTATAGGCACTGCGGATTGGGATATCGAAGCCCATGAGGCGAAGCCAGGCCCGATCGTTGCGATGGGTGCGCTCGGTGGAATTCCCGCTGGCCTCGGTGTCGTTGAGGGCGGACCGCTTCCGTATCGACCCGAGGCACTGATGAAGAAAAGAGAGAACGCCGAAAACTGGCTCGCTCGTGATCCGGTTGTCAGATGTTACCTGCCGGGGATACCGCGCGCGACGTATATGCCTTTTCCATTTCAAATCGTGCAATCTCCAGAGTATGTCTCCTTCACTTACGAATTCGCGTTCGCTTCGCGCGTTGTAAATCTTGGGATGAAGAGTGAGGCCCCGGTCGATTCGTGGATGGGTTGGTCACGCGGTTCGTGGGACGGGGATACATTGGTTGTCGACGTAACGGGGATGGTCGAGGATACCTGGTTTGACAGGGCGGGGAATTTTCATAGCGACGCGCTGCATGTGGTCGAACGTTACACTCCCACCGGTCCTGATTCGCTTCTCTATGAAGTTACCGTCGATGATCCAAAGGTTTTTACTCGTCCATGGAAGATGAGTATGCCACTCTACCGGCGGTTGGATAAGAACATTCAGCTATTGGAGTACAACTGTGTGCCGTTTGTCGAAGAGCTCATGTACGGACACCTACGCAAGATTGAGCCCAGCGTTACTCCCCCCGAGCGAAAAAACGAGTGACAAAGCCCGAAGCGATGCATTCATCAAACAGGATCAACAGCGTTTTGCACGCGCCACTGCAAACCTGAAGGGCGAGTCTGTAGTGGGTGTGGTCGTCGCTTATGGCCACGGGTGAGAACCACGGAGAATGACGGCCTCAAATGAAACAGCCAAGACCGCCCTCGAATCCTTGTTCCACCCTTCCATCCGGCCAAACTACTATCGGGACCATGCTGCCATAAGTGCGGGCCTGGTCCAGCACTGCTTGGCTCAATTCCACCCGGCGTTCTTCGTATGCGACGCCTTCGGCATCCCACTTTCGGAGAAGTTTTATACATGCATCACATCCGCGGATGGTGTACACAACGGGAACTTGCATGTCCATAGCCTGGGCTTATCCGCGATCCGGCAACTTGAGGGCAGTCGACAGGAGCGCGCGCATCTCTTTGATTGATTCCTTCCGCCAATCCGGGAAGCGGGGCGTAATCCTGGCGATCACTTCTCGAAGGAATACTTGTTTGGCGGTCTCGGGCACGGTTGCGAAGGTTGTTCCGTGTGGCAAATTCAGTTGGGACCTGACCTGATCCATGATCTCGGCGAGCTCAGCATGGGCGCCCGCCGAGCGCTCCGCGAAGTGGGTAATATATCGAGTGTCCTTCGTGTAAAACACAAACACAGGTATCGCACGGGACTTCCCCTCATTGCTGAGAAACTCGTCCATAATGTCGGGGTTTTCGTCACGGAGAAAGACCCGCAGGCTCATGCCCGAAGCCTCGGCGATGCGGGCCACGGTTGGGAGTTCACGATAGACATCACCGCACCAGGCCTCCGCCAAGGCGAGTATCTTCGCTGGGCCGTTGGGTAAGGCAGCCGCCTTCTTGAAAAATGAAACGTCCTCAACGGATAGCGGGGACTCCTCGTAGTACAGCTCAAATTTGTCGCGATTCACAGTCGCTTGCGCTAGGAAACCCGCATAGCGGAATCCTTGCTCGAAGCGAGCGGGTGTGACAACGGTGGTTGCCTCCAGCACGTTCCCCTCCCGATCGGACTAATGAGAGCAAATTTTATCATGCGGTGGGCTTGGACCAAGTTCGCAGGAGGTACCGACATTCGGCATGCTTTCTGGTTCCAGCCGCGCCGGACCGCGGATTTTTCAGCACGACAAGTTCTGGATTAGATCCGAACCATGGTCGCCGCTTGTGCAGTCGGCTGGATTGACGTTGGAGGGTAGCTCTTCGTTGCGCCGCAGGGAGAACGATGCCTTGGAGACCTAACCCCTAGCTGGAGCGTTGCATTCCGAGGTACTCCAGTTGTATGTTGCAGCTCGGAAACGAATCGGAAATCTCAGTCTAAGTGTACAGTTCGCCACTGCAGGTCAATTCGGAGGGGACACATGAAAACGAGCGCAGGAAACACTAGAGGGCCCAGGGGTCTTACTCGATCGCTAATCCTGGCCGTACTGTTCTGTAGTGTCATCGGCATAGCGCCAGCCTGGGCCACGGATTGCGCGGTGCCCGCGCTGAGCGCTCTGGGCGTCGCCAATATGACCATCGCGTCCGCTGCCGATGTGGCGGCGGCTGCGCCCAACCCGCAATATTGCGACGTGAAGGGTTCCGTCGTAACTTCCGGCGACGGCGTTGGTCCGAATTCCGCTGGTTTCGAGGCGATGCTTCCTGCGAACTGGAACGGAAAGTTCCTTTTTAACGGCGTCGGCGGATTGGCCGGCAACCTCAATTCCTCCGCCAACCCGGTCGACCGGGCGCTCTTCCTGGCAAGGGGGTATGCCACCGCGATTACGGATACGGGCCATGTCAACACCGATGCCACTTGGGAATTCACGATCCCTGGCGAGCCGAACACACCAAAAATCATCGATTATTTCTACCGTGCCGTGCATGAGGTGACGCTCGCGGCCAAGCAACTTGTCAAGGATTACTACCATTCGGACAGGATTTCCCATTCGTATTTCGACGGCTGCTCGAACGGCGGCAAGATGGGCCTGTTGGAAGCCATGCGTTTCCCGGACGACTACGATGGAATTATCTCCGGCGCTCCCTGGCTCGATCCCGTGGGCACCTCATTGTGGAGTCTGAAGAACGCCAAGGCACTTCTCGATGCTTACATCTCACCTCCGGTTTTTGCCGCCGTCGGGACCGCAATCAACAAAAAGTGTGACGCTGCCGACGGGGTCATTGACGGTCTCGTCCAGAATCCGGCGAAGTGCGCATTCAATCCCGATGCGTTGGTCCCTGAGACCCTGACGCAGAAACAAGCCGACGCGCTCAAGTTAATCATGAAGCCGGTCAGCGATCAGAAGGGCAACTTCGTCTATCCGGGATCGTCTGTGAGCAACCTGGGGCAGGTAACCAGCTCCCCCTTCGGTCCGATGAATCAACTGGAAACGCCGCCGGTCGATCCCGCGGGCGCTCATCCATGGGGAAAAGCAATCCCGCCAGCCAACTGGAACCTCGCCGCGGGCGTTCTGCTAAGTCTGGGTTACTACAATCCAGCGGTCGACCTGAACAACACGATTGAGAGCAACGGAGTAGTCAAACTCGCCGCACTCAAGCTTCTGTACGACAGGCTCGAGCCGGACATACCCGACAATCCATCTAAGTTCCAAGCCTTTTTCGGAAAGGGAGGGAAACTCCTAATCTACCACGGGTACGACGATCTGGTTATTTCGCCCTACAGCAGCATCTGGTTCTACCAAGATCTTGCTGAGCAAAATGGTGGGTACGACAAACTCCAGGGACACGCGCGCCTCTTCCTGGTGCCCGGAATGCAACATTGCACTGGAGGAGCAGGGCCGAACACCTTTGATACCCTGAGTGCACTAGAGAACTGGGCGGAGAAAGGTGACGCTCCGGATGCCATTCTCGCCACACACACAACAAACAATATGGTCGACCGAACCATGCCACTTTGCCAGTTCCCTGAGCAAGCGCACTACAAAGGCAGCGGAGATCTGAGAGACGCATCGAATTGGAGCTGTCCAAAGCAAGATCGATCGCTGTTAGCGGTTGGGCCCAATGGTACCCAGGCTGGAATGGGAAGCCCTGCTCGGGCCGCGGCGCGTATAGCGGCAAGACGGCCGCCTAAGAGCGATAATTGAGTTTCCGGATGCGGCTTAATCCCAGGCTGCGAGGTGTGTCTTCGATGCACGACTCACGGCTCGGTCCGCGTTCCTACTTTTTAATGAATTTTCTGACATCGCCGAGGAAGTCGGCCCCGTATACGTTGCCCTGGAAATCGGTGGTGACACCTTCAGCCATGCTCGAACCACTGGGGTATGGGTACGGACACGGATCGGGAATGAAGTATTTGACCGAACCGTCGTTGGCGCTTCCGATTCTAATGCCTCGTTGGGCGCCCAAGTTATAGCCATAGCCAGTCTGCGCAAGGGCGAATTGCCCTGTGTTGGTTCGACCATCCCTTGATTCTGAGTCGGCCACATAGATTACGTCGTTCTTGTCGATGTACATCCCGCTTGGCCGTCCAAATTGGAACCACTGGGCGATAAACCTGCCGTTCTGGTCAAAGATCTGAATACGGTTGTTCTGACGGTCACCAACAAACAGCCTGCCTTGGGAGTCGAAAGCGAGAGTGTGGATCACATCGAATTCTCCTGGGCCCATGCCTTTCTTTCCCCAAGTCTTGATGAATTTCCCGTCCTTATCGAACTTCATGATTCGGGCGTTACCTGTAGCCGTGCCACCCCCGTTGTGTCCGTCGCCAACGAAAATATCGCCGTTCGAAGCGATGGCGACATCGGTCGGGGCATCGAATTGGTCCACACCAGATCCAGCGACTCCCTTTCTGCCGAGTGTCAACAGCACCTTCCCATCCTGATTGAGCTTGAAGACCTGGTGTCCCCCATTGTCGGCTAACCACAGGTTTCCCTCTTTGTCTACTGACAATTTGTGAGGGCTGACAAACATCCCTGCGCCAAACGACTTCAGCAGCTTGCCAGACGTATCAAATTGGAAAATCGGGTTGATATTTGCACTCGCTCCGGCGCAGGTCGTGCCCCCGGCTCCGGAATTACCACACCGGTCCACAACCCAGATTGTGCCGTCGGGACCAGTGCTAACGCTCGCCGTCGATCCCCACTTCCTTCCCTCAGGCAACTGTCCCCAACTTACTCCAGGGCGATACGGATTGGGGAGGTCATTGGGCGCACCAAGCATCGACATCGGGGGCAGTCTCACAGGATATTGACCGGGAGGAAACTGCGGAAGTCCGGCACCAGTGGACGCGGCAGGCGGTACGCCGCAGGATTGGGCCAGGGGCCCAGGAGATCCACCGTCGGCGTTGAGCCTGTCTGCAGGTATTACTAGCGTCCCGATGACGACGATAGCGAGCGCCGCAACTCTGGATTGCAGACCCGCACATTTGAGTCGGCTTGCGCAAGACATTGCAACCTCCTTCGCGGGGACTTTGTGCATAGGCCGGGAACTCCGTTCTTGCTGCTTGGCCACCCGTGATTGTACATCCAACCATTTCCTTGGGCCGTTTTCACGAAAGACCTCGCGCAAGATCAGCGACGAATGCTCTCCGATCGCGCGACTTACCGGGAGTTGGCACCAAGAATCCGTCTCGCGCCCTTGAAAATGTAACCACCGGCGTCAACGTCGCGCCCTTTGGGATGTAACCCAACCAAAGCAGCAAAGAGAGGCCGCCAGGTTAGTGAAAGGGGGAGCGAGGAGAGTGGTTTATGAGCGCTACTGGAGGGCAGGATGAAAGCCCAGAACCGCCCGTGCGGTGACTCGGAGAACTTTAACCGGCTACTGCGCAACTTTGGCTGGCGCCACCACCGGCGCTTCGGCCGCAACCGGTTTGGCAAACTTCGCCGGATCAATCGCGACGTTCGGTTGCAAGTCGTCCAGACTGAACATGGATTGTCCGTCGGTCCACGTCAAGCGCCATTGAAATGGCATTTTCACTCCCGCGACTTCGCGATAGTCGGAATAATCGATCTGCGTGGGAACGGGACCAACTATCGTTTTGCTGTAGCGCACAACCCGTGTGAGCAGCCCCGTCTGTTTATCGAAAAACAGCTTCACGCGAGATCCGCCGGCCATCGCCTGAACGACTTGAACCTCACGATCATTGATCGTCGTGGTCGGAAAGCCGGCACGCAGCTCTGTGAGGATTTGCTTCAGCCCGTTCGGGAAAGCAAGATCCGCGTCTAATTTGACGCCATCCATATCTCCTCCAGGGACCAATTGGAGTACCGATACGGGCTTGTCTGGCCCCATAATCCAGGCGTTGCGTCCGTCGTAGACGGTCACGTTGTCGCCATTTTGTGTATGCACGATAACCGTGCGCTGCCCAGTATTCTTTGCATACACCTCCAAAGCAACTTTGCCGTGATAGCTGTCGAACCCATCGTAGCTCCCTTTGCCCACCAAGCTGGTCAGACCAGCCAGTCGTTGTGCGCCCCCCAATGCCTGGATGTAGCGGTTGAGAGTGTCATCAGCCGTTGGGGTAGCGGGAGCCCGTGGGCTAATCTCAACCTCGTTCGGATCATCTGCAGGCGGCTCGCTGTATTGTTCCAGCAGACTCGGAACAACCTTGGGTGTTGGGCTGCCCCGATGGCACGTATAGCAGGTCACGGCTTCCCGGCCAGCAAACAGGCTCTGGTTGATTGTGTTTACGACTAAAACCATGCGGCGGGCAGTCTGCTTTACTGAGGTATCGTTCGCGTACTTTTCCCAATTGCCAAGAACTTCGGTGCCGTGGCAATTGGTGCAATTGTAACCCAAGGCCGCGGAAAAGAATCCCATCGTTTCCATGAACTGATTGACGGGAATACCTTTAAGCACCTGGATGTTCTTGAAGACGTCCTCTGACATGAGTGGTTTCTGTTGCCCTCCGGTCTGGCCGCTCGCTGGCAGCAGGCTGAGCAGCAGGCACACGAGGCCCGCTCTTAAAATTCGCTTCAATCCAACATTCATCTGTCTTCCCTTCAGGCAGCGCGCAAGCAAGCGCGCACCCCCCAGGAGCTTTCGGTCATCCGGGGGAGCCGCGCCGGGGCTTGCCGCTAACGCTGCAAATGATGATCGAGGTTCTGAAGGCGGTGCCCGTCATCTTCCTTGCATACGGGAGATTCCTCGATCGGGTCGCTGTTGGGCGGAATGATCCGGGCAAAGTTTGTCCAGGGCTTGTTAAGTACGACAGGATCTTCCACGGTCACCTGATACGCTAGGTTATTATCCGGCGTCAGCCACAGACGCTCAATGACGCGCATCTTGTCTGAGTGCATATAGCCGTTCTCGCCGAACCACGTGTCGTCGACGAAGTTCGTTGTCTCCACCACGAAGATGTCCTTTTCCCAATGTCCGATCGAATCGCCGTAAGCCGAGGGATTCGCGTCGGCACGGTGCGGGCGCCCGTCGGTCGGAATGATGCGGAACGGGTCGCCTGAGATATCCTCATAGAGAAAGATAGTTTCCTTGGGCAACTGGATGATCTTGCGCGGGGAGCCGATGCGCGGAGTACCGGGCTTGTCGCAGTAGAATACGGGATCCACCTTGCTCTCGTTCGCTTCAAGATACTTCACTTTTTCCTGAAATTCAGGCTTGTACGAGGGAGCTTCCTCCCACGGCAATGCTCCAGGCACGTTATCGCCCGCGTGATGGCGCGCGCTTTGATCGTAATGGGTCCTTGTAACTTTGCCGTCCACGACCTTCACGAGGTCGCCGTGGGGGAGGTCAATGCCGAAGGTCCATGTTCCGCTGAGGTCGGGATGACCGTCGGCGGTGCGGTGAGCTCGGCCCGCCACGCTGGTTTTTGCATTTACAGCCGTTGTGGAAGGAGCGTTCTCCTGTGAATATGCGAGCGACCCCGGCAGCAGCGCGGCGGTCGCTAGTGCCACGGCGCACGATCCAAGATGGAGTTTCACGGACGTATCTCCTCCTTCTGACCTTCCTCTAGAGAGATCTCATTACCGTTTGGAAATGTGATCTTTTGAAGATATCCATACTTTGAGCCATCAACGGCCTTAACAATCAAGACCGTAACCGTCTGGCCGATGGCTTGCGCGAAATCGGCACGTGTGACCCCGACCTTGGTGAACCATCTCGGCGGGTTGCTTTCGAATTTCCAACTTTCGACGTTACCGTCATCCCCCTTCGCGTCCATGTAGACGACGATATGAGGATTCACCCAGTCCACCTTCGTAACGGAACCTTTGAGCGTGACCTTCTTTTTCATATCAAAGATCGCCGAAGGGGAGTGATGCGCTATCAGCGATGTAACGGAGATAAGCACGGCGACGCCCAGCCAAACAGCAACGATCCGACTTTTCAAGGGAGTCCTCCAGATTGGCTGTACCAGGACAGCTATTGGCAAAGTATCTCATAGAGTTCGCCTAGTCAAAAGGGGGCTGCGACTCGACTGACTCGACTCCGCCGCGATCGCCGAATCTGAATGCGCATGGGGCAGCTAGGACCCGGCGCGCAAACTTGCATCTCGGGAAGAGATTTCTGGAGTCTCGACCGCAATCGGTGTCCTTTCAGCAGTCTAGGCGACACCCTCGTGCTGTTCACACGTTTCGCAGTAACTTGTATCTAAAGATATAATTGAAGGAGCGCTTCAATCGGTGTCAGCGGCGAAAATGGTGAAATTCAAAGCGAACGCGGCGAAATGTAGGAACTTGGTGGGGGCGGTGGGGTCGAATTTAGCGAAGTGCAGAATTCAAAGGAACTCTGCAGATTGCGCTGTAGTCGTAAGTCCTTTGTTGTCGGAGCCGGAACTACGGTTGCCCCCCGATTGCCCCCTCGTTTTGACGCGCGACTTGATGGTGTTTTCGGTTCGGGCAAAATCATTCGAACGACCTTGCCATATGTGTGTAGATGTTCATTGTCGTCCGAATGTCGGAGTGTCTCAGAAGTTCTTGCTGAACCTTCATGTCGGTCCCGCAAGCGTGTAACAGGGTTGAATAGGTGTGACGAAATGTATACCAACCGATTCGACCGATGCCAGCTTCTCGGCAGCCGCGCAGAGGTGATAACGCACAATTTTGTGCGGCCACCACGGCTTACCGGATGAGCAACTTCATCCTGCCGACTCTTTAGGTATGGTTGCCCGCGAGGGCGATTCACTCCCCGAACCGGAGGCATCCCTTGAAGCATAGGATAAGTAGTAGCTGTCCATCTATTTGGTTGGGAGTAGTTGTTGCTTGCGCCGCATGTGAGTTTAGCCTTATCTCCCCAAGGCCGGTATTTGCCCAAGGGCAAGGGACCGTAAAGATCACCTTGGACGAGGCCATTCAACTGGCCCTCCAGCACAATCACAATCTGCTGGCCACGCGCACCACCATCAAGCAGAACTAGGCCGAGGAGATCACCCGCCATGCGGCCAAACCCGAATCTCTTTGTCGACCGGGATTACCTGCCGGCCTTTACGCCAAGCTCCGCGAACAGCACCTACATTCAAAGCTCAACCGAGGCCGATATTGGTCTGAGTTACCTGATTGAACGCGGCAAGAAGCGTCAGGCCCGGTTGAAGGCCGCCAAAGATGCTACGGCAGTGACCATCTCGACCGTGGCGGATAACGAGCGCACGCTGACCTTTCAGTGGCCTCCCAATACATGACCGTCGAACTGGCCGAATCCACTCTCGATTTGGCTCAGCAGAACCTTAAGGGCTACCAGACCGTCGATCTGAGCGAAATCCGTTACCGCTCCGGCGCGATCAGCCAGGACGAGTACCTGAAGATCAAAATTCAGCTGCTGCAGTTCCAAAATGACGTGGCCCAGGCGCAACTCTATAAAGTTCAGGGTCTCGCGGACCTCCGCCAGATGCTAGGGCCCGAGTCGGTTCCCGTTAACTACGACGTTGCCGGGCAGTTTGAATACCAAGCGGTAAAAGTGAACCTCGAAGACTTACAGATGCAGGCGCTCCAGATGCGCCCCGACTTGCGAGAGGCACAACAAGGCATCACGGCGGCAAATAGCCGATATTTGCTGGCCAAGGCGGATGCCACGCAGGATTTGACAGTATCGGCGAACTACTCCCACGTCAACGGCATCAACGCCGCGACCTTTTACATGAGCATTCCGCTCGCGATCTTCAATCGCAACCAAGGCGAGATTGCGCGCACGCGTTTCGCCATGACGCAAGCGCAGGAATCGGCAAAACAGAGCAACAACCAGGTGGTGACCGACGTGCACGACGCCTACTACAACGTGCAGACGAATGATCAGATCGTGCAGCTCTATCTGGGCGGCTATCTCGCCGGAGCCCAAGCAGACCGCGATATCGCCGAATACTCCTACCAGCGCGGCGCTGCGAGTTTGCTCGATTTTCTGGACGCTGAGCGCAACTATCGTGCAACGCAATTGGCTTACCGCCAGGTGCTGGCGTCTTACCTTACGGCCGTCGAGCAGTTACGCGAAGCCGTGGGCACAAGAGCGTTGCCTTGATCCATTGCCTAATCTAGCTCAAAATTGGAAGTCGGCGCCGTGGCCATAGTGTGGTGACGTAGTCGAGGAGAACGTTTTTGTTCAAGCTCGCGATCCGCGCAATTCTGCCGTTGTTCCTTCTCTTACTGGGTAACGTCAACCAGGCAAGCGCGCAGCCCGTATGTCGGCCTAGCGAGTGCCACCGATAGTGCGGGCACAAGTGTAGGGTGAGCACCGCATTTCATCCTCGACGTCATCAGCGGCGCATGTGAGGCCGCGCCGTCCATGCGTGGGATATTCGGCGCCGTCGGAGCAGATGTCATGCTCATGCCGCACTTCGGAATTAATGGCGAGTATGCGTTTCGTTTTGCGCAGCACAACTATTTGCCGATTCTGGGGGTCAAGTACCACCCGGCGTTTTTCGCGCCGTTTCCGCTCCGCTGTTGCCCCCAATTGAACGGCGAACGACTCCAGCGGGCGGCTTGGTTGCTTACGAAGCGCGTCGTACAAATATGCCCGAGAAGTATTGGCGGTGACGAAAGGCAACAAGTCCCCACAGAATTATGACAACGATTGCGTAGGGCAAACCACTGCGGTCCATGAGCAGATGATAGAAGAAAATGTTCACTATCACCGGGCCAAGGAGAACAAGGGCCAGGGGCACGTAGCGATTCCCCAGTAGAAGTGTGCCGCCCGCAATCCGCTATTTCGCTAGCCAGGACTGAGCGGCCGGGCCGCAAAATTGGGGAAGGCGCCGTGTGAGCCGCGACGTGGTATCGTTCAGTGATTGAGTAGCGACATGACCGACGCACGACTGTCTGTTCACATGTACCTTGAAGAGGCACGCGATTTGGCCGGCCAGCTTCCAACCAAATACCACTACCGCAACCTTTACGATTTCGTGCTGCGCGAGGGTCGTTTTTTCGAGCCCCATCCGCGTCCAGATCCCATCATGCTTCGACACATCGGGGAGTGTTTTCGAAACGCGTTCCTGACTATGATGAAAACCGGGCTTCACTATGTGGAAGGGTATGCGGCGGTTGGCAGTAAGCATCCAGTCCTTCACGCATGGAACGTCGACTCCGATGGATCGGTGATTGATTCAACGTGGGAGCCCGTCGGCTCCGCATATTTCGGGATCATCTTTCCACTCTCAATTGTACGGCGTGCGAAAACTTCGGTTTTGAACGATTGGGAAAGCGGCTGGCCCGTGCTGCGGGAATCGTGGGCTGGGGATGTTGTGGCATGACGCCGCAGTTTCGGTCTGGCGGAACCAGCGGGCCGGTGCCATCGGCTTTCTGCGGCCTCGTCATTCAGGCGGAGAGTCCTTCGCGCGTCCGTCGTCCTTATCGAAATACCAACTCAAAGGAACTCTGCGGATTGCGTTGTAGTCCCAAGGCATTGTTGTCAGGGGCCGGAATTGCGTTTGCCTCCTGATTGCCCCCTCGTTTTGACACGCGGTGAAGTAGACCCTTCGATTGCTTTGCGCGTCATCCCCGTTAAGTTCAATATGCCCAAAGAAATTAGCATCAGGGTGACTGATAATTCTAGGAGCTAGATGATCGCGGAGCCAACACTGAGAATCTCTACGGTGTGCCCAAGGCCCCAGAAACCACCGATTATTACGGCGTGAAGAATGGTCCGTTCGCGGCCGACAATGTTGTAACCACCACGACGTGATCAGGATCGATAGCGTGACGCATGCCAAGAAAGAAACCCAAGAGGATGACGGTAATCAGCAGGTGGCTTGCTTCACCTTCTACTCGGTCAGGGGTGTGTTCGCGCTTCAGCCTCAGCTAGCCAACCACGCTTTAAGTGTTCCTGCGAAACATTGGAGAGGTAGGGCTTGATATCGAGAATGGGTGTTTGATCCAGCATGTCGACACCGCGGACGAGCAGGCGTGGGCCTTCTCGGCGGAGAAGCTCGACGACCGTTAAACCAATAGGATTCGGACGCTTTGGCGATCGTGTTGCAAATACACCGTGGGGGCGACTATCGCTCGGTGGCGTGCCAAGCAACTCAGATCCCTCGGAACGATCAAATACCCAGATTACGAATAGGTGAGAAAAGCCCTCGATATCAGTGAGCCCGAGTTCAAGTTCCTGCCTTACCTCGAGAACACCGTCCGCATTGTGCTTCGTACCTAATCCTCTGGGAATCTCTCGAGCATCTTTATAAGGGCTTCTCACATATCCAATCGGCTGCACCGAAAACATCCTCACCGTAATCCTCTCTTTCTCTTCACCTTTTGGCTCTGAATTGTTATTTTACCGTTCCACTTTGCCACAGTCGAAAGCCCGCTTGCTGAATTTCCCGAGGCGAGCTTCCGGACGATTGTGAGCGCACTCCAGCAAATCATAGAAACGAAGCGTCGAAAGCATCGGGGAGCAGATCCGACATCCGGCGCACTATGATTTGACCTCTGAAGTTCGACAGAATTACTTCGGAATCGCGGCAAAATTCCCAAAGAATTTGTCTGCACGCACCGCATGGCGGAGTTAGCCGCTCAGTGTCGGCAACGACGGCCACGGCGTCAAAGCCGCGTTCGCCCTCCGAGAGCGCCTTGAAAACAGCGACCCGCTCGGCGCACAGAGTTAATCCAAAAGTCGAGTTTTCGACATTACAGCCGGTAAAGATGCGTCCCGAATTTGCTCTAAGTGCAGCACCGACGCGAAAATGCGAGTAGGGTGCATGCGCATGCTGTCGTGCCCGTGACGCGGCACCAATAAGGATCGCTCTTTCTTCATCTGTCATTGCATTATCAACTCTCACCTGAGGCACCGATCACGCGACGTACGAGCGGCTGTCGCGCTGCAGGTTCGCCGGTGATCTGAAAGCTGGCCGCAATCAGGCGTCGCGCGTAATCGAGGTGTGCCGGGGAGTTGTAATGGATGGTGCAAAGAGCGTCGCCTTGGCGGACTGCGTCGCCTTTTTTTCGTTGAAAGACCAGCCCAACTGCCGGATCAATGGCATGTTCCTTTGTATTGCGGCCCGCGCCCAGAGCCACACATGCAAGCCCTAGCTTTTCGCAGTCAGTCGCCTGCACGTAGCCATCCGCCGGGCTGGTCACGTCCACCGTATGCTGAGCTTTGGGCAAACGTTCCGGTCGATCGATAACCGCTTCGTCTCCGCCTTGCAGGCGGATGATCTCACGAAATTTTTCTTTGGCTCGGCCGGAAATAATCTGATCGGCTGCCAGCCGCTTCCCTTCAGGAACAGAGGGTACGCGCTCGCCGAGATAAAACATCCATGCCGAGAGCTCGAGGCATAGCTCGCGAAGATCGGCAGGGCCGCCTCCGTCCAGGATCTCAATCGATTCCACCACCTCCATCGCATTACCCGCAGCGCGGCCAAGCGGCTGATCCATGTCCGAAATGAGCGCGACGACGCGCTTGCCCATTCTTCTCCCCGTTTCAACCATAAGCTCCGCTAGGCCGACCGCTTCTTTTTCAGCTTTCAGAAAAGCTCCCGAACCCGTCTTGACATCGAGGACCAGAGCGTCGATGCCCTCCGCCAGTTTCTTGCTCATAATTGACGCGCAGATTAGGGCTGGACTCTCCACCGTTGCGGTGACGTCACGCAAGGCGTAAATCTTCTTATCGGCCGGTGTGATTTCCTCAGTCGCCCCTATCATTGCGCAGCCGCATTTGGCTAGTATGCGCCGGAAATCAACAAGTGAAAGGTTGACGTTAAAACCAGGAATCGATTCAAGCTTATCCAGTGTGCCGCCCGTGTGGCCAAGCCCACGGCCACTGATCATAGGCACCACAAGATCACCGGCGGCGGCGATGGGCGCTACGATGAGCGACGTCTTGTCTCCCACTCCGCCCGTGGAGTGTTTGTCTACCTTTTTGCTAGGTAAATCAGAGAGGTCCAGTGTTCGCCCCGAACGAAGCATGGCATCGGTGAGGGCCGCGATCTCGGAATGCGTCATTCCTCGCCACAAAATGGCCATCAGTAACGCCGCGATTTGATAATCCGGAATGTCCGCGCTCGTGTAACCTTCGATTAGAAAATTGATTTGCGCGCGTGTCATTTCGCCACCCTGACGCTTATGGCGGATGAGATCAATGACACGCATATGCTGATCTACCCATTGGTTTGGCCGGCGTGCGTCCGCTGCAGTTCTTCTACGATCGACACGCTTTGGCTGGCGCCGAGCCTATCCGCGCCCGCTCGCAACATGGCCAGGGCCATATGGAGGTTCCTGATTCCACCGGCAGCCTTTATTCTTAGCTGACCCCGATGACGATTTATGATTTCCAGGGCCTCAATTGAGGCACCGCCAGCCTTACCGAAACCCGTGGACGTCTTAATGAAATCCGCACCGCTCTTATTCACAATCTTGCAGGCTAGTTCGATTTCTTTGGCATTCAATACGCCGCTTTCAATGATCACTTTGCAAATCTTGTTCACGCCGACTGACTTGATGGTGCTAACGATTTGCCCCAGTTCAGTCTCGACTTCGGCAGTCTTGCCGCTCTTAAATAGACCGACATTCATGACCACGTCGATCTCGTCGGCTCCATGGCGAAGCGCCTCCTCGGTCTCCGCTAGCTTAGTTCTGGCTGTATTAGCGCCCAAAGGAAAGCCAGTAACTGTGCAGACCTTGACGGAAGGACCGGACAATAGATCCCGCGCCAAGCCCACATAGCAAGGATTCACGCAAACCGCGAAAAAGCCACATTTAGCCGCTTCTCTGCACAAAAGTGTGATGTCGGCTTCCGTCGCATCCTGCTGCAGGTTGGTGTGGTCGAATTTATGAGCGAGTTCGTCTTTAGAAGTCAATCGGTCATAGGTCATAATTCGAACCAGTGAATTTAAGCTTCCTTTCCAGCCCATACAACGCTGTGACATCACCTTTGGCCGCGCACAATCGAGTATGAGTCTGCAACTGCATTTCTGGCATCCGGAGAAATCACGGTTCCGTTCTAATCAGAGGACAGCAGCTCCATAAATTCCGTTAGAAGATTCTGAGCCACGTGCCGCCGATAATGGGCCGTGGAGCGCTCGTCGTCTATAGGCGCGATCTCCTGCGCGAGCTTCTCTCTCGCGGCGCGCCCAACCCCAGGCGAGATTTTCTCGCTGCGCAGCAATCGCTCGGTTTCTATTGCGCGCAAAACCACCGGAGCAACGCTACCAAACGCCAGCCGGATGTCGGCAATGCGCCCGTTCTCTATTCGCGCGCTTCCGGCAAAGCACACTTTTGAGATGGCCTGTGCTCTCCCGGTTCCCACTTTCCGGTAATGTAGCCGCCAATACCTTCGGTCCCGTGGGCAGCCGGATTCTCTGGATGAGTTCGCCGCTGCGCAAATCCATTTGCATATAACCCGAGTAGAATCCGTGAAATGGCCGCCACCTTGTGCCATGCGCGGAAACCAGCTCGATTTCCGCATCGTATACAAGCAGGGCGGGCGGGGAGTCCGCCGCAGGTGAGGCGTTCGCAATATTTCCGCCAATGGTTCCGCGATTCTGCGTGGCGATCGCTCCCGTTTCAGATGCAGCTTGGCAAAGCAGCGGAAACTCGCGGGCCAGCGTTTCGTTGTTACGTAATTCTGTGTAGGTCGTCGCCGCTCCTATCGTCACGCACTCCGGTGTGATTTCAATTCCTCTCGACTCCCGCAGTTTCCAAACATTAAGAAAATGCCGGTGTGGGAGTTTTCCTGCTTCGAGCAAAACCATCAGATCCGTACCACCGGCGAAGAGCTTCCAGCGGCCCGGTTCTCGGTTGAGCCGGTCGAGGACTTCGTTCAAATCGCGCACTGCCTCCAGGTGATAAGCCGGGAGGTACCCTCTCACGAACCTCGCTCCAACTCGCGGCACGCCTTGGATTCGAAAATCTTCGTATATCCGGTGCAGCGGCAAAGATTCCCGGCAAGCCCTTCGCGGATTTCTGTCTCCGTGGGCTTGGGATGCCGGGCCAGCAGGTCCAGGCCGCAAGGATCATGCCCGGGGTGCAAATCCCGCATTGCGTGCCTCCATATTCAAGGAATACCTGCTGAACTGGGTGCAGGCGCTCTCCAGCTACTCCCTCGATTGTGAGAATCTCGGTGCCCTCCGCGTGCATGACGGGCACCAGGCAGCTATTCACCAGCGCGCCATCCATTTCTACCGAACAAGCTCCGCACTCACCCTCGCCGCAGCCCTCTTTTGTGCCCGTGAGGCACAGTTGGTCGCGAAGCACATCCAGCAGCCGCGCCATGGGGTAGGCCTCAAGAATTACAGCCCGCCCATTCACCCGACAATGCACGCGGACTTTGCCGGCAGAGTCATGCATGAGTCTTCTCCAAGGTCTCGAGCAGCACTTCCGGCGTGATCGGAATTCGGCGAATGTCCGCAACCGTCGCACGCGTTTGCGATGGCGGGTGCGGTTCCATCCAGAGGAAGCTCGCCGATGCCTTTTGCGCCAGCCGGTCCTCGTCCAGAGGGAATTTCTTCGAAGAACACTCGGATGGGCGGAACATCCATGGAAGTAGGCATGATGTAGTTGGTCATCTGTCCATTCATCATCCGCCTTGCTGCCAGATCACATTTTCGTACAACGCCAGCCCGATGCCTTGCGCTACTCCGCCTTCAATCTGGCCCGCCGCGAGAACCGGGTTAATGACTCTTCCGACTTCCTGCACGGCCACAAAATCGTCGACGTGTATCTCCGCTGTAAGCATGTCGACAGAAACCTCTGCAACATAGATCGCCCACGCGTAGGCAGCATATGCGTCACCCTGGTATTTTTCGTCGTCCCAATGCAAACCACGCGGATGTTCGTATTTCACAAATGATCTCAGTGCCCCGAACTGCGCAATATACTGATTGCAAGCGTCCGCAAAGCCCTTGGAGTCATAACCGGGTTTTAACAATTCACTGCGTAGCAGCGTTTCTCGCATCGCGCGCCCGGCCGATTCGACGAGCCCTCCGACCACCATAGTGGTTCGCGAAGCGACCGTCGGCCCGCTATTTGGAACCTGTGCCGTGTCGGGTTGGACGATGTCAATTTGGTCGCATCCGATGCCGAGCGACTCTGCTGCAATCTGCGTGAAGATGGTGTTCGTGCTTTGGCCCATTTCCGTACTCCCGGCCAAAACGCGCACGCGGCCTTCAGGAGTCGCTTCCATAACCGCTTCAGAGGCCAGATACCAATGAAGCGTGTCTGCATCGTCTGCGGCCTAATAGCGGGTCTTATCGCCCTTTTCTTCCCAGGCCCGAAAGGCTTCGAGGGCCTGGTCGCGCATCAGAGGGATCATGGGAATCTTACGTTGCGAATGCGGCCTGGCTGCCTCCTTGTAAATCAGCGAATCATCAAAGCCAATTCTCGATGCATCCTCCGCGGTATTGGCAAAGTACACTCGAGCGGGCCGCGCCCAATAAATGGCTCCCAAACACATCGGGCACGGTTCGCACGATGTGTAAAGCTCGCAGTCCTTCAACTCGAAATCCGCTAGTTTCTTACAGGCCTCTCGAATTGCGATGACTTCGGCGTGCGCAGTGGGATCATTCGCGGAGGTCACCTGGTTCACGCCTTCTGCAATGATCTGGCCATCCCTCACCACGACCGCCGCAAATGGGCCCCCGCGGCCCGATCGCACATTTTCAATCGACAGTTCGATCGCGCGAGCCATGAAAAGATTTTCCTGAGCGCTCAATTCGCTGCGCCTGACTGGTAACTATAGAAATCTAGATGGCCCATTCGTCGCTGGTATGGAATGCAAAGCGGCGACTCTTTTCTTGTATAGGTGAGCTTTCTCAAGAATTTCCTTCTCGTTTAGCGTCAGCATACGGCGGTGCTCCGATCTGGCGCGGGAAAATCGACGATTGTCTCACCAAGAATTCCGCGCAGCCCGGCCTGTTTGGTTACACGCGCGACCACATCCTCGAAGTAGTACATATCCGCATATGTCGTAATTCCGCCGCGGATCATCTCGACCATACTCAGCCGCGTTCCCCACGCGACAAAGTCTTCTGTCACGTTCTGTGCTTCCGCGGGGAAGATGTATTTCTGCAGCCAGTCATCGAGGGAATGGTCGTCGAACCCGCGGAACAGGCTCATGGCCGCGTGCGCGTGGCCGTTGATCAGCCCGGGCAGTACCAGTGCGCCGCTAGCGTCGATCGTTCTCCCAGCCCAATGCCGCGATTCAATATCGCCTGGCTCGCCGATGGCCGCAAAAGAGCCGTCACGTATGGCGATCGCACCGTCTTCGATGACACGGCTCTTTGCATCCATCGTGACAAGCGTGCCGTGGCTGACAAGCAAATCTACGGTATTCATTGACCGGAACTCCCAGGCCATTCGGACGGGAGAATCCCGTAGCCACGAGGCGAAATCCAACTCGCTCGTAGGTGTGGCCCAACGGAAGGTAAGTAGGATGTGTCGCGGAAAAGGCTGGACTAAATCGCGCAAAGTGCGTTCTAGCCATTGCGAATCTTACCAGATCTTTGTCCGTGGAGTGAGGCCTTGTGCCGCAATTCAGTAGGTCGTTTTGTCGCGCGGCCCTTTTTCCAAATCCTCAGCAATGTGCGGAATCACGCTCCGAAGCAATGCGAGGAATTGAACCTTCACCCGCTCTCCCGTTTCGATCACCTCGGCATGATTGATCGGTTGGTCGAGGATGCCTGCGGCCATGTTTGTGACGCAGGAAATTCCAAGCACGCGAATTCCCATATGGCGCGCTACGATGATCTCCGGCACAGTCGACATCCCCACCATGTCGGCTCCGATCGTTCGCAGATAGCGAATCTCCGC
>Ga0209804_1001026_pt1 | contig 19094 bp, 13 predicted proteins | sample GraSoiAngelo_139_FD_185896 | JGI IMG/M metagenome (GOLD analysis project Ga0209804, IMG submission 185896) | Grasslands soil microbial communities from the Angelo Coastal Reserve, California, USA - 14_0929_12_20cm (SPAdes) (version 2) | ecosystem: Environmental > Terrestrial > Soil > Grasslands ... | reverse complement strand
GGCGACGACATCGTATCCCTGCTCGGCGTACCACGCGATCACGGACTCCACCGAGCGGTCGCCGTCGGAGTTCGTGGAATGGCAGTGAAACACCCCGCGGAACCATTGTCCGGGGCGGGCGAACGGATTCACCAACTGCGGCACGACTCCCCCTCCTCCGTCCTGTGGATCCTGCTACGCTGTTGGCGGCGCCGTCGCCCAGCCGCGCGCGCGCTCCACCGCGCGCCGCCAGCCGGCGTAGCCCGCGTCGCGGCGGTCGGCCGACCAGGCCGGCTCGAACGTGCGCTCCACCTGCCACTGCTCCCGAAGGCGGTCCAGCGACCCCCACACTCCGGCGGACAACCCCGCGGCATACGCGGCCCCGAGCGCGGTCGTCTCGCTCACCGTCGGACGGATCACCGGGACGCCCAGGATATCGGCCTGGAGCTGCATCAGCAGTGCGTTGCGCGACGCGCCGCCGTCCACGCGGAGGGCCGAGAGATGGATACCCGCGTCCCGCTCCATCGCCTCCAGCACCTCCCGGGTCTGGTAGCAGATCGCCTCGAGCGTGGCGCGGACGAGGTGCGCGCGGGTCACATAGCGGGTCAGGCCGACGATCACGCCCCGGGCGTCCATATCCCAGTGCGGCGCAAAGAGGCCGGAGAACGCGGGGACGAAGTAGATCCCCCCGGCGTCTTCCACCGAGGCGGCCACGGACTCGGTCTCCGCCGCGGTGGCGATCAGGCCCAGATTGTCCCGCAGCCACTGCACGGCCGCGCCGGCGACGGCGATCGACCCTTCGAGGGCGAACGCCGTCTGCCGCGGGAGCGCGTACGCGACCGTCGTCAAGAGGCCGCTCCGGCTCGGCACCGGCCGGTCGCCAGTGTGCTCCAGCAGGAAGCAGCCGGTGCCGTAGGTGTTTTTCGCATCGCCGGGCCGGTAGCAGGTCTGCCCGACGAGCGCGGCCTGTTGATCGCCGAGGTCCGCGCAGACGGGCACGGCGGCGCCGAACGGGCCGTCCGGGACCGTGGCGCCGTACTCATCGCTGCTCAGGCGGATCTCGGGGATGATGGCGCGCGGAATCCGGAAGATGCCCAGCAGTTCATCGTCCCAGGCGCGGGTCTGGAGGTTCATGAGCAGCGTGCGCGAGGCATTGGTCGCGTCGGTCACGTGCACGCCGCCCGCGGGCCCTCCGGTCAGCCACCAGATCACCCACGAGTCCATCGTGCCGAAGCAGACGTCACCCTGCTCCGCGTGCGCCCGCACCCCGGGGACGTGATCGAGGATCCACGCCGCCTTGAGCGCCGAGAAGTAGGTGGCGAGCGGGAGGCCGGTGCGCGCGCGAACGGATGGCTCCAGCCCACGATCGATCAGCGCCCGGCAGGCGTCGCGCGTCCGCGTATCCTGCCAGACGATCGCCCGATAGAGTGGCCGGCCGGTCCGGCGGTCCCAGAGGACGCTGGTCTCGCGCTGGTTGGTCACCCCCACGGCCGCGACCCGGCCGGCGGCCCCGGCCGCCAGGCCCGCCTGCGCCAGCGCGCGGCGAATCACGCGGTCGGTCTTCTGCCAGATCTCCTCCGGGTCGTGCTCGACCCACCCGGGTTGGGGAGTCAGTTGGGCGTGCTCTTCGTAGGCGCCCGCCCGCTGCCGGCCGGCCGCATCGAACAAAATGCACCGGGTCCCGGTCGTTCCCTGGTCGATCGCGGCAACGAGAGGGCCGGGCCCCTCAGCGGAGGGGGTGGATCGGGTCATGGGTGCGATGGCTCAGGCGACCCCCATCGTGCGATTGTAGACGGCGATCGCCTGGTCGACGTCCTTCGCCGCATCGTCGAGCGCCTGCTTCGGGGACTTCCGGCCGAGGATCGCGGCCTCGATCGCCTCCTCGATCCTCTGCCGGGCCTCGGGGAACACGCCGAGGAGCGCGCCCTGCGTCGTCCGGTTGATCGGGCTGCTGCGCAGTTCGCTGATGGCCGTCAGGAACTGCGGATTCCTGCCGAGGGTCTCCTGCGCGACCCGCTCGCGGTAGGCGTCCTTCCGGATGGGGAAGTAGCCCGTCCCCGCATACCAGGCGGCCTGCTGCGGGGGCGCGGTGATGAACTTGACGAACTCCCACGCGGCCCGCTGCTCCGCGGGCGGCCGGTTCCGGAGGATCCACACCGATGCGCCGCCGACGATGCTGCCGCCGTCTGCGGCCCGCGGCGGTTTCGGGAAGTACCCGGTCCCGACCTCGAACCTGCCGCCGGATTGGGTGAGCAGGCTCCGGAGGGTGGCCGTCGATTCGAAGATCATCGCCGTTTGTCCGGCGGAAAACGCCCGCTGCGCGGCGGCGTTGCCGGCGGGCCAGCGCCCCGGGTTGGAGGCGATGCCGGCCTTCACCATCCGCGCCCACCAGTCCAGAATGCGTTGCCCCTCCTCCCGGTTGTACACGACCTCGGTCGCGGCCCGATCCCGGCCGTTGCCGTTGTTGGCATAGAGCGCGCCCTGCCGGGCCAGCATCTGCTCGAAGAACCACCCATAGATGGAGATCGTGATCCCGGAGCCACCGGTACCGCCCGTCACCAGTTGCTTCGCGAATGCTTCGATGTCCTCAAACGTCCGCGGCGGCCGGTTGGGATCGAGCCCGGCCTTCTTGTACATGTCTTTGTTGTAGTACAGGATGGCGGTGGACGTGTTGAACGGCATCGAGTACAGGCGGTCGCCCACCCGGTAATAGGCGAGGATGTTCGGTTCCAGCGCCCCGAGATCGAACTTCTCCCGGTCGATGAACTCCTGGGCCGGGACGATGCCCTTGCTGTCGATCATGAACCGGGTCCCGATGTCGTAGACCTGGGCCACGGCCGGGACGGCCGAGGACTGGATCGACGCCCGGAGCTTGTTCACCGCGTCGTCGTAGGTGCCCTGGAACTGCGCTTCGACCTGGATGTCCCTGCGCGACGCGTTGAACGTGTTCACGAACGCCTTCACGACTGTTTCGCCCAGGTTTCCGCCCATGGAGTGCCAGAAGACGATGCGGACCGGCGCCTGGGCCCGCGCCGCGGTGGAGACAAGCCCGGCGCCTGTCATCCCGAGTGCCGCGGACCCCGTCGCCTTGATGAAGTGACGTCTGGTGATGCGCTTCATGGCCATCGCTCCCCCCGACCCGCAGGCCCCCACGTGCCCACGCGCCACGTGAATGCCCCATCTCCATTGCCCGCGGCCGGGCCGCTCCCCTGCCGGGCCGGGACGCGGCATCGGCCTCATCCCTTGACCGCGCCGGCGGTAAGGCCCCGCACGACGTGCCGGTAGCCGGCCAGGAACAGGAACACCGTGGGGGCGATGATCATGACGATCCCGGCCATGACGAGGCTCCAGGAAATCGCTTCCTGCGATTGGAGAAGCGCGAGGCCGATCTGGACCGTCCGCATCTCCTGCGAGTTGATGACGAGGAGGGGCCAGAGGTACTGATTCCAGGTCGAGAGGAACGCGTAGATCGCCAGCGTGGCGAACGCCGGCCGGGCCAGCGGGACCAAGATGGCCATCAGAAACTTGCGGCGCGAGCACCCGTCGATCACCGCGGCGTCCCAGAGCTCCCGGGGGATGGTCAGGAAGAATTGGCGGAGGAGAAATGTTCCGAACGCGGTGGCCAGAAACGGCGCGGCGAGGGCGGGATAGGTGTTGAGCCAGCCCAGGCTCCGGACGGTCATGTAGTTGGGGATCAAGGTCACTTCAGCCGGGATCATCAGCGTGGAGAGGAACAGGAAGAACAGCGCCCGGCGCCCCGGAAACTCGATGTAGGTGAAGGCGAAGGCCGCGAGCGCTGAGGTCACCAGCTGCCCCACCGTCACCGTCCCCGACTGGATCACGGAGTTGAGCAGGAACCGGGCGATCGGAGCGGTCTCGAGGGCGGCGGAATAGTTCCCGAGATCGAGCGCGCGGGGCACCAGCGTGGGCGGATACCGGTTGACCTCGGCCGGGGTCTTCAGGCTGGTGCCGGCCGCGTAGAGCAGCGGGAACAGCACGACGAGCCCGACCACGATCATGAGCGCGTCGAGCCCCCGGTCCAGCACGGCCCGCTTCCATGGGCGCGGAGCCCTCAAGAACCCTGGGAGCCGCCCGGGCCTGCGGCCCGAGCCGCAACGACCCGGTCGGGGGGAGTCTTCCCCGCTCATTGGTAGGTCACGAACCGCTCGAACACGCTGAACTGCAGCCCCGTGAGGATCAGGACGAGGACAAAGAGCAGCATCGCCTGCGCCGCCGCGAGGCCGAACCGGAAGTTGAAGAAGGCGTTCCGGTAAATCGAGTAGACGATCACGTTGGTCGCCCCCACCGGCCCCCCCTGGGTGAGGATGTTCACCTGGCCGAACGACTGCAGGACGCCGATCGTCGCCACCACGCCGATGAAGAACAGCCCGGGCGAGATGGCAGGGACCACCACGTTGCGAAAGACCCCCCACTGCCCGGCCCCGTCGATCCGGGCGGCCTCCACCAACTCATCGGGCACACCCTGGAGCGCGGCCAGCAGCACCACCACGTTGAAGCCGAGGTCCTTCCACACGGTCGTCGCCGCCACGGCCGGCAGCGCCCACCGGGGATCGGTGAGCCATCCGATCTTCGGCCCGTGGACGAGGCCGAGCAGGTAGTTCAGCACGCCGACGTTGGGATCCAGCAGCCACTCCCAGATGAGGGCCGCCGCCGCGATGCTCACGGCGATCGTGAACGAGTACGCGGTGCGGAACACGATGATGCCGCGGATTTTCCGGTTCGCCAGCATGGCGAGGGGCAGGCCCAGCAGAATGCCGGCCGGCACCGTGTACAGGGCAAAGACGAAGGTGACCCGCAGGCTGCCTAGGAACGCCGGATCGCCAAGCAGTTGAGCATAGTTCCCCGCGCCCACGAAGAGGCCCAGCCCGCCGAGCGGGCTCGTCTCGTAGAGGCTCAACTGGACATTCTTGACCAGCGGATAGAAGACGAACACGGTGAACACGGCGAGCGACGGGATGAGGTATCCGAGCGCGGCCGCGAGCCCTGAGCCCCCGGCCGAGCGTGGGCTGCGCCGGACCGAGGGGCGCGCGGCTTCGCTCACGCCGTGTGTCTTCCACGTCTAGGACGCCCTATACCTGCGCAGGGAAACGCGTCTCGCCCTTCGAAGGCCACGGATGGTCTCGTCGCCGCGCCGTCCCATACGGAAGCGGCTCAAAAGCGCAGCGACTCCAAAGGAGCGCCTCATGCCTGGCCGGCACTTCCTGCAGATCCCCGGCCCGACCAACGTCCCGGACCGGATCCTCCGGGCGATGGACCGCCCGGTTCCCGACCACCGGGGACCGGAGCTCCCGGCGCTGGTGGGTGAGATCCTGGCGGGGCTCAGGCAGATCTTCCAAACCACGCGCGGCGAGATCGTCCTCTACCCGGCCTCGGGCACAGGCGCCTGGGAAGCCTCCCTCGTCAACACCGTCAGTCCGGGCGACCGCGTGCTCGCCTTCAACATCGGACACTTCAGCCACCTCTACGCGGAATGCGCGCGGCGGCTCGGCGCCGCAGTCGACGAGATCGACCTGCCGTGGAATGACGGGGTACCGTCCCAGCGCGTCCACGACATCCTCGCCCGCGACACCGGCCGGACCTACAAAGCCGTCCTGGTGGTCCACAACGAGACCTCGACGGGCGTCACGTCCGATCTCAAGGCGATCCGAGGAGCGATGCGCTCGGCGGATCACCCGGCCCTGCTGCTGGTCGACGTGGTGAGCGCGCTCGGGAGCATCGATTTCCGCTTCGACGAGTGGGAGGTCGACGTCGCGCTGACCGGCACCCAGAAGGGCCTGATGCTGCCCCCGGGCATGGCGATCCTCTGCGCCGGCCCGCGGGCCATCGAAGCGGCCGCGAGGGTCACGGCGCCGCGGTATTTCTTCGACTGGCGGCCGGTCCTGGAGGAGACCCGGCGGGGCTACTTCCCCTACACGCCGGCCACCCTGATGCTCTACGGCCTGCGGGAAGCGGTCCGGATGCTCCTGGAGGAAGGGCTCGCCGGAGTCTTTGCCCGGCACCGCCGCCTGGCCGAGGGCGTCCGCCGGGCCGTGGCGGCGAGCGGGCTCACCGTCTTGTGCCGGGATCCGGCGCTCTACTCCAACAGCCTGACCGCCGTGGTCGTCCCCGAGCACGCCGACGCCGACGCCGTGGTGCGCGCGGGCGCCCAGCGGCTCAACCTCGCGCTGGGCACGGGCCTCGGCCGCCTCAAAGGCAAGGCGTTCCGGATCGGTCACCTGGGCGCGCTCAACGAACTCGAGGTGCTGGCCACGATCGCCGGGGTGGAGATGGCCTGCGTCATGGCGGGGATCCGGCTTCCCCTCGGAGCCGGCCTCGCGGCCTGCCAGCGATTCTTCATGGAGCAGTACATCCCGGCGCCCGCGACGACGTAATCCCCAGAGCGGACGAAACGGTGGCTTACGCGGCCCCCTGGCCTAGCGGCGGAGCGATGTCTGGGCGCGCCGGCCACGCCTCCACACCAGCGCCAGCGGCAGCCCAGCGCTGAGGAGCAGCAGGCTCGAGGGCTCTGGGACCGGATCGAACTGCAGGTCATCGACCTCGCAGCCCACTGCCCCAATCCTGGGGGTGGTCACTGAACAACTGACCCCGAGAGCCGCGATCTCGTAGAGACTGTCTGAGAAGCCCGAATAGTTTTCGGGGAACGTGACTCCCTGAATCGTAAAATCGGGCGCCTGCGCGGGCGGGGCGAGGATATGCCCATTCACATCGTACGCGGTGATGAAATAGATCGACGGGTTCGTCAGGTCGCTCGAGTTCGCGATCCCAATCCCGATCTTGTCGGTGACGCCGTTCAGACGGAACATCGCGTTCATAGCCCAGAAGTCATCGGCCTGAGTTCCCACGGCGTTAGGGCCACTCTGGCTTCCCGGGACCACCAGCAGCGGGAACAGGGGATCAGAATTGGTCATGGAGATGAGTCCCTGCGCCGCATACTGCGTGGGAGGCAGCGTGGGAAACGGGACGCTCGTGGTCCTGATAATGTCATCGAAGTTGATGATCGTTCCGAATCTGGGGGTCGGGCAGCCCGTGTTACCCACGGTGCCGAGGCACGGCACTCCCGAAAAGAATACGGGTGCGGCAGTCGCAGGCGCCGGGAGCGCCGCCCAAAGGAGTCCCAGAACACCCAGCATCGGAATCCACGCCGGGCAACGCTTCCGCATCAGCCTCTCCCTCCTCGAAGTCTGGACCCACCTCCAATGATCGTGCGCGGCGGCGCTCGCAAAATGCAATCCTTCCAAAGGAGGGTCCTGTACTATCACATGACGGCCGGGGGCAGGTGAAGACCCGAGGCCTACAGGTTCTCGATGGGCACCGGATCGACCGGATCCGCCGGGGGGAAGCGAAAGACCCGTGAGTAGAAGTACAGCTCCGCGTCGAGCGTCCGCTTGATATTCTCCGCTTTGCGAAATCCGTGCTGCTCTCCCTCAAACGCGATGTAGGCGACGGGGAGCCCGTTGCGGCGCAGGGCGGCGACCATCAGCTCGGCCTGATTCGGCGGCACGATCCTGTCGTCCAGCCCCTGGAAGAGCAGCATCGGGCAGCGGATGCGGTCCACAAAATGGATCGGCGACCGCTCCCGGTAGCGGTCGCGCATCTGCGGGTAGGGACCGACCAGCCGGTCGAGGTAGCGGGATTCGAACTTGTGGGTGTCCCGCACGAAGACCTCCAGATCGCCGATGCCGAAGTGGCTCGCGCCCGCCGCGAAGGCGGACCGGAACGTCACCGCGCACAGCGTGGTATAGCCTCCCGCGCTCCCCCCTCGGATCACCAGCCGGGCCCCATCGACGAGGCCGCGGCGCACGAGGTCCCGCGCGCCGTTGACGCAGTCGTCCACATCCACGATCCCCCACCGGCCGTTGAGCCGCTCGCGGTACCGCCGGCCGTAGCCCGTGCTGCCGCCGTAGTTCACATCGAGGATGGCGAAGCCCCGGCTGGTCCAGTACTGGAACCCCGGGCTGAGGGTGGCGGACGCGGCCCCGGTCGGTCCGCCGTGGCTGACGACGAGCAGCGGAGGCTTCTCGCCGGCCGGCGCGGCGAAGTCGCGGTTGCGCGGCGGGTAGAAGAAGCCGTGGGCGGTGTTCCCGTCCTCGGTCGGGAACTCGATCGCCTGGGGGATCGAGAGGTATCCCGGATCGATCGAGACCTGGCTGGAGCGGCGCAGCACGTCCCGGCGGCGCGTGCCGAGATCGACCCGGACGATCGCGGGAGCCTCGGTGGATGAGCCGGCGACCATGACCACGAATCCCGGGCCGGCCTGCGGGCTCGACACCTCCGAGTACGGCGGCTCGAGGATCTCCAGGCGCCGCGTCTCCTCGTCGAGCACGCCGAGGTGCCGCATCCCGCCGGCCTTGGGAGCGCAGACGATGCGGCCGGCCGATTCGAAGGCGTACGTCGAGGTCCTGAATGTCCATTGGGGGGCGCCGAACTCCGCCTCCTGCTCGGTCAGCGGCTCGATCCGCCCGCCCCGCCACCGGTAGAGGTTCCACCACCCCGTCCGGTCGGAGACAAAATGCAGGACGTTGTCCGGCGACCACGCCGGCTGGAAGATGGACTCGTCCTCCCCGCCCGCGACCAGCCGCGCCTCGCCGAGCGTCCCGTCGTCCCGAAGCGGGGCGGCCCACAACTCGGTGCCGTCCCAGGGCATGTTCGGGTGGCGCCAGGTCAGCCACGCCAGGGAGGCGCCGTCGGGGCTGAGGCGGGGGTCGGAGTAGAAGTCGTTGCCGGAGACCAGCACCCGGCCCTCGCTGGGATGCGCCGGATCGACCCCCACCAGGGTGTTGACCGCCTCGCGCGTGGAATCCGTGTGATCCTCGCGCACCCAGATCATGATCCCGCGGCGCCGATCGATCACGCCGTCGGCATACCGCCACGCGCCGGAAGGGGTGAGCGGTTGGGGGGAGGCGCCGGGGGACTGCCGGTAGAGGCGGTGGTCGGCGAAGTTCGAAAAGTCGACCGCGCCGCCCGCGGCGAGGAACGCGCCACCGCCGTACTCGTGGACGCGGGTGCGGGCGTTGAACCCGGGAGGGGTGACGTCCGCGGTCCGGCCGTCCGGCGTGCGCCGGACGACGACGCTCCTGCCCCCCTCGGTGGGCCGCATCTCCACCCAATAGATGTCCTGGCCGTCGAGGGCGATCTCACCCAGACCGACCGTGCCGGCGACGATCAGATCCGACGTGACAGGCGACTTCCACGAGCCGTAGGGCGCTGTGCGAGGGTCGGGCATCGGGCCGCATCTCCTCTCGACCGCCGGGATGGCGGCGCTTCCATTCCCACCGTGATCATCGGGGGACCCAGGTCACACCGCGGAGCGCGTCATCATCACATTCAGCATCGCCCGCCACGCTCTAAAGACGGTGAGGACATCGGGGCCCTCGAACGCCACCGACCGGGGGCCGGTCCGCGTCACCCCCGGCAGGAGGGCGGCCAGATCGGTCAGGTCGGGGGCGACGATGTCGACCTCGAGGCGGACCGGCGCCGGAACCCGGTAGGGGCGCAGCCGCGCGGCGCGGCGCACCGCTTCGGCGGCCCCGGCCCGGATCGCCTCCCGCGCCTTTTCGGGGTGAAGGTGCACCGCCGCGTACGTACCGGCCGCCCGCTTCACCTCCACGCCGACGACGTCGGGGCCGAGCAATCCCTGCGCCTGCGCGACCACCGTGTTGTCGCCGGCCACCAGCGCGACCGGCACCCCGAAGTGGCCCGCCACCGCGGCATTGATCCCGTATTCCCCCATGGAGACGCCGTTCAGGCGCACATCCTGGATGATCCCGATGTAGGTGTGCGCCAGCACGGACGCCGGGGTCCCCGCGCTGCCGTGGTAGCCCGTGAACATGACGGCGCCGAAGGTGGCGTCCAGTCCCTCCAGCATGCAGAGGAGCTTCGGGCTGCCGCTCACGTACCGGGCCTCGCGGTGCAGGGCGAGCGGCAGCAGGTTGCGCATGCTCCCGTGGGCGTCGGTGACCCACACCTCCGCCGCCCCACCCTCGAACGCGCCTGCGATCGCCGCGTTCACCTCCTCGGTCATGAGCCTCCGCGCCCAATCGTACTCCGCGGCGTTGTGCTGCACCCCGGTGACGGCCGCGCGATCGGGAATGGCGGTGTGCGCCCGGTCCACGACGCCCGCCGTGCCTTCCATGTCGGCCGAAATCAGCACCTTCATCACGACACCTCGAAGAGGAGCAGAGTCGGTCAGCCCCCGGGCCGGAGGCGATCGGTGAGGATATCGCCCAGGATGTTGAAGGTCACCCCCACCCACAGGAGCGCGAGCCCGGGAAACAGCACCATCGCCGGCGAGGTCAGCAGAAAGTCCCGGCCCTCCGCGATCATGAGCCCCCACTCCGGAGTGGGCGGCTGGACCCCGAGCCCCAGAAAGCTCAGCGCCCCGCCCAGGAGGATGTTGAGCACCGCGTCGGACATCGCGAAGATGATCCCCACCGTCACCACGTTCGGCAGCAGGTGGCGCCGGATCACCCGCAGGTCCGAGGCGCCGAGGGCGCGCGCCCCCAGAATGTACTCGCAGGTCTTCGCCGCCAGGATCTCCCCGCGGATGAGACGCGCATAGTTGACCCACCCCGCGAGCACCATCGCCACGTACATGTTCGTCAACCCGGGGCCCAGCATGGCCACAATCGCGATGACGAGGACGTAAAAGGGGAAGGCCATCGAGACATCAACGATGCGCATCAGCACGCCGTCCACCGCTCCCCCGTAGTAGCCGGCCACCGACCCGATCACGAGGCCCAAAAGGAACGCCGCGGCGGTGGGGACGATCCCGATCTGCAGATCCACCCGGGCGCCGTAGAGGAGACGGGTCAGGATGTCGCGGCCGAAGTTGTCCGTCCCCAGCGGGTGCGCCGCGGAGGGCGGCTGCAGGCTGTTCACGAGGTCGGTCTTGATCGGATCGTCATGGGTCACCTGCGGCGCGAATAGGGCCGCGAACACCAGCGCGCCCAGCATGAGGACGCCGATCCACAGCGCGGGGGAGACCCGGAAGCGTCTCCGGGGTGCCCGCCACGCGGGCAGCGCCGGAGACGAGACCACCTGGACCTCGTCAATCATAGGTCACCCTGGGATCGAGGACGGCGTACGTCAGGTCGGTGAGCAGGTTCACCAGAATGACCAGGCCGGCGAACATCAGGGTCAGCCCCTGGACCATGGGATAGTCCCGGGCGAAGGTCGACTTGATGAGCAGGAACCCCGTCCCGGGAATCGCGTAGACGGTCTCGGTGACGACGGCGCCGCCGACCAGGAAGCCGAGGTTCACCCCCAGGATGGACACGGTCGAGATCAGCGAGTTCCGGAGCACGTGCCGGGTGAGCACGGTCGCGGCCCGAAGACCCTTCGCCCGGGCGGTCCGAATATACTCGGTCCGCAGCACCTCCAGGACATTGTGGCGGAGGGTGCGCACCAGGATGGGCGTGAGCGAGAGGGCGAGCGTCAGCGCCGGCAACAACAGGTGCCGGAGGTGGTCGCCGAAGGTCGCGCCGTAGCCGCCGACGGGAAACCACCGCAGTTCGATGCTGAAGACGAGCAGCAGCACGATCGCCGCCCAGTAGTTGGGCGTTGCCAGGGAGAAGAGGACGCCCAGCCGGATGACCTGATCGGGGGAGGTCCCTCGTCTGAGCGCCGCCCAGGTGCCGAGCGGAACGGCGACCGCGGCCGCGAGCACGGTGGAATAGACGGCCAGGAAGAGGGTAACCGGCAGCCGGCCCAGGATGATCGGCAGGACCTGGGTGCGGTAGACGAGCGACTCGCCGAGCCGGCCCACGGCGATATTCCGAAGGAAGAACACGTACTGCAGCAGCAGGGGCCGGTCGAGTCCTAGCGAGTGGCGAAGCCGGGCCACGTTGTCCGCTGTGGCCCGGTTGTCGAGCATGATCACCGCGGGGTCTCCGGGGATCAGGCGCAGCAGAAAGAACGTGACGATGGTGATCCCCAACGCCACGGGCACCAGCAACAGCAGCCGCCGCGCCAGGTAGCGCCCCATCCGGGATCACCGCGGCGGGGCCCGGCCGGCGCCGGCCCCGCCGCGCGCCCTCTACTTCGAGAGCCAGGTCTCCCAGAGGCGGTAGTTGGCCGTCGGCAGCTGGCTGAAGTCGTGCACGGAATCCCACAGCGCCGTGCGGTTGTCGGCGTAATACAGCGGGAGGACGGCGAACTGGTCGTGGGCGATCTTTTGGATTTCGAAGTACATCGCCTTCCGCTTCTCGGGGTTCATCTCGGCCTCGGCCGCGGCCGAGAGCTGGGTGATCCGGTCGTTCTTGAAGCTGATCCACTTCGCCACCGCTCCGCCCGCGTAGTCGATCCCGAAGGCGACCAGCTCGTCGGGGTCGATCACATCGCTCGTGTAGTAGCCCTTCGCCATGTCGAAGTCGCCTTTGTTGCGCCGGGCGCGGATCGTCCCGGGCTCCAGCGCGGTCACCTTGAGGTCCACGCCGATCGCCCGGAACTCATCCTTCAGGATCGTCGCGATCTGGCTGGCCTGGTTGTCGCCCGACACGACCAGGATCTCCGTCGAGAAGCCGCCCCCCAGGCCCGCCTCTTGCAAGAGCGCCTTGGCCTTGGCCACGTCGTACGGATACGGCTTGAGCTCCTTGTTCCAGTACAGCATCGGCGGCAGCATGCTCCCCGCCAGGCTCCCGTAGCCGTAGAGCACCGACTTCAAGATCGCCTGGTGATCCACCACGTAGTTCAGCGCCTGGCGGACCCGGACGTCGCCGAACGGCTTGCGGGCATGGTTGTAGTACACGTAATCGAACCGCATCTGCGGGAAGAGCCTGACGGTGACGCCCTTGACACGCTTGAGCGGCTCGACCTGGTTGGGGGGGACGTTGGTGGCGATGTCCAGCTCGCCGCTGCGGAACCTGAGCATCCGGGTGTTGTCATCGGTCAAGACCTCGAAGCGCAGCTCGTCCAGGTACGGGTACGGCTTCTGCCAGTAGTGGGGATTGCGCTTCAGCACGAGGTGATCGTTCTTCACCCATTCGGTCAGGACGTACGGCCCGCTGCCCACGGGGTGCTCCCAGAAGGCTTTCCCCTGCGCGGTCATCTGGGTCGCGGGCGCGATCGAGGCCGCATACAAGGACGCATACGCCAGGAAGGAGGCCGACGGCTGCTTGAGCGAGACCACGAGGGTATGCGCGTCCGTGGCCGTCGTGCTGCCGATCAGCGTGAAGTTGTCTTCGAAGTTGGAGTCCTTCGATCCGGCCCGGTCCAGCGCGGCTTTGACGTCGGCCGCCGTCAGCGGAGTCCCATCTGCGAAGGTGATCCCGTCGCGGATATGCAGGACCCATGTCTTCCCGTCGGGGCTGGTCCGCCAGGAGTCGGCGGCATCGGGCTCGATGGTGGCGCCGTCTTTGCCGACCCGCACCAGCTGATCGTACACGTGCAGCATCGTCCAGATCGACATGTTGTCGAACGGCACGATGGGGTCGAAACTCGTCACGTCGCTGTCGGCCAGGCTCATCCGCACGGACCCTCCGTATTTCGGCCCGGAGCGGACCGGGAACACTGCCAGCGATGCGATGATCACCGAAACGGCCGCGGCCAGAACCCAGCGGAGCCCCTTTCCTGCCCCCCACATGGATCTCCCCTCCCCAGACTGCCGCCCAAAGGTAGCGATGGCGGCCCCCAGCGATGCTTACGCCGCCTTCACGTTCCGGTCCTGCGGCGGGGCCGGGCTCGTCTCAGGGGGTCGGGGATGGGTGGCCGTCCCGGTACAGCCACCGGTACATCGCGGCCGATTGCAGCACGGTCTTGACGTAGCCCCGGGTCTCCGCGTACGGGATCTCTTCGACAAACGCGTCGGGGTCGAAGCCCCCGCGGCGGACCTGCCAGCTCCTGACGATATCGGGCCCGGCGTTGTAGGCGGCGAGGGCGAGGTCCACCCGGTTGTACCGCTGCAGGAGTTCCTGGAGCACGACGGTCCCCAGCATGACGTTCGTCTGCGGGTCGGTGAGCCCGCTCAGGGCGGGGGACGGCATCCCCGCGTGCCGCGCCGCGCTCCTCGCGGTCACCGGCACCAGCTGCATTAGGCCGTAGGCGCTGGCGCCGGAGACGGCCTTGGGCTCGAACCGGCTCTCCTCGCGGATCAGCCCGGCGATCAGGTACGGGTCGACCCCGGTGCGCGTGGAGGCGCCGATGATGGCCTCCCAGAACGCCTGCGGATACAGCGCCTGCCACAGGAGGAGCGGCAGTCCGCGCCCCGCGCCGCCGAGGTCGTCGCGGACCTGCTCGGCCATCGCGATCCCCTGCCTGACGTCCCCCTGCTGCGCGTACCGCTGGCTGAGGAGCGCGCCGAGGGCCTGCCGGTACTTTGGAGGCGCCGATTCGGCGGCGGCCTTCAACTCGCTCGTGGCATCGTCGATCTGCGCGAGCGCATCGAGCTCGACGTAGCCGTCGTACGCCGGGACTTCGCCCGCGGGCGGGTCTCCGAGCGGGATCACGGCGGCCCGCAGAGATATGTTGATGCGGGCGGCCCCTCGCTGCCCATAGTACGAATCGGGATACTGTGAGGCGACGCGGCGGTACTCCTCCGCCGCGAGGTCCGACCGCCCCTGGGCCTCGGCCGCACGGGCCGCCCAATAGAGGGCCGCGGGGGTCGCTGATCCGCTGGGCTGCTTCGCCATGCGCAGCCAGGCCGCTCTGGCGGGGCCCCACTCCTGGGAGCGGAACTGGACCCAGCCGACCGCGAACAACGCCCGCTGGCCCCAGAGGGTCGAGGGAAACCGCTCGCCCGCCTCCTGGAACAGCCCCATCGCCGGTCCGAGGGCGCCGCGGTCCTGGCGGACTTCGCCGATCGCGTACAGCGCGCGGGGCGCCTGCGGCGATTGAGGGTATTCGCGGACCAGCTGTCTCGCGATCGTCAGCGCATCGCCTTCACGGTATCTGCGCAGCGCGATCCGCTCGAGATTGTACAGCGCGTCGTCCGCGCGAGTGCCGCCGAGCTGGACTTCCCGCTGGAAGTATCCCGCGGCCTCGTCGAGGCGCCCCCGTTGATAAGCGATGGCGCCGAGCTGCAGCAGCACATCGTCGATGATCCGCTGGCCCTCCGGCATGGCGAGAATGCGCTCGAGCTCCTCGCGCGCCGCCGTGACATAGCCGCCCCCGAGGTCGGCCTGCGCCCGCTGGTAGAACACTTCGGGCGGGGTCGTGTCGGGCGGCAGCAGATGGGCCGACCCGAGCGCCTGGAGGCGCGCGTAGGCAGCCTTCCAGAAGGGGCTGCCCTCGTAGCCCCACCGGATCCGCCGGTACGCCTCGGCCGCCTCCGTCCACCGGTGGAGCTGGGCCAGCGCCTCTCCCATGTCGAACCACGCCTGCGCCACTTGGGTCTGCGCCCTCTGGGTGCTCGGGCTGCCCTGCCCCCACCATTGGGCGACCCGATTCCAATGTCCACCCTGGTTTCCCTGAATCATCTCGCCGGACTCCACCAGGTACTGACGGAAGGCCGCCGGCGTATCGGGGGAGTGGATCCCCCACAGGCTCTCCGCTTTCCAGAAGAGGGCCGCCGAGCGGAGCGACGTCGTCGGATAGCGGATCAGGAGCTCCTGAAAGCCCTGGGCGGCCTGCCCGTAATCCCCGGCGTGAAACGCCGCCACGGCGCGGTAATAGATCGCATGATCCGCGAGGACGGGCAGCTTCGCCGCCGCCTGTTCGAACGCGCTCATCGCCCAATCGAATTTTTCCTGTTGGAGATCGATCACTCCAAGCAGGTATTCCGCGCGCCCGCCCATCGGGCCGCGGTCGCGGGCGAGCGAGTCCAGGAGCGCCCGGGCCTCAGGCAGGCGGCCCTGGCTGTAGGCGTCGACCGCCTTGACGAGGTCGTCCTCCGATGTGGGGGACGCAGGCGCGGGCGGCCACGCCAGTGTCAGCGTGAGCACGGCGACGGCGGGGATGAGCAGTCGGGTCATATGAGGGATGTCCTCACACTTCTGTAGTTGCCATGATTGCGATCTCGATAGACGCGCGGCAGGCCGAGAGTATTCGCCGGACGGCGCGGGGGCCCCTGCGGCCCTCGATCGTGTTACTTGTGGGCGCTCTGCGGGTAGATGGCTCGAGGGCTGTTGAGGTAGACCACGCCGTGCGGCGCGCGATCCGGATCGGTCTCGGCGACATAGAACGAGGTCCAGGTGATCGGATAGTTGAGCCCCGGCGGCAGTTGGGCCGTCACGGACCGCCAGCCCTGCCAGGTCACCCGGCGCGCAAACGTGACGGCTCCGGGAGGACCGCTGGATTGCTCATAGGTCCCCCGCAGCCACACGCCGCTCCCATCCCCGTACGCCCAGAGCGTGATCGCCGCGGGACTGCCCGCGATGCCCAGGCGCGTGAGCAGGTAGGCCGCCCGGACCGAAGCGCCGTCGAGGCGAAACGCCAGCTGCGCGGACGGACGGTGCTGATGGCTCGGCGTCGTCACCTGGGCGACCGAGCCCGTTACGGTGTCGGGGTCGCCTCGAAATGTCCAATCGCCGCGGTCGAACTGGGTGACGGCACGCGCGGTGTTCCCGATGGCCACGCGGACCTGATCGGCCGCTCCGCCGATGCGCACATCGATCATGCCGGTCCCGATCTGCTCTCCGGCGACAAACTCTCCGGGGCCTGAGAAGGTCCCGAGCCACGGCGGGTTCACCACCCACGTCCCGGCGGCGTTGGGCAGCGTCACCTGGTTCCCCGTGGCGTCTTCCCCGGCGAAGGAGAAGTTCCACCCGGCGCCCGGCACGAGGCTGACCGCATCCGGGGTCACCACGAGTCGCTGAATATGGTTGACGACGAACACTCGGGCGGTGCCCGCCGCCGCACCGCTCTGCACGTGCAGCACACCGTCCCCTGGGGCCGCCCCCGCCGTCACCGTCCCGCCGGAGACCGTCACGGCCGGGGTGGTCGACGAGACCTGGAGGGGCTCGGACGGCGGAACCGGATTGCCGTACGCGTCGATGCCGATCGTCCGCAGCGTCAGCGTCGCCCCGGCAAAGAGCCGGAGTGGCTGGTTCGCGTTCACCAGGAGCTTCACGGCCGGCCCGGGGACGGAGGTGCTGTGGATCAGAAGCGCGTTCGCGACCGGCCGCTCCCGGCCGTCGGAGGGCGAGTTGATCACGGCCGGAGCGGGAAGCCCTGGAAGCCGGGCGACCACGGTGGCCGACCCTCCGCTGTCGAACGCCATGGCCTGATAGGCGCCGAGCCACTGCATGTACGCGGCGAGCTCGGGCCGGGTGAGCCCGATGCTCAGGCTTGGCTGGCGGCCGTCGACCTCCACGATCGTCAACGTGCGGCCGTCGCGCGAGATGCCGGCTGCGATCACCGGGTGCCGCCTGTCACGCTCCTGCGGTGCGGGTGGATCCGGATCCTCGACGATACGGCCGTTCTTGACCAGCACCGGCCCGCCGCCGATCGCGCCGACGAGATCCCGCCAGTCGGGATCGGTCGTGAAGTTCACCTGGACGATCATCCCGGCCAGGAATTTGCTGGCGAGCCAGTCTGCGCCGCTGCCGCGGCCGACGAGGATGATCTCGTCCTGGGGGATGGGCGCGTAGAACGCCTGCTGCGGCCAGACCTGCTTCACAAAGTATCGCCCCGAGTCGTTGACGGACGGGGCGGAGAGCGGCGTGACCGAGTCGGGCTTGACGAGGACCTGGCTGGTATCGCCGGCCGGCGTCAGTTCCACGACCGTCTGGCGCTTGCCCGGGTCGGGAGGCGGCGCGCCGAACCCACGGACGTCGGAGAGCGCGGCGATCCCGTCCTGGGGCAGGCTGCTGTTGAAGCCATCGAGCGGACGCGTCTCTCCGGTCTCGGTGAGCGCGACCGTGCCGGTCCAGCGGAATCGGGCGATGCGGGCTGTGCCGTCTTTCGTGATCGCCAGGGCCACGAACCGCCACGGGCTGCGGAGCAGCTGCCCGTCCCGCACCAGGATGTTCAGCGGCATCCCGGACTCGTGGATATCGAAGTAGTCGCCGTTGATCCCCGCGATCGCGCCGCTGCGGAGCACCATGGAAGACACCGGCTCGTCCGGGCTCATCAGCTGGTCGTGGGCGAGCCCGACGCCGACGCGCACGGTGGGGTTGCTGAGGTCGATGCGGAGGTGGTGGATGTCGAGCGGCCCATCGGAGGTGATGACGCCGAAATGGCTGTAGAACACGCCCGAGGCCACCGGGACCGTGAACCCCGAAGACGACAGCACCTGCGGCCAGTGAATCGGCGCGGTCTGCGCGAGGCCGCGCCCGACCAACAGGAGCAGCGGCGCGAGCACCAACCAGCTGAGGAGGCGGCGGCTTCTGTTTGGGGTCATCGCGACCGTCCGATGCTGTGATGTCTGCGTCACGTGAAGGCTCGACCCGGTAATTCGCCGCGGCGCGGGCGCGTCCTCCCTTCCGTTTGCCCGCGCGGCACAGGAGACCGGCCGCCGCCCGACGAAGCGCCGAGCGGTGCGCGCCGATCATGAGCGTTGGTCCTACCTTGGCCCCACTCCACGCTTCGATTGGCCTCCCGCTGCGTGGACGCTCTGGCTCCTCGCCGCGGGGATCATCCTCCTGCTCGCGGGGATGCCGCTGCCCCTCACCGATGGGGTCACCGCCTTCTACGGCAAGATCGCCAAGAACATCCTGGCGTCCGGGAACTGGCTGACCCTCCACCACAGCACCGTGCAGGTGGTGGACAAACCTCCCCTGACCTTCTGGCTGATGAGCCTCTCGATGGCCGCGTTCGGCACCGCGGAATGGGGCCTGCGGGCCTGGCACACCGCCCTGGCGGCCGGCACGCTCGGGGCCACCTACGCGCTGGCTCGTCTCGCGCTGCCGCCGCAGCAGGCCGCCCTCTCGACGCTCATCCTCCTCACGTCGATGCAGTTCTTCTATCAAAGCCTCGTCCCCGAGCAGCACATCCCGCTGGCGCTCTTCGTCACCCTGGCCGTCTACTGGTACCTGCGGTGGGAGGAGGAGGGTGGTCTTCGCGCGGCCGCCCTGTCAGGGCTCGCGGTGGCGCTCGCGGTGCTCTCGATCGGCCTCGCCGGGCTGATCATGCCCGTCCTGATCGTGGGCGCCCGCCTGCTGGTCGACCGGCCTCCGCTGCCCCGGCGCGCCGTCCCCGAGGCCGCGTTCGGGGCGCTCGCG
>Ga0209804_1001024_pt1 | contig 19102 bp, 17 predicted proteins | sample GraSoiAngelo_139_FD_185896 | JGI IMG/M metagenome (GOLD analysis project Ga0209804, IMG submission 185896) | Grasslands soil microbial communities from the Angelo Coastal Reserve, California, USA - 14_0929_12_20cm (SPAdes) (version 2) | ecosystem: Environmental > Terrestrial > Soil > Grasslands ... | reverse complement strand
AATAGGGAACGAGGAGGCCCGGGAATCCAACGATGAAAGCCCCTTGCGTTCTGATGTGTGTGTCACACCGGAAGAAGGAAAAGAAGGAAAAACCTCGCCAAAGCTTCAGAGCCCCGTGGCGAGTGCTATTTATCGTCAATGCCCAGCAAAGAGCGCCGGGCCGTCGTTGCCTTTTTTGGCTAGAGACTTTTTGTTCCGGCTGACCAAGCCTAAAGGTTTCTTCCGGCGTACATCCTCTCAGTTATCTTTTGGATCTGCACATGAATACTGAAACCGGGAAAACGGGGGGAGCAAGAAATCCGCTGGATAAAAACCAAAGACCGGAAGACTGATCCAGTTGCTGATGAGCTTTCAAAGTCAGAGGCAATGCGAGGATACATGAATTATTCACCGGCGATCGGCCGACTTTGCTGCCAGTCGATTTGTGACGCGGCGACCAGGCCTAGAACTCCGCTTGGGGTCCGCGCCTTCAGCATCAAGTGCTCGGCAAATCGCCCTTCCCATCCCACGCGATCCACGAGTCACCAATGCGACTTGGTTGCTCAAGCTGTTAGGGAATAAGAACGGGTTGATTTTCAGGTGCCGCCGTAGAAAATTACGCATATGCAGCGGACATACGTTCCCAGGGCGCAGGAGATTCTTCGGCAGACGCTTTTAGGTCGACGCATGGGCTGACCGGCGTTAATCGACCGGACTATCCGTTCAAGTTCTGTGCCTGGGTACAAACAACTGATGACACCGCAGGGGGACATGCATGATCCTAAGAAAATCGCTGCCTTCTATCCTGGTAAGTCTTTCTCTCTATTCCGTTGCGATGGCGCAATTGCCGGCAGCCCCGCCGAATCCGCCGCCGGACGACCGCTATAAAGCCGACATTCTACTTATCGTCGCGCATCCGGACGACGATTCCTTGGCTGCTCCGTATTTAGCCAAGGCCATGTACGAGGAACACAAGCGTGTATCTGTGATTTATGGCACGCGTGGCAACGCTGGTGGGAACGCCGTGGGCAATGAACAAGCTGCCGCCCTTGGCGCAGTACGCGAAATCGAAGGACGTCGAGCTCTAGCCTCCATGGGGATATTTGACGTTTGGTTTCTCAATAGTCCAGATACTCCGGGCCAGGACGTATTGCATTCCCTTGAGACTTGGGGGCACGGCGCCTCTCTGGAACAAATAGTGCGGTTCGTGCGGCTCACGCGACCGGAAGTAATTCTTACGTGGCTCCCGCACTACGTTGCAGGCGAAAACCACGACGATCACCAGGCGGCAGGCGTGCTCGCCACCGAAGCCTTCGACCTTGCCGGCGATCCCGTGGCATTCCCCGAACAGGTAGAAGCACCCCGCGATCACACTGCCATCAGTAACTACGGCGAGGGGCTGCATCCGTGGCAGCCCAAAAAGATCTATTACTTTTCCGATGCTACCCATTTCGAATTCCTTGAGGGCCGCGGACCGCAATACAAGACGAGCGATGTGTCGTCTTCGAAGGGTGTTCCCTACGCAGAGATTGCCTCCAATGCATGGATGAATGACAAGTCGCAGCTCCCAGCGAACCAAGCCGATCTCAAAAAATACATGGATCAATACCTTAAAGAGCCGGTACGGTTCGTCCTGGGAAAGTCGCTGGTGAAAGGAAGCACCACGGGGGATGTTTTCGAGGGGATCACACCAGGAACAATTCCCTACGTGCGGGCACGGGGATACCAGCCTCTAGCGCAACCGGGGGTGTCATTGGAATTCGGAGGGCCATGGGCTTATTATCGCGCATTCTGGCGATCGCACAATCTTGACCATTTGGCAGAGTTGCTAGCGCCCGAAACTGCCTTAGGCGGGCCCGACAACACGGTTTGGGTCCCGCTTCTAATTCATAACGATTCCGACTCGCCGAAACAGGTCACATTGCAGTCGGTCTTGCCCTCGGGGTGGACTGAGAAACCGGGTCCGATGACTTATTCCCTGGCTGCGCATGATGCCTACCCGGTCCAAATAAATGTTGTAGCACCGGAATCGCAAAAGAACACCTGGCAGCAATTGACGTGGAGAGCGGAAGCTGACGGTCAAATGATTGGTTCGGTTACGCTCCGAGTGCACGTCAATTACAACGGAGTTCCGCAGTAGCACTCAGCGGAAGCGGGAACCGTAGCCGGCGGAGTGTTTTGTACGCTGGCGGCAACGTCGATCTTCGGTCAAACTTCTCTTCGATCTTCTGTTCCTCTGTTTCCTCTGTTCGATCTTCTTGACACCAAAGGGGCTGCGGGTGTAAAGCTTCTCCCGCAAATCGCGTGGGACCGGAAACTTCTGTCGCCTGCCAGTCGGAGGTAACCGAGGGGTGAGTCTCGGGTTCCGAGGGGTCCGCGGTGAGGACTGCGCCAAGGCAAGTCGCGTTCTGTTTGTTGTGCTGCGTGCTCGGGTTCGAGAGCATTCCGAACAGCCTTGCTGCGCAGAGAGTAAACCAGTCCGAAATCGAAATCACTTCAAAACAGGCGCAAGAGGCTATGGCCGCGAAGGATTGGGCCGTGGCCGTCAAGGCCCTGGAAAAGCTCGCCGGCCTGACCCCCGGTGTCTTCGAAGTTCAGGCAAACTTGGGACTAGCTTACTACTCGGACAATCGAATTTTGGAAGCCAGTAAGGCCTTTGAACGGGCACTGAAGCTGAATCCGAAGATGACTCAGGCCGAGATGATGTTGGGCCTGTGTTATGCCGAGTTGGGACGCAACCAGCAGGCGGTTTCCATCCTGTCCCCGGCGTTCCGCCACCCGCCCGACAAGCAGATGGGACGCCTCCTCGGCTTGGACCTTCAGCGCGCCTATGAAGGCCTCAACCAGCACGATAAGGCCGTGGCAGTTGCCGACGAGCTGCTGCAGCGCTATCCCAATGATCCGGAAATTCTGTTTCACTCCTCTCGCCTGTACGCGGACCGGGCCTACGAGCTGATGACGCAGCTGATGCAGGTCGCTTCCGGCTCAGTGTGGCTCCGCTATGCGACAGCGGAGGTTCATGCAAGCCTGCAGCGCTATGATCTGGCCATCGTGGAGTATAGGAATGTTCTGGCCATGGAACCCAGAATGCCGGGAATTCACTTGCGGTTGGGGCGGGCAATTCTGCAGGGTTCCAAGGAAATGAATGCGGTTGACGAAGCCTTGCATGAATTTGAATTGGAACTCAACTTATCGCCGGATAACTCCGATGCCGAATATGAAATCGGCGAGATCTATCGACAACGAGGCGAGTTCGAGCCCGCGCTGGCACACTTCTCGAAAGCGGTTCAACATCATCCCGATTTCACTCAGGCTCGCATCGGTTTAGCCAGCACCTTAATCAGTCAAGGAAGATCGCGGGAAGCGCTCGGCCATTTGTTGGCAGCGGTTCGGATCGAGCCTCGAAACGACGTTGCGCATTTTCGGCTGGCCGCAGTCTACAAGGCGCTGGGCGACACGGCCAATCAGCAAAAGGAGATGGCAGTCTTTCAGAAGCTCCATTCTGCTGCAACTAGCAATGTGCTGCCGTTATCGGGTCCGTCCGTCACCCAGCAGATGATCGAGACAGAGAATCACAGGCCACCCTAGGTTGCAGAGAAAACGAGAATCCAAAAGCCACGCGGGTCGCTTGGTTGCGACAGACCGTTCCAGAGCGGCAGCTGGCAGTCGATCGGGCATTACAGGTGAAACGCAAGGTTGGGGGAGGTTTTCATCATGCATTTCCCGAAAGTGCTTATTCCAGTAGTGGCTTGGATATTCCTGGTATTGGCCTTCTCTGCTGCCACGGTCGGCCAAGCGGTGTTTGGCAACATCACGGGCACGGTGACAGATCCCACCGGGGCGGCAGTGCCCAACGCAGAAATTGCGATAACCGACCTCGACCGCGGTATCGCTTATACGACCAAGACCTCCTCGGTCGGAAACTTTACGCAAACCCACTTGCTGGCTGGACGCTATCAGGTGAAGGTCACAGCCCCCGCCTTCTCGGAATATTCCACGATCGCAGACGTGCAGGTAGATGCGACCACGCGGGCCGACGCTCAGCTCCGGGTCGGCAAAGCGGAGACTTCTGTTACCGTAAGTACCGAGGGCCCGATCCTGAAAACCGACCGAGCAGACGTCAGCAATACCCTGACGGCGAACGAAGTGGAGCGACTGCCGATCCTCAACCGCAATGTGACTACGCTGGTCCTAGCGCTGCCCGGGTCGCAGCTGAACGGATTCCAACATGCCTCCAGCGAGAATCCTCAAGGCGGACTGCAGATTAATGTCAACGGGCAGTATTTCTACTCCAATGGATTCGAACTGGACGGAACGGAGAATCACAGCAACATTTTGGGTATCGCCGTGGTCAATCCCAACCCCGACGCGCTACAGGAATTCAAAGTAACCACCAGCAACTACGATGCCGAGTTCGGAAACGTGTCAGGCGCGTTACTTCAAGGAACGACCAAGTCGGGAACCAATCAGATTCACGGTTCACTTTTTGAGTATGTTCGTAACGACAAATTCAATGCCGCAGATCCCTTCACTCAACTTAAGCCTCCTTTGCGGTGGAATCAATTTGGGGGCTCGCTGGGCGGCCCACTGCGGAAGAACAAGCTCTTTGGATTCTTCGATTATCAGGGAACACGGCGCAGGACAGGAGCAGCCTTAATTGAAACGGTCCCCACAGCCGCGGAGCGCACGGGCGACCTGAGTGCGCTACTGGGTGATTACATCTGCGCAAACGGAAGCACGTCACCTAGCCCCTGCGCTAACCCGGTCACCGTATCTACCACCGAAGGTGCTATGGTTCCGGCCCGGGCAGGGATGGTCTTTGATCCGACCGGTAGTGCCGACGGGAGCGGGCGCAAAGCGATCTCCTCGGGCGGCCAGGTCAATGTGTTACCCGCCCCGAATGCCTCCATGATCAAATTGCTCGGTTTTTTGCCGGCGCCGAATTTTGGTGCTCCCGGTGATGTTGCTAACAACTTCGCGGCCGCTTTTTCCGAGTCGTTCGATAGCGATCAGTACGACGGCCGCATTGATTACACTTTTTCTGAGGCACATCACTTTTTCGGCCGTTACAGCATCGCCGACTTTACCAAGGAGTCTCCCGGTGCGTATGGGGAAGTGGCGGGAGGGCCGTCGGCCTTCCACTTCGCTGGCCGCTCGCTGACCCGCAACCAGAGCCTCGCGCTGGGTTGGACCTATTCATTGAATCCGACATTAATTACCGACGTCCGATTTGGCACGTATAGGTATCGGGTTCGAGTGCGGCCAGGAGGCTTCGGATTGAATCCTGCGAGCGATGCCGGACTGATTGGGCTGAATCGTGGCACTAGCGACACCAGCAGCATGCCAGCCTTTTACGTCACTGGCGATGGCGGATTCAACTTCGGATACGGGCTCAACGTCAACCAGTGCAACTGTCCCCTCAGCGAAACCGAGAACCACTTCCAATGGGTTAACAATTGGACCAAACAAACCGGCAATCACACCATCAAGTGGGGGGTCGATATACGCCGCGCGCAAACCACCCGCATCGATAGCGGTAACCACCGCTCAGGCGAATTGACCTTTGCCGACAGTGTGACGGGTAGCAAGGACGTCGACGACATCGCCGGGGGCAGCGCAACGACAGGTCTTGGCCTTGCGACCTATTTGCTCGGCCTCCCCAGCTTCATCGCACGCAATTTCACCACTCCTGGTTTTTATCCCAGCATCCGGCAGACACGGCTCTATTTCTTCGGACAAGATTCCTGGCATGCCACCTCCAAGCTGAGTATTGACTATGGGCTTCGCTATGAAAACTATCTGCCACAGACCGGCGCGAAACCCGGCAGTGGAGGAGGCTTTGATCCCACCACCGGCGAGGTGCTCGTAGCCGGCGTCGGATCCGTGCCTGCAAATTTCGGAGTCAAGCCGTACAATGCCGGGTTTGCGCCCCGCATTGGACTGGCCTACCGGCTCCGGCTGGGCACCGTCCTTCGCGCCGGATATGGCCGCAGCTTCAATGCGGCGGGCGTGGGCGCCGTTTTCGGCCAGAATCCAGAACTTGACCCGCCAGTGCAGTTCCCCCAGTTCCTGAGTGCGCCCAACATTTATTCACCCGCCGTCCCCACTTTCCTCACGACTGGCCCGCCGCTGCCTCCGCCGTTCCCGATCGGCTCAAACGGACGCTTTCCGCTTCCCGACGGCGTGGGACTTTATTTCTATTTTTATCCGCTGGACAGCTACCGCATCCCGCTGGCGGATTTCTGGAACTTGTCGGTACAACATGAAATTCGCTCTGACCTGACCGCTGAAATCGCCTACGTAGGCAACGTCGGCCGGCACCTCTTTGCTAATCGCAATACCAACCAGGCAGTTCCCGGCCCGGGCGATCTTGGCCCGCGTCGCCCGTTCAACAAATTCGGTCTATCGCAAGGTGTGTACGACGTCTGCAATTGCGACAACTCAAGCTACCACTCACTGCAGACAAAACTTCAGAAGCGGACCTCCTACGGGTTGGATTTCCTGCTGACTTACACCTGGTCGAAAGCCATGACCAACTCCGAAGGCGGGTACAACTTCTCGGACAACTACAACATCCGCGGCGACCACGGCCCCGCCAGTTGGGATCATACCCATGCCTTGACGCTGCTTCATACTTGGGATCTTCCTTTCGGCAAGGGGCGCCGTTGGGCGGCCAAGACCGGCAAGGCAACGGAGGCGTTGGTCGGCGGTTGGCGTTTCAGTGGCGTCACGACTCTGCTGTCGGGCGCTGCCTTCACGCCCTTCGTATCCAACGCGCCACTGCTGAACACGGATTTCAACAGCGTTCGGCCGGACATCATAGGGAATCCCCATGTCCCGAATCCCAACCGTGACTTGTGGTTTAGTCCCGCCGCTTACACCTCCCCACAGCAGCCTTTCCGCAACGGTACGGCTTCCAAGGGCTCGCTGCGTGGGCCACCGCAGTACCTGTTTAACCTTTCCCTGTCCAAGAATTTCGTCATCCGGGAGGGAAAGACCCTGGAATTCCGGTGGGAAAATTTCAACGCCTTCAACCACACGAACCTTGGACTTCCGAATCCGACTGTGGACGTGTCCGATGCAGGACGAATTACCAATGCTGCGACCGACATGCGGCAGATGCAGTGGGGCCTGCACTTCCGATTCTAGCCATGTACACCCGAGGCGGTTTCGGCCGTGCTTGCTACTGGCCCGCGAGCCCGACGTCTCTTGGATTTCGGGGATTGCATGACTCTTCTCCCTGTGCTGATTGCCGCGCTTACGGCAAGCGTTACCCCTTGCGCGCAACCGCCCGGCGGCCGGCCCCATTACGTCATCCCGGGTGCACTTAGCGACGTGCCCTTCTATGGCCAACTCACCCTCGATGCTTATGCGCCCGCAGGTGAGCCGCGCCCAGCGGCCATCATCATTCACGGCAGTCAAGGCACCAAGAGCACCCACGTGACGCAGCTCTTCGAAGTGCTCGACCGCGCCGGCTTCGCATGGTTTTCCGTCGACTACCGCTCTACTGACGACGTAGCCGAAGCGATCCGTTATGTCCGTTGCCCCGGTCGGTTCAACATCACGGCTGAAACGGTTTTGATCGGCGAGGATAGGGGCGCAGCAGTCGCGCTATCCCTGGCCGCGCGCGGCGGGTTCAGAGGCGTGGCGACGTTCGGCGCAAAGCCGGACGATACCGCATTTTCCCTCAGGGACGAAAATACTGGAGTGAAGGATGCGCCGACAGTGCTCATGTTTCATGGCACCGAAGATGAAGAATCGTCAGAGGCGGTGCTAGAGGCTCTCTGCAAGCAGCTACCGCACTGCGTCTTTTATCCGGTGGCAGGCGCCATTCACAATTTTGAGAACTGGCATCCCGCCCAATGGAGCTGGAAAGAGGATCTTACCGCCTGGCTGAGGGGCGAACGTCGCGGGCTCTGGAAGGACATTGTCTATGACCGTCCCGACGGCCGCGAGTTGCTCATGGATGCCTATATCCCTGAGGGTCGCGGGCCGTTTCCCGCGGTGATCATCGTTCACGGTGGCGGCTGGGAAGCGGGCAGCAAGGTGACCTACGTCCCTCCTTTATTCGAGCCACTAGCCGAAGCCGGATTCGCGTGGTTTTCCATTGATTACCGTCTCACGCCCTACGTACGCATTCCCCAGCAATTAGAAGACGTTCGCGCCGCCATCCGTTATGCTCGCGCGCATGCTGATCGCTTTCATATCGACCGAAACCGCATTGCCCTGCTGGGTGAATCCGCCAGCGGCCAACTGGTGGCGCAAGTCGCTTCTGAACCGTGCACCGGCTGCGAGGTGCAGGCAGTGGTTTCGTTCTACGGTGTGTATGACTTCACGAAGTGGTCCGAAGGTTCGAAATGGGAAAGAGCGGCCTTAAGACGCCTCTTTGGTGACGCAAGGAGCGAGGACCTGCAGCGCTATTCGCCTCAATTTAACGCGCGAGCCGGCCAACCCCCGATGCTCCTCATCCAAGGGACCCAAGATGAACTCTATCGAAGCACGATGGAGTATGCCCGAAAACTCAAAGAAGTCGGTGCCCCGTTTAAACTGATCCTGCTGGAAGGCGCGCCCCACGGGATGGAGAATTGGGAAGGCCACGCAGAGTGGGCATTCTACAAGCAGCAGTTTGTGGAATGGCTGCGGGCGACCTTGCGAGTGCAGAAATAATTGCGGCGCGAGTGCGCTTAATCTTGAGAGTCCACTCATGAAAGCTAAGAGTTCTCGCCGGATTTTTTTAAAAAACTCCGTGATCGCCGGCGCGACCTACATGGTCGGCCCACCTGCATTTGCAAGCTCGCTTCGCGGTTCGGTCATTGTCATCGGCGCCGGCGCGTTCGGTGGCTGGTCGGCTCTCGATCTTCTGCAAAGAGGCCGCAAGGTCACGCTGCTTGACGCTTGGGGTCCGGGAAATTCGCGTGCCAGCTCAGGCGGCGAGACTCGAGTTATTCGCGCCACGTACGGAGCTCAGGGAATCTATACCACGATGGTGGCCCGAGCCTTGCGCCTGTGGCAGGAGAACGAACAGCGATGGAATGTGCAACTTTTCTTCCGAACTGGCGTGCTCTGGATGGCGGGCACAGATGATTCCTACGAACGTGCAGCCCTGCCCCTGATGAAAGAGGCCGGCATTCGCTTCGAGAAACTTTCTACAGCAGATTGCGCCAAGCGCTGGCCACAAGTTAATTTCGAAGATATCTCCTGGAGCATCTACGAGCCCGATTCCGGTTATCTAGCCGCACGCCGCAGCTGCGAGGCCGTTTTGAATGCATTCCTCAAACAGGGCGGCGAATACCGGCAGGCGCAGGCCGCTCCCGGCCCGATCAAGGCCAACCGCATGCAAGGAATCAGTCTTACGTCCGGTGAGATCCTGAACGCTGACTCTTATGTTTTCGCCTGTGGTCCATGGCTCGGGAAAATCTTCCCCGTTTTAGCTCCGATTATCACGCCCACTCGTCAGGAGGTTTTATTCTTCGGCTCTGCCGCAGGCGATCTGCGGTTCACCGAAGCCCAGCTGCCGGTCTGGATTGATGGCAGGCGCCGATTTTACGGTATTCCTGGAAATCAATGGCGCGGATTCAAGATAGCCGACGATGCGCGCGGACCGGCGATTGATCCCACCACCATGGAGCGACGGATTTCTGACGAGGCTCTGACAGAGGCACGCACCTATCTTCACCTGCGCTTCCCAGGATTGGCCGCCGCTCCGCTACTGGAAAGTCGCGTGTGTCAGTACGAGAACTCCCCGGACCTGAATTTCGTCTTGGATCACCACCCCGAGGCAGAAAATGTCTGGATCGCGGGCGGAGGTTCCGGCCACGGCTTCAAGCACGGTCCAGTGGTAGGCGAGATGGTCGCGAATGCCGTCTTGGGCCTGAAGGCGCCGCCTAGGGAAATGAGTCTAGACCGGTTGCTCAAGAGAAATTCGAGTTGATGGTCCTGAATCCCGGCCGGGACAGGTAACCTGACAACACAATGAAGTAGAGAATGCACAAAGATCTAGGTGAAACATTGAAAGATGGAACTTTGCAGGGAAACGCAGGGCAGACGAATTCCGAACTGCTCCGCTGTGGGCTTCTGAACCCTCACTCCTCTGCTCGCCGATAGCCTGCGTGGTCCCTTGTGATTGCCTTGGTTACGAGACTTCTGGATGTGGCTCACCCCCGGGTAAATGTCGCAGGGCTTCGGTCTCAGCAGAAGTGCGGGCTAGGCTGTGGGTAAATCACTGAAAAAAATGCTGAGTGCCGAAGGAATCGAACCCGCAACGAAACGTAGTTTCAATGACATGCAGGGCCACGGATGACACAAAAGGCCATGGAAGTTCATGCTCGGCCAACTAACAGAGCGCAAATGGAGCGCCACGATTGCGGGCCGAATCCAAAGCCGAAACCACCCATCCCAATTTGCCGGCCGAACCTCTGCGAAAAAGTTTTGGACCTCCTGTGACAGAGTCGCTGGTTCGCAAAGCGCCACTTTTTCGTCCGACTCGGACGTCATGTTGGTGGGCGATGCCCGCAGGCCGAAATGCGAACTCGGCAGCATCAGAAATATCAGGGCAAAGGCAAGACCTAAAACATTCATGTGGAACTCCCTCAAATCATTTGTCACAACACTTGTTGTGCGGGAGGTCGCCGTGTCCGCCATGCTTACCACGCGGAATTTGTAAGTGGATGTGTTTCCCGGTTGACTCTTTCGATGGATGCTTTGCCTCATCCAACCCAAAACCAGCGCCACAATTTGCCGCTACACACAAGATTTTATCGGCATTACCTGGATCACCCCCGATATCAACCGCGAGACCTCTCCTGTGGGGAGTGCCGGGTGGATGTTCCGGAATATCCTCGGAAGTTGAAGTGACCAGGAGATGAAGTCGCCTTCGACGGTCGTTGACTTTCCCTTAAGTTCCTCTTTGTTCATGTGCACCTCCGCACGACAAATGTCGCTCCTGCTTTCGAATGAACCGCCTGCGGCCCCTATTTCAATCCATCTCGGCAGCGCCGCTGGCTGTGGATGTGGACTTGTGAAGCGTCGAGCAGATCGCTGAACGTTCCGCCGAAGTAGCTGCTGCTCCAATAGGCCTTCTTTGCGATTTCGGAGGCGACTTGGTTGGCAACATTAGGATCATCAGCAAAGACCACGATGCGCGCGCCTTTATCGAGTAGCGGCAGGCGCCCGTCCGTATTGGCCACATCAGCTTCGCCGGGTTGGATGTTCACGGCACAGGCGACTGTCTCTGAGCGGGAATCCTGGGGCGAGCGAGCATCGACAAACACGGCAGTTTCATCTCGATTGAAAATGTAGGCGAACCCCTGGAGGTCGGTCTGGACGGTGTTGCCCAGCGCGCGCCACACAGGCATTCCAAGCTGATACCGCAGAATTTGCTGGTAGTGGTAGGGTGCCGCGATCAGCGCCTTTGCTACACGCTTGCTCTTTCCACAAAAAGGCCCATTGCAGGTCAAAACAAGCGGCGCGCTCGTGTCCGGAAACCGCGCTGCGATCCGCTCTACTTCACGCTGAACGTTGGTCGGGTCCGCAGTTGAGTCGGGCGGGATGTTGATCGCGCCCGGGATATGCGAAATTGCGTACTCCTGCGGGAAACGCACGTCGAGCACGGGGATGGTTCCCGCCGCCAGGATTTGCTGCAGCGTGGCGGTAGAAATTTCCGTTCCGGGCTGGTTCTGCTCGAGCAACGTGGTCTGAAAGATGTTCGGGATTGCCGGACACTGCGCCTGCCCCGGCAGCAGCGCAGCGGTCAGCAGCACTGCGATGACAAGGAGCGCTCCTGGCCTCGCGAACTTCGTGATTGGGTTACGCATGATCTGTACCTCCGGCCGGCAATTTCGCCCGAAAATAGTCGTGATCACAATGTTTGCGGCATGATTTGCGCGTGATTGCGCAGTGATGATGTAAATAGCTGCCAGCAGGGAATTTCTAGGCTAGAATCAGGGCCGCAGCAACAGGCCTTCAGCCATGTCTCAAGGGCTTCAGCTTCCAAGGCTCGTCAAGTTTGAAGAATACGAACTTGATTTTGTCCGAGAAGAGCTGCGCAAGCATGGCTTTGTCGTCAAGCTCCAGCCTCAGCCGTTCAAGATATTGGCGTACTTGGCCAGCCGGCCGGGCGAACTGGTCACGCGACAGGAGATACGCGATCACGTCTGGCCGGGCGACACATTCGTCGATTTCGATCTGGCGATCAACCAATCCATCAAGCAGATTCGCGCTGCGCTGAACGATGACCCGGAGACGCCCCGAATTATCGCCACAGTTCCGAGGCGTGGATATAGGTTCGTCAGCACGGCGGTCGTCGTGGCGCCAAATAGGGACCCGCAGCAGGTCGCAGATGCACGTCCGGCCAATCAGCAACCAGAGTCGCCAGCGCGAACCATACGCGCGCGCCGGCGTTTGGCTTCGCCGCTGATCGCGCTCGCCTGTGCGGGAATGCTGGCTCTGCTGGTATTTCTACTTCGCCGAAATGCACCAATCATCACCCAGCCGCATTCCCTGACCGTGTTGCCGCTGGCCTCGCGGGGAAGTGAAGCCGATCAGCAACTCGGCCTCGCGCTCGCCGATGCCATCATCACTAAACTCGGGCACACCGGGCAGGTGCAAGTGCGTTCTACCGCTGCTGTGCGGAATTACGTTAGCCCTGAGCGTGACGTTCTGCAAATTGCCCGCAACCTCAATACCGAAGCTGTGCTCGACGGCCATCTAGATCGACAAGGGAATCAAGTTCGAGTCAGGCTGCAACTTATTTCTGCGCGTGACGGCACCACGCTATGGAGCACAGAGATTGAGCAGGCAGCCCGCCCGATGTTTGAGCTCGAAGAGCAGTTGGCCAGTCAGATAACCGAAGGCCTACATCTGCACCTCACGGCTGTGGAACAGGCGGCGCTGATGCGTCGCTACACCGGTAATCCCGAGGCGTATGCGGCCTATCTCGCCGGACGCGCAGAACTGTTGCGCTACACACGCGAGGGCACGTTGGCGGCAGTCGATCACTTCCAGCAGGCGCTGCGACTAGACCCTGACTACACGCTGGCGCGGATCGGCCTTGCCACCGCTGCTGCCGAGATGTATCTCCGTTTTGCCAGTGAGTCTGAACTTCGTTACTGGTCTAGCGAGGCAGAACAGGAAAATCGCCGCGCTGTGGAACTCGAGCCGAACCTGGCTGAAACTCACCAGTCGCTTGCCGCGGTTTATCGGCAAAAAGATTTCAACTGGGATGCAGTTCTCTCGGAGAGTCGCCGCGCTCTGGAGCTGAATCCGGCGCTCAGCCAGCCGCACTACTACATCGCGGCCGCATATTATCATCGTGGTCTTCTAGAGGAAGCGACTGAGGAGGTCAAACGCGCATTCAAGCTGGCGCCTGAGTCGCGTGCCGATATGCTTCGTGCTCAGGGCGTAATTGCGCTCTACTCGGGACGGTATCAAGACTCGATTGCCGCTTTGGAACAGGTGCAGAACCTTGCCAGCAAGCCCGTTTCCGATCCACATCTGGGGATGGCTTATTTTTATGCCGGTGAGCGCAGTAAGGCGATCGCGCTTTTGCAAGGTCTGCTGCATAGCGGTTCGGCGTCAGCGGAAGCCCGAGCAAGTGCGAACCTCGCTGCTATCAGCGCAGCAACGCGGGACATTACGACAGCACGGCAGATGCTCGGCGAATTGGACAAACGCGCTTATCGCGATCACCACGTGACCTATAGCCTTGCGGCTGCCTATGCCGGTCTCGGTGAAAGTCGCGCCGCGGTGTTAAACCTGCGCCGCGCTGCCGACACCGGGCTGCCGTGCTATCCCTGGTTGCAACGCGACCCACTGCTCAACCCGGTACGCTCTGATCCTGACTTCCAGAGGGTGATGCGTGACCTGAAGGCTCAGTGGCAGCAGGCGGAGCAAGCGGCACATCAGCCATCTTTAGAACGATTCTAGTCACGCGGCGCTTACCGAGACAGAGGGAGTCTAAACGCGGCAAGCTTCCTAGGTGCCTCGTACTTCAGTTCAGTGCAAACGACCCAAATGAACCTTCATCTTCTCTTTATAAAGATCAAAGCAACGCCAAGGCTTCGTTCTTGTTGATTTCAAAGGGGAAGCGGCTGCAGACAGCAAGTTTAGGGAACCAGGTGTTTGACCACGGATAACAGGCCCTCGCGCGTCCCATCGCCGAAAACAAAGGAGTTAGTGAGCGCGGAAGGAATCGCAGCGGATGACACAAAAGGCCATGGAAGTTCATGCTCGGCCAACTAACAGAGCGCAAATGGAGCGCAAAGGCGGTGTTTTTAAAAAAAGCCGCAGCGGCACGGGAATTGGTCCATACCCTATTTCGCTTCAGTCCTCTTTCGCTTGGCAGCAATTATGATTATGACAACGATTATGGCCATCCCAATCAATAATCCCTGGGCCAAAAAGAACAGATTGCGGCATGCGGAATATCGCATGTTGTCATGCGTGATCCCATATAAACTTAGTCCGCCGTAGGCTAAAGCAATCAGTCCCAGCGCCGTCGCATGTCGCGAGTTTCGAAAACTCCTGCCCGGCCAGAGAGGCGCCACAGAAAATATCAATCCACTCACAAACGCAACCATAACCACGATATACCTGATCCCCATCGCTGTACTCGGCTTGCTCTCGATTGACCGCAAGAGGCGTTGAGCATCTGGGTAACCGTGGTCGGCGGCCTCACGGAACCACCGTATTGCGGTGGCATAATCCTGCGGTAGACCCTGACCGTAGTAATACATATAACCCAGATTGTATTCAGCATCTGCATTCCCCTGGCTTGCAGCCTTACGATACCAGCCAATAGCCTCGGAATAGTCCTGCTGAACGCCCTTTCCGTCACGGTACATAGATCCGAGATCAAACTGAGCCGCCGCGTCACCCTGCTCAGCAGCCTTGCGGTACCAGAGGGCTGCTTCGGTGTAATCCTGTGGCACTCCATGGCCATCGTAGTACATCGAACCGATAACAAACTCGGCCAAGGGGTCACTCTCCTCGGCAGCTTTGCGGCACCAGCGGGCCGCCTCAGCGTAGTCCTGCGGCACTCCTTTGCCATAGAAGTACATGGAAGCGAGGTCGAACTGACCTTTCGCATCTCCCTTTTCAGCGCGGGCGCGCGTCACACTTGCCGCGTGCACGAGCCTACGTCGCTCAACCCTCTGAACATATATGCCTACAACCAATCCTGCGGTGCATACTGCGAGGCATACTCCTATTCCAAGTTTCCAATGCCTTGTCATTTTCAACAATCCTCCGCACTCGGCAGCTTATGATGTGCGTTTGAGTCAGTCGCTTCCCGACTCGCGAGCAGATGGTTTTCTCTTCGAGTGCTTGTGCGGATTCCTGCCTTCGCTCAGGAACCCGATCGCAATCACAGAAATCCGCAGCTTGCATGGTTTCCCTGGTATCTCCACCGCAGTCTTGCATTGCAGTATCCCAAATTAAATTAAGGTTAGCTGCATCTGTGCCTGGCCCGTATGGTATCTGGTTACGCCATGCATTAGTGAAAACTTAGTGTTGTTCTTTGGTCAGTGCCACAGCAATTGTGCAAGCCGAAGTTATTTTCACTGATGCGCTGCAAGCCGTAAGCATAGGTGCGTGTCACTGCTCCGTTGACCAGTTCATCCATTACTTGCGCGTATCCAGTTGGATTGAGCGTGTCCACGAGGTACTTCGTCGTGACTCCGCCCGCCGTTTCCGATACTCGGTTCCCATCGCCGTCGTAGACAATATAATAGTGACCGCTCCTCGGGTGAGCATACGGTTCTCGAAGTCGTAGGTGGAGGAGATTCCTGCCGAAGAAGTTGTATTACCGTTGGCGTCGAACGTATCCCCGCCGATTCGGTCGTTGGCATCATAAGAAAAAGACCCGCCTGGAATGCCGTTTAGCGTCGAAGTCATCTGCATTCGGTTCCCGACGAGGTCGTAGGAAGATGTTGACCAGTTTCCTCCGGGCAGTCGAAACGGACTGATTGTTAAGCAGCGAGTTCACCACCCAGGCTGCACACGATCAATGAAATATTCCCTCTGTCGCCTACGCCGCAGTGAAATGGTTGTCGGTGCCCATAGCCCAGAAATACGCCTCAGCCGGGGAATCCTGCTTGACGCAACTTCCGGCGAACCACGCGAAAGACCTCGCCGAACTCGGGGACCACTTCGATCTGGTGACCGAGCCGCCCCACCCAGAGAGCCTTGAGTCGCACCTCCTTTGCGAGAATGCGATCCTTGAGACCTGCGATCTCCTGCTGGCGGAAGCGGAGTTTCTCCTGGATCGCCGGAACCAGCTCAGCTGGGTCGACTCCGGCGTGAACCGTTTCTCAGGAAAAGAATCCGCCGCCGACTCCTGGAACAAATGACCATAGCCCGGACGCCGCGGCAAGCTGATCGGCAACCCAAGCGTTCCGGCATCTTCATCCTTCGGCTTGTAGAGGAAGCCATGGCTACGCAGTTCGCCCTGTGATGCACCTTTGCGCACGTAATCGAACATCTCTTCCGGAGAACCGATGAGACTCACCGCGCTGAAATGTAAGTCCGCGCCGTCCGTGCCCACGACAACTGCGGCATCCCCCATCTGCTCAATTCGATCAATTCCGTGCGATAGCTGGATCTTGTGCACATCACCATTGGTCCATTGCACCGCGAAAAGATCCGACGAGTTTTTCTTCTGCGGATACCACCATCCGCTGCCGGTGCCGTAAGCAGGTAAACCCCTCGGGCAAATAACCCATCTATGAAGTCGTCGGCCGTGTCAAGCGAAAAATTAGACACACTTCTCCCTTTGGGTTGGGCAGGCTGTCAAGGGCGCCCGTTTTTTGGGCGTTCATCTCGACCCTTGACAGCTTGTCCAACCCCCACATAATGGAGCGAGGAACGAAGCGAAACGAAGTTCAGTTGAGCTTCGTTCCATGGCAGAAAGATTTTGCTTTTGCCTTCTGCCGGGTTCCTTTCGCCAGGCTTGATGAATTTCAGACCGGCGGGAAGAACCGTCAAACTTCGCGCTCTAGCTCTCAACTGTCGGTGCGCCGTGTAAAGGCGCTGGTCCACCGCGGGTTGAAAGTCCCGCCCGGGAACTGGTTCGCTCCACCCGGTAGCAATCGGAGCGGTAGCGGAGGTAACGAAGCTGCCGGAGCCTCTGATGTAGAGGGTCGCTTTAGGCGACTCGGCGAGTCATGCAGGCCGTAACGTGCAGTAAACACCGAGCAGGCCCCGAAACAGCCGATGCAGGAGCCGACCCGCCCGACAGTCGGGGAAGGCTGAAATCGGTGGAGGGTACGAGCGAACGGACTCCATCGATCACTGCCGGGGTAGTGGTGACAGCATGCAGACAAAAGGGGATCAGCTGAAACACGGGAAGCCTCAGCGGTGATCACAGTTCACGATCAACCGGCAACTCGTGAGAGCCAGGCCGGGCCGTATGGGGTGACGGGAGGCCAGTAGTACCGATGAAGCCGGGTAACGCCGGTGGAGGGAAGTGGCCTCAGTTGAAAGCAAACGCAAGAAGTGACGAAGACGGAGGGATTGACGTGAGTCTAACAACCCCAGCAAGTGTTCAGAAGTTACAGACGGCGTTACACGGAAAAGCGAAGGAATCGCCTGACTTTCGTTTCTACGCGCTGTATGACAAGGTGTACCGGAAAGATGTTTTGGCCTTTGCCTACGAATGCTGCAAAGCCAATGGCGGAGCAGCGGGAGTAGACGGTCAAACATTCGAGGACATCGAGGCGTACGGAATAGAGCGATGGTTGGACGAACTGGCGCAAGAGCTGAAAAGCCGAACCTATCAACCTCTTCCCGTGCGGCGGGTATACATACCGAAGCCAGACGGGAAACAGCGGCCGTTAGGAGTGCCCGCTATCCGCGATCGGGCAGCGGAAATGGCAGCGGTTCTGGTTCTCGAACCCATCTTCGAGGCTGACCTGCAGCCAGAACAGTACGCCTATCGGCGAGACCGCAGCGCACTGGACGCGGTAAGACACGTCCATAAGCTGATCAACACTGGCCATGGAGAGATTGTCGATACAGATCTCAGTAGCTACTTTGATACCCTTCCACACTCCGATCTTTTAAAGTCGGTAGCTCGCCGGGTCGTCGACGGAGCAATGCTCCATCTGATCAAGATGTGGCTCGAGGCCCCGGTTGAAGAAACGGACGAGCGTGGAAACAAGCGTCGAAGCACGCGCAATCGGGATGAAGGTCGGGGTACTCCTCAAGGGTCTCCGATCAGCCCGTTGCTGAGTAATCTGTACATGCGCCGGTTCGTGCTCGGCTGGAAGAAGCTGGGACACGAGAAGCGTCTGAAAGCGTACATTGTGAACTATGCCGATGACCTCGTGATCTGCTGTCGGAGCAAGGCCGAAGAAGCCTTGACCACTATGCGGGACATGATGTCGAAGCTGAAGCTAACGGTGAACGGGAAAAAGACGCGGGTCTGCAAGCTGCCGGAAGAAAAGTTCGACTTTCTTGGGTATACGTTTGGTCGTTGCTACTCGACAAAGACGGGGCGGACCTACCTGGGCACGACTCCGTCGAAGAAACGAGTGCAACGCATCTGTGCGTCGATCAGCGACGAGACCGGACGGAATAAAACCACGCTGGCCGCTGAAGAGATAGTGAAGAAGCTCAACCAGATGTTAAATGGATGGGCGAACTACTTCTGCCTCGGCCCAGTCAGCAAAGCCTACCGGGCGGTGGATCAACACACCCGCAAGCGGCTGCGTCAGTGGCTGTGCATCAAGCATAAAGTGAGGTGGCCAGGGAAGAAACAGTTCCCAACGGTATCCTTCTACGAAGTGCTTGGGTTGGTCAGTCTTACAGAACGGACCGCTAGCCTTCCGTGGGCAAAACCGTGAGCTTTCTCCGAGCGCCGGATGCGGGAAATCCGCACGTCCGGTGCGATGAGCGGGAAGAGGAAACAGAACCACGTCAAACCGGACTGAGGCGGCGAGACGAAAGCCTAGCCAATCGCCACCGGGAGACTAAAGTCACTGCGCCTCTTCTCGACTCCACCACAAGCTAGCTCCGACCAAAGGCTCGCTCGTAATCATTCGAGCCGGAAACTCGGTCCGACCCAACCATCTATTCGGTCACAACTTCGGCCATGATTAACTAATTCAGACTCCCTCCTTAAAGGGAG
>Ga0209804_1001023_pt1 | contig 19112 bp, 20 predicted proteins | sample GraSoiAngelo_139_FD_185896 | JGI IMG/M metagenome (GOLD analysis project Ga0209804, IMG submission 185896) | Grasslands soil microbial communities from the Angelo Coastal Reserve, California, USA - 14_0929_12_20cm (SPAdes) (version 2) | ecosystem: Environmental > Terrestrial > Soil > Grasslands ... | reverse complement strand
GCTAGTGTAGTGTCGCTTAAACGACTGGAGTTATTGTTTCCTCCTTTTTCGTGAACGCGGCAGGGTGCACCCCGGCTGGATGTTTTCGAGGGTTTGCCGGCACCGTTGCAGTTTCTCCACGATCGAATCCACGGTAGCTGTCCAGACAAATGGTTTCGGATTCCGATTCCAGGTGTCCATAAACTCTTCAATAGCCGTGATGAGTTCAGGCACACTGAGAAACGTTCCACGTCGTAGGCGCTTGCTCGTCAGTTCGCTAAACCACCGCTCTTGAACGCACCGGATCGCCCCAAACACTGGTCTGCTCGAAGACTCGCGCCACGTATGAACGCCAATGCCGTCAATAGCAACGAGGATCTCGCTTCGATGGCGGCACTCCACCCACTCCTCGGGGAAACGGAGGGGGAGGTGCAGAGGCTTCGAGCGCGCATGGATGCCGCCAGACAACGGTGCGCCACGGGCTTGATCGCCGGCAACGTAGCTCGAATTTTTGCGGGGAAAAGACGATAATCGGGTTTGAAGGCGAAGGACTGCCACTCGATTTCTGCTGCATCCGGCAGGCGGAAAATCGCGATTGCAGAGAAGACATGTTGCTGCCTGCCGTGAATTCCCTGTGGCTGGCGTGTGCGGCATATACCAGAATGAGAGATGATGACGTCGAAAGACGGAAAGGTAACTAGCGTAATCATGAAAGGGAATCTTGAGCTCGGCACCCCTCCCTGGATAACCGCCGAGGGAACGATAGATCTCACCAAGTTGCCGATCGATTTCATCTTGAAGCAGGCAATCGATCCCGAATACGAACAGTTTCGCTCGGCGTGTGTACTCCTCGGCAGCATGGCTGGCGCTGGACGGCTGGAGGCTGGGCTCTATCTGCTTGGCCTGCTCGGCTGGTACGCGTCGGATTTGCACAGGCTTGAGGTAATAGCGGAGCAGCTTGCGCACTTCCCCCACGAGTCGTCCGCGAACGCACTCTTGGCAGAGATCCGGCGCATCAGGAGTTCGAATACCACTCGGCGATACTTGGACCGGGTGCTCCGATCTCTTGCCGTCCTTCCGCACGATCTCGTCAAATCCGGACTGGAAGTCCTCGCTGAGGACACTTCTTTTTCACCCAAGATGCGCGCCAAGTTTCGTAATTCCCGCGAGAGAATTTGGATTTGACCGTGCCCGGAAAAATGCCCTCCCAGAGGCAGCGGATGCTCCACAAATCGGGAGGAGCAATAGCTTTGCTACGCCAGTCGGCTGGGCCGTGAAGCTTGTCTCAGCGAAGACGGAGACCTTTTCGGAAAGCGGCGACGAAATATACAGGATAAATTGCTCCATGTTGACGCCGCTGTGCGTGTCCTTTTTGTCCGTGGCAGAAAAACTCACGTTCCCGAAGCCGCGGAAATGGAGCGCCGGATACCTCCGCTACGGCGCTTTTTCGTCTCTTCGTCCTGAGGGGCAGAGGTGGTCCATGGGCATGACTGGGTCACTTGGCTGCAAGTGATAAGAACTTGTAGCCGGCATTTGCACTGGGTCACTGGCCGCTTGCGAGGTTGGAGCGCCGTTTGGTTTCTCTTTCTTTGCGCAGTTCTGCTACGAGCTTTTCCAGTCTTTCAATCCGAGCGCGCATCTGTTGAATTTCACCCTCCCGCTCGCCTGGCGCTACGGTCTCAGCCAGAGCGCTAAGCGGAAGCAACAAGCAGACAGCGCGGATCCCCCACATACGGTGCATAGCCCCCTTACGATTTCAACCAGCGTACGGTTTCTGGCCTGTCCGATCAGGCAGTTCTAGCCCGAAAGATACATAAATTCAGAAACACGAAAGCCTCTTCACGGTAAAACGCTGTTGTTGTGCTGGGTGAGCGGTTCTCGTGGTTCCCCTATAGGGGAGAACCACTGAACCACTCGGGATTTGGACGAAGCCGCTGGCGTTTGCGGGGGCTGCTGGTAATCACAGCGCCGCTCGGTCAGGTCAAAATCACCTCTGCCGGAAACCGCAACCGTATTTTCCAGTCGCCGATTGCACTCCTAGCTAGCCGGGATCAGTGTCCCGTTTCTGCGCACCGACACTCATGAACTGCAAGAGGAAGCGGTCCCTTCCTACCTCTATCAGATTCATCTCTATCTTTGGCTGGGAAAACAACGGGTACGGCCGATTCCTGGCCGACGACGATCTCTGCAGTGATGAGCAATTCCCCGATATCCACCATCAATCATCCGATTCCGGTCCGCTTGGAAATTTGCGCAGCACAGGTAACGCCCGAAACACACTCAACGGGCTTGGCAGAAATCCCACAGCAGTTCCATTTTCGCTACCAGTTGAGATTCAAGCCAGAAGCCCTGGATGGCAAGCGTCACAAGCTCCGCGTGAAGCTGGCCGATGCTGTGAATAACCATAACCAGCACAAAGGAGTGTGTCTGAGATACCGCGCCGCCTATGTGCTGTCGCTTTTCGTTAATCGTCAGACCGACGAGATGGAGGCCCATTTTTTGCCCTAATGATGAGACGGAAGAACGTCTAATTTACCCTCAACATGGGTCGGCCATCCGAAGGCCTTCCAGAGGGGCCAAGAGCTAATTGCTCTTTTCAATACCAGCCATTCCCGCTCGGATTCAAAGCGGTTTCAACCAACGCCCGGCAAGCTGCTGCACGCTGGTGGTCCGCGTTCGCGTCGAACGGGACAACTACGTAACGCAGTTCTGCGGAAATCACATGAACAAAATTGTGGTAGGCCAGGTAATCTTTGCCGGGCTTGTGGGCGCCTAGTGAGGAATTGACGTCAGGCGCCAGATAAATCACGTAGACCGTGCTGGCAACAGGTGCAGGCATAGCCTCGTTTTGGAGCATTCCCGCCAACTTTTGCTGAATTTGCAAATCGTTGATCCGGTCCCCGCCAAAATCGTCGAAGTCTTCCTGGCTGGTGCCATGGGGTAAGAGGCTGATGTTATGGTTCTGCAAATCCACAAATTGGACGTCGCCATTGGCCGCTAAATCAGACAACGCCGTCTCGCGGGAGCGAGTCGTGGCATCTGCCCATCCCGGGCCGATAAAGACACTTATCTGCTCTACCGATTTCATCACCGCTCCCCGGTGGAACGTCTTTTTTTTCGTTGTTGCAAAATCGGGAGGCACAATCTGCACTCTGCCGCCATCATCATCAAACACGAAAAGAGGGGTAGCCGGTGTGTCCCCAAACTTGACGCGGCTTTGAGCCATCAGCACTGGACTTGTGAAACTTGCCAGCAGCAGAACTGAACACACAAATCTTTTCATAAGCCTCTCCCTACTGCGCCAACTGCAGTGAAACACCGTCAATCACAAATGAAGTCTGCAGTTCGAAATCTTCCACGCCCTGGAAGAAAATCTGTATTGTCTGCCCCTTGAAGAAACTCAGATCAAAGGTGTATTGCTGATAGCCGCGGGCGTGATTCAGATTGGAGTATGTCGCCAGAGTTGAGAGAACGTTGCCCGCAGAATCCCGGACTTGCAGCGTGAGTTTGTCGTACGCCGTAGCCGTAGTGGTCTCAGCGGTATCAATGTGCAGCCAGAAGCTGAGCGTGGCGGCCGTTGCATTGGACAGTATAGACACCTGCTGCATGACGGTGTCCGTATGACTCGAACCAAAGCCATCCAGCCAGGCGTCCCAACTCCCTGTATGCGCCGGTTCGCTACTGGTGTTGTTGATGATGTCTACAGGCGACGACGAAGTCAGCACCCATGGCGTCGGATTGGATGAGCCGTTCTCGAATCCGCCATTGCCGATAAGTTCACTCGTAGTGCCGCCGTTGGAAACGATTACAGTCACTGTTGGCGAAGTACTTACGTTGCCGGCCGCGTCGAAAGCTTTAGAGACGATCGTGTGCGGACCATTGGGCACGTTGGCCGTGCCGAAGCTGAATGAAAGCAATGAGGAGTTGGTGTTGGAAGTCACTTCGGTTCCGTCAATCAGTATCTGCATCTGCGTCACGCCGACATTGTCTGAGGCCGTTGCAGTAACCATCACAGTACCGGAGACAGTCGCGCTATTCGCCGGCGAGGTAACGAAAGTGGTGGGCGGTGTGGTATCGCCTCCGGGAGTAGTGACGTTCAGCTGAAAGTCATCTGCCACAAACGAAGTCTGCAAGATGGAGTCCTCCGTGCCTTGCAGGAAGATCTGGATCGTCTGGCCCTTGAAGGAAGTCAGGTCAAAGCTCTTCTGCTGATAGCCGGCGGCCTGGTTCAAATTGGAGAGCACGGCAAGCGTGGACAATACCGAACCCGAGCTATTGCGAACTTGGACCATCAGGGTATCAAACGCCGTAGTGGTGCTGGTTTCCGCCGTGTCAATATGCAGCCAGAAGGTCAGCGTGGCTGCTGTCGCATTCGCAGGGATTGTTGCCTGTTGCAGGATTGAATCCGCCGTAGTGCGACCGTGGCCGTCCAGCCAGGCATCGAAAGCCCCGGAGTGCGGCGGCTCTGCGCTGTTGCTGTTAATGATCCTATTACTTGCGGCCGTTGTGCTCACCGTCCACGGGGAAGGGTTGGACGCACCGTTCTCAAATCCTGGGTTGCCCAGCAACTGGGTGGTGCCGCCTCCACCCGGTGCCGTAATAGTCAGAGCTACGGTTGCAGTGTGAGTCACACCGCCTCCAGTTGCAGTGACTGTAACGTTGGTCGTCGCGGTAGTCGCCGTATTGCTGGCTGAGAAAGCGAGAGTCGAGTTGCCACTGCCGGGCGCGGCGATAGAACTGGGATTGAAGCTGGCAGCCACCCCGGATGGCAGGCCGGAGGCAGAAAACGAAATCGCCGAGTTGAATCCTCCGAACACGGTGGTCGAAGTCCTGCTGCTGCCGCTGCTTCCCTGGGCCACCGAAAGGCTGCTGGGCGACGCGCTCAAAGTAAAGTCGGGCGTGGCCGCCGCCGTTACGGTCAATGCTACGGCGGTAATGTGAGTGACGCCCCCTCCACTCGCCGCCACGGTTACAGTAAAGGACCCAGTGGTGGCCATGCTGCTGGAGGAGAAGGTGAGGATTGAGTTGCCATTACCTGGAGCGACAATGGAGATTGGATTGAAGCCGGCCGTCACCCCTGACGGCAGACCGGATACGGAGAGCGAAAGTGCGGAATCAAATCCGCCTGACACGCTGGTTGAAATCGTGCTGTTCCCGGAGCCGCCCTGGGCCACAGAGAGGCTGGCGGGAGAGACGCTCAAACTGAAGTCAGGTGTCGGTGTGCCAGGGTTGAAAATGATGTCCAATATAGGATGTATTTCAATTCCGTTAGGCGCAACCCCGGTCTGACCATGCAGGAAGTCAAACATACCTACACCTTCTATCTGCACGGGAATGTTCGCGGTTTGAAAACTGGTGGTGGCAGTCAGTTTTGCATCGAATTCCGAACGCGCCTTGGTTATGCCTGGCAAGAACGGGCTGCTGGAGCCGACGCAGGAAGGCATCGGAATTTCTGTAATCATGGTGTTGCCGGACGCGTCCTGAATTACCAGATGGTAGTCCGAGTCACTCTCTAGCTTGTATTCCGTCAGAGTCGCATTAATCACCCACACGGTGGTTTCCGCCGGCGACACGCGGTGGTTTGCCGGGATAGGACTGGGTGCGGTAAAGGCCCGCATCGAGGCGATGGTTGTGCTGGTAGGGGAATTGAGATTGACCTTACTGGCGTCGGGATCGGTTCCAGTCTTTACCGACCAGCGCTCGACTCCGCACTGCGACCAAATAGAGGTGGGGGAAAGAATGAAACCAGCGGCAATGACGAGCAACAGCAGACGGCGGATACGCAGCATCGTGAACTCTCCAGACCGTTGTGGGAACAGCTGAACTGGTTTTGGACTCGCCAGAAATTTGATTCCCCCCCCGCAGGCCCGAACGGGTCGGTGCTATCAACGGACGGCGCGCGACTGCTAGCGGGTCTGAATGGACACGTTGCACACCAGCTCAACCCCTATCGCGTTAGTGTGACCGACCATGGTGGAGACTCTGCCGGCGTACTCGACAGCGCTTCGGCAATCAATACCGCAGCGGCCCGACGCGAACCTCTTGCGTGCGCCTACGGCGTCGTGGGCATGAACACGATTGGCGCAATCTAGGCTTTACTTTCCGCTAAGCGTCTCTAAGGTTTCGGACGCGATCAGCGGAATGTTTAACGTGAAGCGCGACAACGCGATCATCCACAACACCGATCCTGCGAAGACTATCAACCTGCACCCGGCCGGAAATCAGGTCTACACTGCACGCGGGCTCATGCGTGGTGTTGGATTTGCCCAGACCGTGGGCCGAACATCGTCGAGCACTGCTTCATCTGGACGCCCGAGAGTTTGGGCATTATGAACCCGCTCGGCGGCGACCAGAACCTGGTTCGCAACTGCTTAAGACCGAGTTCGTCGCCGGCTGCGCCTTCCCGTATTCCGAGAATATCAACGGTTGTGTCTGTGTCAATACACACTTGGCCCGGCCCCTGTCTTGCTCCGAGGGTGGACCATGTGGTTGGACAGTTCTGGTTCCAAAAATCAGAAAGGAAGCGGCGAAAAGCATGAGCCAATGGTGTTCGGGCCGGTGGCACGGAAGATGCTTCATTGGGGAAGGACACGTCCCGCCTTCCGAGGGTGCGCTGAGTTTGGCATATCGACACGCGCGGAGGCTGCTTGGTTGTTCGGCTCGTCGACGGGAAAATCGCCAATTGGCGCGAATACGAGTAGGCATCACCGCTACCGTGGGATGAATTGGGGAAAATCACTTGTGAACCAACCCTCGAGTGGCCCAAGTCCCTGGAGACCTGAAGATGGCACCTACAGCTCAGAAATGCCATTCGGATTGCGTATCGGTCACATCCACTGCGAACGCGAACCGATGTTCTGGCCGCAAGCCAATTCTCGACAGCGCCACGTGAATCGTCATCACATCGTCCCCTCTCAGGGGAAAGTGATTGGCCCGCCAGCCACGGCGAAAACCTCGAAAGGTCTGAGCGGACGGGAAGTATCCTTCTTTCATAGTTCTCTTCTCCGGTGCTCCTTTCTCTCACGACACTGTTCGCCACATTGTTCTCGGTCTTGCCTTCGCGCTCTGCCCTCCGGCTGGAGAACCTGACGCTGCGCCACCAAATTGGCATCGGAACAAACCAGGCAAGAGCGCGGATCGCCATCAAGCCGGGCATCACCACCACGATGCGGGAGGGATTCCGCCTCGGCGACGTGGAAGAGTTCCAACAGAAGGTGGAGGAATCTGGGCCAGAGCTGATTCCACCCTTACGTGAAAAAGCCCTGCGCAAGAAAGCGGAGGAGATCTTGGCCCACTTCGGAGCGCAGCCCTGGATCCAGGTCGACATCGCCCTAGAGCCGAGGGAGAAATTCCGGCAGGTCACGCCGGGCGCTCTTCGCTCGCTACCCTGTACCGTAAGATCGTGCGCTGGGTGCCGAGCCTGAGCTGCGCAGGCGATGAAATTGCGCTCTCGAAATCCGAGGTGATGGATGGCATCTTTCCCCTGTGACCAACACTCAGCTCGATGCCTCCGCCACGCTTCGTGCCTACAAGTATCAACCCAAGCTGGAGAGGCGCCATGCCCTTTTGAAATCGGGTCTCCAGGTCGCTCCCATTTTCCTCAAGAAAAACTCCCGTATCGAAGCGCTGATGTTCGTCTATTTCCTCGCGCAGCTGGTTTGTGCTCTGATCGAGCGGCAGTTGAGAATGGCCATGCGCAAACGGGGCCTACCACATATCCAAATCCCTCCCGAGGATCGACCCTCTGCCACTCCAACCACCGAGCAAGTGATTCGTGTGTTTAGCTCTCGCGCTCGGCATCTCTTGTTTTCCAGAGACGGCCAAATGGTACAGATTTTCACCGACCCGCTCAGTCCAATCCAAGAACAGATCCTGAGCCTCATCTCAATATCCCCGCAAGTCTATGCGTAAATCGGGAGAGCTCCGGAAACTGCTCTCAAACTGCGGAATGTAGGATAGCTACCTGCAACAGGTTCTGGGAAACCGAGTTCAGTCAAGACCCAACTTTGACGCGCAGAGTCTTCGGTATGAAGAAATAGGTCAAAACCGCGCCGACCATCAAAATCGCTGAAATGATATACAAGGCGGCGGATTTGTCGGAAGAAACAGCTCTGGCCCAGATCGGGATATTGGGCCCGAAATAACCGCCTAGGTTCCCCACCGAGTTCACAATGCCGATACCGGCAGCGGCAGCGGTCCCGGCCAAAAATGCAGACGGCAACGGCCAGAACAACGGCATGGACCCAATAACCCCGAGGGTGCCGATGGACAAGAAAATGATGGCCAGAACAGGCTGATAAGCAAAAACCCCGCTCAAAATTAAGCCGACGGCTCCGGCGGTAACATTCACCACATAATGCAGCCGCCGCTCTCCCGTTCGATCCGAATGATGACTCAGAAGGATCATCCCGATCACCGCCACACCGTACGGCACCGCGCTAATCAGGCCGACCCCGAAATAGCCTTTTATACCGAAGGCCTTCACGATCGTGGGCAACCAGAAAGCAATGCCGTACAAGCCAACCATCAATGTGAAATAGATCGCGCATAACGCCCACACCTTTCCGCTGGTGAAGGCATCCATCAGTTTATGTTGAGTCTTATGCTGGTCTTCTGCTAAGAGATTGCTTGCGAGCAGCGCTTTTTCTTCCGCCGTAAGCCATTTCGCTTCTTCAATGCTGCTGTCCAGATAATAGATTACCCAAAAGCCGACCACAATCGAGGGGATGCCCTCGCCTAGGAACAGCCACTGCCACCCCGCCAGATTTGCCGCGCCCGATAGCCGATCCATGATCCAACCGGACACGGGATTGCCGATGACTCCGGAAACTGCAATCGCCGCGACAAACCAGGCGGTTCGTGTGGACCGGTGTTTCGAGGGATACCACAACGTGAGATAAAAGATGATCCCCGGGAAGAAACCGGCTTCGGCGATGCCTAGGAGAAATCGCAGGGCATAGAAAGACCGCTCGCCTCTTACGAACATCATGCAGGCGGATATGACCCCCCACGAGATCATGATCCTGGCAATCCACATGCGCGCCCCGAATTTCTTTAAGAGCACATTGCTGGGAACTTCAAAAAAGAAATATCCGATGAAGAAAATACCAGCGCCAGTAGCGAAAGCTGCATCGGTCAGAGACAGATCTTTCAGCATCTGCAGCTTCGCAAACCCAACGTTCACCCGATCGAGATAGGCCAGAATGTAGCAAAGGAAGAGAAACGGAAGTAAGCGGACGTCAGCCTTGCGATACGTCTCCGTTTCAAAGCTTTCACCGGATTTCAACATGCATACACCTTAATTTTCTTGAATTCCGAGCCGGAATTTACGATGGAATTCTCCAGCGAGTGCATCGTACGCTTCCCCTTCGCCGGACACAACGAATTCCTCGCGCTCGGCGCGACGACATTTGCGCAAGTCCTAGCCCCAAGCTGGAAATCAGGCGGCTGATCATCAGCGGTTGCCGCCTGTCTACCTCAATCATGCAAACATTCTGTTGGGTCCCGATTTCTCGAGAACGGTTGGTATGGGATGCCTCGCGTGACGAGATTTTCTATTCCGGTGCCCTTTACGAGATTAAGGAAGTGATTAGAGCACAAAGGGCGACGAGCAGCGAGTTCATCGTGGAGACCGCTTTGATTCTCACGAGGAATCGTAAACCTCGCATTTTCAGCTCGGAGGGAATTTTCGGTAGTCACAGGATCTCCAATGTGTCGGGCCGTGAGTTCTCGTCGTGAAAGAGCAAGCGCCGAATGGAAATCCAAAAACCTGCAAGGCACAGGTCGCTCTGCAGAACCTTACGTCGGTTTGATTGTTTGATTCCGCCCGCGCCCTCCATTTCTTCTTGCTCGCTGCGCTCGCAAACCGCCAAAGGTTTTTTGACCTCAATCAGATCTTGGAGGCGGCTCTGACAAGCGGTTCGGCGCGCAATTCGGTCTCGTCGCCGAGTGCGAGTTCTATTCGATTACTGCGAATTGCTTCAGGGCGTCTTCCTCAATTGTTATCCCCAGCCCCGGGCCGGCCTGTCTTGAAGCTGATGGGCCGCGATGTTCTGCATATGGCAGCCACTGGGAGCGGAGCACTCATAAAACTGATCAACAACTTTGTTTGCGGTGTGCAGGCGGCTTCATTTGGCGAAGCACTGGCGCTAATTGAACATAGCGGGCTGAATCGTGAGCAGGCGTTACAAGTCCTCAACGATGGCGCTCCGGGAAGCCCGTTGGTCAAGATTATGTCGCAACGTATGACCTCGCGGAATTACGATGACGTCAATTTCGCCCTCCAGCTTATGCTCAAAGATCTTAACTACGCCAACAAGGAGGCTGGTGCGCCGGGCGTGCGCCTTAATACAGGTCTGGCAGCCGCGGAGGTATTCGACCGTGCCCGTGAACGCGGCTGGGGAAAGAAGGACTTCTCCTCCGTGGTGGAGGGGCTGCGATGAGGCTACTCCAGCTTAGTAACGCCGCGGGAGAACGTCGCGTGGGAGTTGTGGGGAACGATCGCGTGCCCCTTCTCGGCGGTTACAAGGGCTGCGGTGCACCGGGAAACGCCTTGCCTAATGTCCCGGTATTGTCCACACGGAAACTCGGAGCGGGCGGGCCGTTGACGGCACGCGCGGCCCACGCTGCGTCAGGCTTGAAAACCGAAATCGAGAACCGCGGCGAGAATGAGCAGGATCACGATGACTGGCATGACGATGATGATGATCAGCACATGATTAATGCTCAGTAGGTAGCACCAGCGACATGAGCGGGATAAGCCTTAGGAAAAACGGGGGGAAAGTACAAAGGGAATGGGGGTAGCGTTGGGCGGCCACCGCAAGGCGTGAGCTACATTGACTTAGAGTCCATAATAATGTACATTAAACGATATAAAGACCATAATAGTGGACTTTAAAAATGAGAACTAGCCGATCGTCAGACGTGCTGCCTCTGCCTGTCAGGCGGGCGCTCCGCAAGTTGGGCCATGACATACGGGATGCCCGGCGGCGGCGGCGCATCCCCACGGCCATCGCCGCACAGCGGGCTTCGATCAGCCGGACTACGCTGGTCAAAATTGAAAAGGGTGATCCCGGTGTGGCCATCGGCAACTACGCCACAGTGCTATTCGTGATGGGCATGGCCGAACGTCTCGCCGATCTGGCCGATCCGAGAAACGATAGCACAGGTCTGCAGCTGGAAGAGGAGCATCTGCCGCAGCGTATCCGGATAGCACGCAAAGACAAAGGCGCGAAAGAGGAGTGATGGACAGAGAAGCCCTTGTTTACGTCGATCTTGACGGCACGCCACAACTCGTCGGGCGGCTGTGGGCCCGTGTGCGTAAAAATAAGGAGGGCGCCACTTTCGAATACGACAGAACGTGGCTGGACAATCCGGCGCGGTTCTCGCTAGAACCTGCCCTGCAGCTTGGTCCTGGTCCCTTTCACACGCCGGCCGACACATCGATGTTCGGCGCGATCGGTGATTCCGCGCCGGACCGGTGGGGGCGGGCGCTGATGCGCCGGGTTGAACGAAGGCGCGCGGAACGCGAGGGGGGCACGCCGCGCACGCTGCAGGAGATCGACTTCCTGCTGCTGGTGAATGACGAAGCGCGCCAGGGTGCGCTCCGCTTTGCCGAACGCGAAGGCGGACCGTTCCTGCGGGAAGAAGGGGTCAAGCGTATCCCGCCTCTGGTCGAATTGCCGGAATTGCTTTCGGCGGCCGAGCACGTCATGGAGGACAAGGATACGGAAGAGGATCTCCGTCTGTTGTTCGCTCCGGGATCATCACTTGGCGGCGCGCGTCCGAAAGCCTCGGTCATTGAAAAGGACGGTCATCTCACGATCGCGAAGTTTCCGCGTAAGGATGACGAAGTCAATACAGTGATATGGGAATCCGTCGCTCTTGCTTTGGCGCAGAAGGCAGGCATACCAGTGCCTTCCGCGCGCGTAGAAAAGATTGGCAAGAAGCCGGTGCTTCTGCTGCGGCGTTTCGACCGGGACGGGATGCGACGCATTCCCTTCCTCTCCGCCATGAGCATGCTGGGCTCGAAGGACCTTGAAACACGCAGCTACCTTGAAATGGTCGACGCGCTGCGCCAGCACGGAGCCACGCCCAAAGCGGACATTGAAGCGCTGTGGCGGCGGCTGGTTTTCAATATTCTGATTTCCAATACTGACGACCACCTGCGCAATCACGGTTTTCTGTACATGGGTGCCGGAGGCTGGCGCCTGTCACCCGCCTACGACCTCAATCCGGTGCCCGTTGACGTCAACCCGCGCATATTGACGATGGCGATCAACGAGGACGACAGCACAGCCTCCCTTGAGCTGGCGATGGAGGTTGCGCCCTATTTCGAACTGGATCAAGCAAAAGCCCGCAAGACCGCTAGTGAGGTAGGGAACGCCGTCGCGAAGTGGCGCGACGAGGCGGCGCGACACGGCTTGAAACAAACGGAAATTGATCGCATGGCGTCGGCCTTTGAGCACGAGGATCTAAAGCTGGCGCGGGCGGGGCGGTAGGAATGAAACTTTCAGAAAGAACCCGATAAAGGAAGCGCACAGAAGACTGGGGGCTTTGTTTTTCACCAGCACGAGGACAGAGAAGCATCCTGGGCAGGCGCCCGAAAACCATGCTGCGCCGGTTCTGCAGGGCATTCCGCCTAATGTTGTGTAATTGTTGTGTTTTAAGGGTCTGTCAACCGTGACCGAATTGGGGGAGGAGGTCCCACGTACCAGTTGGGTGCCGGGTGGCGGCCCCATTGCTGCCCCAAAACCAAGGGTCATATGGAATTTGCCGGCGAAAGCGCTTATTTTTTCTTCGTCGGCAGAAACTTCTTCTCGATCGACGCCACTATCACGTAGTTGGGGTCCACCATCTCGTTCAAGTGAATCCTCGCTACTTTGGAGAGCAGTTCATACGCATCCAATTCTGACAATCCATAGTCCTTATGAATCCATGCCACCAGCTCTCTGAACGCGATGCGCAGGCAATCATCCAAGGGTCGATAGGCCCCGACCGTCATGATCGCATCTTCGTTCTCGAAGCGGGGCCAGTTGATTTTGTGGCCTTTTATAACGCTCACCTGTATCCGTGCCCGCAGTGGAACTTCAATCGCTGTTCCCGCGATTTCGCCGTCGCCCATCGCAGCATGGCCATCGCCCATGTACAACAGCGCTCCTAACACATTCACGGGAAAATACACGGTGTTCCCCACGCTCGCCTCAGGAGAATCCATATTTCCCCCAAAGGCCTCCGGAACTATCGAACTGCGTGCCTCGCCTCCTGCTGGCGCCACTCCGATGCAACCGAAAAATGGATGGAGCGGGATCTTCACCGAGAAATCCGAGTCTAGCGCGCGGAAAGTCGCAGTGTTCGTGACATGGTCTATGGGATAAAACCAGATTCTCTCCGGCAGCGGCGCATGCAGCATGGGAGTATAGGTTGTTTCATTGAGCGCTCCAAATCCCGGGGCAAATGCGCCCACCCCCTGGTTGCTGTCCACTTCGAGATGAAGGATCTTAACCTCCAGTGTATCGCCCGGCTCGGCGCCTTCGATGTAGAACGGACCGGTGAGTGGATTGTCGCCTTTCACCGAGCTCAGAGAGTCGCCGGGCTTTTGAATCGCGTTACCGAAGGCATCCACGGTATTGGTCTCCAGAACGTCGCCGGATTTTAGCCGGGCCACCGGCGGCACCATTGCGTATACATATTTCGCATCATTGATCGTGGCGTGGTATTTGACCAGATTACTCGCCGACGTTTGTGCCAGCGCATTGACCGCACCCCCAATCAACAGCGTGGCTGCCAGAAACTTAGTGATCACGCAGTCCTCCTGTTTTGCATTGTTACAAAAAAACCACGAAGGATACGAGGGACACGAAGGAAGAACCACGTTCCAAAGGTCGTCCTTCGTGTTCTTCGTGATTATTGCCGTTTGTTAATCGAAAAATCTCTAGAACGTCGCCCGCACGCCCAGTTGCAGCTGGCGAGGCGGCGAGATGATATCGCTGGGCTTGCCGAAGGTCGGGGAACTGATTACCCCGTTGTACGATTCGGCATCGAAGTTTGGATGGTTGACGACGTTGAACATGTCCAACGTGGGACTAATCTCCACCCGTTCGCCGATCTTGAACGGCCGTGACAAGCGCGTATCCCAGACGTAGGTCGCGGCTGCGCGACCGGTGTTCCGTCCCACCCCAGGGGGACGATCCTTGAAATGGCCGTCTCCGTTATCGTCGGTGCCGGTGCTGATGTTAAATGGCCGTCCGCTCTGAATCGCAAGAATATTCGAGGTTTGCATACCCAGAGGCAGGTTGACGATCCCACTGAGCACGAAGCGATGGCGGGCATCACGTAGTGTAGGGCCTTTGTCGGCGAAGATGTTGTTGCTGTCCTGCGGCACTCCCGGCTCGAAGATGTCATCAGAGAGGCCGACGGCCTTCGACAGCGTGTACGCAAGCTGAAACTGGACCCGCTTCTCCAGACTCTTGCGTGCGCTTATCTGCAAGCTGTTGTAATGGCTGATGTTGGTGCTCTGGAAACTTGTGAACAGTCCCAGCGTCGGGTAAAGCAATCCGCCCGGATTCAGTTCCCGGCTCATCCAGCCGTGGATTCCCAGAATATGCACGTAGCTGGAGTCCAGCACAACGCCCCACGGCAACTTTTGTCCCACGCCAACCGACCACTGCTCCGTGTAAGGCTGACTCACGCGGCCATCCACGGCGAAGCCTCCGGGCGGTGGCAGGGTCACCTGAAAGGCCGGATCGTTCACGTCCGGCTGCGTGGGAGAAAATGTATCAATGAAGTATTTCACTCCGTTGAACGTGCGATCGATGTAGCCGATCTCCCACACCGTCGAATCGTAGTACATACCGAAACCGCCACGCAGCACCGTGTTGCCGTTCCCGCGCAGGTCATAGGCGAAGCCTAGGCGTGGTCCGAAGCTCAGTTTTGGATTCTTGCGCTTTCGGCTGTCGAAGAAAGGCGCCAACCCTTCCAGCGGCTGTCGGAAGCCGGCATCGATGAAGCCGCTCTCGAATTCGTATCTCAGGCCGAGATTCAGCGTCAGTTGGCGGCTAACTTTCCAGTCATCTTGCACGTAGTAAGCCATCTGCCAGGCGGTGCCGCCATCTTCTTTCGTGGACCCAATTCCGCGCAGCGCGAAAAAGTCCGACTTGGGCAGCGTGGTCGTACAGCTCGTAGACGAAGAGCAGGTGATCCCAGGATCGTCGACGGAGAAAAAGAACGACGTGTTTTTCACCAGATCGAAAAGCGCGTTGTACTTGATGTGCGGGTTTAGATCGGTCCCGATCTTGATATTGTGCAGCCCATGCCAGTTGGCCTGGGTGGAGAAGTCGTCGCGGAACTGCAGCCGATCCTGCTGTACATTCTGTGGTGTGGAAGAACTCTGCCCTATAACCACGGAGGGGAAACGAAGGTTGATACCCTCGCTGGTAGGCTTCAGGTTGTTGATGAAACGGTTGAACTGCACCACGAACTGATTGAGCGTGCGGCTCGATATCAGGGAAGTCTCGGTGGCTTGCCACGAAATATTTTCGTTGGTTGCAATTTGAAAGGCGCTTTCCGTCGGCGGACCTCCGTATAGAAGATTGGGATCGACTCGCAGGCCTTCGCGCGAGGTATTGCGCTGAAACGATGCGCGGAAACTCAAGCTCTCCGAAGGGTCGAAATGATGATCGAGCTTTCCCGCCATCAACAGGTCGCGGAAGGGAGCGGCGAATGATCCTTCGAACTGGGGATAGACGCCTCCTGTATCGATGGTCTGCGCCTTCTGCTGGCGATTGCGTTCGACAGCATAAAACCCGAAGGTTTTGTCCTTGATCAGTGGTCCGCCCACCGCGCCTCCGAACTGCTCGCGATTAAAGTCAGGCTTGGTCTTCTCGAAAAATCCGTTCGCTTGCAAATCTTTTTGGCGGTAGAGCAGGAAGCCGCTTCCGTGCAGGGTGTTCGTGCCGGATTTCGTTACTACGTTGATGAACGGCCCGGAAGAGTGCCCGTATTCTGCCGAAAACTGGTTGGTAATGACCTGGAATTCCTCAATTGCGTCCTCGGGCACGAGTCCTACCGGGCCACCCACGATGTTGTCATTGAAATTGCCACCGTCCACGCTGATGCCCGAACTGCGTGCTGTCGCTCCACCCGAAACCACACCGCCATAGAGTCGCTTGGTCGGGTCGTAGGAAGGCGATGGTGCCGCTCCCGGAATCAGATTTGCAAGTTGCTGGAAATTGCGATCATTGATGGGCAGATTGGCAATCTGTACCTGCGATACCGGCTGCTCAATCTGCGAAGTCGAAGTGTCTACCTGAGTCGCGAAGCTGCTGACATGGATTTGCTCTGAGCTTCCGGCAACTTTCAGCCCCAGGTTGGCAGTGATGGTATCGCCTACGGTCAGAGTGACTTTCAATCGTTCCCCGGCGAACCCGCTTTTCTGGGCCTGAAGCTCATATTGACCGCGGGGCAGCAGGTTGAAGCGGTAAAAACCGTCAGCGTTGGTGGTGGTGGTCCGCTGCACCCCGGTTTCGGAATCGGAAGCCGTTATGCTGGCGCCGGCAATCACGGCTCCGCTGGAATCCGTAACTACTCCCTGCAGGTTCGCTGTTACCAGTTGCGCATGCGCAATGACCGCGGAACACGCGATCATCAGGAAAATCAGATTGCCTCGGATGTGGTTCATGAGGGGCTCCTGGACTCCGAGTTTGTACGACGAATGATTCCTTAATACTGGTACGAGTTAGCGTTACCGGCTTGGAATCAGCTCCAAGCCAGAACATGAGTCGCAACTGCTAAGCGGAGAGAATGAATTAGGGATGATGGCGGACAGTATAGTCATGCCTGGGCTGCCGCACAACTGCTCGTAGTGGATCGTAGTGGATCGAGTGGATCGGACAACGCTGAAATCGGAGTGTGTTCCTGGTAACACCCGAAACAAAGAAGGAACAGCAGCCTATTTTTCAATCCGAAGCGGATTTCACGAGGGGCTTGGGATTCCTGCCGGATGGATGGGGGTGAAGGTTCGCAGAAAATGAAACCACAAAAAAGCACATTGCGAGAATTGACAACTGTGTGATGTTTCCCAAGGAGGACAGCCAGATCCACAACAGGCGGTCCTCGGATAACGGACGTAGCCCTCCCCCGGACGAAGGGGAAAACATGCCCGAATCCACCAATCAGAGCGTCCCAGGTGAGCACAGTTTGTTCACAGCCCACCGCAGCGCTCCACGAGCCTTCATCCGTCTGGCAGGCTGGATACGGTAGGTGCCGCCCGCTCTAAGGAGCACGTCGCCTTCGTGCGGGACATCTCTCCACGAGGCATTTTCTTCTATTCCGACTTCGGCTTGGACGACGGCCAGTACATTGAGTTCGTGGTGGAGTATTTGAAGGGGAACAACATGATTCGGCTTCACCTCGGCGGCCACGTTATCCGCGTGAAACGAGCACGCCAACGTCAGCCATCGGCATCGCAGTGGCGTTCGATTCGTTACATGAGGAGGTTCCACGCGTCCGAGCTGAGGCGTGATGACTGCAGCGATTCGCTCTGCTTCGCGCCAATTGATTTCAAAGTGATTTCAATCTCTGCCAGTGGTTGAAATTATGGCGGAGAGTGGGATTCGAATTAGCGTTAGAACGTAAATTCAATGACATGCAGCGCGCTGGCTGTGCGTTTTGCGCATGTAAAGCTATGGTTGTTCACCTTACCTTATTGTTGTGTAAATGTTGTGTAGCCAATACTCGCCCGTGCCCGTCCTTAAACCCACAAGTTGGTGTGCGACTGATCCAGGTCGGCGTACCGTCACTACGAACGTAGTCCGCCGATAGCATGATCACTTGCCGCGATTCGTCAGGGCCAGATTTGCACTCCTACCTTACCTCGCTTTCACGAGCATTGATCACGCCACGACAGACACTTCTCCGTGTTCCTTGCGCGTTGGCGTTACCGTAATCTTCACGTCTTGCCCAAGGGCGGTGAGAAAGTCCATGAGACGCTCGACCGAAAAAGTGCCGGACCGGTTGCGCATCAATGCAGAGACGTGAGGCTGTTTGATGCCAAGAATCTTCCCAGCTTCAGCCTGCGTTAGGCCGCGTCCTTTGATGAGGCGGTAGATTTGTAGCGTGAGCTTTGCTTTCAAGAGTTCCTGTTCCGGATGGGGAAGACCAAGGTCAGCAAAGACATTTCCACTGCTTTTCTCCACCCTTACTTTTTTCCCCACTCTTGTAGTCATTTTCGCTTGCTCCTGTTATCAGTCGCTGGACCTTGTCTCCGCTGCGAGCGCCTCTCCGAAATAGTTAATTCTGCGCTTCTTTCCGCAGCCGTTCGACGTCACCAAGGCGGCGGTGGATAAGGTCAATATCTTTCGGCGGTGTGGCGATGCCCCTCTTCGATTTCTTTTGAAAGGCGTGCAATACATAGATCGCCTCCGCGTACCCGACAGTATAGACAGTGCGCCATGTGTCGCCTTCATGATCTGCAACAATCTCGACCACAGACCCTCCACCGAAACCTCTTAGCGGCTTTGCGGATGGATCCGTTTCACCCTGTTGGGCGGCATACAGAGCCTGGCCAATGTTACGCCGGACCTCGCGCGGGAAACCGCGCAGGTCTCTTCGGCTCGAGCCAACCCAAACTACCGGGCGCTCTAAAGATACCATTATACGTAAATACTTCTATTAGTATAGCTAGTCCAGAGGGAACCAAAACATCGCGGTTCGGCGTCGGTAGTAAATTCACGGCGATGAAACAGCACGACCTGTCCTTCGCCACAACTTTTCCGCAACACAGAGTAGGGCGTAAAGGTCGTTCCTGCGGGAAATGCCATCATCGGATCTGCCGCACCGACCATCAGCCCTAATTCAGCAATTCCGCCCTACACCCTAGGCCGGGCCAACGGAGGCAGCGGGAGTGGATCCGAGGCAAACCGCAGCTTCGCGGAATATCCGACGCTGGGGTCTTCAAGACCACCATCGATGAGCAATGTGCCTGGCTGTCCAACATAGCTGATACGGATGGCTGTGCGTTTTGCTCATGTAAAGCTATGGTTGTTCACCTTATTGTTGTGTAAATGTGCTGTGGCTGAATCGTCCCTCTTTGCGCCAGCACAAACGCGGCGACTCGGCGGTTTGAGAAGTCGCCG
>Ga0209804_1001021_pt1 | contig 19177 bp, 14 predicted proteins | sample GraSoiAngelo_139_FD_185896 | JGI IMG/M metagenome (GOLD analysis project Ga0209804, IMG submission 185896) | Grasslands soil microbial communities from the Angelo Coastal Reserve, California, USA - 14_0929_12_20cm (SPAdes) (version 2) | ecosystem: Environmental > Terrestrial > Soil > Grasslands ... | reverse complement strand
GTCTTCGCATTGTGCGAAGAGCGCCCGCCCCTGGAGGTCGATCCGCGCGACACGCTCCGCATCAGCCGCCAGCCGTGCCCCCAGCTCCCCGGCCCGCCGGATATCGCTCAGCCGCCAGACGGCTTCCAGCCTGAGCCACTCTACCTCGAGCCTGTGCTCCTCTGGTTGCGGTCCCAGGGCAAGACAGCGCTCGGCGAAGCCCAACGCCGCCCTGAAGTCCTCACGGGTTCCGGCTTTACGGCTAGCAGCTTCGAGCGCATCGACGGCCGCGCCCTGCAGGCCGGGCTCGGCCTTCCCGTGGAGCTCGATCTGCAACTGGACCGCGGTCTCGAGGTGGTAGGCGACGATCTCGGCGAATTCGGCTCTCCGGTCGCCCGCCGAGTCGGCAAGCCAATGGGCGAAGCGCTCGTGGAGCTCGGCACGCCGCGCCTTTGGAAGTCCCGCGTAAGCAACGTCCCGGATCAGGATGTGCTTGAACCGGTAAGCGCGGTCCTCGGGCGACCCCTCCTCGAAGATCAAATCGCGCATCACAGCGTCCTCCAGGTGGCGGTCGACCATCGAGGTATCCTCACCCAGCGCCACCAGAGCGGTTCGATCGAATGCGCGGCCGACAATAGAAGCGGTCTGCAGGAGCGCTCGTTCGGGGCGTGGAAGCGTATCCAGGCGAGCGCGAATCAGCGCTTCGACCGTTTCCGGAACCCGCACGTCGCCTGCGGCCGGTGTGGCAACCCAGCGTCCATCACGGCGTACGATCACGCTTTCGTCGATCAGCATCCGAAGGACTTCTTCCACGAACAGGGGGTTGCCCTCTGACCGCTCGACGATCCGGTCGCGCAGTGACGGCGGCAGCTCTTCCACCGTGAGCAGCGCACTGACCAGCTGGGCGGACTCGTTTCGACTGAGCGGGTCGAGCTGGATGCGAGTCGACTCGATGCGTCCCCCACCCCATCCCGGACGGTGGTCGAGCAGCTCCGGGCGGGTCAGGCAGACGATCATCAGCGGGGCGCCCCGTACCCAGGAAGCGACGTATTCGATGAGATCGAGCAGCCGCGGCTCGGCCCAGTGGATGTCCTCGAAGATGGCAAGCACCGGGGCTTCGGCCGCAACCGTCTCGACCAGGCGCCGGAATGCCCAGGCGATCTCCCGGTCGAGGCCCTCCCCGCCCACGGGCGATTCTTTGCGGAGGCCGATGGCGAAGGCCAGACGCTCGGCCACCGCCGCATCGGGGGCGACCGACCGCAGCTGATCGAGGGCCTGATCGCTGGTCATCTCGGAACCGATCCCGGCGGCCGCCCAGGTCATCTCGGCCATCGCCCAGTAGGTGATCGCATCGCCGTAGGGCAGGCAACGCCCGCGCAAGACGCGGGTCCCTTCACTCTGGAGACCAGCTGCGAATTCGCGGATGAGCCGGCTCTTGCCGACCCCCGGGGCACCCAGCACGGAGAAGAGGACGGTCTTACGCTCGGCTCGTGTCCGGCGTGCGGCTTCCTTGAGCAGCGCAACCTCTTCATCGCGACCGGTCAGGGGGGCGCTCAGGCCCTCCACGCCACGGGCGCCGCCGACCTGGTCGGACGTCTTCAGGACACGCCAGGCACGGATCGCATCCTTCTTTCCAGCGAGTTGGAGCTCGCCGACCGCTTCGTAGCTGACGGCACCGCGGGTGAGGGCGTGGACCGCGGGACCTACGACGATCTCGCCCGGTTTCGCCTGTTGCTCGAGCCGGGCGGCCAGGTTGAGCGGATCCCCGGTCGCCATGGTGGCGCCGCCAAAGGGGTCGCCGACCACGACCTCTCCCGCCTCCACACCGAAGCGGACGCCGAAAGCGACCCGGTGGCGAGAGCTCGCCTCCTCGGCGAGTGTCTCGGTCCCTTTCTGGATGGCGACCGCGGCGCGGACCGCCCGCTCGGGATCGTCCTCGTGAGCCTCCTTGAGGCCGAAGACACCGAGCACGGCGTCGCCGCTGAACTTCTCGACGGTGCCGCCGTGAAGGTGGATCTCCCGGGCCGCCATCTCGAAGAAGCGTCCGACCAGGCCGCGCATCACCTCCGGGTCGAGGCGCTCGCCCAGGCTGGTCGACCCGACCAGGTCTGCGAACAGGGCGGTGACGTTCCGGCGCTCCTCCACCCCGACCCGGGTGGTAAGAGCGGTACCGCAGGAGGGGCAGAAGCGGGCGTCCGCGGCTACCTCTGCGTGGCAATTTGGACAGGCGGTCACGCCTGCGATCTTATCCTTCAGTCCCCTCCCCTTTGAGGACTGAATCGCCTCCCGTTGGGTGGGTCTGGCTTGAGCCCCGAGCCGGGATCAGCCGTTCTCCAGGTCGATTGAACGGCGGATTTCCTCAAGACGGCGCAGGCCCTGCTGCTCGATCATCGAGGTCTCCACGTCAAGGACCCTGGCCTCGACCGAGGCGCTCGTGATCTGGCCCCTACCGATGGCGATGGCGGTTCGCCTATCGATCTTGTCGCGGACCGCGTCCAGCGTGGGGACGTCCCCTGCGGGCGCCAGTTCCCCGACCGAGCTGAGGGCGGCATTGAGCCGTTCTTGCATGCGGACCGCCTCGAGCTGGGTCAGGAGGGTCGAGCGCTCGATCAGCTTCTGGCGCAAGGTCCGGGCATTATGCTCCACCGCCGCGCGTGCGGCCAGCGAGGCACTCGATGCCTTCACCCGCATCTCGTTCAACTGGCCGGCGTTGGCCTCGACCGAGGCCAGGCGGCCGGCCATCGCCTCGGCGGCACCGGCAAAGTGGGTCGCCTTCTTCTCGTCACCGTCGCTGCGGGCCTTGTGCTCCATCCGGATCGCGTGCTCGATCGATGCCTTCAAGCGCTCGATATCGTCGAGTGTCCGGGCGAGCCGGATGTCCAGCTCGCGTTCGTTGCCAACCACGGCTGCCGCCTGCTGCGTCAACAGCGCATGCTGACGCTTCGATTCCTCGATTGCCTGCTCGATCTGGATTCTCGGGTCGGCCAGTTCCTCCAGCTTTCCTTCCAACACCGCTCCGAAGTACCTCCATGCTCGTCTCAAGATCCGGATCATGTCATTCCTCCTTTATTTGCCGCGTTGATAGATCGCTGTTGACATTCACCTGGTCGATCTCACTGAGCCCGGCTCGCAAACCCTCCAGCTCGTCGGCGAGTTCGGACACCCGGTCGCCGGCTCCGAGCGCGCCGCCCGCCGTTTCGCCCAGGGCGACCACCTCGGCCAGCCGGGTTACGAGACCTTCGAGCGCGAGCACGCCGCTCTGCACTCGCGCAATCTGTGCTGCCTTCGACTGCTCCAGTCGCCGGCGGGCAGCCATCTGCTCCCGGACCAGCCGCAACGAAATCTCGATCTCCCGCCGGGCCGGCTCCGATTCGGCCGCTCGCAGCTCACCGGTAAGCCGCGAGTCCTCAGCACCCAGGCGCGTTCCGTCGATGCTTTGCAACATCCGTCCCACGGTCGAAGTCTGGGCGGCGAGGCGGCGAAGCAGCTCGAGGGTTGCATGCGCCTGCTTACCCATCCCAACAAACCGATCGCCGATGGCACTGGAGCGGCAGGACCGTGCCAGCTGTCGAAAGCTGGCAACGGCTCGGTCCGCTCGCGTCATCCACGCCAGCTCGTCGGAGCCGCCCATGATTCGCGGCTCACCAATTCGATCGCCGATCGCGCCGGCACCGACCTTCACCGCCAGCACCGAGAGCCCGGCCGCGGCGGCCACCAGTAAAGGCAGGCCGAGGACGAAGGCCACTGCTGCGGCGGTCGCAGCCAGCACCAGGCCCAGCGGTTCGCGCAGACCTGCAAGCAGCTTTTTCATCAGAACTTTTTCATCAGAAGTTGGAGAACACCGACTGGAAGATGCTGTCGATGGTTCGCGGATCCGAGGCGTTGTAGGCGGCACCGCGCGCGGCCGTCGCGATCTGCCGGAGCGCCGGCAGGTCGGCGTCGTTGCCGTAGCCGATTGTGAAGACGCGTACCGCTCGATCCTCCGGAGCCGCCTGCAGTTGCCGGACCAGCGCGGAGCGGTCGTCGTCCTGCGGATACTCGTTTCGCCCATCGGTCAGCACCAGCAGGGCATTGATCGAAGTGCGCTCGCAGCGCCTCGTGGGCGCTACGGATCGCGGCGTAAAGCGGCGTGCCGTTCATCGGTGACAGTCCGTCGATCGTCTGCCGCAAGCGCTGCTTCTGGCTGCCGAGAGGACCCATCGGAACCAGCTCCTGAGTGTTCGCGTTGCGGTTGGGACCCAGCCCTGTAGAGAAGATGGTCAACGAGACCTCGTCGTCCGGAGCCAGCTGGTCGAGGGCCCGTACCGCCGCCGCCTGTACCAGCTCGAGCTTCGAGTGGTCGGTGCCGCTCACCGTCTCGGCCATCGATCCCGATACGTCCACCAGAAGGGTGAGTCGCGTCCGCTTGCGAATGTCCGTCCATGACCGCTGGATCTGGTCGAGGACAGCCGGCAGTGGCGGCGTCAGCAGTCGCTGCGGCTGCGCGGGAAGGAAGCCGTTGTCCTGGATCAACTGCGCCCCGGGCTTGCCCTGGTAGTCGCGGAAGCCGGCGTCGAGGAAATGCCGCTGCTCAGCGGCAGTCTGGGCGAATTTCAGGAACTGCGCCGCCGCTTGGCGATGGGCCTCGTCCACCCAGGGCGCGTTCAGGGCGACATAGGGATGGTCCGAGGCGAGCGTTCCCTCGCGCGGGTAGATCGCGACCATGGGGACCTTCGGCGCGGCGTGTTTGCCCAGGCTGGCCGGATTCCCGCTGGGGTTGCCGTGGTTGTAGTCCCAGACCGACTTCTCCTCGATCGCGATCGCCGATACGTAGGTCAGTGCCGCGCCGTGGTCATCAGCCGCCTGCAGGTTCTGCAGGAAGGTGAGCGAGATGTCACCGTAGTGGACGACCGAGGACTCGACGCCTTTGACGAAATCGAGGACCTTCGGGTCGTTGAGCCGGTCCACGCTCAGGTCGCCGGTGACGCCAGTCGCAGCGAAGTAGGCGCCGATCAGGGCGTTCAGCCCGGAGGTCGAGAGGTTGGGATTCGTCTTGCCGAGCCGGAAGGCTCCCCATTCCGGATGGCCCAGCCGGCCCCAGCCAGCCGGGTCGCGGGCCAGCGCCAGGATGTCGGACCAGCCGATCGGGGTCGAAGGCCAGCCGAGCGCCACCGCCATCGGCTTTGGCATCGCGATCACCAGCGGGCTGAAGGCGAGATGCGGAATCGCATCCGGAAGCATCGGAGCCGTATCGCTCTTGAGCCGTTGCCGCAGCAGCACCACCCAGGCGGTCGATGCCGGCGACCAGACGTCGGGCGCCGGGCCATCGACCTTCTCGTCCCAGCCACGGGCGAGCGCCTGTTCGGCCGCGCCCGACGCCTTTGACAGGACTTTGACCTGGACGCACTGCCCGTTCAGCGTTGCGCCACTCTTATTGAAGTCGGCCGCCACGCCGCTCAGCAGCGCCGCCTTTTCCGACGACGCCAGCACCTTGAGGGTGAGGCAGGAGGAAGCATTCGGCGGGCCACCCGCCTGCGGGCTTGCCGAACTTCCCCTGTCTTTCAGGTAGACGAGACCGCCCACCAGCACCACTGCGAACGCCAGCGCGATGGCCAGCGATCGACCGTTCGTTTTCATCGCATTCCCTCCTGTTTTCGTTTTCACGGCCCGAGCGTAGGAGGGTTAGGGGGTCAGAACATGATGTGAAAGACGCATGCCGGTACGCATGCGGGTACGCCTAGGTCTTGTCGGTAGCTTCCTGGCGCGTGTACCAGGCGGCGATCTCGGCCCGGCTGTGGACACCCAACTTGTTCATGATGTTCAGGACATGGTGGTCGACACCTGTCTCCTGGACCTGTGGCCTGAGCCTGTACCCGATCTGCCTGTTGGTCAGGCCCTCCGGAATCAGCGCTGCCACCTCCATCTCGCGTGGAGTGAGTTTGCTGCCCGGGGTCGCCGGGCCCCGGCGCCGGGGCTGGTCGACGGCGGGCGCCGGAAGCGCGGACGGTCTGGGCCTGGGCCAGAGCACGCCCGCACCCACTCTGACCGCCAGCACCACAAGCGCCACTATCGCTGCCTTCATCCAGCCCGCTCGCAGGATGACGTTCGCCAGCAGCGCCAGCACAGCGACCGCCCACCCAAGTGGGTCGCGCAACTCCCGGATCGTGGCTGCCATCAGAAGTTTGAGATCACGGCATTCAGTGCCCGGCCGACACTGGCTGGATCGCAGGCGTCGTAGGACGCACCCTTGCCCTCCAGGGCGATCAGGCGGAGGTTGGCTCGATCCCGGTGGTTACCGACCGCGATTGTGAAGACGTGCACCCCCGGGATCTGGCCCGCCAGGGTCGTGACCGAGGTGAGGGTGGGGAAGCGAGGGGCATCGCCCGGGTCAGTGCTGCGCCCGGCACTAATCAGCAGGACTGCGTTGATACGAGACGGGTCGATATTGGTGGCCATGGCGTTGACCGCCGCTTGCAGCGAGCTGTAGAGCGCGACAGGTCCGCTCGATGGTTTCAGCGCCGCGATGGCGCCCTGCAGGGCCGCCTCATCGGCCTGCAGCGGCTGAACCGGAACCAGCTGCGTATACGGTGGGGCGCCGCTCCCTGACCCCGGGAACACCCAGGCTCCGGCCTGGTCGTCGCCGGCCAGTTGCTTCAGGCCGGTGCGGACTGATTGGGCGAAGCGGCTGGCATCGAGGCAGCTGGCCAGCGCCGAGCTATCGATCAGCAGGAGGATCCGGGCCCGCTTCCGCACGAGACTCCAAGACGCCTGCACCGCCTGGATGATCGGAGCCGGCGGCAGCTGGAGATAAGCACCAGGCAGCTCGGGTCGCAAGCCGTTCGCGCGAGCGATGATCGGTCCCGGGATGCCGCGCTTGTCGCGAAACCCTTCTGCCTGGAATCGAGCCTGCGCCTGGGCGCCCTGCAGGTATTGAAGGAATGCCTCAGCCGCCAGTCGCTTGTCGGACGTCACCCAGGGAGCATCCAGGATGGCGTAGGGATGGTCCGCGGCGAGCGTGCCCTCCTTGGGGTAGATCGCGACGAGCGGCACCTTCGGGAGGGGGTGCTGACCGAGGGTGGCCGGGTTGCCGGTGGGGTTGCCCTGGTTGTAGTCCCATACCTCTTTCTCTTCCATGACGATTGCCGAGACAAAGGTCAGCGCCCGATTGCTGTCGTCGGCGGCCTGCAGGTTGAGCAGGAAGTTCGAGACCGAGTCGCCATAGTGGACGACGGCCCGTTCAACGCCTGAAACAAACCCGGCCACTTTTGGCTGGGTGAGGACCTCCGAGGTCAGGTTGGACGACCGGCCGGAGGCGGCGAAGTAGGTTCCGATCAGGGCGTGCAGGCCGGACGTGGAGATCAAAGGGTTCGTCTTGGCAAGCTGAAAGGCCCCAAATTCCGGATGCCCATACCGGCTCCAGCCGCCAGGGTCGGTGGCGAGCTGAAAGAGGTCCGACCACCCGATGGGTTGACCTCGGGCCTCGATCGCCTCGGCCATCGGCCGAGGCATAGCGATTACCAGCGGCGAGCGGCAGAGACTCGGGCTGTCGACCGACGCCATGGCTGAGCGATGCTGGCCGGCCAGCGCCTGGTCCAGCAGAAGGATCCAGGTCACCGCTGCCGGAGACCAGACGTCGGGCTTTGGTCCGTCCACCGAATCGTTCCAACCGGTGACGAGGGCCTGCTCCGTGGCGCCGGACGCCTTGCGCACCACGCGGACAGTGACGCACTGGCTGCCAACCATCGGGTGGGTGGCGTTGAAGCTGCCCGCCAGGTCGCTGAGCAGTTGGGACTTCTCCTCTGAGGAGGCGACCATGATCGGGAGGCCGGAGCACGCGGAGCCGGGCGTCTGCATCGCCAGCAACCCGGTCAGCACCGCCGCGACCAGGGCGGCAAGCGCCAACGGTCCCCAGCGATGCATTCTCACACCCCCGTACCAATACTAGCCGCCCCCAAATGCGTACCGGTAGGCGTACCGGTGGCGCCTTTTCCCGCCTGATCTAGCCCGCGCTGGATGCGACTGTGGCTCCATCGAACCAATCAGGAGGTGGGATTTTGAAGCGACATGTACTTCGAGGTCTCTGGGTGGCAGGAACGGTCGCCATTGTCGGGCTCGCAGCGTTCGTATACCGGTCCGACTCAGTCAGTGTCGCCTCTTACCGACCAGCTTCAGCAGTTGCCGTCGGGACGGACGGCTCCAGCACCGAGAGCCCATACAACTATCGCGTCGGCGATCGACTCTGCAGCGGGAGCACGTGGGCGGCGATCGACCCGGGCAGTTCGCTGACTGTCTACTACGACCCCAACGAACCCTGCGCCAGCGTCAGCATCAGCCCCGCCGACAAGCGCCTGGGGGATTTGGTGTTCTGTGCCGTATACCTGGCAGCGTGGATCGGTGTGATCCGCCTGGCCATGCGGCAGCAGAAGGAGATGACATGGCAGGCCAGCTAGTGCAAAGCGCGCCCTTCTTTCCCGGGCCCACAACGAAGCGGCCGCGCTCGCGCCTGCGCCGTCTGATCGTGGCCCTCCTCATTGCAGGAGGCGGCCTTGCCCTATGACGGCGGCCTGTCCTCAGGCCCGTGGCAACTCGTAAGTAAGGATGAACAATCGGGCGTATGGTCCTTCCAGCGGCGTGACGACTCCTCCACGGTCGGTCGCATGCGATTTCTACCGCACGAAAAACAGACCAGGATCGAGATGGAGGTAATGACCGGGCAATTCCCCGCAGGGCAGTGACCCTAGTGGGAGTCGAGACCGAGGGCAGTGCGCGAGCTAGCAGCCGGCTGGAGCGTGCGCGGCGTAGTCGTACAGGTTCGCCAGGAACTGGTGCGGATTCACGGTCCCGGCGTGAGCGCGCAGCGGCAGCGGTGACTCGATGATCTCGAAATGGACGTTGGCCATGTCGCTGAACCCGGCTCCCGGATCGTCGGGGTCGCCGCCGCTCTTCGCGATCAGAGCGCCGGCGTCGACGTGCTGCCAGTTCGGGGTGGCGAATTCACGAACATGGCCGTAAAGGAAGGCGACCGGGTCGCCTGAGTCGTCGCGGAGGGTGTCGGAGATCAGGACCGCGGCCCAACCCTGGGGGAATCCCGGGATGGTCCAGTTGGTCATGGTGAAGACGGTTCCCGATGTCACGGCGTATAGCGGCGTGCCGCTGTCGAGCGTGATGTCGATCGCGTTGTGTCCGTAGAGCACGTGGAGGGTCCCGGTCGTGATGTCGTACACGGGGAGGTGCTTGCGGACGGCGACGCCGTCGTAGGCGCCATAATCCTCGACCATCGAGCCCTCGGCGTCACCGGGCTTCCCCCAGGGGAGGTGCAGATGAAGCGAGCGCGCGTCCTGGACGTTGCTAGTGAACGCGATATCGAGAGCCCTCTCAGGGCAGGCCTGTGAAAGCGTGACGCGAGCGGGCGCAGAAGAGGGACTTGCGATGACCGGTGCTGCGACGGCGGCGCTCCCAGCCAAGTGGCTGAGCAGCCCGGCAACCGAGCCAAGCGCGACGCCAGCCATGAGCATAGAGAGCCTGAGGAGTTTCATTCCGTTTCCCCTCCCTAGAGGGTTGTGGTCCGCTGCCTTGACTTGCGCCCGCTGCGGTCATGAACACAACGGAACACGCCGGCAAAAGGGTACGGACGCTCGAGCGGACCGGCTAGTGCCCCTCGGCGACGTAGGGTTCTCTGGCGTTGGCGTAAAAAGCCTGCCAGAGCTCGTGCCGGTGGGCGGACACCCAGGCGACCATCGCGTCTCGATCCTCCGGCAGGCTGGCACCTGCCGCCGCCGAGAGGTCTTTGTCGTGCCTGAGCATGTACCCGTGCACCGAGTTGCTGATCGGCGCCGCCGCACCCCGTCTGAAGACCAGAACCATGAAGCCGTAGAGGGCCTCGGCGTTGGCGGAGGAGTCTCCTGGCTCGACCGCCCAGTTGACCAGGTCCGGCCGCGCCTGGGTGATGGCCCCGATGTTCGCCGACTCCTCAATTTTCCCGATGGTGCGCAGCGACTGAACGCAGTTCTTGATGCCCGGGGACAGGTACTTGGTGACGTAACCCGAGACAAACGGGTTGGCGCTGCCCGCACCGAAGTGTTCGATGGCCATGTTGGCGCCCTCCAGGTACTTGATGCCGTCCTCCAGCTCCGTCTGCCCTGGCCGCAAGAGACCGAGCAGGTCTTTGGCTTTGGCGAGCTTGCTGTTCGCCTTCTCGAGCCAGCTCGTCACGTCCGTGATCCCCTTTGGAAGCTCCGGAATCTTGATGGTCTTCTTGCCCGCGAATTCGAGCACCTTGTTGATTTTCTCGACCTTGCTGGTGATGATCTCGGCGGCTTTCTTGACGTCCTCGATGGACGAGACCACATCCTCCATCGCTTCGTGTATTTTGGTCAGTTCGTCCGGAGCCCCTGCCATGAAAGCGGCGTGTCTCTTGATCGCCACCTGCTCCTGGAACTCATGGAGCTGGCGTTCCGCAACCGCCCTCAGCGCGTCGGCTTCGGCTCGGCGGGCGCGGCCCATGTCGGCTGCGCGCCGTTCCCGCATGTCGCGGATTGTCTCGAGGGCACCCTTGCTCCACTCGTTGAACCATTTCTCCTCGGCCGGACTGATCGATTGCGACGTCCCCAGATGGGGAGCGGCCTTGTTGAAAAGGCGCGAGGCCTCGAGGGAAACCAACTTCAGGGCGGTCGCTTCGTAACCGGCCTCCTCAGCCTCCGCAATCTCTTCGTCCGCCTGCGTCCGGAGACCCGCTAGGTCCTGGGTGTACTCGATGTAGTCGATAGTCTGGCTGACGGCCGGAGCAGGAGGGTCGGGGGCACGCTGCACAGCGTCCTGGACGAGTCCGACCATGGCCTGGTTTCCGGCAGTCCTTTGAATCTCGAGAGCCACGCTGGCGACGCCCCCTTCTACCGCGGGGCCAGACAAGTTGTGACGCGGTCTCTCAGCGCCCTCCCGCTCGGACTCGTTGGTCGACTTCGCCTTGATGGTCGCAGCGTAGCAACGCGGGCGAGCAACGGCAATGACCGAAAGGGCAGCGTGCTCATCCTTCCAGGGCAGTCAGCATTCCTGACATACTCGCCGACATGGCCGGAAGGAGACGCAGATCCAGGTTGGTCAAGGTTGTCGTGGGGATCCTCGCGGTCCTGCTCGCCCTGCTCGTGGGCTACGGCCTGTGGACCGTGTATGAGAACACGCTGACGCCGGCGGCTCTGGGCCAGGGGCCATCGAAAAACGCGGGGCCATCTACCCCCGGCGAGCTCTCCCCTACCGCAGTTCGAGCACTAAAGGCCTATGGGGGTGAGGCGGCCTGGAAAAACGCGACCACGGTGCAAAGCACCGTGACCGTTGGTGGTCTCCTGTTTCAGGCAAAGGGGTTAGGCATTCCGTCTCACGCAAAGATCACCGTCGATGTTCAACGACCCCATACCGTCATCCAACCTATAGATGCAGCAGGCGACATCGGCACTCTCGACGGTTTCAGCGTGACGATCACGTCGCCCGATGGCACGATGCTCGAGCAGCGCGCCGATGCGCGGGACCATCTACAGAACGCCAGCCTCACCACCAAATGGGACCGGATGAACCTGGTGTATTTCCTGGGCTATGCGTTCTGGGGCTACTACACTCTCCCCTACCAACTGACGCGGACCGACATCCAGTGGACGGAACTCGCCGACGGCGAGCTCCAGGCCGACTACGGAACCAACCTGCCGGTCCACAGCCGAATCCAGCGATTCTGGTTCGACAGGACCAGCGGCCTTCTGAGGCGCAACGACTACACGCCCGTGGCGGCCGCCCGCGATGCCAGAGCCGCCAACGTCGTCTTCGAGCACGGAATGTCCAACGGCATTCCGTACACGTCAAAGCGCCGGGTGAAGCTCTCGCTCGCGGAGTACGGTTGGGTTCTCCCGTTTCCCGACTTCATCACCATCGACGTCGAGAGCTGGCGGCTGCAGTGAGGGCGATGCTGAAATGACCTGTGGACGCGAAATTGGCTGACCGGCCTGAAGCGGCCGCGGCAGCAGTCGATGTCCTGGTGCATGGGCGAGCTGGGGCAGACGGCGTCGCCTCGACGGTGAGCCTGGTTCGCGACGGCGCGGCCGTGATCGTCATCGACCCGGGAATGGTCCGGGACCGCTGGGAGATCCTTGATGCACTGTCGTCATCAGGAGTCGACCCGACGGCGGTCACCGACGTGGTGCTCACGCATCACCATCCGGACCACACCGTGAATATCGCCCTGTTTCCGGAGGCGAGGGTCCATGATCACTGGGCCATCTACCATCGCGACACGTGGACGGACCGTGCCGCTGACGGTTTCCTGTTGAGCCCCTCGGTTCGGCTGATCGCGACCCCAGGCCACACCAGGCAGGACATCACGATTCTGGCGGGAACACCAGATGGAATCGTCGCGTTCACGCACCTATGGTGGTCAGCTGAAGGACCCGATGAGGATCCGCTGGCCGAGGACATGCAAGCGCTACATGCGAGTCGCCGGCGGGTTCTCCAAGTCGCGGACCGAGTCGTTCCGGGTCACGGCTCACCGTTCGCACCCGGTTCAACAACACCCAGATGAATCGAGGGGCTGGAGCCTCAGAAGCGGTGCAGAATCGGGATGCGGGGCGCTATCACGTAGTTGAGCTGGATCAGCACGATCAGCGTGATGCTTACCCAGGTTGGAAAAAACGCGCTGAGGGCGGTCGCGACGGCGTAAAGAGCCTGGGCGATCCAGATCCGGCCCCGCATCAGCCGGACGACCTCTCTGGCCTGAGCCTCATGAAAGAGGTGCGCCCGAAGCCCGTACTCGAGACCGGCCAGAAGCATTCCTCCCAGCAGGACAATGTTGAGCCAGTACTCCACGAGGGAGATCCGGAGACCGGGAAAGTGCGCCAGTAGCGCCGTCGAAAAAGGCACCAGGGTCACGGCGAACAGAAATGTGAGCTGCAGCCAGGAGTAGGTGCGATTGCTTCTTGCCAGCTGGCCCAGCTGCGAGCCCTGGCCGACCCAGAAGATGCCGAGTGTCATGAAACTCATCATGTAAATGAGCAGACTCGGGCCCAGCTTGAGAAGCCCCTGCCACAGCTCGCCATCGGTTGCGCCAGAACTCAGAGCAGGCACAGCCAGGCCCAGCACGAGGAGGGTCATGCCGACCGCGAAGATGCCGTCGGAAATCCCTCCGAGCCGGCCGAGGTTCGTGCCAGCCAGCTCGTTGAAGCGGCGGCGATTTGCCCCGGTTTGACTCACGCCGGTAAGGATGACAGAGTACTCACCGAAGCCATAGGAGGAAACCGGATGATCAAGGTTGAACCCGACCAGGTCGTCAAGCATTTCACTGCCTCCGATGGTGTACAACTGGGCTGCCTGGTCGCGGGCAAGGGCCGCCCATTGCTGCTCGTCCACGGCACAGCAGCAGATCACCAGCGCTGGAACCCCGTACTGCCAGAGCTCCAGAAGCGCTTCACCACCTATGCTCTGGACCGGCGGGGGCGCGGCGCCAGCGGCGATTCTTCTGACTGGTCATTCGACCGCGAGGCCGAGGACATCGTGACCGTGATCGAGGGCATCGGCGGCCCGGTTGACGTGGTCGCGCACTCGATGGGCGCCGCATTGTCTATGGAGGCCGCGACCCGAACCTCGGCGATTCGCAGACTCGTCCTGTACGAGCCGGCGCTTGTGGGACTGCCCGCCGCCATCCTCGACGACATCCTGCCGCGCCTCCGCGAGTTACTGGAGGCCGGCGACCGAGACGGGTTGGTGCAGACGTTCATGCTCGAGGTCGCGAAGGTGCCCGCGACGCAGGTGGAACTGCTGCGCTCGCTGCCAGCCTGGCAGGGAAGGCTCCAAGCCTCGCACACGCTGGTGCGCGAGCTCGAAGCCGGACGGGGCTATCGTTTCGAACCGGAGCGCGTTGGCCAGATCCACGTCCTGACGCTCCTACTGCTGGGCGGGGACAGTCCGGAACATGTGAAGGCTGGCGTTGAGCAGGTGCATCAGGCCATCAAGGGCTCACGGGTCGCGGTCATGCCAGGCCAGCAGCACGTGGCAATGGACACCGGGACCCAGCTCTTCCTTGACGCAGTTCTCGGCTTCCTGACGGAAACCAAATGAGCAGCGCCGCGGTGATGCTTATGCGCGACCCCGGATCAGCTGCTTGAGCTGACCAGCCGTAAGACGGCGCCCGGCAATCACCCGTCGTCCGACCAACGTCTCCTCCATCGTGGCGCGAGCCGCCTCCCGGATCAAGACCTCGCGCGCGTACGCGGCCACGGAGAGCTGGCGCTTGGCGGCCCGCTCACGGAGGACGTCGAGAACCTCGCCCGGTAGGTTCCTTATCTGCAAATGCGTAGTCATGTGATTCTGGGGCGTGCGCCGCGTCGACGCCGTTCAGCTTAGGCGAATGTCTTGATGTTGTGCTCGGCGAGCACTTGCTCCAGTCAGGCCGCAGTCGTTGCGGCTGGCGCTCGGGCAGATCGTGTGAGCAAGGGTTCGGGAGGTGGCATCGCTACCAGCCGATCGTCAACGCTCAGCAATTGCCAACCGCCTTCGTGGACCCTGGTGTGATGCCGGTGACACAAGAGAATCAGGTTGTCCAGGTCGGTCGCGCCGCCGCAGATCCAGTGCACCAGGTGGTGAGCGGCACTCCAGGATGCCGGCCGGTCACAGCCAGGCCAGCGACAGTGGCCGTCCCTCACGTTCAGAGCTCTGCGCGTCGGTGTGGACACGACACGCATCGACCGTCCGACATCAACCACCACCGAATCCGGGTTCAGAAGGATCCGGCTGATAGTCGCATCGCACGCCAGCCGCTGAACCGTCAGCGAGCCGACGGGCGATGAGAACTCCATGTCCGCGGCCGGCGCCCCGGCGAGTCCGCGGAGCGTCTCGAGCGTAGCCGTCACCTGAAGATGCGGCCGCTGGCTTGCTCGCTGCGGGATTTGCGCGGTATCGAGAGCGTGGGTGGCAAGGTCAACGAGGGCATCCGCCATCAGGCGCTCCCGAGACCGATCATCACCGCCACCATCAGGGCGCGCCAGCGGCTCGAGGGCAGTCCGAAGCGCGGCGCCGCCGGATGAATCGAGCCAGCCGTCGAGCCAGACCGACCCGTCATCGTGGGCGCTCAGCCGAAGGAAGCGCGCCTGGGCCGCTTCCTCTTGCTCGGCATTGAAACCGGCCGGATCGTTTGCATGCCGCACCTTCTTGCAGAAATGCCAGAAGCTGCCAACGCTGCTACGCCGCGCCTTCTCCAACAGGACAGTCTCATCGAACGGCTGATTCGGGGCCGACTCGGCCTGCGCACTGGCCAGCCCGGCCATGTAAGAGAGGTGCGCAAACCCAATCTCGCCACGGGACATGGACTCCAGGCTCTTGGGCATTTTCGACATCTCCTCGCCCACCCGGACGCGGTCTGCCGACGTGCCGCTCGCCATGTTGCAGTTGTGCCGGATCCAGTCGATTGGACTCGTCGAACCCTGGCGGTCCCACTCGTCGGTGACCGAGAACGCGGCAGCCGTCTCGGAGAAGTCGAGCTCGAGGGAGTCGATAACCTGGCGGAGCTGGATCAGCCCCACTGCCAGGTGTTCAGGATCGCGATCAGCCTTGGGTCGCCGGCAAAACCGACCGACCGAGGTGGCGAGATCCCTGAACTCAGGGCTTTCGGACGCAGACCCCCCAACCCCCACCATCACGGACAAGTATACGAACATATGTTCGTAGTGTCAAGTTTCTAGTGCGTCAAGATAACTGGCAGGGTTTCAGGCCGTGATGTCGGGTGAGATCACGATTGCCGAGGCCGCCCGCCGCCACGGCGTCTCGACGGAGTCGATCAATCGGTGGCGCAACCGCTTCGTTTCCGCGCCGTGTTGGTCTGTACGCCGAATACCCACTCACAGTAGGCTGACGCCATGCGGAAACTGACCTTTGGCATGAACCTGAGCCTGGACGGCTACATCGCCGCGTCCGGCGACGACCTCGGCTGGAGCGTGCCGAGCGACGAGCTGTTCCAGTGGTGGTCCGACCGGGTGGGGGCGACGGGCCTGGCGCTGTACGGGCGCAAACTGTGGGAGACGATGAGCTCCCACTGGCCGACCGCCGACCAGCAGCCTGGCGCCACACCGGCGCAGATCGAGTTCGCCCGCCGCTGGCGGGACATGCCGAAGGTGGTGTTCTCCTCGACGACCAGCGCGGTCGACTGGAACGCCCGCCTGGTCACCGGCGACGCTGTCACCGAGATCACCCGGCTCAAGACTGAGGATGGCGGTCCCATGGACGTCGGCGGCGCCACCCTCGCCGCGGCGGCCATGCGGGCCGGGCTGATCGACGAGTACGCGATCGTCACCCACCCGGTCCTGGTGGGCGGCGGCACGCCGTTCTTCACGGCCCTGGACAACTGGGTGAACCTGAACCTGGTGGAGACCCGGACGTTTCCCGACGGCGTGCTCCTGACCAGGTACGAGACCAGGCGCTAATACCCGACCTCGGATCGGCGCGGGCTCGGGCCACCCAAGGATCCCGTGGCCGTTAGGGGATCGGCTTGCGACACACGCCGACCCTGCCAATTTCTTGACTCAAGACAAAGTCTTGAGGTCCACCCCGGACGGGTACCGGGCTAGGCCAGCGTCGCGAAAACCACCAGGCGGTGGTCGTAGGTGCGAGCGCCCGCGTCGTACCGCCCGGCACAGGTGATCAGGTTCAAGAAGCGGCCGGCGGCCGGACCGAAGACGCGCACCGCCGGGAAACCCTCGCGCGGAACGACGGAGACGGCGGTCACTCGGAAGGTGAGCTCGTTGCCGGCGGCGTCCGAAACGTAGATGCGGTCCCCGGAGTGCAGCCGGTGCAGGTTCCCGAAGAGGGCGGCGCCCAGCACACTGTCGAGGTGGCCAGCCATCACCGCCTGGCCGGTGGCGCCGGGTCGCACGCCGGTGCGCAGCCAACCTGCATCCCAGATATTGGCCGGCACGTCCATGCTTTTATCCGACCGAACGCCGACGCCCTCTACGACCGTATCGATCCCAAGCGATGGGATCCGCAGTCGGGATGGCGTCACCGGGCCGCTTGCTGTATGGAGGATCGTGGTTGGTGCTGAGGGCGGGACAGCGATGAGGGCTTTCCCGAAGAGCTCGGTGTCCGGGGTGTCGGCTCGGGCAGTGAAGGTCGGGGGCGCCGGAGCGGTCAGGCGCTGAGCCGGAGCCGCGGGCTGCTGGTGTATCGCCAGGGCCGGCACAGCGAAGACGGCCAGCAATGCTGCAACGGCGGCGGCTGGGGCCACTCGCGCCACTGCTGCTGGGGAAGCGCCATGCGACCGACGACGTCCGGCGACCGCAATAGAGGTTGAGGCAACCAGCAGCAACAGAGCGACCATGACGGCCGCTCCTCCGAGGTTGACGCTGCTGGCCCAGGCCCCAAGAGCCACGGAGGCCATGCCTCCGTTGGGCGGCCCGGGCAATGACGCGGTCGGCCGTCCGGTGATCACTGTGCTTGCAGTGTTGTTCGATCCGTTCGGATCGATTTCCACCTCGCCTGTCTTCGTCGCCGAGTTGGTAATGGCACCGGTGGCGGTAACCGTCGCGGTCAGCCCAAGCGTGGTGGTCGCGCCGGCTGCCAGCGGACCTATGTTCCAGACCCCGGTCGATGACGTGTACGTGCCGGCGGCCGGGTTCGCGGAGACAAAGCTCAGTCCCGCCGGGAGCAGGTCGGTGACCTGGACCCCGGTCGCATCGGACGGGCCGGCATTGTGGGCGGTGATGGTGAAGGTGACGTTGGAACCAACGGTGACCGTCGAGGCACCGGCTGACTTTGAGACCGCGACATCAGCCTGCGACGTGACGGTGGTGGGATCGGAGGCAGTGTCGTTCGTGGTGTCGACCTCTCCGCCGCCGGCGACCGAGGCGCCGTTTGAGACCGAGGAGGCGGCCGACTGAGCCACCGACACGGTCACGGTGATCACCGGATAGGAGGCGGCCGCGGCCAGCCCATCGGAGCGAGTGCAAGTCACCAACGGCGCGACGGTGACGCAGCTCCAGCCAGTCCCGGACGCGCTCAGTGGCGTGAGGCCAGCGGGCAAGGTGTCGCTGACCGTCACCAGACCGGTAGTCACCGTCCCACCAATGTTGGTCACGGTCAACGAGTAAGAGCCCGTGCTGCCGCGGACGAAGGTGCCGCTGTGACTTTTCGCGATGGTCAGGTCCGGCGAACACGCGGCTCCAGAGCCGGCACCCGGAATCTGGTTTGCAGCAACGAGCGCCTGAAGTCCGGTGGCACCGGGGGTTGCGCCATAGGCGGCCTTGTCCGTGGTGGTCGTCCCGTTCGCTCCGCCGCTTACGTCAAACGATGCCGGCGCGACAGAGGTCAGGACGACACCACCACCTCCTCCGCCGCCCGGTCCGTGGTAGTCGGTTGGTCCGCCAGCATCCGCTGGCCAGGTGTCCGTACCCACTCCGCCATGCGCATTGGCGGTAAGGCCTCCGAGCCCGCCGAACTGTGCCACCAGCATCACGCTGCCGCCGGCACCACCACCTCCCCCACCGTCGTTGAGCGGCGCAACGCCGGTGCCGCCATTCGCGCTGATGGTCCCCGCGCCAGCAACGGTGCCGGCCCGCATAGCGACGAGCCCTCCCCCATTGCCAGCGCTGCTCGCGTTCGTTATAGCCGCTGAGTTGTTGCGACTGCCAGCCCCGCCGCCGGCACCGAGCGCTACTCGCGTGACGCCGGCCGTGAAGGCGGTGCCTCCAAAGCCGCCGCGAGACAGGTTGCTGAACCAGGAATTGCCGCCCTCACCGCCAGCGCCACCGTTGGCGCCACCCCCACCGCCCGTGTTCTGATCGTTTGCTGCAGGATTGGGATCGGTGCCACCTCCGCCCGCTGTGCCCGGCGCGCCCCTGGCGGTGGCGCCCGCAGGGTAGCCTTCCTGGCCGGTGTTGACCGCGGCCCCGGCTCGAGAGTCATAGACGTAGTGCGGCGTTCCCGCGATCCCCTCACCCTTCTGCCCGTGAAACAGGTTCGTGCTCAGATTGACGTAGTCGGTGCCGGTCCCACCCGCGCCGCCGGCGAACTGGCGACCAAGACCACCACGAAAGCCCGCCTGGTCGACGCTCACGGTCGCACCGTTCAGGGCAAGACCTCCGGCGACATCAATCGCGAGCACCCCGCCGATCGAGCCGTTGAAGGGCGCAGCCGCCAGGGTGCTGGTCAGGGTCGCCGCCGCGTACTGCGGCACGCGGATCACCTGGAAGGTACGCTG
>Ga0209804_1001020_pt1 | contig 19184 bp, 20 predicted proteins | sample GraSoiAngelo_139_FD_185896 | JGI IMG/M metagenome (GOLD analysis project Ga0209804, IMG submission 185896) | Grasslands soil microbial communities from the Angelo Coastal Reserve, California, USA - 14_0929_12_20cm (SPAdes) (version 2) | ecosystem: Environmental > Terrestrial > Soil > Grasslands ... | reverse complement strand
CTTCCAGTCTAGGTGATACACGACGAACCCGTTCCAGCTTCCGTTGGCGAATCGTCTCGCCGCGTTGAGCCGGGTCTCGAACTGCGGCACGCCGGACGCCTCGCCGTTACCGATGTTATTGATAGAATCCCGCGCGTTCCCTGACGTAGTCGGTCCCGAGCCCTTCAAGGCCGCGACCTCGAGCTGGAGCTTGAGCGGGCTGGCGGGTGTCAAGTCGTGAAACACAAAGACTCCTGGGAACCGCCAGCCGATCATGCTCGCGCCCAGGCCGACTGGAAAGGCGATGTGCGTCACCGACACGGGGATGAACGCGGCGGTTTCGCCGAACAGCGGCGCCCAGTACTGTCCGATGCGGAGCGTGGTGCGCCCGTTCGAAAGGTCCACGAATGCGTGCCGGATGCGGAATTGCGACTGCTCATCGCCGAACGGCGGCACGCCGTTGAACGCGCCAAAGAAGTCTGCCTCGATCGTCGCCCGCGGCGCCCACTTTCCGAGCACCGGCGGAGCGTTGAACGTGAAGTTGAGGCGGGTGTTCCGGACGTCGCCATCGAAGATGCCCTGGTTGACTCCCGGCTGAGCACTCGTGCATCCCGGTGTCGGCAGGACTGGGCAAGCCGCAATCTCGGCGTTCTGGCCTTGTCCGAACGAGCTGAACAGGCCGCGGTCGTTGAACAGCGTGGCGCTGATGAAGCCGCTGATCGTCAGCGTCTCCCCCTCCCCCAGCTTGACCACCTGCTGCGCCGAGACGGCCCGTGATCCTCCCAGCATCAAGACGCCGGCGGCGGCGAATGTACAGAACGATGCCATCCGCGTTCGCATGACACCCCCTCGCGTAAGAAAGTGGCTACCGCGCGCCTCCAACCCGGGCGCGCCAGAGCCCGCACGCTCAGTCTCGACTAACCCTTCACCGCTCCCATCGTGAAGCCTTGGATGAAGCGGTCCATGAACGCATTGTAGACGATGGCGAGCGGGATGCTCGTGAACAGGGCGGCCGCCATCAGCGCCCCCCAGTGATACACGTCGCCGCGCACCAGCGCGATCGGCACCCCCAGACTCACCGTCATCTTGTTCACCGAGCTGATGAAAGTCAGGGCGTACACGAATTCCTGCAACACCAGCGTGAAGGTGAACACGATCACCGTCAAGATCCCCGGAACGATCAGCCGCGGCGCCACTTTCAGGATCACCCCCAGCCGGCTGAGGCCGTCGATCATCGCCTGCTCCTCGATCTCCCACGGGACCGAGCGCAGGAACCCCATCACGAGCCAGGTGCAGAATGGAATGGTCATCGTCGGATAGATGAGGATCAGCGCCCCCAGCGAGTCCTGGAGGTGGAGCAGCGAAATGAGCCGCGAGAACGGCACGAATAACAGGGTGGGCGGGATGAGGTACGTGAAGAAGATCCCCATGCCCAGGCCCTCGCCCCAGCGGCCCACCAGCCGGGCCAGGCTGTACCCCGCGGGCACCGCCACCGCCACCGTGATCACGACCACCGCGGCGACCACAACGAGGGTGTTCAGGACCCAGCGCGGGAAGTCGGTCTGACCGAGCAGCAGCTTCACGTGGTCGAGCGTGGGCGGGTCGTTGAAGATCCAGGGGATATGGCTCAGGTCGGTGGCCCCCACGTACAGGTCGCGGTTTTGCTTGAACGCGGTGATCAGCATCCAATAGAACGGAAACCCTGCGAACAGCACGAACCCGAGCGCCGCGGCGTACAGCGCCACGCGCTTCATCGCGCCCCCACTTCCGAGTGGCGCGCCAATCGTAGCATCGCCACGGCCACCACGATCAGGAACGGCAGCAGGAACACGGCGATCGCGGCGCCCTGGCCCAGGTCCGCGCCCAAAATGCCGCGCTGGAACGCGAGCGTGGGAAGCACGTGTGTCGTGTTGGCCGGTCCGCCGCCCGTGAGGATGTAGACCACGCCGAGGTCGGTCGCGGTGTACACGACGCCGAACAGCACGGCGACCGCGAGCACGGGCATGAGGAGCGGCAGCTCCACCTGGATCAGCCGCCGCCAGAACCCGGCGCCGTCCACGATCGCCGCCTCGACGATCTCTTGCGGGATCGACGACAGTCCCGCGAGCACGATCACGGTCGCGAACGGAAAAATCCGCCACGCCTGCACGATGATGATGGCGAGCAGGGCGAGCGTCGGGTCGCCCAGCCAGTACAGCCAGCCGTGCATGAGGCCCGTCGCCTTGAGCGTCCAATTGATCACGCTGAACGTGGAATCGAAGATCCACGTCCAGGCGATCGCGGCGAGCGACACCGGCACGGCCCACGGCAGGAGCAGCACGAAACGCGCGAACCGCTTGCCCCGGAATGTGGCGCGCAGCACCTGTGCCGCGGCCGTCGCGAGCACGACGACCAGCACCTGCGACCCGACGGTGACGATCGCGCTGTTCTTGAGCGCGCGCAGGAAGATCGGGTCGCCGAGGATGGCGGCGTAGTTGCGCAGCCCGGCCCAGCCGAAGTGCAGGCTCCCAGCGGTCGCATCGCTGAAGCTGAGCAGAATCGCGAACGCGAACGGCACGCCCACCAGGAGGATCACGTAGCCGAGGGACGGGGCGAGCATGATCGCGCCCAGCACGTCTTCCCGGTCGGCGATGGTGCGGTGCGGCGTCATGGCGCCCGCTTCAATCCGGTGTCGGCGTCGAAATAGCGTAGCGCCCGTCGCGGTACGGCGAACTCGTGCGTTTCGCCCTCGGGGATGGAGAGGGCGATGGTCGCCGGCAGCTTGGCGATCACCGTCACGTCGGACGGCGGAGCACCGGGCTCGACCACCGAGCCGTACACGTAGCGGTCGGACCCGAGATACTCGACGCGCCGCACGGCGAAGCGAAACGTGCGCGTATCGTCGGCCGGACCGAACACGCTCTTGGGGAGGAAATGCTCGGGGCGAAAGCCCACGACCGTGCGCGACGGCAGCGACGGGTCGCGCCCCTCGAGCAGGTTCATGGGCGGCTGCCCCACGAAGGTCGCTACGAACGTGTCGACCGGGTCCTCGTACACCTCCTGTGGGGTTCCGACCTGCCGCACCTTACCATGCTCCATGACCACGATGCGGTCGCCCAGGCCCATCGCCTCCACTTGATCGTGGGTGACATAGACGGTCGTCGTCTGGATCTGGCGCTGGAACCGCTTCAAGTCGTCACGGGCCGTGTTGCGCAGCTTGGCGTCGAGGTTCGCGAGCGGCTCGTCCAGCAGGAACACCTTGGGGTCGCGCACCAGCGCGCGGCACAAGGCGACGCGCTGGCGCTCACCCCCCGAGAGCTGGCGCGGGTAGCGATCGAGGTAACGGGAGATGCTGAACAGCTCCGCCGCCCACCGTACCTTCTCGTCGATCTGTTTGCGAGGCACGCGGGCCGCCTCGAGCGGGAAGGCGATGTTCTGGAACACGGTGCGGTGGGGGTAGAGGGCGTAGCTCTGAAACACCATGGCGATGCCGCGCGCGCGGGGCGGCACGTCGCCATCCACACGCTGGTCGCCGATGTAGATCTCTCCCGACGTCGGATGCTCCAGCCCGGCGATCATGCGGAGCAGCGTCGTCTTGCCCGAGCCCGAGGAGCCGAGCAGCACGAGGAACTCCCCGTCGCGGATCGAGAGGGTCACGCCGTCCACCGCGTGCAGGTCTCCGAAGTGCTTTCGCAGGTTTCGGATTTCGATGCCAGCCACCGTTCGGGCCGCTACCTCCCGGGCTTGCGCCCGTGTGCGGTCGTATCCGGCGGCTTGGCCAAATTCACCGGCGGGTTGTAGATGATGCGGTACGGGTTCTCGGGCACCTGCAGGTCCTTCACGACCGCCGGCGGCGGGCCGGCGGCCGGCCATGCCTGGCGTCGGGCTCCACCACCGCAGGCGGCGAGCGCGATGACGATGCCACTGAGGACGACCCGGGTGGGTGCGGCGACGTGCATGGGTTTCCCTCGCTAACGGCTGGTGTTGGACCCTTCATCGGAATGGGCATCATCCGACGGCGCGCCGCGCGCGAGCCACTCGCCGAACGCGGTCGCCTCCTGGGCCAGGCGCCACTCCTCGAAGATCGACAGCGCCATCGCGCGCACGCCGCCTTCGCTCGGCCCCGCGGCCAGGCACTGCTCGTACAGCCACTGCTCGAACCGGTCCGGATCGGGGTCGGCGGCGACCGCCCGCTCGAGCAGCTCCCGCTTCATCGTCATGCCGATCGCGTCCGGCGTCGTGTCGCGCTTGCGGCGCCGCCGCCGCCCCTCCGACGCGTCGAGCGCGGCGAGCAGCTCGCCGCAGATCTGGCTCGGGCGCGCGTTCATGCCTCACCGCTGCGGAGGTCGGTGGAGGATGGTGGAGGTGCGGGAGGATGGTGGAGGCCGCGCCGGAGCAACCTCCACCAACCTCCACCAACCTCCACCAACCTCCACCATCCTCCCACAGGCCCCCGCTCCACGATGCGGCACTCGAGCGGATACCCCGGTCTTTCCGGCCGCTGGTAGCCACGCTCGAGCGCCGCGATGTCGAGCGGGACCGTGGTCAGGTCGTCGACCAGAATCGCCCAGGGCGCCAGCGGCCGGACCGTCGTCACGGCCTTGAGGTAGCCCTTGCACGCGTGGCAGACCTCGATCTTGCGCGTCTGCTCGCCCGCCTCGGGGGTCAGATAACCGAGGCGATCGTGATCGGTCTCATCGCAGTACACGCAGCGCAGCTGGGGAATCGCCCATCCCGTGCCGCAGCGGCCGCAGCGCAGCTGGCGTTTGCGCTCGAGGCCCGTGTACTCGGCCACCACCGGCCATGCGCCGCACACCGGGCAGTAGCCCTCCCACCACGCGGGTGGCACTTCGGGGCCGAGGCCGCGGGCGCAGGCTTGCAGCAAGGGCAACACGGCCATCTGGCCGACGACGCGCAGGGCCGCAGGGTCGGCGCCCGCCGTCCCGGCGAGCGTGTCGATGCGCGGGTCGTCGTGACCGAGCGCCGCTTCGAGCAATGCGATCCCGTCGATCCTCCGCGCCTGCGCGGGGACGGCCATGGTGAGGAGGCGGCGCACCCAGCCCCGGGCCGCACGAGCGTCCAGCGGTATCCGAGCATGGAGCAAGAGGGGAGCCTTGACGGGTCGTTCCGCTGCGCGCCTGGGCGCGGCGGCCTCCCAGGCGGCGCCGTCCTCGCTCTCACCCAGCGCCGCCTCGAGCAACCCGAGCCACGACGCCGACTCGGGTGCCTCCTGGCGGGCTTTGGAGACACGCTCCTGAAGCTCTACGTTCCGCGGTCGCCGAAGACGGCGGTTGGGCCAGAGCATTTCACCTTCACGGTGCGGCAGGGCGTCCGATAGTACATCTTCGCGCCCCCGTGCACCTGCGTGACGCGATCGTGGTTGCCCGGATCGGCTCCGGGTCCGCCGCCGCGCTCCCGCTTCGCCTCCGGGCTCGCGCACTCCACCAAGCTGATCGCCAGCAGGGCCAGCCACGCGCGGCGCGCGATCATGGCTACATCCCCCCGGCGACGCGGTAGCGGTCGATTCCCTCGGAGGCGAGCATCGTGGCCACCCGCAGCAGGAAGCCCCCGAGCAGCACGAGTCTCGCCGCCTGCCCGACCGGCGCCCGCTTGGCGTGCAGGCGGAGCGGCCAGAGGATCCCCAACGCGAGCACTCCCACCACCAGGAGCAGCCCCCAGAAGCTCAGCCACACGCGGTTCACCGCGCCGAGCGAGACGATGAACAGCACCAGGACGAGCAATTCGGTCACGAGCGCCCTGGTATCGAACGACGAGAGCCACTCCAGCGATCGGGTCGTGGCGCCGCGCCGCGGAGCGAACACGATGAGGGCGGCGGCACCCGTCGACACGCCCGACACCAGAAACAGGGCGCCGAGCCACGGGCTGTCCGCCCAGATCGGGCGGTTGGTGACCGACAGCAGCACGCCGGTGTAGCCGGCGACGAAGAGACCCAGCAGGCCGCCTACGCCCGTGACCAGCTTGGCGACCCCGCCGCGCACGGCGCCACCCACCGCACGGAGCGCCGCGCTCTGCAGCTGGCCCTCCTCGGCCCGGGCCCCCAGCGCGGACAACACCGCGAACAGACCGCACACGAGGATCGCCCAGGCGCCGAAGGAGATCGGTGACCAGCCCTTGAACATGATGGTCGGGAAGTTGGCGGACTGGAATAGCATGTGCCAGAAGCGCAGCGGCTTGCCGAGATCGATGGTCAGCAGCGCTCCCGAGATGATGATGCCGATGGCGGCCACGTCATATCCGGTACGCACGACCGGGCGGTCCTCGGCATGGCCGAACCAGTCCAGCACCGCGGCCAGGAAGTACGCGCCGCCGGCGAGCCCGCCCACGAAGAAGTACGGGATGATGAACCAGGTCCAGTGGGGCGCGCCGCTGAAGAACGTATCAGGAGGCATGGCTCGTGCCTCCCGGCCCGCTCGCGCCCGCTTGTTCGTCCATGCGCCGTTTGCGCAGGCCGACGAGCGCCAGCACGCCCATGACGGCCGCGCTCGCGACGGACAGACCCGCGCTCTTCCGGAGGTTTTGCGACGGCAGCTCGGGGTGGGCGGGCAGCCCGTACACCTCCGGCTTGTCGACCAGTAGGTAGAACGAGTTCAGCCCGCCGAGCGGTCCCGTCGGGCTCGCGCCGTAGAGTTGCGCGTCGACGCCCTGGGACTTGAGCTGCGCCACGCGCTTCTCCGCCCGCGTGCGGAGCTCGGAGATCGCGCCGAACTGAATCGAATCGGTCGGGCAGGCCTTGGAGCACGCCGGCTCGAGCCCCACCTGCAGCCGGTCGTAGCACAGCGTGCACTTCTGGGCCGTGCCCGACACCGGGTTGATGTCGATCACGCCGAACGGGCACGCCGCGATGCAGGCCCGGCACCCGTTGCACACGTCGGATTGGATGACGACGGTGTCGAATTGCGTGCGGATGATGGCGCCGGTGGGACACACGTCGAGGCAGCCGGCTTGGACGCAGTGCTTGCACACGTCGCTCATCATCAGCCAGCGACCGTCGTACGGCCCCTTGAATTGCTCGATGAAGCGCACGTGCCGCCAGTGGATGCCGTCCAGCTTGCGGGTGTTGTCGTAGCTGTCGCCCGAGAGCTCGCGGACGCCGCCGTTCTCGGCCGGCAGCTGGTTCCATTCCTTGCACGCGACCTCGCACGCTTTGCAGCCGATGCAAACCGTGGTGTCGGTGAAGAACCCCATGGCTTGGGCCATAATCACGCCTTCTCCACGTTGCAGACGAACGCCTTGCCTTCGTGGATGGACACGTTGGGATCTCCCACCCAGGCCGTGAGGTCGTTGACGACGTCGCCCGTGCTCAACCCCATCCAGCCCCAGTGCCACGGCATGCCGACATGGTGGATGGTCTTGCCCGCGACCTTCAGCACGCCGATGCGATCGGTCACCAAGGCCTTGGCACGTACGTGACTGCGCGGTGTCGTGATGATCACGTAGTCGAGGTTGTTGATCCCCTTTTCCTTGGCGAGACCCCTGCCGAGCTCGATGAACAGCTCGGGCTGGAGCTCGGAGAGCCACGGCAGCCAGCGGCTCATGGCGCCCGCGAGGTAGTGCTCCGTTAGACGATAGGTGGTGATGACGTAGGGGAACTTCGGATCGCCCACGGCCGCGAGCTGGTTCCACGGCTTCCCCGGCGACCACACCTTGTGGACCGGGCTCGACTGCTGCTTCGGATACAGAAGATTCTGGACCGGCGACTCGTGCGGCTCGTAGTGGGTCGGGAACGGCCCGTCCACGAGCCCGTTGGGCACGAAGATCCACCCCTTTCCCTCCGGCCGCATGATGTACGCGTCGGTTCCCGAGATCGGCTCCATGATGATGCCATCCGGCTTGCCTTTGTGATCGGGGGGCATCGTCAGCGTGAAATCGGGGACGTCGTACCCGACCCACTTCCCGTTGGGCACCTTCTTGCCCGTCTTGGGATCTGGCGGGTTCACAAACGTCGGGTCCCACCACACCCAGCGCTTCCGCTCGCTCCACGGATTCCCGTTGAGATCCGCCGAGGCGCGATTGTAGATGTTGCGCCGGTTGGCGGGCCAGGCCCAGCCCCACTTCAGGTGGGCGCCGGGCACGCCGGGTGGATCCGGCTCGCGCCGAGCCGTGAGGTTCTGATCCCACGCCGGGAAACACCCGCAGTAGATCCACGACGCGCACGTGGTCGAGCCATCGTCCTTCAGCTCGCCGAATCCCTTCAAGTGCTGCTTGGGATTCCCGGTCATGTAGCCGTTGATCTCCCGCAGCACCTTCAGAGCGCTGATCTCACCCGGATAGAGCGGCGCCTCGCCCGGGTCCGGGTCGAAATCCCAGGTGACGTTCTTCCACCCTTGGTCCCGCGGCAGCTTCGAGTCGGCGTACGCCTTCTTCAGGCGCTTCGCCAGATTGTGATAGAACCAGCTGTCGGTGCGGCAATCCCCCGGCGCCTTGGCGGCCATGGAGTGCCACTGCAGCATCCGCTGGGTGTTGGTAAAACTGCCGTCGTACTCGGCGATCTGCGTCGACGGGAAGAAGAAGATCTCGGTCTTGATATCCGCGATCTTGGTCTCGCCGCTCTTCACCTCGGGCGCCAGGTACCAGTGGGTCGCCGTCTCGGTGAGCCAATTGTCCTTCACCACCAGCCAATCGAGCTGGCGCAGCGCGCGGCGCGTGGCGGTGCCGTTGAGCGACGTGGCCGGGTTCTGCCCCACGATCACGGCGCCCTTGATCTTCCCCTCGGCCATCGCGGCGAAACAGGCGATGTGCGAGTGGTCGCCCAGGATCTTGGGGTGCCAGTCGTAACCGAAGTCGTTCTCCGGCGTGGCGGCGTCGCCGTATACGGACTTGAGGTACGACACCATCCACTTCGGGCCGTTGGCCCAGTATCCCGTGGGCGGCGTCTCCGCGGCGACGTAATCACGCAGGGTGTCGTGCGGCCGCACGGCCGAGGGCGCGTTCATGTAGCCGTGGATCGAGTGGTACAGCGTGGGCACGTCCGTCGAGCCCTGGATCGCCGCGTGGCCGCGCAGCGCCATGATGCCGCCGCCGGGACGGCCCATGTTGCCCGTCAGCTGCTCGAGCAGCGCGCAGCAGCTGATGATCTGCACGCCATACGTGTGCTGCGTCCAGGCGACCGCATACGCGAACGCGGTGGTGCGGTCCCGCCCCGAGTTCTCGAGCAGCGTCTCGGCGACCTTCAGGAACTTCTCCTTCGGCGAGCCGCAGATCTGCTCTACCATCTCCGGCGTGTAGCGGCTGAAGTGTTTCTTCAAGAGCTGGAACACGCAGCGCGGATGCTGGAGCGTCGGGTCCGTCTTCGGCGTGCCCTTGCGCAGCGAGCGGAGCACGTCGTCGAAGGAGCCGCGCTTCTTGATCACTTCTTCGGTGGTGGGACCGGGCGGCTTGGGCCCGCGCTCGTACTGCCACGTCTTGTTGTCGTAGCGACCCAGGTTGCCGTTGAAGGGCCAAAAGTCGGGCTCCTTGTACGCGAGCAGGCCGGAGAACACGCCGTCCAGGTCTTCGGTGTCTTTGTAATCCTCGTTGACGATCGTGGCGAGGTTGGTGTAGTGGACGGTGTAATCCTTGAAGAACGGATCCTTGTTCCACTTGTCGCTGTGCACGACGTAGTTGATGAGCCCACCGAGGAACGCGATGTCCGACCCGGCGCGGATCGGCACGTGGAAGTCCGCGACCGCGCTGGTGCGCGTGAAGCGCGGATCCACGTGGATGATCTTGGCGCCGTTCAACTTCGCCTTCATGGGCCAGCGGAACGCCACCGGATGGCACTCCGCCATGTTCGAGCCCATGACGATGAAGCAGTCGGTATGTTCGAGGCTGCGCGGGTACGTCGTCGAGGCGCCGCGACCGTTTCGTGCCCCCAGACCGGGGACGCTAGAGCTGTGTCATATCCTGGCCTGATTCTCGATGGCGACGACGCCGAGCCCGCGCCAGAACTTCTGGCACACGTGGTTGAACTCGTTGTCGAGCGTCGCGCCGCCGAGCGCGAAGATCGCGGGCGTCATGTTCACGAGCTTCCCGTTGGGGAGCCTCTCGATGAAGGTCTCGTCGCGCGTCTTCTTGGTCAGCTCCGCCACGCGATCCATGGCCCACTCGAGCTCGACGACCTCCCAATCCGACGCGCCCGGTTTGCGGTGCAGCACTTTGGTGGCGCGGTTCGGATTCATGTGGAGCTGGTAGATCGCCGCGCCCTTGGGGCAGAGGGTGCCCTCGTTGTGCGGGCTGCGCGGGTCGCCTTCGATATTGACGATCTTGCCGTCGACGGTGTGAATGAGGGTCCCGCACCCGACCGAACAGAACGGGCAGATGCTCGGCGTCGTCTTGGCGTCCTTGATCCGGAGCTCCTGCGCTCGTGCCATGGCCGGGGCCAGCGTCACGCCCAGCCCGACGAGCCCGCCGATGGCGGTGCCCGCTCCGGCGCTGGCGGTGAGGCGTAGGAAATCCCGTCGACCGACCAGCATACACTCCTCCGCGCTCGAGATGAGGTGGGTGCGCGAGGCTCTTCAGCGACTGTCCGATGATATAGAGACGGGGTTGGGGGCGCGCAACCCCCCGAATGTGATCATCTTGACCGGACCTGGCGGTCCTGAGCGCGTTGCCGTAGAGTCTGCTTTCTCGGCTCCAGGAGGTCGAGCGATGCCCGGATTCCCGGAGCTCACGCCTGAACACTTCGAGATTCTCGTGGTACGCGAGCTGCGCAAGGTCGGACTCGATGTCGCTGAGCTCAACATTCATCGACGCGCCACCCTGCCCGAGCCGGAGCGGGGTTATCTCCTTGAGCTCAAAGGCGTCCTGACGGGTGTCGCAGGGCCGCGCCAGGCTCTCATCGCCTGCCGGCGCCAGCAGATAGCGATCGGTCGAGCGGCGGTGGAATCGCTCCGGGATCACGTGAAGGAGGCGGGAGCCGGGGTGGGACTGCTGTTCGGCGCCGCGGACTTCGATCCCGACGCGCTGGCCGCGGCGCTGGACGGTGACGTCGCCCTCCTCCGGGTCACGGACGGCCGTAGCGCGTTCGATACGAGCGGCTGGGGGCCGCCGGGCCACTACCCCGCCTGGCTACCCGCGTATTGCGCCCAGCTGGTGACACGCGATCCAATCGGCCAGCCGCAGTATCGCCTGCTCGAGCCCGGGCAGGGTGATGCGATCTTGCACCATATGTAAGGAAAGGTGCGTGAGATGACGGAGCAGGCACTACAGAAGGACGCGATGGACGTCCTCCAGGCGTGGGTCGACGACTACAACGCCCGCGCGGGGCCGGCCATCCGGCTCGGCTCGGCCGGCGAAGCCGGGGGCGCCCAGCTGCGGCTGCGGTACAGCCCCGCCAACGGCCAGATCTCGATCCTGCACCTCGTCGCCGTCGAGCGCGCCGGTCACGCCGCCATTCTGGTGCGCCGGTTCGACGGTCCGACGTCGGAGACGGCGGTCGAGGCGGGATTGTGGGCCAGCCGAGAGCTGGGGCGGCGCTAGTCTCCGTCTCCATCCGGGACCTCGGCACCCTGGGCGGTGCCGTGAGCCAGGGAAAAGCGGTGAACCGCAGGGGTCAGGTCGTCGGCACGAGCCGCGACACCCTGGGCCGCACGCGCGCCTTCCTGTGGGAAGAGTCCCTGGGGATCGTCGACCTGAAGCCGCTCACCGGCGTGAACACCTCGGCGAACGACATCAACGACAATGGCGAAATCGCGGGCGGCGGCGACACCGGGTTCGGCGACTTTCACGCCTACCTGCTGTCCGCGGGCACGAGCTTCGATCTCGGCACCCTGGGGGGAAACGAGAGCGAGGCGCTCGCCGTCAACGGGCGCGGGCAAGTTGCGGGACACAGCCGCGGCGCCGGGGGGGGGGCGCCGGCGAAGCACGCTTTCGTGATTGCGGAGCCGGGTACGATGATCGACCTCGGCACGCTTGGCGGGGCGACGAGCATCGCCCACGACCTCAACGAGAACGGCGCAGCGGTCGGTCTGGCCGAGACCAAGACGGGCGAGCCGCGTGCGTTCGTGTGGACGGCGACCGACGGCATGCGCGATCTGGGGACGCTCGGCGCCGCGAGCATGGCGCTCGGGATCAACGACCGGACCGAAGTCGTGGGCGGCAGCGGCCACGCGTTCCTCTGGACCGCGCGCGACGGCATGGTCGACCTGGGAACGCTGGGCGGGCGGACCAGCTGCGCCAACGCCATCAACGACGCCGGCTACATCGCGGGGGCGAGCCAGACGGGAGACAGCGACGCCCGCGGGCTCCCCGTCACCCACGCATTCCTGCGGAAACCGGATGGCGGCATGCTGGACCTGGGCACGCTGGGAGGCGAGCACAGTGCCGCCGTGGCCGTCTCCGACATTGGAGGGGCGCCGCATGCTGCGCCCCTACTCTGGATCGCCGGGCACAGCCACGATGCGTCGGGCCGCATGCGAGCCGCCCTGTGGGCGGTGCGGCTGGGCTAACCGGGTGTCTTGACGGCGACACGGGAACGCCGTCGTTTACACGGCCTCGAGCCCTTCGCCGCACACCCCAATGTGGAGGCGGATCCCCATGAGATGCTGGATTGCCGGGCTGGCGCTGACGTCGGCGGCGGCCGCGCTCTTGCCCCGTTCCGCGCCGGCGCAGGCGGGCAGGGGTGCGACAGTGAAGATCACGGCGCCCGCCCGCGGCGCCACGGTGAGCGGGCCCGTGAAGGTCACGCTGGTGGCGAGCGGCGTGGAGATCGTGCCGGCCACGGACGAGCGCGCGGGAACGGGGCATCATCACCTGTTCGTCGATCGCGACGTGACGCCGGTGAACGACACGATCCCGCGCGGCGTGACGGGGATCATCCACCTGGGTCGCGGGCAGACCGAGTTCGTGCTCGATTCTCTCAAGCCGGGGCCGCATCGTGTCATCGCCGTCGTGGGCGATTCAAAGCACCGGCCGTTGCAGCCGCTCGTCGCCGACACCGTGCGCTTCACGGTGAAGGACTGAGCCATGGCGTGGACCCAGGTTTACGATCCGCTGCACAATTGGATCTTCTCTACGCTCGTTGCCTCATTACCGATTCTCGTGCTGTTTGGCCTGCTCGCGGGCCTGCGCGTGAAGCCGCACTGGTGTGCGATCGCCGGCGCGGGGACGGCCGTCGTCTTGGCCGTGTCGGTCTTCGGGATGCCGGTCTCGCTCGCCGGGATGAGCTTTTTGTACGGCGTCGGGTTCGGCGTGTTGAAGATCGCCTGGATCGTCCTGGCGGCGGTCTATCTGTATGACGTGTCCGTGCACACCGGCCAGTTCGAGATCATGAAGGAGTCGGTCGCCGGGATCACTGCCGACCGGCGCCTGCAGCTCTTGATGGTGGCGTTCTGCTTCGGGGCGTTCATCGAGGGCGCAGCGGGATTCGGCGCACCGGTCGCGATCGCGGGCGCGTTCATGATCGGTCTGGGGTTCAAGCCGTTCCACGCAGCGGCGCTCAATCTGCTCGCCAACACGTCGCCCGTGGCGTGGGGCGCCATCGGGACGCCGGTGCACACGCTGGCGGCGGTGTCGGGCTTGCCGGAATCCGACCTGAGCGCGATGATCGGCCGCATCCTCCCCATCACCGGGATCATCGTTCCGTTCTGGCTGGTCCGGGCGATGGTGAGCTGGAGCGAGACCTTCGAGGTGCTGCCTGCCATTCTGGTGGTGGGGATTTCGTTCAGCGTGACGCAGTACCTCTGGTCCAACCACGTGGACTCGAACCTCGTCGACATTGCGGGCGGGGTCATCTCCCTCGTCGTCACGGTAATCTTCCTGCGGTTCTGGCAACCGAAGCGGATCTGGAGGTTGGAGCACGAGCGCGCGGCGCCGGCTGCGGCGCCTGGCGGCCGCCGGCACACCGCGGGTCAGATCGTCAAGGCCTGGATGCCGTTCGCCATCCTCTCGGTCTTCGTACTCGTGTGGGGCCTGCCCGCGGTCAAGGGGGCGATGAACCGCGCCACCACGCCGGTCTGGGACGTGCCCTACCTGCACCTCGCGGTGTCGCGGGCGGCGCCCGTCGTGACCAAGATCACTCCCGAAGCGGCGCGGTTCGATTTCAACTGGCTCTCGGCAACCGGCACCGGGTGCTTCCTCGCCGCGATCGTCGCCGGTCTGGTGCTCGGGCTGGGACCAGTGCAGCTCGCCAAGATTTTCTGGTACACGCTCAAGCGTATGAAGCTGGCGGTCATCGCGATTTCGTTCATGCTGGGCTTGGGCTTCACGACTCGCTATTCGGGCCTCGATGCGGTGCTCGGGTTGGCGTTCACGCGCACCGGGTGGCTGTTCCCGTTCTTCGGAACGTTCCTGGGGTGGCTGGGCGTGGCGCTCACGGGCAGCGACACGTCGTCCAACGCCCTGTTCGGCAGCCTGCAGCGGATCACGTCACAGCAACTGGGCCTCGATCCGATCCTGATGTGCGCGGCCAACTCGGCGGGTGGCGTGATGGGCAAGATGGTGGACGCGCAGTCCATCACCGTCGCGACGTCGGCCACGAATCAGGTGGGCAACGAGGGGACGATTTTCCGCTGGGTGTTCTGGCATTCGGTCGCTCTGGGCGCGATCGTCGGCATTATCGTGTTGCTGTATGCGTACGTGTTCCCGGGCGGCGTGCCGCACGGGCTGACGATCGTGAAGTGATGCCAGGACGCCAAAAACACGTAGGGGCGCAGCATGCTGCGCCCCTACTGTTTTCCTGCTTCACCCCTACTGTCCGCTTCGCCCCTACCGTCTACTCCCCAATGGTTTTCAACCCCTGGCGCCCGCCCGCACCTCCGCCGGCTGCCAGATGCTGATCTTCCGTGTCTCCGGCATCAGGAACAGGCTCAGCACGAACGCGATCGCCGGGACAGCGATGGGATAGACCAGTGCGTGGCCCAGGCTTTGGGACATGCTGAGCCCAGCCGTCTGCGCCGTCACGTACGCTGCCGTCGTGATGACCGGCACCAGGCCGCCACCCCAGCCATTGCCGATATGGTAGGGAACCGACACTGACGTGTACCGGATGCGCGCCGGGAAGTACTCGGCGAGGAAGGCTCCGATCGGGCCGTACACCATCCCCACGTACGAGACCATGATCGCGACGATCAAGATCGACAGGGGGTAGTTGAGGTTGGCGGGGTTCGCAGTGCTGCCGAGCGCGTTGTACAGCGGGTAGTACGTGACGGCCGCGAGGAAGAAGCCCGCGAGGATAATCGGCTTGCGGCCGATCCGGTCCGAGAGCCAGCCGAAAAAGATGAGCGACGGTGTGGCGATGAGCAGCGCGGCGCCGGTGATGATGGCCGGGGTGAGGACGTCCGGCTTCTGTACTTGCTGGATGAAATACAGCGCCCAGAACTGACCGCTGTACCACACGACGCCTTCGCCGATCACGACGATGCTGGCGATCAAGACGTACTTCAGATTCTCGCTCAAGAACGCCTCGCGCCAGGGATTCGTCGCCGTCTGCCCCTTCGCCTTGATGGCCTGGAAGATCGGCGTCTCCGCGAGCTGGAGCCGGATGTAGATGGCGATCGCGACCATGAGGAGCGAGAGCAGGAACGGGATCCGCCACCCCCAGGCGTTGAACGCCTCGGTCCCCACGATCTCGCGCGTCACGATGATGACGACCAAGGACACGACGATCCCGAGCGTGGGCGACGTCTGGAGCCAGCCCGTGTAGTAGCCCCGCTTCTCATCTGGCGCGTGCTCGGCCACGTACGTGATCGCGCCGCCATACTCGCCGCCCAGGCACAGCCCCTGGATCAAGCGCAGCAACAGCAGCAGCACGCCGGCGGTCGCACCGATCCGGGCGTAGCTGGGCACGAGGCCGATGAGGGCGGTCGACAGGCCCATGCCGCTCAGTGTGATGAGGAAGGTGTACTTGCGGCCGACGAGGTCGCCGACGCGACCGAACACGAACGCGCCGAAGGGGCGTATCAGGAATCCGGCGGTGAACGTCCCGACCGTCTTGATGAGCGCGCTGCCGGAGGCGCCCGCCGCGAAGAACTTCACCGACAGCAACGCGGCCAAGCTGCCGAAGATGTAGAAGTCGTACCACTCGATCACGTTCCCGACTGCTGCGGCGATCACGACGCGCCGCAGATCCTTCACGGCGAGCGCAGGAGCGGTCATAACTCCCTCTGGTCGGTGGTGGAGGTTCCAGTGTCCCGCCGAAATGGCACCTTGTCAAGGTGGCGCGCCCCGCCTGGCGCCGTGCGCGTATTTGAGGGCGGCCTCGGTGCGGTTCTTGACCCCGAGCTTCGAGAACAAGTGCTGCACGTGGAATTTCACCGTATTGTCCGAGAGGCCGAGCCGCTCGGCGATCTGGGGGTTGGTGAGCCCCCCGGCGACGAGTTTCCAGACTTCGCGCTCGCGCGGCGTCAAATCGCCGGGCGCTCCGGCCGACCGTCCCTCGATCCAGCGGCGCGCGGCCTGAGGAAAGACCAGCTGACCTGCGTGCACCTGGCGGATCGCCGTCAGCGTCTGTTGGGGCGATTCCGTCTTGAGGGCCAGGCCGTCCGCACCGGCGTCGAGGGCCGAGCGGAGTGATTCGCCGTCGTTGTAGGCGGTCAGCACGAGCACCTTGGGAGGCGTGGGGCGGTCGCGCAGCGCGGCGAGCACCTCGGTGCCCTTGATCGTGGTGAGCTCGAGGTCGAGCACCACGACGTCCGGCTTGTGCTGCTGCACCAGCTTCACGACCTCGGTGCCGTCGGTGGTCCACCCGGCGACGGTGATGTCCGGCTCGCCGTCGAGTAACGCGCGCAGGCCCTCGAGGACGATGGCGTGATCGTCCGCGAGCAGCACGCGGATCATCGAGGGGGGCTCACTCCGCGGGCAGCGTGACGGTGAGCGAAGTGCCCCGGCCCGGCGCGCTCTCGAGCGCGAACGCGCCCCCCAGCATCTCGACGCGGTCCTGGATCCCCCGCAGCCCGAAGTGGCCGCCTTCCACGCCCACGCCTTCCTCGCTCGCGAGCACTCGCTCCGGGTTGAAGCCGCGGCCCCGGTCCGAGACGGTGAGGGTGAGGGAGCCGCCCTCCCGCTCGACGATCACGCGCTGCTCGGATGCGCCCGAGTGGCGGTGGCCGTTGGCGAGCGCCTCCTGCAGGATGCGGTAGATCGCGATCTTGGTCGGCAGCGCGCAGTCGCCCAGGTCGTCGGGGAGGTCGAGCTCCACGCCCTGCTCGGTCAGCGTCTCGTGCTGCACCGCGAGGCCTTCGATGATCTCGCCCAGCGCGCGCCGCTCGAACCCGGGCGGCCGGAATGCTCCGATGAAATTGCGGATCTCGCCCAGCGCACGCTCGAGCAGGCGCACCGCCTGCCGCGACCGCTGCTGGGTCGGCGGATCCGCGGCGAGCGCGCGCTCGAGCACCTGCAGCTGGGACAACGCGGCGAAAATGTCCTGCACCGGGCCGTCGTGCATATCGAGCACGATGCGCTGCAGCTCCCGCTCGCTGGTCGCGAGCAGGCGCCGCGAGGCGGCCCGGGCCTCGGCGTCGCGATACTCGGTCACGTGCGCCGGGACGCCACGAGCTGCGGCAGCCGCTCCGCGGCGAATCCGAGCGCTGCCCCGATCGCGAGCGCGATCGCCACGCGGACACCTCCCTCCACGCTGGCGGCCCGCAGCCCCATCGCGACGCCGGCGCCGGCGAACGCGCCGGCCGTGTAGGACAGGAGGGGGACCCGCGCCTGCAGGACCATCCCGAACGCGGCGGCGCCGAATACCAGCGCCTGGACGAGGTCCTGACCGCCCAGGGCGCGGAAGACGGCGTGCGCGGCGACCGCCCAGACGACTCCCGAAATCGTGCCGGCGAGCGTCCGCTGCAATCCGGGAATCCCGCCGCCGGCGGCCAGCGAGCACCCGAGCGCGACGATCACCGGCCACAGCGACAGGTTCACCTTTGCCATTTCCGAAATCGCGGTCCACACCGCCACCACCACCCCCAGACTCACTGCTCGCATAGTCATCGGGTTCATGGATCGGCTGCCTCCGGTTTGACGACGCGGTAGGCCTCCATCGCGAAATACTCGGGCAGGCCCAGCCGGTCGGCGCGCGCCGCGGTCTCCAGGTTGCGCGCTTCGACCCGCTGCCAGAACTCGCGGTCGTCGTGCCCGCCCGGGAACGGCGCCGTGTCCTTCTGCGACTGGTGCTTGAAGATCGCGAACACCTTGGCCCGCAATTCGTCCTGGGAGAGCGGCACCAGGACGTTCGCCTCCGTAAGGGGCCACTCCTGCCACGCCCCGCGGTACAGCCATACCTCCGGGCGGGCCCCGTCGTAGCCGGCCAGCGCCTGCGTGACCGCCGCCTTGCACATGCGGTGGGTCCCGTGCGGATCGGATAGATCGCCCGCGACGAAGACGAGATCCGGGCGGACTTCCTCGAGCAGGGCGCGCACGATCGCCACGTCCTCGGGACCGATCGGACGCTTGCGCACTTCCCCCGTGCGGTAGAAGGGCAGGTTGAGGAAGCGGGCCGCGCCGGGCGGCAGCCCCACCGCCTCGAGCGCCGCGATCGCCTCCGACTCCCGGATCATGCGCTTCAGGTCCTGGACCACCGGCAGGTCCACGTCGCCCGGCATCTTGCGCTCGAAGCTCGCCTCCACGCTCTCGCGCACGCGCTGCACCGCCGCCCGGTCGAGTCCCAGCGTCTCCGCGGCGCGGCTCATGAAGTCGAGGTGGCGCCGTACGTCGTGATCGAACACGGCGATGTTGCCACTGGTCATGTAGGCGACGACGATCGCGTTCTCGTTCTCCCACAGCTTGCGCAACACGCCGCCCATGGAGATCACGTCGTCGTCGGGGTGCGGGGAGAACACCAGCACCGGCTTGTGGGACGGCAGCCGCCGGCGGCCGCGAATCTTGTCCCGCAGGCGATTGAACACGAGCCCATTGATGGGACCCGGTGCCCCGTGCTTCGCCACGAGCGGGCTCAGGTGATGCTCGGCGTAGTCGCGCGCCGTGAGCTTGAGGAGAGCCTTGCCGGTCTGCTCCGCCACCCAGACCGTCGCCCGCTCGGTCAGCCCCGGCGTCCAGTCGACGCTCGACAGCACCCAGGGCGTCTTGATGCGGGTCAGCTCGGCGGCGGCGGCCAAATCGAGATAGGCCGTCGCGGTGCCGTGCCGCTGCAGGAACGTGGCCGCGACATCCGGCGAGACCTCGCCCTCGACCGCGCGCGCCACGATGTCGGCCTTGTGCTCCCCCGTGGCGATCAGCGCGATCTCGCGCGCATCGAGGATCGTGGCGACGCCCATCGTGATCGCCTCGCGCGG
>Ga0209804_1001017_pt1 | contig 19229 bp, 15 predicted proteins | sample GraSoiAngelo_139_FD_185896 | JGI IMG/M metagenome (GOLD analysis project Ga0209804, IMG submission 185896) | Grasslands soil microbial communities from the Angelo Coastal Reserve, California, USA - 14_0929_12_20cm (SPAdes) (version 2) | ecosystem: Environmental > Terrestrial > Soil > Grasslands ... | reverse complement strand
TGACGATCACCCGCTTCTTGCGCTGCCCGTCCCACTCGCCGTAGAAAACGCGCTGCCAGGGCCCTAGGTCGAGCTTCCCGGCGGTGATCGGCACGATCACCTCGTGCCCGATCGTGAGGCTGCGCAGATGGGCCGCCGCGTTGTCCTCCCCCGTCTCGTTGTGGTGGTAGCGCCGGGGGTCCCACGGCGCGACCGTCGTCTCCAGCCACTTGAGGATGTCCGCCCACAACCCCGACTCGTGGTCGTTCACGAACACCGACGCCGTGATGTGCATGGCGCTCACGAGCACGCAGCCTTCCTTGACGCCGCTCGCCGCCACCTGCGCGGCGACCTGCTCGGTGACGTCGATGATCTCCTGGCGCTGCTTCGTGTTGAACCAGAGGTAGTGCGTATGGGCCTTCACGTAGCCTCCTGAACGCGGAAGTGGGAACGCGGAACGCGGAACAGACGGGCCGACGCCGAGCTTTTCCGTTCCGCGTTCCGCGTTCGCCGTTCCGCGTTCGACCCGTGTCGAATTGTCACACGCGCACCGAATGCCTTAGATTGCCCCCACAAATATGGCGCTCCCGTTCCGGCAGCGGATCTTCGTCGTGCTCGTGGCGCTGACCGCCGTGCCGACCGCCCTGGCCGTGGTGGGATGGGCGCTCGCCGTGCGGACCGTCGGGCCGTCGGCGGGCGCACGCGTGGCGCTCGAGGAGATGGCGGCGTCGGCGCGTCAGATGGTCGACCGCATGGATACCACGCACCTCGCGCCGCGCGAGCGGGCGGCCGTACGGGAGCACCTGGAGCGCCTGTCCAACTCGGTCACGCTGGCGCGGCGGGCGGAGACCTATCTGCGCTATTACGCCGGCGGGTTCGCCCTGGTGGTGATCGTGTTCGGCGGCCTCGCCCTGACCACTTCGGTCCGGCTGGCCGGGCACCTGTCGCGCCAGCTGTCGCGGCCGATCGACGAGCTGGTGGGGTGGACGCGGCTGATCCGGCGGCGCGTCCCGCTGCCCGCGGGTCCGGCGAGCCGTGGGGCGCCCGAGTTCGAGGCGCTGCGCCAGGCGCTGCGCGAGCTCGCGACGGCGCTCGACGCGGCGCGCGAGCGCGAGCTCGAGGCCGAGCGGCTACGGGCATTCCGGGAGGTGGCCCGCCGCGTGGCCCACGAGATCAAGAACCCGCTCACATCGATGCGGATCGCGGTGGACCAGCTCGGACGGACGGCCGGACAGGCGGACAGCCGGACCGTGACGGCCGTAGAGGTGCTGGCCGCCGAGACCCAACGGTTGGAGCGACTCGCAAAGGAGTTCTCCGACTTCGGTCGCCTGCCGGAGGGACCGAAGAGCGAGGTCGACCTCGTGGACCTGTTGCTGGACCTGGGGAAGAGCGCCGTGCCTCCCGAGGTCGCCGTGCGGGTACGAGCCAACGGTGAGCCCTGCAAGGTGCTGGGGCACTACGACCCGTTGCGGCGGGCGTTCGCGAACCTGTTGCGCAACGCTGCGGAAGCGATGAACGGCTGCGGCGCGATTGACGTCGCTGTCGCACGGGATGGGGACGGTTTGGTGGTGACCATCGCCGACCACGGACCCGGGGTGCCCGACCAGCTGCGCCAGCACGTGTTCGAGCCCTACTTCACGACCAAGCAGGATGGGACGGGGCTGGGGCTCGCGCTGGTGCGGCAGACGATCGAGGCGCACAACGGGACCATCACGGCCACCGACACGCCGGGCGGGGGCGCCACCTTTTCCATCGTCCTCGCCGCGACATGAGCCCCCGCGTCCTGCTGGTGGACGACGAGACCAACATCCGCAAGATGGTGGGCGCGCTGCTCGAGTCCGAGGGATTCGAGACGGCGGAGGCGGCCAACGGCAGCGCCGCGCTCGCCGCAGTGGAACGCGCCGCCCCCGACGCCGTCCTGCTGGACCTGATGATGCCGGGCGGGCCGGATGGGCTCGCCACGCTGGAGCAGCTCAAGCGGCTCGCGCCCGACGTGCCTGTCGTGATGATGAGCGGCAAGGCGAGCCTCACCGACGCCGTGCGGGCCACCAAGCTCGGCGCGTTTCAGTTCCTCGAGAAGCCGCTCACGCCTGAGGGTGTGTTGACCACGCTGCGCGCGGCTCTGGAGCTGTCGCGCACGCTGGCCGAGAACCGCCGGCTGCATGAGGCGCTGGGACACGCGGATCCGCTGGTGGGCGTGAGCGCCGCGATGCAGGAGCTGCGAGACCTGATCGCGCGCGTCGCGCCCACGGAGGTACGCGTGCTGATCACGGGGGAGTCGGGCACGGGCAAGGAGCTCGTCGCCTCGGCGATCCACCGCCAGAGCGCGCGGGCGGGCAAGCCGTTCGTGTGCGTCAACAGCGCCGCGATTCCCAGGGACCTCGTCGAGTCGGAGATGTTCGGTCACGAGCGCGGCGCCTTCACGGGCGCCACGGAGCGGCGGGTCGGGCGCTTCGAGCTGGCCGACGGGGGGACGCTGTTCCTCGACGAAGTCGGCGATCTGGGACTCGAGGCGCAGGCCAAGCTGCTGCGCGTGCTCGAGAGCGGCGTGATCGAGAGGCTGGGGGGGGAAAAGCCGATCACCGTGGACGTGCGCGTGATCGCCGCGACCAATAAGGATCTGACCAAGGCGTCGCACCATGGTCAGTTCCGCGAGGACCTGCTGTTCCGCCTCAACGTGCTCCCGATCCGCATCGCGCCGTTGCGCGACCGGCCCGACGACGTCGCGCCGCTGGTGCAACACTTCGCGGCGCGCCAGGTGGCGCGCCTCGGCCGGCCGGTCCGCTTCGACGCCGGCGCGGTCCAGCTGCTCACGGGCTACGGCTGGCCCGGGAACGTGCGCGAGCTGGCGAACATCGTGGAGCGGCTCGCGATCCTCGCGACCGGCGATACGGTGACCGCCGACGATGTGGCGCGGGTCGTGCCGCAGGACGGCGCCCCCCCGGGGGCGGCCGCCGAGGCGTGGAGCGACGTGGCGTTGTCGGAGGCGCTCGACGGCTTTGAGCGCACGCTCATCGCGCGAGCGCTGTCGGCCGCCCGGGGCAACGTGGCCGAGGCGGCACGGCGCCTCGCCACCGACCGCGCCAACCTGTATCGCCGCATGCGCCGGCTCGGGCTCGAGCCGCCGCGCACGGTGCCGGACTGACCGTGCGCGGCTTCGCGCTGGCCGCGCTGTGCCTGCTCGGCGCCGCGGTCGCCGCCGCGCAGGACACGGCGATCGTGATCCAGCCGGAGAGCGCCGGCGCGATGGTCCAGCCGCCGGAGCTGCCGCGCGCGGTCGCCGAGGAAGTGGTCCACCGCTACAACGCCGCGACGACCACGCGGCTCGTGGGACGCTCGAGCCTCCCCGCCGGCAACGCCTGGCGCGGTGACGTCGCGGTGCGGGGGGGACCCGTGACGGTGGCCGGTCGCGTCGAGGGCACGCTGCTCGTGATCAACGGCGACGCCGTGCTCGACACGACGGCGATGATCACGGGCGACCTCATCGTGGTCGGCGGCACGGTCGCTCGCGCCCGGGGGGCCAGGGTGTCGGGCGAGGTGCGCATCTACCAGGAGCCGCTCGCTTTCCGCGCGAAGGGCGACGAGATCGCGCTCGTGCCTCCGGACCTGCGGCGCTGGTTCCGCAACCTCGGTGTCGAGAAGTCGTGGGGCACGGCGGACTCGCGCTCGTCGCTCACGCTCGCCACGGGGGGCACCTACAACCGCGTGGAAGGACTGCCCGTCGTGTTCGGGCCGCTGTTCGACTGGAAGCTGCACCGCAATCTGCGGCTCCGGATGGACGCGCTGGGCGTGTTCCGGACCGCCGGGGAGCTCACCGACAAGCGGAGTGATCTGGGCTACATCTTCCGCGCGGAGCTGCGCTCCGGCGAGGTGCCGGCGTACGGCGTGCAGTTTCGCGCGTTCGACGACCTGGTCCCGGTCGAAGACTGGGGGCTGCGCAACGCCGAAGTGGGGTGGTCGGCGTTTCTATTCCAGCGGGACTATCGCGATTACTACCTCAGCAAAGGCGTAGCGGGGCGCCTGTTCGTGCAGCCCGAGCGGGCCCTGCAGCTCGAGATCGAGCTCCGGCACGACTGGCAGCAGAGCGTCGCGGCGCGCGACCCGTGGACCGTGTTCCGCAACGACCAGGCTTGGCGCCCCAACCCGCCGATCGACGACGGGCACTACACCGCCCTCAGCGGCAATGTGAGTTTCGATACGCGCAATGACCACGCCGACCCCACGGCCGGGTGGTGGCTGCGCGCCCGGCTCGAGCACGCTCACTCCCGGGATGTGACGCCGCAGGCCGGCATCCCGGCCGCGGTGCGCAGCGCGATCGCGACGGACGGCTCCTACGCGTTCAGCCGCCTGTTCCTCGACTTCCGGCGCTACATGCGCGTGAGCCCGTCGGGGCGCGTCAATCTCCGGCTGCTGGCGGGCGGATGGGTCGGGGGGGACGCACTCCCTCTGCAACAGCGGCTCTCGATCGGCGGGCCCGACCCGCTGGCCGGCTACGGGTTCCAGCACAGCGCGTGCAACCGCGACATCGTCGACCCGGCGTTCGCGGGGACCCTGGTGGCGGCGTGCGACCGGGTGATCCTGGCGCAGGCCGAGTACCGCGGTCACCTCTCGCTCCACTGGTCGTACGGCTCATCGGCACCCGAGGACGAAGCGGTCAAGTCGTTGTTCATGCTGCAGGGACCCGATCTCGTGGTGCTGGGAGACGCCGGGCAGGCGTGGCTGGTCGGCGGGGGACCGGGTCGGCTGCCCGCCGACCGGCTGCCGACCCTCGGCAGCTGGCTGGCCGACCTGGGCCTGGGCGTCGATTGGGGCGGGTTGGGATTTTACGTGGCCAAGGCGGTGACCGCCGGCGAGCCGCTGCGATTCACACTGCGACTCGACCACCGCTTCTGAGGTGAGGTCGGGCCTGGCGGTCCTCGCCCTGCTCGGCGCCGCGGCCGCCTCACCGGCCGGCGCGCAGTCGCCTGCGTTGACGGTCATCCTGCAAACCGGCGTCGCCCGCGTTCAGGCCACGGCCCTGCTCGCCGACGGCAAGTTCGTCGGGCTGATGCGCTCGGGGTTCCCGCTCCGCCTGCACTATCGCCTGGAGCTGTGGCGCTCGCGCTCGGGTTGGTTCGATCAGTTCGTGACCGATTTCCCTTGGGACGCGGTGGCGCGTCATGACCCGCTCGCCGACGACTTCGTCCTGCTGCGCAGCAGCGGGACGGTCGCCCGCTACGGCAGCGCGGACGATCTGGAGCGCGCGCTGGAAATCCCCTACCGTGTGACCTTGAAGCCCAAGGGCGCCGGCAATTTCTACTACGTGTGCCACCTCGACGTGACGACACTCAACGACACCGATCTGGAGGAGTTGGCGCGCTGGCTCAAAGGCGACGTGAGCCCGGCCGTGTCGGGCGGTGGCGACGTGGGCGGCGCGCTGTCGCGCGGCCTGCAGCGGCTATTGGTCCGGATTGCGGGGCTGCCGCGCCTGACGCTCGAAGCGCGGTCGGAAACGTTAACTCAGAGCGCTTCGAGCGCTGCGAGGACCTCGCCGCCGTAGAATAGCCGGATGTACTTGGACTGGATCGACGTGAGGCGCCGGACTGCCCAGGCGAGGTGTACGAAGTGCGGCTCCACCGGCGGCCGCAGCGGATGCATCCCGGCCTCTTCCGGCAAGAGGTTGCCCTTGCGCGTGTTGCACGAGCTGCAGGCGGTCAACACGTTGGTCCAGGCATTCGTGCCCCCGCGCGACAACGGCACCAGGTGATCCCGGGTCAGGCACTCCCGGTGGCGCAGCTCCGGTTGGCTCCGCCCGCAGAATTGGCAGCGGTAGTTGTCGCGGGCGAACAGGAACGTGTTGGTGACCTGGCGGCGGAAGCGGCGCGGCACGTGCACGAACTTGACCAGGCGAATCACGGCGGGCCGCGGGATTGCGAGGCGCTCGCTCCGCATCACGGGACCGTCGGCTTCGACGATCTCCGCCTTGCGGTCGATCACGAGCCGCAGCGCCCGCCGCACGGGCACCATCGTCAGCGGCTCGAAGGACGCGTTGAGCGCCAGGCAACGCAAGAGGATACTCCCCAGTGACAAACGTGGCCGCCCTGTCGGCAGGCGGCCACGTATGCTACACAACCGGCTAACGCACGGCAAGACCTTGGGTTAAGGGCCTCCGCCCGGCGCGAATGCAAGTTGCAGCGCCGCAAGCTGCTGGTCCACGGACGCCCGCGAGGCGCCGCCCGGAGTGGCACGCCCTTCGATCGAATCTTCCCACGTTCCCAGTTGCGCCAGGGCCGCGCCCAGCGCGGGGTGGAGCGCTGCCGCCGCCGGGATCGGCATCCGGTCGAGTGGCACGCCGGAGCGCTCCGCCTCGCGGACCAGCCGGCCCACCAGCCCGTGGCTCTCACGAAACGGCACGCCCGACTCGACCAGCAGGTCGGCCAGGTCGGTGGCGCGCAGCGAGGCGTCGAGCGCGGCGCGCATGCGCTCCGCGTCGACGGTGAGCGCCGCGATCGCCCCCGTCACGGCGGGGAGGACGAGGCCCAGCGTATCGAACGCGTCGAACAGCAGTGGCTTGTCCTCCTGCAGGTCCTTGCTGTAGCCCGCCGGCAAACCCTTGAGCGTGGTGAGCAGGGCGACCAGGTCGCCCAGCACGCGCCCCGACTTCGCCCGGGCCAGCTCGAGCACGTCCGGGTTGCGCTTCTGCGGCAAGAGGCTCGAGCCGGTGCTGAAGTCATCGGACAGCCGGACAAAACCGAACTCGGCGCTCGAATACAGCACCAGCTCGGCGGCGAGGCGCGACAGGTGCGTCCCCACGAGCGACAGCGCGAACAGGACTTCCGCGACGAAGTCGCGGTCCCCCGTCGCGTCGAGCGCGTTGGCGCACAGGGCGCGGAACCCCAGCGCTTCTTTCAGGAGCACGCGGTCGATGGGGAATCCCGAGCCGGCGAGCGCCCCCGAGCCGAGCGGCAGCTCGGCCACACGACGGCGCGCGTCCGCCAGGCGCTGGCGATCGCGCACCAGCGGCCAGGCGTGCGCCAGCAGCACGTATGCCCAGCGCACCGGTTGGGCGCGCTGGCCGTGCGTGTAGCCGGGAAGGAGGGCCTCGACGCCGTCCTGCGCCCGGGCGACGATGGTGCGGCCCAGCGCGGCGAGGTCGCCATCCACCTGGTCGATCGCCTCGAGCGTCCAGAGCCGCAGATCGGTCGCCACCTGATCGTTGCGCGAGCGGCCGGTATGGAGCTTGCCCGCCACCGCGCCGACTTCGGCGTACAGCAGCCGCTCGACCAGGGTATGGACATCCTCGTCCGGCGCGCCGACGGCCGCGCCGTCGGCCAGCCGCTCGGCGACGCGATCGAGACCCTCGAGCAGCTGCGTCTCCTCGCCGGGAGTCACGACGCCGACGCGGCCGAGCGCATGCACCCAGGCTTTGCTCGCGGTGACGTCCTGAGGCCAGAGGCGGTGATCGACGGGGAGACTGCGATTGAGTGCATCGAGCGCTTCGCTGGGACCGACGCTGAAACGACCGCCCCACATCTGATGCGGGGCGGCAGGAGGGGGCGGTGGCGGCGCGGGCTCCGTCGGCCGGGCGGCCATCAGTCCGCCGCCGCGCCGACTTCGCGCTGCTGGCGCGCCGCGTCCAGGCCCGCGCCGATCCGCACCGAGAGGCCGTAGAGGTGAATGAATCCCGCGGCGTCGTGCTGGTCGTACACGTTGTCCTTCCCGAACGTGGCGTACGACGGCTGGTACAGCGCGTACGGACTCTCGCGCCCGGCGACCGCGAGGCCGCCCTTGTAGAGCTTGAGCCGCACCGCGCCGGTCACGCGCTTCTGGGTGCTCGTGACGGCGGCGTCGAGCGCCTCCCGCTCCGGGGTCCACCAGCGCCCGTCGTATACCAGGTCGGCGTAGCGCAGGGCCAGCTCGTCCTTGAGGCGCAGCGTGCGACGATCGAGCACCAGCTGCTCGAGCTCGCGATGCGCCGCGTGCAGCAGCGTCCCGCCGGGTGTCTCGTAGACGCCACGGGATTTCATGCCCACCAGCCGGTCCTCGACGACGTCGGCGCGGCCGACGCCGTGCTCGCCAGCGACGGCGTTGAGCGTCTCGAGCAGCTCGACGGGACCGAGCGGCACGCGATCCACGGCGACCGGCGTCCCCTCCTCGAACCCGATCTCGACGACGGCAGGCAGCTCCGGCGCCTCGAGCGGGTCGCGTGTCATGACGAAGATGTGCTCGGGGGGTTGTTTGGAGGGATCTTCCAGGATGCCGCCCTCATGCGAGCAGTGCCACAAGTTGCGGTCGGTGGAATACGGCTTCTCGAGCGTGGCCTGCACCGGGATTCCCTTCGCCTTCACGTACGCGATCAAGTCTTCCCGACCCTGGAACTCCCATTCGCGCCACGGCGCGATCACGCGCAGCTCCGGCGCGAGCGCCGCGTAGGTGAGCTCGAACCGCACCTGATCGTTGCCCTTGCCGGTGCAGCCGTGCGCCACGGCCTGGGCGCCGGCGCGCTGGGCGAGGGCCACCTGATGCGCCGCCATGACGGGGCGGGCCATGCCCGTGCCGAGCAGATAGGTGCGGGCATACACGGCGCCGGCGCGGAGCGTGGGGAACACGAAGTCGCGCACGAATTCTTCGCGCAGATCTTCCACGACGCAATCGACGGCGCCGGACCGCCTGGCCTTTTCCACCAGGCCGCCCAGCTCCCCCGCGCCCTGTCCCACGTCCGCCGCGAAACACAGCACACGCGCGCCGTATTTCTCGCGCAGCCAGGGAACGATCGCCGAGGTGTCGAGTCCGCCCGAGTATGCGAGGACGACCAACGGCCCCATGGGTACCCGCCTCACTGTTTATGCAGGAAGATGCATAAACATACACTGCCGGCGGCGCCTGTCAACGCCCCGAAACGGCACGGCGCCCTGGCGGCCGTGGCGGCGCGGGTGGATCTTGTGCCGTCCCCGCCCCGAGGAGCCCATGAACCGCCGTGAGCTGTGCCGCGTCGTCGCTGCCGCGGTCGCGAGTCCGGCCCTGTCGCGCCTTTCGGGCGACGAGCTGTGGGCGGTGGGCCGACGGGCGCACGCCCGAGGCCCCGGCTACGTTCTCCGGGTGCTCGACCCGCATCAGGCCGAGACCGTGGAGATGATCGCCGAGCTGATCATTCCCGAAACGGAGACTCCGGGCGCGCGCGCCGCGCGGCTGCCCGAGTTCATCGACCTGCTGCTCGCGGAGTGGGCGCCGGACGAAGACCGCAAGCAGTTCCTCGACGGCTTGGCCGACGTCGACGCGCGGGCCCGCGCCGTGTCGGCGGCAGACTTCCTCGGCGCTTCCGAGGCGCAGCGCGTAGCGATCCTTACCGCGCTCGACGCCGAGGCACAGGAGGCTCGCAAGGCGAAGGCCGACGGCAAGCCGCATTTCTTCGACGGCATGAAATCCGTCACGGTGTACGGCTACTGCACGTCCGAAGCGGGGGCCACGGCTGAGCTGCACTACGAGGCGATCCCGGGCGCGTTCGAGCCGTGCGCCCCAATGGACCGCTGGCGCGCGGCGCCGGGGGACTTCTGATGCCCGCCCCCAGCTTCGACGCCATCGTCGTCGGGTCCGGGATCACCGGCGGGTGGGCGGCCAAGGAATTGTGCGAGCGCGGACTCAAGACGCTGGTGCTCGAGGCCGGCCGACCGATCGACCCCGCCCGTGATTACGTCGAGCACGTGCCGCCCTGGGAGATGAAGTTCCGCGGCTTCGGCGACCGCAAGGCGCTCGAGCGTGATCAGTTCATCCAGCGCCATTGCTACGCGTGCAACGAGTACAGCGGCAAGTTCTTCGTGAACGACCGCGACAACCCCTACAGCTTCGATCCCGACAAGCCGTTCCACTGGATCCGGGGCCGCCAGGTGGGCGGCAAGTCCATCATGTGGGGTCGGCAGGTGTACCGCTGGAGCGACCTCGACTTCGCGGCGAACGCGCGCGACGGGTTCGGCGTCGACTGGCCCATCCGCTACACCGATATCGCGCCGTGGTACGACCACGTGGAGGAGTTCATCGGGATCACGGGCGAAGCGCTCGGCCTGGCGCAGCTCCCGGACGGCAAGTTCCTCCCGCCGATGGCGCTGAACTGCGCGGAGCAGGTGGTCAAGGACGGCATCGCGCAGCATTTCGCCGGGGAGCGGGTGCTGACGATCGGACGCGCCGCGATTCTCACGCAGGCGCACCGGGGGCGCGCCGCGTGCCACTACTGCGGCCCGTGCGAGCGCGGCTGCATCACGCATTCCTACTTCAACAGCATCGGGGTGACGCTGCCGGCGGCCAGGGCCACGGGGCGTCTGACGCTGCGGCCCTATAGCGTCGTCCACAGCGTGATCTACGACGAGCAGCGCGACCGCGCCGCGGGGGTGCGCGTAATCGACGGGCAGACCCGCGAGCCGCTCGAGCTCCGTGCCCGCATCGTGTTCCTGTGCGCGTCGACCCTCGAGTCGACGCGCATCCTGCTCAACTCCAAGACACCCCGCTTCCCCACCGGGCTCGCCAACTCGAGCGGCGTGCTGGGTCATCATCTCATGGACCACACGATGGGCGGCGGCGCGAACGGCACCATCCCGGGCATGGAAGACCGCACGGTGCACGGCAACCGCCCCAACGGCGTCTACGTGCCGCGGTTCCGCAACGTGAAGACGCCGCATCCCGACTTCCTGCGGGGCTACGGATTCCAGGGAGGCGGCGGGCGCTCGGGCTGGGGTCGGGCCGCATCGCAGCCGGGCTTCGGCGTGGAGCTGAAGCGCGCGCTGCGGACGCAGGGACCCTGGGGCTTTTCGCTGTACGGCTTCGGCGAGTGCCTCCCGCGCCCGACCAACTACGTGGAGATCGATCCGGAGAAGGTGGACGCATGGGGCGTTCCCACGCTGCGCATCCACTGCCAGTGGAGCGACAACGAGCGCAAGCTGCTGCACGACATGTCGGTCAGCGCGGCGGAGATGCTCGAGGCGGCGGGCGCCAAGGACGTCAAGCCGTTTGTGGACGACAACGCGCCCGGCCTCACGATCCACGAGATGGGGACCGCCCGCATGGGGCGCGATCCCAAGACGTCGGTCTTGAACGCCCACAACCAGTGCCACGACGTGAAGAATCTGTTCGTCACCGACGGCGCGTGCATGGCGTCGTCGGCCTGTCAGAACCCGTCCATTACTTACATGGCGCTCACCGCCCGAGCGGCGGCGTATGCCGTGGACGCGATGAAGCGGAATGAACTGTAGGGACTCAGGGCTCGGGATTCGGGACTAGAGAAAACTCTTGGAGGAACCACAATGACGGATCGGCGCGAATTCGTACAGACCCTCGGTGCTGCGGCTGCGACGTACCTGTGGCACCCCCGAGCCCCGAACCCCAGCCGCCTCGTCGCGAGCAAGATCGAGCGTGTCGGCCTGCAGCTCTACACCGTGCGTCACGAGATGGAAAAAGACGTGGAGGGTACGATCGCGCGGGTGGCCGCGAGCGGGTACCGGGAAGTCGAGTTCGCGGGCTACTTCAAGAAGACGCCCGCGGAGATCCGCGCCATGCTCGACCGGCACGGCCTCACGTCCCCGTCGGCGCACATCGGCTCGAGCGAGCCGGATGCGTGGAGCCAGGCGCTCGACGCGGCGCACGTCATCGGTCACCAGTACGTCGTGGTCCCCTTTATCCCCGCGGAGAAGCGCACCGGGATCGACGGCTTCAAGAAGATCGCCGCCGACTTCAACAAGGCGGCGGAGCACGCGCGCGCGGCCGGACTGCAGTTCGCCTACCACAACCACGACTTCGAGTTCGCCGCGGTGGACGGCAAGTTGCCGTACGACGTGTTGCTCGCCGAAACCGACCCCAAGCTCGTGCAGATGGAGATGGACCTGTACTGGATCACCAAAGGCGGACAGGATCCGCTGGCCTACTTCGCCCGCTGGCCGGGACGCTTCCCCATGGTGCACGTGAAAGACTCGATGGGTCCGCCCGACAACAAGATGGCGGACGTGGGGGCCGGTACGATCAACTGGAAGCACATCTTTGCCCAGCAGTCACAGGCGGGAATCAAGCATTTCTTCGTGGAGCACGACCAGCCGGCGGACGCGTTCGCGTCCATCAAGGCGAGCTGTGACTATTTGCAGCGGCTGGAGTTCTGAAATGCGGCGGTCCGACGGAAGGGCGGACGGGCGGACAGTCACTCGGCGTGAAGCCTTGGTCGCGTCGGCCGGGGCGCTCGCAGGCTTGGCGGTACCTGCAAGCTCGGTCACGGCGGCGACCGACCGCCCGACCGCCCGTCCGCCCGGCCGCCTCAAGCAGTCCGTCTCGCGCTGGCCCTATCGCGACATCCCCCTGCCCGACTTCTGCAAGGCGGCGGCAGGGATGGGGCTCGCCGCGATCGACCTGTTGAACCCGGAAGAATGGGACATCGTGCACGACTGCGGGCTGGTGTGCTCGATGGGCTATCCCGCGAGCCGCCGTGACTTCATCCCGACCGGGTTCAACGACCGGGCGAACCACGCGATGTTGCTGCGCGAGCTCGAGCAGACGATCCCGCTCGCCGCCAAGCACGGGGTCCCCAATGTGATCACGATGTTCGGCAACCGCCGCGGCAGGAGCGACGCCGAAGCGATCGACAATTGCGTCGCCGGGCTCACGCAGATCAAGGGCCTCGCGGAAGAGCAACACGTCACCGTCTGTGTGGAGCTCCTGAACAGCAAGGTCGATCACAAAGACTACCAGGGAGACCACACGGCGTTCGGCGTCGCGGTGATGAAGGGCGTGGCGTCGCCGCGCGTGCAGCTGTTGTACGACATCTATCACATGCAGATCATGGAAGGCGACATCATCCGGACCATCCGCGATAACGCGGCATTCATCGGGCACTTCCACACCGGCGGCGTGCCCGGTCGCCACGAGCTGGACGCCACACAGGAGCTGAACTGGCACGCCGTGGCGACGGCCATCGCCGACACCGGGTTCACCGGGTTCATGGCGCACGAATTCGTGCCGACGCGCGACCCCCTCACGTCGTTACGACAGGCCGTGGAGACGTGCACCGTATGACCGAGCCCCGAGCCCCGAGCCCCCAGTCCCGAGTATACGACGTCTGCATCGTCGGCTCGGGCGCGGGCGGGGGCATGGCCGCCCACGCCCTCACCCACGCGGGCGCGGACGTGATCGTGCTCGAGGCGGGCGTGCCGTGGGACAACCTCAAGGACTCGGCCATGCTCACGTGGCCGTATGAGTCGCCGCGGCGCGGCCGGTCGACCAAGGACCGTCCGTTCGGGGAATTCGACGCTTGCATCGGCGGCTGGGAGATCGAGGGCGAGCCCTACACGCGCGCCGCGGGCACCGAGTTCAACTGGTGGCGGGCCCGCATGGTCGGGGGCCGTACCAACCACTGGGGCCGGATTTCGCTCCGCTTCGGGCCGTATGACTTCAAGCGCAAGAGCCGGGATGGCCTGGGCGACGACTGGCCCATCTCGTACGAGGATGTCGCCCCCTATTACGACAAAATCGACCGACTGATCGGCGTGTTCGGCTCGAAGGAGAACCTCCCCAACGAGCCGGACGGGGTGTTCCAGCCGCCGCCGCGCCCGCGCTGCCACGAGCTGCTGGTCAAGCAGGCGGCGGACAAGCTCCACGTCACCTGCATTCCGTCCCGGCTCTCCATCCTGACGCGACCCCTCAACGGCCGGGCGCCGTGCCACTACTGCGGCCAGTGCAACCGCGGCTGCCGCGTGAACGCGAACTTCACGTCCACCAACGTGCTGATCGGCCCCGCCCTCACCACGGGGCGGCTCACTCTCGTCACCAACGCGATGGCCCGCGAGGTGACGGTGGACAAGACCGGCCGGGCCTCGGGTGTGGCGTACGTCGACAAGACGACGGGCGCGGACCGGCACGTGAGCGCCAAGGTGGTAGTGCTCGCCGCGAGCGCGCTGGAGACGGCGCGGCTGCTGCTCAACTCGAAGTCGTCGGCGTTCCCGAATGGGCTGGCGAACGGCAGCGGCACGGCGGGCAAATACATCACCGATACCACCGGGACGGACGTGGGGGGCTTCATCCCCAAGATGATGGACCACGTGCCGCACAACCACGACGGCGTGGGGGGCATGCACCTGTACATGCCCTGGTGGCTCGAAAGCCAGAAGCTCGACTTCCCCCGTGGCTATCACATCGAGGTGTGGGGCGGGACGCACGTGCCCGACTCCGGCATCATGGGAGGGATCCAGCGCTACCCCGCCGGTGGCGGGTACGGCAAGCAGCTCAAAGACGACTACCGCCGCTACTATGGCGCGACCATCGGGTTCTCGGGCCGCGGCGAGATGATTCCCAACGACGACACCTACTGCGAGATCGACCCGCGCACCGTCGACCGCTGGGGCATCCCGGTGCTGCGCTTCCATTGGAAGTGGTCGGACCACGAGTACAACCAGGTGAAGCACATGCAGGAGACGTTCCGGGCGCTCATCGCCGAGCTGGGCGGGGAGGTGTTTTCTCCGATGCCGACGCGGGAACGGGGGTACGGCATCGCCGCCGGGGGCGTCATCATTCACGAGCTGGGCGGCGCGCGCATGGGCGACGATCCCAAGACGTCGGTCACGAACCGCTGGTGCCAGGCCCACGAGTGCAAGAACCTGTTCGTGACCGACGGCGCGCCGTTCGTGTCGCAGGCCGACAAGAATCCGACCTGGACGATCCTCGCCCTGTCGCTCCGGACCAGTGAATACATCGCGGATCAGATGAAAAAGGGGGCACTGTGAGCGATTGCGGATTGCGGATTGCGGATTGCGGAATGGCGATACGAATGTCGGCCCATCAAATCCGCAATCCGCAATCCACAATCCACAATGGGGGAAGCCATGGATAGACGCTCGGTCATCGGCCTGCTGGCGTCCGCACCGGTTGCCACGGCCTTCCGCTGGGCCCCCGAGTCGGTTCGCGAGGCGGCGGCGCTCGCACGCGAGACGCTCCAGCGCGGCGTGCCATACGAGCCGAAGCAGTTCACCGCCCACGAGTGGGAGACGGTGCGGCTGCTGGTCGATCTCATCCTCCCGAAGGACGAACGCTCCGGCAGCGCGACCGAGGCGGGCGTCCCGGAGTTCATGGACTTCATGCTCGGCGACGACCCCAACCTCACGACGCCGATCAAAGGCGGGCTGGCGTGGCTCGACCACGAGTGCGACGACCGCTACGGCAAGACCTTCACCGGCGCGACCGACGCCGAGCGCACGGCGGTGCTCGACGACATCGCGTGGCCCAAGAAGGCGAAGCCCGAGCACGCGGCGGGCGTGGCGTTCTTCAACGCCTTCCGCGACCTCACCGCAACGGGGTTCTTCTCGAGCAAGCTGGGCGTGCAGGACCTGCGCTACATCGGCAACACCTTCGTCGCCGAATGGAAAGGCTGCCCGCCGGAAGCGCTCGCCAAGCTGGGTGTCAGCTACGCCGATTGACGGGAAACGAGAAACGGGGAACGGGACAGGCGCATGGCGGACAAGCGGCTGGGGGTGGGGTTCGTGGGCAGCGGATTCAACGCGCGCTTTCACCTGCAGGGACTGCAGGCGGTGCGCGATGTCGACGTGCTGGGCGTGTGGAGCCCGAACCTGAAGCACGCCGACGACATGGCCGCGCAGGCACGCCGGCTCGACCTCGGGCCCGCCAAGGCCTATCGCTCCATCGCCGAGATGGTGGCCGACCCCGGCGTCGAGGCGCTGTGGCTGTGCGGGCCGAACCAGGCGCGCGTCGAGAACGTGGAAGAGATCGTGGACGCCGTGACGCGCGGCAAGGGGACGCTCAAGGGCGTCGCCTGCGAGAAGCCGCTGGCGCGCAACGTCGCCGAAGCCATGCGGGTGACCGAGATGGTGAAAAAGGCGGGGCTGGCGCACGGCTACCTCGAGAATCAGCTGTTCGCGCCCGCCGTGGCGCAGGGGCGGGCCATCGTCTGGGCGCGAGGCGCGTCGCTCACCGGCCGGCCGTATCTCGCGCGCGCGGCGGAAGAGCACAGCGGGCCACACATGCCGTGGTTCTGGCGCGGGGACCTGCAGGGGGGCGGCGTCTTGAACGACATGATGTGCCACTCGTCCCTCGTCGTGCGTCACCTCCTCACCAAGCCCGGCGCGCCGCTCTCGACGGTGCGGCCGGTGCGGGTGACGGGTCATATCGGCAGCCTGAAATGGAGCCAGCCGGCCTACGCGAAGCAGCTGCAGCAGCGCATGGGCAAGGACGTGGACTACACCAAGCGGCCCTCGGAAGATTTCGCGAGCGTGATGATCGAATTCACCACCGACGACGGCGCCACCGTGCTGGGTGAGGCCACGACCTCGTGGAGCTTCGTGGGCGCGGGGCTGCGCCTCTCCGCCGAGCTGCTCGGCCCCGAGTACTCGATGTCGTGGAACTCGCTCGACAGCCCGCTGCGGCTGTTCTTCAGTCGCGAGGTGAAAGGTCAATCCGGCGAAGACCTGGTCGAAAAGCAGAACGCGGAGATGGGGCTCATGCCCGTCATCTCGGGCGAGGCGGCGGTGTACGGGTACGAGGCCGAGGACCGGCACTTCGTGCGCGTGTTCCTCGGGCGCGAAGCGCCGCAGCTGACGTTCGACGACGGCGTCGAGGTCGTGAAGCTCCTGATGACCGCATACATGAGCGCCGAGCAAGGGAAGACGTTGGAATTCCCCCCCAAGGGGCTGGAGGCATTCGTGCCTGCCGTCGCGAAAGGAACGTGGAAGCCATGAGGCAAAAGAAATTGCGGATTGCCGATTGTGGATTGCGGATTGGACGCGCGACCATCAAATCCGCAATCCGAAATCCGCAATCCGCAATCGCCCTGCTGGCGTTCCTAACGCTCGTCGCTCCCGGCGCTCTCCCGGCGCAACAATGGCCGGTCCACTCAATGGAGCGCCCCCGTCCTCCTGTGGTCGACCCCGGCCCCGAGCGGCCGCCGGTGGCGCCGCCCGCCGATGCCGTAGTGTTGTTCGACGGCAAGGACCTGGAGCAGTGGCAGGCGGAGAATGGCGGTGCGGCGAAATGGGTGGTGCGGGACGGCTTCCTCGAGGTGGCGCCGCACACGGGGGCGATCCAGACGAAGCGCGGCTTCGGTGACGTGCAGCTGCACCTCGAATGGGCAGCGCCCCTCCCGGCCACCGGGGAAGGGCAAGACCGCGGCAACAGCGGCGTCTTCCTGATGACGCATTACGAAGTGCAGGTGCTCGATTCCTATCACAGCGACACGTACGCCGACGGCCAGGCGGCCGCGGTGTACGGGCAGACCCCGCCGCTCGTCAACGCGTGCCGCCCGCCGGGTCAATGGCAGACCTACGATATCATCTTTCACCGGCCCCGCTTCACGTCGGACGGGGCGGTGCGCGACTCGGCGCGGGTGACCGTGCTGCACAACGGCGTGCTCGTCCAGGACAACACGATCATCACCGGCTGGACGGTACACGGCCAGCGCGCCCACTATGCGCCGCACGCCGACCGGCTGCCGCTGCAGCTGCAGGATCACGGCCATCCCGTACGCTACCGCGACATCTGGATCCGCGAGCTACGCGAGCACGAGTGACCGCATGATGCGTCGAGCGGTGTTCGTCGTCGTCACTGCGGGCGGACTCGTGGCCGCGCCACTCACGGCGCAGGTTCCGGCCCGGGCCGCGGACATGCTGCGGCGCGTGTTCGCCTCCCGCGACTTCGCGCCAGAGCACTTCGGTCCGGCGCGCTGGATCGCCGGTGGGACGGCCTACACCACCGTCGAGCCGGCGTCCGACAACACGGGATCCGACATCGTCCGCTACGAGACGGCGACGGGCGCGCGCAGCGTCGCCGTCGCCGCGCGGCAGCTCATCCCCCGGGACGCCACTGCACCCCTCGATATCGACGACTACGACTGGTCGAGCGACGCGTCGAAGCTCCTCATCTTCACCAACACCCAACGGGTGTGGCGCCAGAACACGCGCGGGGACTACTGGGTGCTGGACCGCGCCGGCCGGACGCTCAAAAAGCTGGGCGGCGACGCCCCGGCGTCGTCGCTCATGTACGCCAAATTCTCACCCACGGGCGACCGCGTCGCCTACGTGCGGCAGGGCGATCTGTACATCGAGCGCCTCGCCGACGGCCACATCACGCGTCTCACCACCGGCGCCGACTCGCTGCACGTGAACGGCATGACCGATTGGGTTTACGAGGAAGAGTTCGACCTGCGCGACGGCTTCCGCTGGTCTCCCGACGGAGCCCGCATCGCGTACTGGCACTTCGACATGACCGGCGTGGGCAGGTTCTTGCTCACGAACGACACCGACTCGCTCTACCCGTTCGTCACGCCGGTCCAATACCCGAAGGCGGGGACCACGAACTCCGCCGTCACCGCCGGCGTGGTGAGCGCGGAGGGCGGTGCCACCACGTGGTTGCAGGTGCCCGACGATCCGCGGCAGAACTACCTCCCCCGCCTCGAATGGGCGGGGCCACAAGAGCTGGTGCTGCAGCGGATCAACCGCGCCCAGAACACGGATCGCGTGATGCTCGCGGACGCCACCACCGGCGCCGTCCGCACCGTGCTGGTGGAGCGGGACAGCGCGTGGCTCGACGTGGTGGACGACCTGCATTGGCTCGCCGGCGGCAAGGAGTTCACCTGGGTGAGCGAGCGCGACGGGTGGCGGCACGTGTATCGGGTCAGCCACGACGGTAAGACCGTACGCCTGGTCACGCCGGGCCCCTTCGACGTGATCGAAGTCGCCGCGCTGGACGAGCCCGGCGCGTGGCTGTATTACATCGCGTCGCCCGATAACGCCACCCAGTGCTACCTGTATCGCATACCGCTCGACGGCGGCGGGAAACCGGAGCGCGTCACGCCCGCCGACCGACCGGGGACCCACAGGTACGACATCTCACCAGACGCGCGCTGGGCGTGGCACACCTACTCGACGCTCGACACCCCGCCCGTAACCGACCTGGTACGCCTGCCCTCCCACGCCACGGCCCGCACGGTCGTTGCGAACGAGCGACTGCGCGAGGCGGTCGCGCCGCTCACGTCGCGCCGGGGCGAATTCTTCCGCGTACCGCTTCCGGATAGCGCGACCCTCGACGGCTGGATGATCCGGCCCCGCGACTTCGATTCCACGAGGACCTACCCGCTGCTGATGTATGTGTACGGCGAGCCCGCCGGGCAGACCGTGCGCGACCAGTGGATGGGTGGCCTGGGGCTGTGGTTCCGGATGCTCGCCGATCAGGGCTACGTGGTCGCGAGCGTCGACAACCGCGGCACGCCGGCGCCGCGCGGCCGGGCGTGGCGCAAAGTGGTG
>Ga0209804_1001015_pt1 | contig 19256 bp, 14 predicted proteins | sample GraSoiAngelo_139_FD_185896 | JGI IMG/M metagenome (GOLD analysis project Ga0209804, IMG submission 185896) | Grasslands soil microbial communities from the Angelo Coastal Reserve, California, USA - 14_0929_12_20cm (SPAdes) (version 2) | ecosystem: Environmental > Terrestrial > Soil > Grasslands ... | reverse complement strand
CGACAAGCTGTTGGCACGCGTAAAAAACGTTTCGGGAACATCTGATCTCCGCATTCAGCAGACCTTTAACCAGCCGAAGCTGCATATCGATGTGGATCGGACGAAGGCCCGCGCTATCGGGTTCACTCAGCGAGAAGTTGCGACGAATCTCCTGGTAACGCTCAGCGGCAGTTCTCAAACCTCGCCCTCTTTCTGGCTGAACCCGAAGAATGGCGTGAGCTACCAGATCGCAACACAAACACCCCAGTATCGCGTTCAGTCATTCCAGGATTTGGCCAATATTCCGGTAACTGGCACGGGTAATGCGCCGCCCTCCATACTTGCGAGTCTTGCCTCTTTAAGCCGCGATTCAGACTTGAGCGTTGTCTCACATTACAACGTAGCGCCGGTGATTGACATATTCGGTTCCGTCCAGGGCCGAGACCTTGGCGGCGTCTCAAAGGACATCTTCTCGATCATCAACACCAGCCAGAAAGAGCTTCCGCGCGGGTCGCAAATCATCGTACGTGGCCAGATCCAAACCATGCGTTCATCCTTTTTGGGCCTGTTGACAGGTCTGGTATTCGCCATTGTTCTGGTCTACCTGCTGATCGTCATGAATTTTCAGTCGTGGCTTGACCCCTTCATCATTCTCATGGCGTTGCCTGCGGCGCTGGCTGGAATTGTCTGGTTCCTATTTATGACCGGCACTACCATCAGCGTTCCCGCGCTGACGGGCTCGATCATGTGCGTTGGAGTGGCAACAGCAAACAGCATCCTGGTGGTCAGCTTTGCGAAAGAACAATTGAGTGAGGGACGCAGTGCCGCCGAAGCAGCCCTGCAGGCAGGATACATGCGCTTTCGGCCGGTGTTAATGACGGCTTTGGCCATGATCATTGGAATGGCGCCCATGGCGCTGGGACTGGGTGAAGGCGGAGAGCAGAATGCACCTCTCGGACGCGCCGTGATTGGCGGATTACTTTTCGCCACGGTGTCCACGCTGTTCTTCGTACCTGCGGTCTTCAGCGTCCTCCACGGTCTGCGCCGGCAACGTGCTGATTCCGGCAGTCAGCAATAGTAAAATTCTTCGGAGGAGAATAGGAATGGTTATGCCCATGCAATCGCAAACACAAAGCGAAGCGTTTCCGCACGAACCGCCAACGTTGAGTGTCGTCAAAGCGCCGCGCCGGTCGAAACGAGGCTGGTTCATCGCGGGCGCAATTCTCGTGGTTTTTGTTGGGATCTTCGTATACGGCATTCTCGCGCGCCTTCGGAAAGCCGCCACGGTGGGTGCTGAAACCGCACAGATGGCCGTGCCGTCAGTTTCGGTCATTTCTCCCCAGCGCTCCGCGCCGTCGCAGGAGATTGTGTTGCCGGGGAACGTGCAACCCTTCATCAGTGCTCCTATCTACTCTCGCACTAACGGCTATCTCAAGCGCTGGTATGCAGATATCGGAGCGCATGTAAGAAAGGGGCAGCTGCTGGCTGAGATTGAGACGCCGGAAGTCGATCAGCAATTGCAGCAGTCACGCAGCAATCTCGCCACCGCGCAGGCCAATCTCAAGCTGGCGGAGATCACCAAGAATCGGTACCAGGGTTTGTTGGCAACCCATGCGGTGGCGCAGCAAGACGTGGATAATGCCGTCGGCACTTACAATGCCAACAAAACGATAGTCGAAGCCAATCAAGCCAATGTGAAGCAGCTTGAGACCTTGCAGTCATTCCAGAAGATCTATTGTCCTTTCGATGGAATCGTCACTGCACGTAACACCGATATCGGAGCGCTAATCGCTTCTGGCAACGCCGGAGGCGTGAAAACCGATCTTTTCCATATCTCTCAGGCGGGAAAGCTGCGTGTCTACGTGAATGTGCCGCAACAATACTCCCAAGCCGCCACTCCGGGTCTGACGGCAGAGCTGACTCTGGCGGAATTTCCCGGACGACGATTCCAAGGCAAACTGGTTCGCACTTCAAACGCCATCAACTACGCCACTCGCACCTTGCTTGCGGAGGTTGACGTGGATAATCCCAGCGGCGAGTTGCTCTCCGGCTCCTATACCGAGGTCCATCTCAAGGTACGTGGACAGACCTCCTCGTACCTCGTGCCAGTCTCCGCTCTTATATTTCGCTCGCAAGGTCTGCAGGTCGCAGTTGTAAAAAACGGCAGCGTGTTGCTCACACCGGTAACGCCTGGTCGCGATTTCGGCGATCAAATTGAGATTGTTTCTGGTCTCAAGGGCGATGAATCGGTGATTGTAAATCCGCCAGATTCCATCCTCTCTGGACAAAAGGTGCAGGTCGTGCAGCCCGCTGCTACAGGAGGCGCACAGTGACCTTACCTCGCGATCCGAAGGCAGAGATTCGAGTCTGCAGGCACAGTGTAGCGACCATCTGTCTTGCCAGCATGCTCTTGCTGACCGGTTGCGCAGTTGGCCCCAAGTACCAGCGCCCGCCGGTCGAAGTTCCACCAGCTTATAAAGAGGCTGGCAATTGGAAAGCTGCCCAGCCGAACGAGCAGAGTCTCGGTGGCAATTGGTGGGAAATATTCCAGGATCCTCAACTCAACGGTCTGGAACAGCAAGTCAATATTTCCAACCAGAACCTGAAGGCCGCGCAGGCCCAATATACGCAAGCTCGCGCGCTGCTCCGCTATTATCGCGCCGATTACTTCCCGACGGTGGCCACCGCTCCGTCCGCGACACGCGCTAGAGTGTCCAGCAACCGTCCGCCTCCGAGAGCAATTTCCAATGGCGTTACCTCCAACGACTTCCAACTGCCATTTGAATTGTCATACGAAATCGACGCCTGGGGACGAGTGCGACGCAACGTGGAGTTTTATCGCGAGCAGGCGCAAGCCAGTGCTGCTGACCTGGCTACCGTTAACCTGAGCGTGCATGCGCAACTGGCTCTGTTCTACTTCCAGGCGCACAGCCTCGATGCCCAAGAGCAGCTTCTGAACTCGACCGTCGCGCTGTATGAGCAGGCCCTGCAGTTGAACCAGAGCCGGTTTCAGGGAGGAATTGGCTCCGAGGTTGAGGTCCAACAGGCCAAGACCCAACTTGAGACAACCCGTGCCCAAGCAATAGACGTCGGAGTGCTCCGCGCCCAGTTCGAGCATGCCGTTGCAACTCTGATCGGCAAGCCTGCAGGATCCTTCAGCCTTCCTCCTCTCCCTCTCCGCACGCCGCCGCCTCCGATTCCAGCAGGTGTGCCGTCAGAGCTGCTCGAGCGACGGCCTGACATCGCATCTGCCGAGCGACTGATGGCTGCTGCGAACGCCCGGATTGGGGTGGCCAAAGCCGCTTATTATCCACTCTTGAATCTGACGGCTGCCGGAGGTTTTGAGAGCGGGGCCATTTCGACATTGTTGTCAGGCCCCAGCGCGTTGTGGGCCGTTGGGCCGTCGGCGATATTCACGCTATTTGACGGAGGCAGGCGCCGGGCGGCTTCAGACCAGGCCATTGCGGCCTACGATCAGACCGTGGCTTCCTATCGCGAAACCGTGCTTACCAGTTTCCAGCAGGTGGAAGACAATCTGGCCGCATTGCGCATCCTGGAGAAAGAAGCGCAGACTCAGAATGAAGCAGTCGTTGCAGCCCAGAAATACCTGGAACTGTCCATCACACGATACAAGGGTGGTGTCACCAGTTACCTGGAAGTGACCACCGCGCAGAGTGCGGCTCTCGCTGACGAGGTTACTGCGGTAAACATTCTCGGCCGGCGAATGGTAGCCGCCGTCCAATTGGTCCAGGCCCTCGGTGGAGGATGGGATAGCTCCAGCCTCCCTCAACATCCGGAGTGTTGCGGAAAACTTGTAAGCGCCACCTGTTCCGGGAATGTCTGCAAATAAGCGCCAATCAGTTTGACTGATCCAGTACGACGACTTCAGAGTTCAGTCACTTGCCCCGTCGCGACCCCTGAGTCGGCTCGGGCCGAGTTCTGGCCGACCACTACGACGTCCCGGAGAAGAGTGGGGCTTGCAAGCTGTGCTCGCAGAGGAGCAGTTGGGTTGCCAGCGGATAATTTTACCCCTGATCAACCAGTCGGTGGTGGATGGCGTAGAGGGCCAGCTCGAGCCGGTCAGAAACCCCGAGCTTGTCGAAAATGTTATGGAGGTGGTTTTTGACGGTCTGTTCGCTGATGAAGAGCTTTTCCCCCATTTCCTTGTTCCGGTAGCCCTGGGCGACCAGCTGGACGATTTGCTTCTCGCGGTTGCTGAGCAGGGGCTTTTCGCGGCGCGGGCCGTTGTCGGAGGACTTGGCAAAGGCCTTCATCACCTCCGCAGTAATGCGGTTGTCGAGCCAGATCTCGCCGGCGTGGACCCGATAAATGCTCTTGACCAGCAGGTCGGTGGCGGACTGCTTCAGAACCACCCCGCGTGCGCCCAGACGCATGGCGCGGATGACATCGCGGTCATCTTCGGCGGCGGTCAGAACGATGACGCGGGTAGGCAGCGAGTCGAAGTTGACTTCCTCGAGCACAGCCAAGCCATCCTTGTCCGGCATGCGCAGGTCGAGCAACAAAATGTCGGGCTTGAGCTTGGCAAGCATCTTGATGCAATCGGCGCCGTTCGAGGCCTCCCCGATAATGGCGATATCATCGGTGGAGCTAAGCAGCTTACGCAAGCCATCACGGAAGATGGCGTGGTCGTCAGCGACGAGAGTGCGGATGGCTTGCTTACTTGAGAGCATCCCGGTCGACTTGCGTTCAGATAATCGCCTCATGAAATTCTGCCAGACACAGGGCCACCGCGGAAGCTTAAATAGAGACCAGTGTTCTAACCGATGAATGGGCCAGCGCCAGCCAGGGATTGTCAGGAAGAACGGGGTTGGGCGCGCTTGCGCTCGGCCGGATTCGCGGAAGAAGGCTTTCTATGCGATGAAGCCGACGTGCAGCAAGCTGTCTGCGGAGATCGTCTGGCTAGCGTGAAGAACTTCGTGACTGGTGAAGGAAAACTGCGGAGGGCGCAAACGCATCCAGCGTGACGCAGGTGCGGGGATCAGTGTGAATTGGCGCGATAGACGGTTGGGTGAGCGGGCCAGGCAGCGCCGACACCGATGCCTCCCAGCAAACCTATCACTCCGCCAAACGCAGCGGCAATCTGTTTTCCGTGATAGGCACTCGATACAGTCGCAGCTCCTATGCCGGCGCCCACGCCGCAGCCCGCTCCACCGAAGATCAAAATGTTGCGCAGACGATGGCTCTTTTCGAGTAGCGTGACGCGCAGAACGTTCTCCCTCCGGAGGGAGACGTCCGTCGCGCCTTCGCGCAACTGGATGGCTTCCTCGGAAACTGTCATGAACGTGCCCGTGTGTTTCTTCAGGCTCGTCTCTACAACCTCGACTTTCTGACCGGCGTGCAGGCCGTTCAGGGCTTTGAAGTTGTCGTTGGGATTCAGCTTGTTTTCTTGGGCAAAAACAGGTGCAGCAAAAAGCAAGAACAGAACTGCAAAGCGTCGAGCCATTCGTCTTCCTTTCTAGTTGTCAGGATAGTTTAGCGGAGGGGGGATGCGTATAGAGTACGAAGGTTAAGACGCGTCTCCTATGTATTAAGGTTACGCTGGGTGCCGCGATCAGGCAAAGCAGAGCGCAGAGCCAGTTGATCCTGCAACAGGCGCAACTTCACTACTGTAATCAGGAAAGCGGCGCCGGTCAGCCGCCGCGCCGAGTTGTTGCGGGGGCTTCAATGGCGCTTGGCTGGAGGTTTCGAGTGGGGGTCACGGGAATCAAGCGCCCTTCCTGGATAGTGAATTCCAGCCCACGCCACTGGATGCGATTGGAAGCGAAGCTTGCCAGCCAGACCAGAAAGGCAGAGGCATCGCGCACAGGCAGCAGCCATAGCTTCCGCTGCAGCACGGGGTCTTTCAGACCCCACACGCCCACCGTCCAGGCCATCAAGAAACGCAGCACGAAGTAGGTTCCGATGTAGCCGGCTGCCACGGCCGACGAGGGCGCCACCGCCGCTGCCACCAGGGACCACGGCAGGCCATGAGTGAAAATGAGTCCGAGATGCCCCCAGGGGCGGATGTGGCGCAGACCGATGGCCCAGCGCAGTTCGTGCCGCAGATAATTGCGCAACGACTGCGCGGGAAAGATCATCCAGACCGGGTCCCGGGTCAATTCCACGCGGTAGCCCCGCGCGGCGATGCGTTTGCCGAACTCGAAGTCGTCCGAGTGGTGGTTCACCAGCGCCTCGAAACCCCCGATTTCGGCCAGCCGCTCCCGCGTGGTGGCCATCGTCGAGCCCAAAGCGAACTTCAACCCTTCCAGTTTCCGCGCCACCAGAGCGCCGGCGCAAAATTCCGCCGAGGAGCCCACGCAATCGATCTCCGAGACAAGTTGGCGCACCGCCATCCCCCGGAACAGGGCTGTAACCGCGCCTACTCGGGGATCACCGAACGGCGCGGCGACCCCGCGCAAGTAGTCGGATTCCACGCGGACATCACTGTCGCTGATTGCCAGCAGGTCGTACCGCGCCTCACGCACCAGCCGGCAGAGCTTGCACACCTTGCTGCTGGTGCCCTGGATCTCGGCGCCGATCAGCAGGCGGATGGATCGTTCGGGAAAATCCTGAATGAGCTTCTCAATGACCGGGACGGCAGGGTCGTCTTCATCGCTTACGGCGAACAGAATCTCATACTCCGGATAGTCCTGGCGGCAGAAGCTGGCGAAATTCTCGTAAGCATCTCGATCGAGCCCGCGCACGGGTTTCAGGATGCTGACCGGAGGGGTGAAATCACTCGCCGGGGTCACGCGCGGTCCCGGCTTGCGCTGCGCCAAGAAAAAGCTCAGGGCAGAATGAATGCACAGAAGGTAGTAAACGAACGGCGTTACGGCCAGTGCCAGGACCGCCCAGCGCATCCCCGTGGGGAGTACCCCGACTTCCAAGATGTTATTCCCTTCGCCGGCCCACACCAGGGCCACACCGCCGCAAACCAGCAGCACACCCGCCCAGCGCGCGCCGCTCAGGTGCTCGCGCAACAGAAATTTTGCGCCGAGGGCGCCAGCGGCGTAGCTGAGTGCTGTCACGGGAATCACGAAGCTCACCGGGTTCCAGGAGAGCAGCGCCAGAAAGGCATAGAACGCCAGCGCCGACAGCACAATGCCGAACCACATCCAACTCACTCGGAAAGCCCGGCCCAACACAGCGAGCAAGGCGTAAGGCGAGAAGTCTTTCACCTCGCCGACGCGCTTCATCGCCAGCGTAGTGCAGATCTCCCCGCCGGTGCCGGCGAAAACGACGATGGCCAGAAACAACGCGGTGCGCAAGGTCAACTCGGAGGTGTGGTGCGCGGCGGCGTTTGGCCCACCAGCGCCACACCCATACAGATGAGTGCCACGCCTGCCCAGCGTGTCGGGCTCACTACTTCGCCCAGAACAGCGTAACCCAAGAACGCTACAACGGCGTAACCGAAAGCCGAAGCTGGCATCACGTAACTGTAATCAGCCCAGGAAAGGACCAGCATGTAGCAGACGAAGAAAACCAGCAGGAGGAAGATGCCCAGCCAGATTGTCTCGCTGCGGACGGTCTGCCCGAAAGCCGCGGCGAGCGAGCCCAACGAACCGAGGCTCACCGATCCGATTCGCTTCATTCCCTTGCTGAGAAAGATCTCCCCCACCGAGCTGAATAACACCATCAGGACGACCAGGACGTGGGTTTTCCTCCGCAGGGCATTCATCGTGGGCATGAGCTTCCAGCCTAGCCGTGGGCTGCCGGGCCGGATCCGACATCGATCGCGGGCACCGGGACAACGGGCTTCTTCTCCAGACCCTTGCGGGCGTACTTCAAGCGCTCAGCGCGCAGGCGAAGAAACGCGACCGCTTCGTGGTAGAGGCGCTTGCGCTCGTGTGCATCCCAGAGGGCCTTGCGCACGATGCGCCAAGCCACCTTCGGCCGGAAGTAGTAGGAGTCGTAAAAGCGATTGACCCCAGCCATCATGTCCTCGCGAGTCAGGCCAGGGTACTCGATGTGCGGAAGCTGGTGGCCGTTGCCATCCGTCAAGGCCTCAGCCTTCAGGAAGTTTCCTTTGACCAAGTCATTGTAGAGTTCCGTTCCGGGAAAGGCGTGGGCCAGCGAAACCTGGACGGTCTCGCAGTCGAGCTCTTTGGCGAAGTCGATGGTGCACTGGATGGTTTCCTTGGTTTCGCCGGGCAGGCCGATAATGAAGTCGCCGTGAATGGTAATGCCCACCTTCTTGCAGTTTTTCGCGAACGCGCGAGCCATTTCGACCGTGGCGCCTTTCTTGATGTTCTTCAGGATCTGAGGATCACCGGACTCGAAGCCGACGATGAACAGGCGCGCGCCGCCGTCGGCCATGGCCTTCAGGGTTTCGTAGTCGCTGTGCACCCGGGCGTTGGCAGACCAGCGGAACTTCAACGGCTTGAATTTCTGGCAAATCTCCAGTACCCGGTCCTTGCGGATGTTGAAGGTATCGTCGTCAAAGAAAAACTCTTTCATCTGCGGAAACATCTCGAGTGCTTGCTTGATTTCGCGCGCCACGTTGTCGGTCGACCGCACCCGCCAGGCATGACCGGAGATCGTCTGCGGCCACTGGCAGAAGGTGCATAGCGCGGGGCAGCCCCGCGTCGTGTACAGCGAGACAAAGGGGTGCAGCAGGAACGGCACGTTGTAGTTTTCGATCGCCAGATCCCGCTTGTACACTTCGGTGGCAAAAGGCAGCGCGTCCAACTGCTCGGTGTGCAACTGCGGCCGCGTCGGCGTGTGCATCACCTTGCCGTCTTCGCGATAACTGATCCCCAGAATCTCCGCCAGCGGCCGGCCCTGCGCGAATTCCACCACCGCGTGGTCAAACTCACCGCGCACCACGAAATCAATGTCCTCGCTGGCCATCAGGCTCTGGTCCGGGAGGTTCTGCACGTGCGGCCCGACAAACGCGATTTTCAGATCGGGCTTGCGCTCTTTCATCTTGCGGATCAGCAGGAGGTCGTTGTGGAATCCGACCGTCGAAGTGAACAGCACGACAAAGTCATAATCGGTTGCGATCTCGATGGTCTGCGCTGGCGTGATCTTGTGGGGGCAGGCGTCGAGCAGCCGGCTTCCGGGCAGCATACCCGCCGCATAAGTAAGCCACACCGGATACCAGTAGGATTCGATCTCGCGCGTCACCGGCCAGCGCGAACTCGCCCCGCCGTCAAAATTCGCGAAGCTCGGCGGATTCAACAGCAGGGCCTTCATCACATCAGGCATACGAATCCCCCCTCGATTCCTGGCTCTATATACGCTAAGAAGCTTCCGCCTACAAATAAGTATTCTACCCGAAACCGTTGCCCTGCCAAAGGCAAAGCTTGCGACGACCTTGCTCCGGAGTCGCTGGCCTTCATCCCGAGGTTCCGAACCCGGGCCCGAGCCCGGACAGCAACCGGCGCAGCCTTATCGAAATACACTCGCCAACTGGCCGGTGGAGCGGAGCAGCTCGAGCTGGGCCTGCTGGCGTTCGTAGTCGGCGTCGAGGAACGCCAGCCGCCTGTTGGTTTCCTCCAGGCGAGCTTTTTCCACGTCGCGCAGGCCGGCGCGTCCCTCCTGGAATTGCGACTGGACCACGCGGAGATTCTCCTGCGCCATTTGCAGCTCCAGGCGAGCCACCTCGCGAGCCATCTCCAGTTCCCGCGCCTGGCGCGACTGCTGGCGGACTTCGATTTCCAGGTCCTTGCGTTTGGTCTTCAATTCTAGTTCCGCGGCGTTCAGATCGGTCTGCGCCAGCGCCACCGCCGCGGAGGTACGAGCGCTGAACAGGGGAATCTTCACGTCCAGGCCGATATTGAAGTTGTTCCGGCGAAACGTTCGGAAGAATTGGTCAAAGTTGTTGAAGCGCGCCAGAAGAGCGTACTGGCTGACTAGGTCCACCGTCGGGAAGTAGCCGATACGCTCTCCCCTCAGGCGATGTTCGCGCGCCCGTCGTTCGGCCTCGGTCCGCTTGATCGAGGAATTCTCGGCCAGGGCCATAGCCACCAGCTCGCGGACGGGCTGGTCGGCACTCGCCGGCAGCTCCTCGGGCGCCACTTCCAGGCGCCGGTTCGTGGGCAGCCTCAGCAAGCCGCGCAATTCTCCTTCGAGGGCCTCTTCCCGGCCCTCCAGGTGCACAATGCGCTGCTCGATCCGCGCCGCGGTGAGCTGCGCGCGGGTGACCTCAATGGGTAGTTCGACCCCGGCGCCCAGCCGCTCCCGGGTGATGTCCACAATCCTCTGCGCGCTCTCCCGTTCTTGCCGCAGCAGATCCAGCGAGCGCCGAACCTTGGCCAGCTCCAGACATGCCGAGGCAGCGCGCACGATCACCGCGTCCCGCGTGCTCTCAAAGGCCAGCCTTTGGCCCTCTGCGCGCTCCTCCGCCGCGCGAAACTCGCCACGCAAGGGCCCGTTGAATATGGTTTGGACGTAAGTCAGGTTGAAAATCGAGGGCGGTCCGGCAATCCCTTGCGGGTATCCACGAGTGTAACCGATCCCCGAGCCGGTGTAGAAATTGGGAAGGAACAGCGCACGGTTCACGTTCGCCGTCTTCTCCGCCACGTTCGACTGCACGCGGGCCAACGCCAGCTCGCGGCTGTTTTGCAACGCCAAAACCACTGCCCGCTTCAGGGTAAGGATTTCGGTGTCTGAAGTTCCCTGAGCAAACCCGCCCGTCGCCGAGGCCAACAGCAGTATGCCAGTGAAGATAAGAATCTTCCTCTGCTTCGTTTTCATAAAGCTTCTTCCCTTCCGCCGCGTCGGGCGGAACCTTCGATTGTAGCCGAACCTCCACCCCAGCCGCCACTACAGGGTTGGATTCCTCCATCGCCAGAGTTACTGGGATGCCCCCTCCCGACAGATGGTGTTGCCAAAAGGGTGGTAAACGATGTATTTAGTTGTGCGTTTAGGGTCGGGCCGGCTCGAAGCATGTCTGGCGGAATCCGGCGCTCCTGAAATGTCGGGGCAGCCTTGGCGTTCCGCTTTCAACAGGAATTTCTTAGACGCTTGGAGGATAAGAAGGAACCAATGATGCCCTGGAGTGCCCTCTATCTGCTAGCCGCACAAGTTCACGACATGCACGCTGGACACGGGATGTACCCGCCGGATGCCTTCTCGCTGTTCAACCATCACTTGGCCGGTGTGCTGGTTATTGTGTTGGCAGTTTTCACGGCGCTGGAAGGGTCGCCGCTCGGAAAGCAACACCCCTGGCTGAAATATCTGTGGCCACTCCCTCTGTTCGTGGAGGCCACCAACGTCGTCCTCCGCGGGGATAGCGAATTGAAATGGCCGCTCCGGCTGGCAACCATCATGCCCGATGCGGAGGCGGTGCAGCACAAGATTTTCGCCTTGCTGACGTTCGGCATCGCTTTCATCGAGCTGTTCCGGCGCACCGGGCATCTGACTCATCCCGGGTGGCGCTATGTCTTCTATGGCTTGATGTTCGGAGGCGGGGTTTTTCTGCTGTTTCACAGCGGGCATCATACGGCCGTGATTCACCGCCAGCACCTCTGGATGGGCACGTGGTGCATCGCTGCCGCAACAACCAAAGTCCTGGGAGACCTGAAGAGCGAACTTGCCTGGCTGCGGCTCTATATTCTACCCGTCTTCATTCTTGCCTTGGGCCTGCAACTGGCCTTCTACGTCGAATAGCCCGCTGGACACACCTCCCACGGAGGCAGAGGAAGGTTGGAGCGCAGGTGCGGCGCACCGTAAATTCAACGAGAGGGAACCAGCAAGACACGATCGGAGGATTCGATTCATGTACCTGCTAATGCTCTTCCTGCAAGCCGAGCACATGCACCAACACGGGGGAAATGAGGCGTTCGTGCCGGACCCGGTGTCGATCTTCGATCACCACCTGGCTGGGGTGTTGCTCATCCTGATGGGAATCTTCGCCTTTCTGGAGCACTCCAGCCTCGCCTCGCGGCACAACTGGATGAAGTATCTCTACCCCCTACCCCTGCTGGGCCTGGGCCTCTTCTTGTTTTTCTTTCGCGACCCGGAGCCCTGGTTTCAGTGGCTGCTTAACGGCGAGTTCGACAAGACCGAAGTACAGCATAAATTCTTTGAAACCATTGCGGTCCTGGTGGGATTGATCGAGCTCTTGCGGCGGACCAAATGGCTGCGCCAGCCGGCATGGCCGCAAGTGCTAAACGTTTTGATGCTCGGGGGCGCCTTCTTTTTGCTTTTCCACACTGGGCAACACTCGGCCATCATTCACTTGCAGCACCGCTGGATGGGCATCGTGGCCATCACGATGGCGGCGTCCAAAATCCTCTCTGATGTGGGCTGGGGCGGTCGCTGGCTGGGGCGATATGCCGTACCGGCGCTAATGCTCATTTTTGGGCTGCAGTTCGCTTTCTACATCGAGCGTTAGCGCCAAGCTTGCAGCTCTCAGCATCACCCTCGCATTGAGCTCTCAGCTCAGTGCTGAGCACTCAGCCGTCAGCAGTTCAATCCCTTGTGGTCCGGAGTCCCGATGCAGGCTTCACTCGTACCGCAGCGATTCAGTTGGCTGCAGCCTGGCAGCCCGATTGGCCGGCAGAAAGCCAAAGAAGATTCCGGTCAAACTCGACACCAAAAAAGCCACCACCACCGAAAGCCAGGAAACCGGGACGCGCAGGTTGCCCGGGAGCAGTTGCTGGACCAGCACGGGGATGCTCACGCCGATTAGGATGCCTCCCACAGCGCCAGTCCCGCTGATCAGGAACGCCTCGAGTAGGAATTGATTCAGGATTTCGCTGCGGCGCGCCCCGATGGCCTTGCGGATCCCGATCTCGCGCGTTCGCTCGGTCACTGTGACGAGCATGATGTTCATGATGCCGATGCCGCTGATCAACAACGCGCTGAAGGCGATAAACAGCAGCACCATTGTGAGTGCTTGGGAGATCTTTCTCGCCGCATCCAGGATCCCGCTGAGCGTGGACACATCATAGAGCGCCCCAGCAGGATGACGGCTCTTCAGCAGGAGCTCCAACTGCCGCGCGACGGAGGGTACGCTTTCGGGCGTGCGCGCCGAAGCGTAGAGCACGCGTACGATGTCGTCCCCGGTGTAGTACTTCATCAGGGAGAAGGGAATGATGGCGGACTCCTTCTGAATCTCGGAAAGCCCGAAGGTGGCCACGCGCTCCTTGAAAACCCCGATGACGGTGAAACTGAGCTCGCTGATGCGGATTGGTTTGCCGATGGGATTCTCGTAAGGATAGACGCGATCGGCAAGCTCTTTAGTGATCAGGCAAACTTTGCTCCGCGATAGCATGTCGTCGGCGTCGAAGTATCGGCCGCGCAGGACGATCAGATTACGAATGGCCTGAAAACCCTGGCTGACCCCCACTAGGGTCACCGGATATTCGATCCCGCCGATTACCACCGTCATGTGGATTTCCCGTGTGGCGGCGACTTCCGCCACCTGCGGGATCCCCACTTTTACGGCTTGCAGGTCGTCTAGATTGAGTTCGTAGCTGAGCGCTCTGGGCTGCTGTCCCGTGCGCGCATATTCAGCCCAGACCAGGTTGGAGCCCACGCTCTCGATCTGCCCAATGATGTACTTCTTGCCCGTCAGCGCCACCGTCACCACGAGCACGATGCATGCGCTGCCGATCACCACGCCCAGCATGGTGAGCAGAGCGCGGACCTTGTTGGACCGCAGGGCATCCAAGGCGACGAAAAAGGTCTCGCGGCTGAGCTTGGCAAGCAAGGTTGCGCTCCTCTTTGAAACTATAACAACCCGGGGAGAAGAAATCCCGAACAAACTGGAAGCCAGCTTAAGATTGGTAAGACCTGTGTCTCCGGGCTGAAGCTCTCGGATGTGGCCGGTGTCCGATCCTCGCCCCGCCACGGCGGGCGTGCCCTGATGAATCCTGCGTCTCCCCAGCGCCTCTCGAACCGCCGACGTACAAACGGCTGGTACCACGCCGCGTTTGACGCCACCTCCCGCCGAGGATAGATTGAGCATCCCGAAGCGTTTGGCCGCATGACCACGAAGATCACAGCGCGCGACCTGCTGCTATTACTGGTGCTCACCGCGGCGGGCGTGCTCCTCCACGGCTACCATCTGGGCCATCAGGATGGCGCCATTTATCTGCCAGCCATCAAGAAGAATCTGAACCCGGCGCTGTACCCATATGATTCGGCGTTTTTTCTGTCGCAGACTCGCTGGATGCTGTTTGGCGAATTGGTGGCCTTCTCGGTGCGCCTCACCCGAGTGCAGCTTGATCTGGCCGTCTTTCTGTGGCACCTGCTCGCCATCTTTGTGGTATTGCTGGCCAGCCTGCAAATGTCGCGCCGCATTTTTGCCGCGCCCGCGGCGCAGTGGGGCGCTGTTCTAACCGTGTGGGCAGCGCGCCTTTTGCCGGTAGCTGGCACGCAGCTGCAGCTGATGGACCGCTACCTCCATCCCCGCGACTTGGCCACCGCGGCCCTGCTGCTAGCCTTCGTCGCGATCCTCGACCGAAGTCTTGCTGCGTTAGGCTGGATTGCAGCCGCCGCGGTCATCCATCCGACGATGGCCCTGTTTGGTGCGTTCCATCTTGCCATCCAGCGGTTTGGCGCGTGGAAGTTGCTTGCCATGGCGCCGCTCATTCCTTTGTTCGCATTCGGCGCCCCTCGCGGGCCGGTTGCAAACGACGCCTGGCGCGATGTGTTGTCCACCCGACCATATCTCTTTCCGCTGCGCTGGCACTGGTACGAATGGCTGGGTGTCATTGCGCCGCTCGCGATTCTGACTTGGTTCGCGCGGTTCGGTAGGACAGGCGTTCCTGTCTGCCCGCTGGTCAATCAAGTCAGCCGCCGCGCCGTGCTTGCCGGTGTGCTGGGAGTCGCCGGGGCAATTCTGATCACCACAGTGCCGGCGTTCGAGCGTTTCATCCCCACCGAACCTATGCGCACGCTCTACTTTGTCTATTTTCTGCTCGTGTTTCTGGGCGGTGGCTTGCTGGGCGAGCGCGTCCTGCGCAACCACCCCGTGCGCTGGCTGCTGTTTCTGGCGCCGCTCTGTCTGGTATTCTTTTTCTCTCACCGGTTGAGCTACCCCTCCAGCCCCCACATCGAGTGGCCGGGCCGCGTTCCGAAAAACGCCTGGGTCGAAGCGTTTGATTGGATTCGTCGCAACACGCCGCAGGAAGCACTGTGCGCGCTTGACCCGCTTCATATGGCGCGACCTGGCGAAGATTCGCACGGCTTTCGCGCCTTCGCTGAGCGCAGCATGCTCGCCGATTGGGTCAAGGACCGCGCCGTTTCCGCGCTCGCGCCTGAGCTGGCCCCCACCTGGCGCGAACAGGTCCGCGATCTTGGCGTATCGGAAATTCGGGCGGGAGCCACACTCGATCGCTGGCGCGACTTCGGCCCGGACGATTTCCGCCGCCTGCAAAAAAAGTATGGCATCAGTTGGGTTGTGTTGGAGCGACCCACGGCGGCCGGCGCGGCCCTTGCGTCTCGGAGGGATCCGCGGGAACTTCCCTGTCCCTACGCGAACAGCGTGGTCATGGTTTGTCGCGTCGAATGAGCGCTCCTCGCAACAGCCGGGCTCTGGTGCGAGTCCGCGACGGCCTCGCGTTTCGGGTACTGAATTTTGTATAGAGCGCGCAGCACGACCAACGCGGGTTACACCGCAACGTATGCTGCCCTTGCCATGATTCGCTCGAAACTTCCATTTCCTGCGGAACACGTCGTAGAGGACCGCGATCTACGGGCGAGCGGCAGCCCTGCGCCACGCCGGAACTTTGTGGTCCACATCCTGATCCCGAGTCTGCTGTGCCTCCTCTACGGGGCGCAATGCGCTTGGTTCATCGGCACGCAGTCAATGACGGCTGACGAGCCGGAGCACATTGCCGCGGGGCTTGACGCATGGCGTCATGGCGAGTTCAGGAGCTGGGACGATCAGCCGCCGTTAGCGCGGCTCCTGTTTGCACTCCCGCTGCTCGACACGAACTGGCGATTTGAAACGGTTGCCGGAGAGATCGAGCCCATCCGGCCTGGCCCGGAAAGCTGGGCCTGGCGGGCGCGCCCCGTCAATGTCCTGCTGGGCTTTCTGCTTGCCGGCCTGCTGTGGACAACTGCGCGCCGCCGGTTCTCGGCTGGGGCCGCGAATTTCGCCCTGGCTCTATTCGTCTTTTCTCCCGCGCTGATCGCTCATTTCTCCGTGGCCGCAATCGATGGCGTCGCAACGCTGCTGATTTTCGCTACGGCGCTGCAAGTCGCTCGCTGGCGTCGCCAGCCATCCTTCGCGGAGACCCTTCTGCTGGGGCTGGTTCTGGGCGGGCTGCTGCTGGCAAAGTTCCACACGCTCCCATTATTTGCGCTGGCCATGGGAGTAGTTCTGCTCCACAAGCCTCACGCCTCTCTGCTGAAGCCCTGGGCCTGGAACTGGCGGGCCCTGGTGATAGTGTTCGCAAGCGCCTTTTTCACCGTCTGGGCCGGTTACTTCTTCCATGTTTCCAGGGTGACGTTTCAGCCAGGGCAGGTGACCGCGACGTTTTCAGGCTACAGCCCCCCGTTGGTGCAGCACTTACCGGTGAGCTTCCATGCGAAAGTTTATATCCCCGCCTGCGAATACCTGACGGGTTTCGGCAATGTCGTGCACCATAGTTGGGTCCGCGGGCATCGGAGCTTCTTTCTGGGCGAAGTTTCCCAGCGGGGCGGGTGGAAGCTCTATTTCCCGGTCGTGATTCTGCTGAAATGGCCGACGACGGTTCTGCTGCTCGCGGCGGCGATGCTGGCGCTTACGGCGCGGCGACGCCTCATCTGGCCGGCGGATTTCCGAGTGCTCATGTTATTCCCGGCCGTTTTTTTCTTCTTCGCGGTTTTTTCGCGCATCAACATTGGCGACCGGCACATCCTCCCCATCTATCCCTTTGTCTTGCTGGCGTGCGCCGCGCTCTGGGAGTATGCGCGACGTCAACGAGCCCTGCAGGCGCTGTTGCTCGCTGCCGTGCTGGCGCAAGCCGCGGACTGCCTGCGCTACGCCCCAGACTATCTCTCCTATTTCAATGTCTTCGTTAGGCCCGAGCGGAGCTACATGCTGCTTTCCGACAGCAACCTCGACTGGGGACAGGGGCTGATTGCGTTGCGCCGCTACGAGCAGCAACATCCGGGCGAGGAATTGCACCTCGCCTACTTCGGTCGCGTGCGTCCTTCGCTGTACGGCATCCGGGCGGCGCCTCTGGAAGAGACCGATCGCGTCACCGGGACCGTAGTGGTCAGCGCGACGCACCTCACCGGCCAATACCTTCGCAATCCTTCGAGCTATCACTGGGTGCTGCAATACCCGCGCAAGATTATCCTCAACCACACCCTGCACGTCTTCGACGTTCCGCGTGAGCCTCACCCGCACCAGCAATCCGAGCTGGGCAGTGGGAAGATGTAGGCGGCACGGCTCAACCAAGTTGGCGCAGGACACCAGACTTCACTGCGCCATCTGTGCCGGGGTGAAGGCCCCACAGGGGATCACATCATGGATCGGAAGATCGGTTACTTCGAGACGCGGCGTAGGGCCTCGCGTGCCCCTTTGCTGCGGGGGTCGATTTCCAGCGCGACGCGATACTGATCAGCCGCAGCCTGGCGCCGGCCCTGTTGCTCGTAGAGGCGCCCCAGCCACTCCCGCGCCGCGGCGTGCGAGGGAAGATCGCTGTGCCGCGGGACACTGCTCAGGTAATTCTTCAACAACTGCTCGGCTTCGTTCAGGCGGTTTCCGGCTAGTACGCGCACCACGCCGCGATAATATCCGAGCCGGCGGTCAGAGGCATCGACGCGGGCGGCGGCCTCGACAGCTTCTTCCATCCGCACTGCGTCATTGCGGCGACGGTAGAAGTCCGCGACTTCGATATACGGCCCGATGCGCGTGGGCTTGGCCTCGAGCACCTGGCGACACTCCGCCTCAGCCTGCTCGGGTTTCCCTTTGTGCATTAAGAAATCAGCGCGCGCTAGATGAGCTTCAACCGCATCAACGGTTTCGAGTTGCTGGATCTGTCGCCGAGCCTTATCTTCGCCCCCGCCGACGATCCCCGGCGCGCGGAAGTAAAACTCAATCAAATCTCGCTGCGCATGCAGATTGGCAGGATCCAACCGCACCGCCTCTTCGAACTCGCGCCGGGACTTTCGCGCCGAGGAAAGCGCGGAGAACCCACCGGCCTGCTCCGCCTTCCGACCGTAAGCCCGCCCGAGCCACAAACGGTACTCGGAATTGTTTGGCTCCAGCTCGACCGACTTTTCGGCGCTGGCTGCGGCGAGATCAAATTGCCGCAGCTCAAAGTAACATCGGGCCAGCCAGTAGTGCAGCGGGGCGTCTTGCGCCTTCTGTCCGCGAGCGGCATTGAGGACGTTCGCAGCCTGCTGGTAATTGCCAGCGTCAAACAGCCGGCTGGCGTCGGCCAGGAGAGCATTAGTGTCAGCCAGGGCAGCCGGCCCCAGCAGAACGCCCAGCGATGCCGTCACCAACACCAGCGCCACTGTGCGCCCAGCCCGCGCGCGCTTCCGCACTCCCGAGCGGCGTGCGGATGGACTCTCGCGTGTTTGCGGGGCAGCCATCATCCTCCCCGCACCACGCGGACACCCAAGCCATCGCGCAATTCCACGTCGCCGGGCAGCGCCAACACTTCGCCTTCGCGCAGGCCTTCCAGCACCTCATAGTCGGTAGCGCTGGCGATACCCACCTTGATTTCGCGCTTCTGCAACCGGGAGCGCTCCACGCCCAGTCGCGGCTCGTCGACAACGAAGACGAACCGGCGCAATCCCTCAATGCGGACTGCGCCGCGCGGCACGGCTAGAGCATTGCGGCGCTCGTGCAAGTGGATGGTGACGTTCACGTTGATGTTGGGGAGCAGCTCGAGCTTCTCGTTGTCCACCGAGCAGATCAACTCGCCTACGCTGCGCGTCCCCCGCGCCACCACCTGTTTCGGGATAATCTCGGTGCGCCCGGTCCAGGTCCGATTGGGCAAGGCGTCCCAGGTGATCTCGACGCTTTGGTTGGGCCCGAGCGAGCCCAGCTCGGGCTCGTCGATGAAGGCGCGCACACGCACACGGCGCAGGTCGGCGAGTTCGGCGAGCAGTTTGCCGACCTCGACAAAGTCGTGGGCGTGTACCGGCAACGAATAAAGGGTGCCATCGATGGGCGCAGTGACCTCAGCGGAGCGGACCTTTTCCTCCAGCGCATGGACCTCGCTGCGCGCCTTCTCGAGGCGGAAGGTTGCTCGCTCAACCTCGAGCTGGGCTCGCCGGGTGAAGTCTTGCTTGGTCTTCTGGAGTCGCTGCCATTCTGCGTCCGCGCGAGCGAGCGCGATCTGGTTCTGATCGAGTTCCTCTCTTGTGGCGGCCTGCTT
>Ga0209804_1001011_pt1 | contig 19290 bp, 20 predicted proteins | sample GraSoiAngelo_139_FD_185896 | JGI IMG/M metagenome (GOLD analysis project Ga0209804, IMG submission 185896) | Grasslands soil microbial communities from the Angelo Coastal Reserve, California, USA - 14_0929_12_20cm (SPAdes) (version 2) | ecosystem: Environmental > Terrestrial > Soil > Grasslands ... | reverse complement strand
ATTGGAGGCGTGCTGACGACTGTACGACATGGTCGCTTATAAGTGTCTTTCGTTTGTCTGACGCACCTTGACAATCCATCCATCCGAATCGCCGGGTGGCCACGCAGCACCGAACCTGGGTCCGGAGCCCGTGGACGGACCCTTCGAGGCCCGTATGTTCTCAGGCATGATTCCCTCGGCCCACGACTTATATAATCAGGGAGACACCCAAGGGATGTTGTGCCTCCAGAAGGCGGTGACCGAACATGGCCAGTGACAAGCCCTCCCCATTCCTCGTCGACGCGGTGAAGGCATCCGCATCGAGGTTCAAGGAGACGAAGAACGCGCTCGAAGCGCGCCAGAAGGAACTCGACGCGCGGCAAGCGGAACTCGAGTCCCAGCGGGTCGAGATGGATCGTCAGGCCGAGCGCCTGCGAGCCGAGCGGGAGGAATTCCAGAAGGAGAAGGAGCAGGTCAACGCCGGCCGCAGCTCGATCGACCACGACCTCGCCTCGGTCCGGATGGACCGGGAACGGGTCGGGACCGAGGAGAAGCGCGTGCAGGATTGGGCCCGCACCCTGAACGAACGGGAGAAGGCGATCAAGGAGAACGAGGACCGGGTGAAGCGGCTCGACCTCGAATTGTCCAGTCACCTGAAGGACTCCGAGGGGAAGATCCAGTCCCTCATGGAGCGGGAGGAGCTGTCCGCCCAGCGGGAGCGGGCCCTCGCCGACACGATCGAACGGCTCGTCGGGATGGAGCGCGGCGTCGCGGACCGGGACAAGAAGCTCGCGAAGCGGGAAGAGGAGCTGATCAAGCTGCAGAACGAACGGCTCCATGCGCTCGAGGGCCGGGAGCGGGAGATGCTGAAGATCAGCGAGGAGATGTACGCCCGCCAGAAGGAGTCCGCCGCCCAACACGAATCCTTCGTCGAATTGCAGGAGACCTTCCGCCAGGAGTTGATCCGGCTCGCGTCCGAGCGGGAACGGCTCGCGGGGAAGGAGAAGAGCCTCGTCGAGGCCGAGAAATACCTGGCCGCCGCCCTCGAGGCGAGCGGCATGGAAATCGACACGCCGCCGGAGATCGAGGTCAAGGCCCCGCCCCCGCCGCCGACGGCCGAGCCGCGGGCTCCGAAGCCTCCGATCGCCGCGCCGACCCCTTCGAGCCGGGCCGCGGAATCCTTCCGGGATGAGATCTTCGAGGAGGAGCACCACGAGTCCCGCCCGAAGGTGTCCCGAGCGGACGCCTTGGAGCGGATGACCCGCGCCCTCGAGACGGCGAAGATGGCCCGCGACCTGGGGCGGAACGTGAGCGAGATCCGGAAGGTGCTGAAGCAGGCGCGCGCCGCCTTCGAGAGCGGCGACTATGACACGGCTTCGAGGCTCGCCGAGGAGATCCTCAGGGAGCTCGAGGCGATTCCCTTGACTCGGTAGACCCTTCAGGCGACCCGCCGTTCGCCATCGCGTGGATCGGCATCGCGTACACCGGGACGCCGGGCACCCGCGGCTCGTGCATCTGGGCGGGGATCTCTCCCCACGGGTCGGGATCGGACACGGGACCCTTGACGAAGGTCCAGACGATGTTCGCGAGGAAGAAGACCTGGCCGAATCCCAGGACGAACGCTCCGAGCGTCGCGAGCCAGTTCAAAGTCCAGAGGAACTGCAGGTCGTAGAACTGGCTGTAGTCGTAGATGCGGCGGGGCATCCCTTCGAGCCCGAGGAAGTGCATCGTGAAGAACACGGCGTTGAAGCCGATCATCGTGAAGCCGAAGTGCCACCGCGCCAGGCGCTCGCTGTACATCCGTTTCGACATCCGCGGGAACCAGAAGTAGAAGCCCGAGAACACGCCGAGGATCGTCCCGCCGAAGAGGACGTAGTGCAGATGGGCGACGACCCAGTACGTGTCCTGGAGCGGATAGTCGAGCGGGATCGGCGCTTGGAAGACGCCGTTGATGCCGCCGATCACGAACATCGTCACGAAGCCGATCGCGAAGAGCATGGGCGCCTTGAGCTCGATCGCGCCGCCCCACATGGTCGCGATCCAGTTGAAGATCTTGATCCCGCTCGGCACCGCGATCGCGAGGGTGATGATCATGAACGGGAGGCGGGCGGAGATCGACAGGCCCGTGGTGAACATGTGGTGCACCCAGACCCCGAAGGAGAGGAAGCCGATCGCGACCGTCGACAGGGCGATCGCCTTGTACCCGAAGATCGGCTTATGCGACATCCGCGGGATGACCTCCGAGATGATCCCCATCGCCGGGAGGATCATGATGTACACGGCCGGGTGGGAGTAGAACCAGAACAGGTGCTGCCACATGATCGGGTCGCCGCCGACGAGGGGCGAGAGGAACGCGGTCATGCCGTGGCGGTCGAGCAGGAGGATGAACAGGCCTCCCGCGAGGACCGGCGTCGCGAGGAGGACGAGCCCTTGCGTGACCATGATGGACCAGACGAACAGGGAGAGATTGTTGAACGTGATTCCCGGCGCGCGGTGCCGGAAGATCGTGACCAGGAAGTTGATCGCGCCCGCCGTGGACGAGATGCCGAGCAGTTGCAGGCCGACGATCCACATGTCCACGCCGAAGCTCTTGTCGTACACGCTCAGGGGCGTGTACCCGGTCCACCCGATGTTCGCGGCGCCGAGCCACATGATCACGCCCGCAGTCGGGATGAGCCAGAAGCTGAGCGCGTTGATCCGCGGGAAGGCCATGTCCTTCGCGCCGATGAGCGGCGGGACCATGAGGTTCCCGAAGCCCGCGAGGATCGGGATCGCGACGAGGAAGATCATCGTCGTCCCGTGCATCGTGAAGAGTTCCATGTAGGTCGACGCGTCGACGATCGTTCGGCCGGGGTACGCGAGTTCCGTTCGCATCAGGAGGGCGAGCACCCCGCCGATCAGGAAGAAGAGGAACGAGTTCGCCAGATAAAGGATCCCGATCTCGTGATGGTTCGTCGTCGTGAGCCAACGGAAGATGCCGACCGGCGCGTGTCGCGAATGGTAACCGGTGACGACCTCTCCCGCCATCGAGGAAACCTCAGACCTCGGCCCGGGAACGAGCCGCGTTTCCCCGTACTTCGCGACCCGACAAAAACCTTTCCCAAGTGTCGATTCTCCCGGCGTCGCTCCGTATGAAATGCGTAAGACCACAAATGCTTTAGAGGCCATGGGGATTCGGCAGCCAATGTCGGGCCTCCGACGGTCGTCCCTCCTGACCGTGGTCCTCCTCGGCGTGCTCGCGTTCCTCGCGACAGGGGCCCGGGCGCAGCCCGCCCTCACTCCCGGTCAGGGCGCGACGGAGCAGCTGTTCTATCTGGTCCTGGTTCCCGCCGTCGCGATTGGCGTCCTGGTCATGGCGCTCGTGGCATACGCGGTGCGCAAGTTCCGCGTCCGGCCCGGACACACGACCGGGCCTGTGGTCGCCAAGACGAACGATCGAAGACTCGAGACCGCATGGACAATCATCCCTGCGATCATCCTCGTCATCGTGGGAGTCGCGGCCTTCCAGACCCTCGTGGTCACCGACACGATTCCGCAGAATCCAGATGTGACCGTGATCGTGACGGCACGGCAATGGTCATGGAGTTTCAATGTGACGTACCCGAACGGCTCGTACAGCGGTCCGCAGTCCGGGGCCTTCACGGTGAAGGTGGGCCAGGTCGTCAAGCTCCTGTTCCAATCCGTCGATGTCGCCCATTCCTTCTCCGTTTCCGCCTACGGCCTGAAGATTGATGTCATTCCCGGCCACACGAATGTGTATTGGTTCAAGGCGCTCGTGGCCGGTAACTACGAAATTCACTGTGCCGAATTCTGCGGCCTGCAGCATTACTCGATGGTTGCAACTCTACATGTCTCATCCGCGTAGGGCCGCCGCCGTCGCCGCGGTCCTCCTATGCATGCTCCTGATGCCGAGCCTCCCTTCGGCCTCGGCGACGGACGCAGATCCGCCGGCCTTCACCCTGTACGGCGACGGATCGCGTGGCTGGGGACTCAACAGCACCTCGATTGGGAGTCCCGGACCCACGCTCACGGTCTTCCTCGGATATCCTGTGACAATCGCTTTGGTCGGCATCGAACCCGCCGTCACGCACAACTGGTTCATCGATTACAATGGGAACAATCAAACGGACCCGGGCGAGAACAAGTCCCAGGACTTCCTCGGTCCGGGCCCCGCCCTGTTTACCTTCACCCCGGAACGCGAGGGGAACGCGACGTACAAATGCCAGTACCACTTCAACATCATGTTCGGGACGATACGGGTCGTCGCGCAGATGAACGTGACTCTGTACGCGGACGCCGGTCTGGGATGGGGACTCTCGAACAAGACGATCCACAGTCCTGGGCCTCCGCTCGTGTTCCTCGCTGGGACCAATGTGACGTTCTCCCTTGTCGCGGTCGACAGCTCGTTCCAGCATGACCTCTTCATCGACTACAACGCGGATCAGATCCCCAGCGTCGGCGAGCCGAAGACGGGGGACTTCAACAATACCAATCCGCTCACGCAGAAACTCCACCTGGATCGAGCAGGGAATTTCACGTACTATTGTGAATACCATTCGGGGACGATGCACGGAAACGTCCTGATCCTCGGCGTGTCCGTCCCGACCGGCGGAGGATTCAACGTGGCTCTCATCCCGGGGATCATGCTCCTCGCCCTCGGCGGCGTCCTCATCTTCGCCGCGGTCTACCACGTCCGAGCCGTTCGCGCGGTGAAGCGCTCGAAGTGATTCTCCATGACGGACCTCGCGGTCCTGGCCGCCGGGTTCGGCGCGATCCCGCTCGCATCCATCCTCCTATACTCGTTTCGCGCGTGGCTCGATGCGCATCGGGAGGTCGTGTGGGGCGGATTCGCGGGCGTCATCGCCTTCCTCGGGCTGTCCCACGCGATGGCGTTCGTCCTCGAGGGCAAGCCCTTCCTGTTCGCCGGGAACGACTCTTTGGGGGCCGCGTCGTTCCTCTTGACCGGATTGGCTCTTGGAGGACTCCTTGGATGGTTCTTGTTCGAAGGTCCTCTCATTCGGACCGAACCGGCAAGCATCGTGTGTGTCACCGTCGCCTTCATCGCACTCCACAGTTTCGGCGATGGCCTCGTCCTGGGACGGGATTTTGTGGGCGCTTCTAGCCCGGTCGTCCGGATCGACGCTCTCACGGTCGTGGCGACCGTGGTGCACCGTTTCGTCGAGGGGGCGCTGCTCTTGGTCTCCGCGTTCGCCGCGCGATGGTCACTTCGAGCGTCGTTCGTGTTGCTGTTCGTTCCCCTCGTCTCCATTCCCGCGACGTTCGTGCCCGGATGGGCCTTCGACGCCATGGGACTCGCCGGCGGCAGCGCCGCAACGCTGGCCCTCTCGACGTTCCTCGCGGCCACGGAAGCCTCCGTGGCCCTCGTGCTCCTGGTGCGCGGTTTCCTGCCGATCGCGAGCGCGGATCGCGGAAGTCGCTGGATCGTCTCCGTGATGATCGGATTCATTGGCATCAGCGTCGTGCACTTTCTCGTAGAATGAGTTTCATCCGATCGGCCGAGGACTCGCCGCTCCCACGGAGGGCAGTCGAAGGGCGAAAAGCGCGACCAGCAAACCGAAGGCGAACGTCGCGGTCCCGAGCGCGAGATGGATCGTGACGATGACCCAATTCAGGCTGCTCGTGATCGTCAACCCCCCGAGCCCGACCTGGGCGACGAGGATCCCGAAGGCTACCTTCGAGAGGAGGACGAGGCGAAGTTCCGCGCGGTACCAAAGAAGGGCCAGGACCATGGTCAGGAGGATGGAGAGGCTCGTCACAGCGGCGACGAGGCGGTGGGCGTACTCGACCGCGACCCGCGGGTTTCCGAGATCCGGCACGACGGAACCGTTGCACAGCGGCCAGTCCGTGCAGGCGAGCCCCGCGTCCATCCCTCGAACCGTCCCGCCCAGGACGATTGTCGCGTAGGCGCATACCGCAGCGAGGACCGCCACTACCTGATAGAAACGCCTCCGGTCGAACCGCACCCGAAGACCCGAACCGCGGGAGCCGATTCCTCGCGATAAAGTCTCGCTCCGATCCGAATGGGTTCGCCGCGAGCCACGTTTTCTAGTCCTCGTGGATCGCGGTCACGGCCCATCGACGGCTCCCCTGCACGACGACCACATCACGACAGCGCGTGCAGCGATAGAATTCCACGATGCCGGCGTTGCCGAGGTCCTCGACCTCGGAATGGTCGCACCGGGAGCGCACGGGGCTCTCGGCGATTGGACTGGACATGGGGGTGGCCTCGGCCGCTCAATTTTGCTCGACCACAAGAAGCCTTCGTCGATGCGCTCCCTGGGATTGGACTCTTGCGTTGGGTTTTGGAGGTTGGCGGTTCTTTTCCGACGGCCCGTGGACGTGGAGTGGGGACGCAGGGCCCCACAGCCTCCCCGTGGAAGGTCAGGAAATCAGTCAGTTTTTCGTGAGGCGCTCCTCGACGCGGGCCGATGGTTCAAGCGGCTCCATGTTGCTGTAGAACTTGGCTGTAGTCTCCGTGCTCGTGTGCCGAAGCAGCCGGGTTCGATCGTCGAGGACCATCCCGATCTCCTTGAGCTTCATCGCGAAGCTCGGCCTCAGGATGCGGAAGTCGCCCTGGATCCCGACTTGCCGGAACACCTTGTAGCGGACGCAGTTCCATCGATCGCAGCTGTAAAGGCCCCGAGAAATCCCGGATTGAAGTTCCTCAGTGTCCTCACGAGCTTGGGCGCAAGCCATAGGCGGGGAGCATGGCGCGGATCCTTCCCGCGAAGAGCGGCACCGTGGTCCAGATCGTGCCACCCGCACCCCACCGCCGGCTCCTCCTCCACCAGGACCTCCGCCACCTGGTGCGATATTCGACCAGGTCGTCGTCGTGCTCATGGAGAACCACGACCTGGCCTCGATCTACGGCAGGGCCCCGTACCTGACGGAGCTCGCGGACAGTACTCCTTGTCGAAGGCCTGGAGGCGATCACGCACCCGCGCCAGCCGAACTATCTCGCCCTGATCGGCGGGAGCACGTTCAACGTGACCGGGGACGGCAACGTGCTGGAGGGAACCGACGCCTCAGATCATGGCAGGGGTAGGCCTGCGGTTGAGACGCGTAATCGTCGTGCCCAACGTCGTGACGACCATCTGGAGTCCGACAACGAAAAGCCACAGATCAAAGGGATATGATCTCAGGTAAGAGCCCCCGATGTACTTGAGGCCCACGACAAGACTCGGCCCGAAAAAGGCCATGATCATGAGGCCGATCCAGAAGAGGTAGGTAACGTCGGTCGCGGGCTTCCTCCGGGCCCGAAAGTTCCAAACGATCATGAGTGCCGCCGCGACGACCGCCAAGTATTCGCCGACGACAATCGGAATCAGGTCCAGTTGGGTATCCCAGAAGCCGGAGGTCCTGCTAATGCCTTGGAATAGGAGCCAGGCGAGCGAGTGGGTGTATAATCGATCGAAAAGTACGTAGCTGAAAAGAGCGCCGATAAACACACCGGCCCAGAACACGACCTTTCGACCTGGATTTTGAATCATCGAGCGTCCCTCGATGTTGCGAGTCGCGTACGAATTGTTAAATGTTTGTAAAGACGAAAACGGTCAGTCGGTCAAACGTTACGCGCGAGACGAACTCCGTCACCTCGAAGATGCCTGGCGGCGACCATCTAAAGACCGTGTGGGGCGGCGGGAAACTCGGACGAGCCGCGACCGAAAATTCCGCTTGATTTTTCACAATTCCAATGGGAAGGAGTGGGGACGCAGGGATTTGAACCCTGATCGACGGGTTTCTCCCACGCGGGGAGCGACCCACGCGTGTTGTGCGAACCATGGGTCAGCGCTCCAGTCTGTCATCACCGGAATCAGCAAACCCGTTTCGCCATCAAGCCCATGACTGGAGCCCGTAATTCTACCAGGCTAAACTACGTCCCCATGGGTCTCCGGGGTCGCGGAACAGCGGCGGGGATATCTAAGTTTGCGTCGCGAAGGGATCGACCGAATCTCATCCGAGGGAGTCGTTCACTTCGGTCACGGAACCACTGCCCTCGCACCGATTGCATTGGCCGGTTCCCTCGCAGTAGAGACAGGGCACTCCGGATTCGCCTCCCGTGCCGGCGCAGTCCTCACAGATCTTCCATCCCAGGCAATCCGGACATGCGCGTTCGTACGGGATCTCTCCCGATATCCGAACCAGCGCCCCTTCTCCCGTTGCCACGAGATCTCCGCCCAGCGTGAGGAGCCCGAGCCGAGCTCGGAAGGAGCCGCCTTCCAGGATCCGGGCCTCCGAGACGTCCGGATCCTCGGGCGTGATGATCAACGATCCCTGGAGCAGCTCCGACGGCAGCGGTCCGTCGACGTCGTTCGACACGACCTCCCCGCGAATCGCGGATTGCCTGAGGGCGGCCATGGGAGTCGCGAGGCCCGTGACTCGGCATGCAAGCGTCAGACCTTTTCGGAGAGGCTCCGTCCCCCAATCGATCACGACGCGCGCATACCGTCCGATGATCGACTCGTCCGCCATGACGATGGCCCATCTTCTCCGGGGACTATGAAACGCGAGCCTCTGATTCTCACCGTTGGGAAGGAGCCCTAAAGGGGTCAGCGTTGACGCATCTTCTGCTCTCGCTTGCGGCGGCGCATCCGCTTCTTGCGCCACTTCCAGCGCATCTTTCCGCGCTTCTTCCACGCACGCGACGAGCGTTTCATCGGGCTGACGGGCGCGCGTATTGGCCATCTTCTTAAGTAGTTTCTCGTCCCGATGAGCCGCGTTTCACGGGAGTGCATCCGCACGAAATCCGATCCTCTCCCGAGGAGGACGGCGCCTCCCGCGATGGGCGTTCCTCCGATGGGTTGATGTAGCCCGGTCCGGATGGCTCGGCGATCCCGATGTGGTCTCCTCCTCCCACGGTCCCGTCATCGGGCGGGCCCGGGCCGTTCGCCCTGCCCTCCCGCAAGCTCGGTTTTTTCGAACGCCTCCGCATTGGCTGGCAGCTCACGAAGGTTAGCCTCGGGATCCTCCGGAAGGAGAAAGGTCTCATCGTCCTGCCCTTCCTCTCGCTCCTCCTAACAGGCGCGGCCTGGCTCGTCTTCCTGATCTCGATCTTCTTCTTCACCGCGACTCCGACGAATCCATTCGGCTATTGGCTCTTCTACGTCGGCCTCGCGATCGTGTACTACGTCACGTTCTTCGTGTCGATCTACTTCAACGCGGCCGTCATGGGCGCCGCCATGATCCGATTGAACGGCGGAGACCCGACGATCTCGGACGGCCTGAAGGTCGCGAATCAGAACCTGAAGCGGATCGCGGGATGGGCGCTCGTGAGCGCGACCGTCGGACTAGTCCTCCGGGCCTTCGCCGAACGCTTTGGCGTCATCGGACGCATCGTCGCCGGGTTCGCAGGTGTCGCCTGGGGGATCGCCACCTATCTCGTCGTCCCTGTCCTGATCTTCGAGAGGATCGGACCGTGGGCGGCCGTCAAGCGGAGCGGCTCCCTTCTTCGGAAGACGTGGGGCGAGGCCGCGGGCGGGTATCTCACGCTCGGCGCGATCTTCGTCCTGCTCGCCCTGCCCGCGATCCTGTTCTTCATCGTGGGCGGCCTCGCCGGCGGCATCGTCGGCCTCATCGTAGGGGTCGCGATTGCAGCCGTCTATTGGCTGATCCTCGGGCTCCTCGGGGCGGCCGCACAAAGCATCCTCGTGACCGCGTTGTATCGGTACGCGACCACGGGCAAGCTCGGATTCGGGTTCCCGGAGAACGTGTTCGCGGCGGGCCGCCCGACCGCTCGATGATTGGATTGAACAGGTTCGGCTCGGTCCTCCCATCCGATGGACGGTCGCGTTAGGGCGTCGTCCAACCGGATTCTGCGAAAAATTGTCCCGTCGGCGAACGTAGGGTGAGGGAGAAGGACGTGCCGTCCGGGAGGGGCGCCAGATTGCCCGTGACCCAGAAGGAGTCGCCGGCGGACAGGAGGCTGTCGTTATTGACATCGAACCAGAAGACGCGGAGCGTGTGGCCACCGGCCACGGCCGCGGCGGACCCGTACGGCGCCGGCACCCCGAACTCCGGGCTGGCCGAGCCATTGGCTCGAAGGATGAGACGGAGACTCGACGGATCGAGCCGTGCGGAACTCGTGACCTGCAGGGTCGCGTTCCCACGGTTCATTTCCGCGGGACCTAACATGACCATCGGAGGGGGATTCGGGACGCGGATGAGGCCCGCCACCATCACGTAGAGGATCGCCCCCAGCGCTGAAACGATGAGAAACACGACGACGACCACGAGCACGATGAGGGCCGCAGGATTTTGTGCCTTCGGCGGTGGAGGCGGAAAGGGGGACGGATAGTACGGCGGACCGAACGGCGCCGGTCCCGGGAGCGCCATGGTCCTTCCATCTCCGTGCCGACTCAAGCCGATTGCGTCTCGTGACTAGCGAACGCGTAACGTCGTCGAGCAGGTCAACCTTGAATAAGGTTAACACGACGGACAAAAATCGTTAAGAGCAACACGGCCTTTCATTCCGATTCCAGGAGATTCGGATTCATGGCACGGGCTCTGTGGAGCGGCGCGATCGCCTTCGGCCTCGTGAACATCCCGGTCAAATTGTACGGGGCGACGGACAGCAAGGACCTGTCCTTCACGACGCTCCACGCGTCCTGCATGACCGCGTTGCGCCGGCCATACGTCTGCCCGAAGGACAACGTCCCGGTCGAATCGAAGGACATGGTGAAGGGATACGAGTACGCGAAGGGGCAGTACGTCATCCTGACGGACAAAGACTTTGACTCGGTCCCGCTCGAGGCGAGCAAAGCCCTGGAGGTCCAGGGCTTCGTGGAATCGGGGGACATCAGCCCGATCCTGCGGGAGCGGAACTATTTCCTGGGCCCGGAGGAGATCAGCCTGAAGCCCTTCGAGCTTTTCCGGCAGGCGCTCATGCGGACCGGCAAGGTCGCGATCGCACGGGCCGTCCTGTGGAAGAAAGAACAGCTCGTCTCGATCAGCCCGCTGAATGGGGGCCTCGTCCTCACGACGCTGATGTACCAGGACGAGCTGAAGGCCGCACCGGAGCCCCCGGCCACCCAACCCGTTGTGATTTCGGAAGCGGAGCTCGACTTGGCCCTGCAGCTGATCAACACCCTGACGATGGAGTTCGACCTGTCGCGGTTCCACGACCGTTACCGGGACGCGCTCATGCAGCTCATCCAGGCGAAGGTGGAGGGCAAGGAACTTCCGGCCGTCACAACGGTCGAGGCGAAGCCCACGCAAGACCTGATGGCGGCGTTGAAGGCAAGCCTCGCAGCCGCGAAGGCCGGCTGACCGGATGCCCTCGTTCGATCCCTACGCGCACCTGATCAAGCCGATGCTCGCCGAAAGTCGCGAGACGCCGTTCGATTCTACCGATCACATCTATGAGCTGAAATGGGACGGCACGCGGGCGATCTGTTTCCGACGCGACAAGCAGAGGTTCCAGAACCGCCGCATGACGTTCATCGAACAGCGGTATCCGGACCTCAAGGTGCGCACGAAGAAACCCGCGATCCTGGACGGCGAGATTGTCGTCATGTGGGACGGGCGTCCGAGCTTCGAGAAGCTGCAGGAGCGGGAACGGCCGGGGGGGAAGATCCACCAGGACTATCTCGTGAAGACCCTGCCGGCGACGTATGTGGCCTTCGACGTCCTGTACATCGGGACGGAGAACGTGATGGGCCAGACCCAAATGGAGCGGAAGGCCATCCTCCGCGAGGTCTTGGAGGAGGACGACCGGGTGGTCCTGAGCGACTACATCGAGGCCCGCGGGGTCGACTATTACAACGCGGTCATCGCACGCGGCCTCGAGGGTATCATCGCGAAACGCAAGGACGCCCGCTACATCCCCGGGAAACGGAGCAAGGACTGGATCAAGATCAAGAAGAAGACGACGCTCGATTGCGTGATCGCCGGCATCACGGCGGGAGAGGGCGAGCGCGAGGACACGTTCGGTTCTCTCATCCTCGGCGCCTACCACGAAGGATCCCTGTTCCACGTCGGGCGGGTCGGGACGGGCTTCTCCGAGGTCTTCCGCCGTTCCCTCTACCCTCGGCTCGTGACCCTACGCCAGGAAGAATGTCCGTTCCCCGAGGTGCCGGAGATCGACGCTCACGTGGCCTTTTGGACCCGCCCGGTCCTCGTGGCCGAGGTGCACTTCCTCGAGTTCTCCAAGGAACACCGCATGCGTGCCCCCTCGTTCTCGCGGATGCGCGAGGACAAGCGTCCGGAAGATTGCATTGTGACGTTCTAGGCGGTCTCTTCGCCATTGGAAGAACCCCGTTCTTACACGTCAATGGGAATCGCAATCCGCGGTGTTTTCTCCAGGAAATGCAGCGACCGCGATTTCGACTCCTTTAAAGGTCGCGGACGCGGTACGGCCCGCAATCAGGGGACCCCCATGGCGAAACTGCAGTTGACGGATGTCGAGATTTTTGTGAAAGACCTGAAGGCGACACGAGCGTTCTACACGCGGAAGATCGGCCTGAAGGTGCGATCGGCGATGCCGAAGTGGGGCTATCTGGCCCTCGGCGCGACGAAGGGCGGCGAGGATGCGGCCCTGACGCCGTGGCAGCCGGTCCCGGAGTGGGGCCAGGAGATGTACGAGTCCCGGTTGAAGATGATCGGCGGCGTCACGGGGATCGGCTTCATCACGAACGACCTGAAGCGGACGGTCGCGGACCTGAAGAAGAAGGGCGTGAAGACCGCGGTTGATGGCGAATCCGAGACGTTCGGGCGCTTCACGGACCCGGCCGGCAACGTCCTGTTCCTCGCACAGCCCGCGAAGCCGAAGGTCCGCCGGGCCGGAGTGTCGGCCCTCGGGTTCGTGACGGTCGCGTCGCGCGACTCGAAGAAGACGGGCGAATTCTTCCGCAAGACCCTCGGCATGCGCAAGCAGAGGGCGGAGAGCGACGAGGAGGGCTTCGATTCCTACCAGCTGTCGCCGAAGGCGACGGCGATCACGCCCTTCACGCCGAGGAAAGACATCTACGACAACCCCGCGGACTACGATGCGGACATGGCCCACATCGGCGAGGAGACGGGGATCGGCTTCACGACGAGCGACATCTATCGGCTGCAGGAGCAGCTCCTGGCGAAGGGCGTCCGATTCAAGGAGAAGGCGGAGGCCCAGGACTGGGGTGGCATCCGGGCGCGGTTCTTCGACCTGGACGACAACGTCTACTCTTTGGTCGAATACAAAGGCTGAGCGGAATCAAGGAAAGGAGGCGGACCCTGGGTCCGCCTTTCGTTCGGCCTATGGGTCCTTTGGAGGCGCCGGCGGGAAGCTCATGTCGAGAGGATCCGAATCCCGCGGTGGCGGAGGCGGCTGGGCCTGTCGCTCGGCGGAAGGCCTTCCGGCCTCTTTCTCATCTCGCTTCCGCCTCCCCCAGGCCATCCAGCCCAGCAGGATCACAGCGATCGTGAGGACCGCGACGATTCCGGCGAGGATCTCGATCCAACCGAGGAGCGGGCTCGACCGCACGGTCACCTGGAACCTCGAGGTCGCCGAATTTCCGGTCGCGTCCGTTACCGTCAACGTGGCCTGATAGACGCCGGGGTGGGCGTAGACATGGTTCGCGGTCGCCGTGCTTGCGGACGATCCATCGCCGAAGTCCCATGCGTATGAGATGACCCCGGCGTTGTCTGTCGACGCAGACCCGTCGAAGAAGAGCGACTGGCTCTCGTCCACGCTGCGGTCCCCGCCACCCAAGGGGACGGGGGCCTTCGTGTCTCGGACCGTGACGGTCGTCATGGAGGTCGCGCTGTTCCCCGAGTAGTCCCAGACGGTCAGGGCCGCGGTGTACGTGCCCGCATTCGCGTAGGTATGGCTGCCGGTCGATCCGGTGGATCCCGAACCGTCCCCGAAGTCCCAAGCATAGCTCGCGATTCCGAGGTTGTCCGTGGATGCGCTCGCGTTGAAAGCGATCGCAGTGCCCTGGTCTCCTGTCAGTCCAGCGCCTGGGCTTGAGACGGGGGCGACCACGTCGAGTACGGTCCCGTACACGTCCTGGCCGGAACCTCTCGTGTCGAACCAAGCCGCAAAGACGTCACCGGTGGAATCGATGCCGACAGTCGGCTGAAACTGACTTGCGGCGGAGGAATCGTCGTTCAGTTTCACATTCGCGGACCACGTCAGGCCGTCCAACGAAGTGGAGGCGTAGATGTCCAAGTTCGTCGAGCCTCCGGTTCTCATATCGGCCCAGGCGACGACGATCTTCCCGCCGTTCGCGGTCAGGGATGGTTGAAGCTGCCAAACCGGTCCGACGTCGTCATTCACCTTCACGTTCGCTCCGAAGGAGACGCCCCCGTTCGTCGACCGGGCGGCGTAGATGTCCGGGGCGGTAGTCCCGCTTCGGTAGTCGGTCCAGGCGACGTAGATGGCCCCCGCGCGATCGATGGCAAGTGTGGGTTCCTGCTGTGCGACGTTGCCGCTATCGTCGTTCACCCATGCGGTGCTTGGATAGATCCAACTGCCGCCGCGATTCGTTGATCGAGCGGCATAGATGTCCGTGCCCCTCCCAACGAGCCGAGCGTCCCTCCAGACCACGTGGACATCCCGGTTCGGGGCGACCGCGATTGCGGGAGACCCTTGTTCCGCGGCGCCAGCGTCGTTATTCACCCGAGAGCTTGGGTTGAAACTCAGGCCGCCGTCCGTGGAGTTGGCGTAGTAGATATCCGGGTTCCCGGCGGCCCGGGTGTCGGTCCAGACTGCATGGATGAGCATCGGATCGACCGGGTCGACCGCGATACGAACCTCCGTCTGGGCGTTCGTGGTGACGAGATTCACGAGGACGTTGGGCGAGAAGCTCTGACCTCCGTTCGTGGACCGGGAGAACCAGATGTCTTGGTTCCCGCTTCGACCGTCGACCCAAGCGATCGAGATGTTGTTCCCGCTGTCTAGGGCAAGAGACGGATTCGTTTGAGCGAATGCCGTCGCGTCATTGTTCACCCGAACCGGGGGAATCCAGGTCCGGCCGTTCGACGACTTCGTGAAGAAGACGTCTGTCCCCGTCGTAGGGCCGGCCCAACCGGCGAAGGCAAGGTATGCAACCCCGTCCGAACCGACGGCGATGGAAGGGTTCCCGGCCGTGTACGCGGGAGCCTGTGTGATCATCACGTTCGGTCCGAAGTGAGGTGTCGCGGGGGTGGCCCCGGCCCCCGGGTTGGAAACCCCGAGGATGGCGGATGCGAAGAGCGCCACCACCACCAGGAAGAGAAACGTTCGACGCACGGAACGAACACGAGATAGGGCCAGACGATTCATTTCCAGGCACTCCCGAGGCATTCCCGGTTCTCACACGGCTATTTAATCGAGACGAGACGATTTTCGAATTCGAAAACGACGAATCCGAGATCGGGACACCGTTCGGATGAGGACCTCATGTCCCAGCGACCCCTTCCGATACTTTGATTCGACAAAGGCACTTTTGCCCCTCTCCGAGGGGGAGTCTGGTGGAGAATCCGCGACCCGCGCGGGCCACAGGGTTGTCGGCCGAGCCAACCGCCGACGGTCCCGAGTCGCTGACGTTGGCGGAACGATTCATCGTCGCCTTCCGCCTACCCTATGGCCTCGGCTCCATCCTCGTCGGTTTCGGCTTGTTCGGGATCCTCAACACGGTCCTCTCGAAAGATGTGGAGACGGGGGATCTGCGGCAGGCCGTCGTGGCCGCGTTTTCGCTTCAGAATCTCGCCACAAGCGTCCTGTTCGCGTACTCGTTCTACGCGCCCCGCTACATGCGGACGAAGCTTCTGGAAGCCGGGCGGTCCCTCCCCGCCCTGATGCCGGAGAAGGAGGTGGGATTTCGCACGACGTTTCGAGGCGTCTCGTCCATTCGTCCTCAGGTCGCCACTTGGATCGTGTTCTTGGCGGCCCTCCTTCTTGCGCTCAACGTGGCCATCGTGTTCGGCGGTTCCTCGACCTTTCGGTTCAATACCAGCGGGCCTTTTTCGCTCCTGGAGTTCCTTGCGACGATCGTCGACATCGTGAGCCTGGCCGTGGTCACGCTGGCACTCTCCTCCGTCGTCTGGACCTATTGGAGCATTTCGAAGGGGATGCGGCGCTTCAGCGAGGCCCCGTTGGAACTCCGGCCGTACTACGAGGACCCGTTCCTCGGATTGAAGCCGGTCGGTTCGCTGGCGCTCTCCTTGGCGACCGTCTACTTCGGTTTCATCGCCCTCTTCCTCCTCGCCGTCCTAACATCGCCCTCCACGCCGACGGTCGGCGACCTCGTCGGCGTCGGAGGATTTCTTTTCGCCCTGATTTTCCTCGGCGTGCTCCTGTTCTTCGTGCCGCTCACGAAGTTGCATCGTCGCATGATGGCCGAGCAGAGGACCGCGAGGGCGGCACTGAATCCGCAGTTGCGGATGCTCTTCCAGGAATCGCCGAATCGCAGTTCGGATGATGTCGGACACGTCCTTCGGGTGGACCTGGTAGATCGCAAGGTCGCTGCCATGGCCCTCTGGCCCTACGACGTCGGAATCCTGGGACGGCTCTCGGTCATTGCCGTCTCCGTGACTGCCATTCTGATCTCGCGCATCCTCGCCCTGTTTTTCCACATCTGAGCCCGACGCTGTCTCCCAGATCGACGCGCCTTCCGTCGGGGCCGTAGTCTTAATGTTCCGTCGCAGCTGTGGCGGCGGGACTCGAATGGCCGGTGGAGACGTCGTCATCGAGAGCTTCGACTCCGAGGTGCTGAAAGGGAATCCGCTTAAGGATCCGACCCGGCGGGACGTGGCCATCTACCTCCCTCCGGAGTACGATCCACGGAAACGGTATCCCGCGGCTTATGGAATCGTTGGCTACACGGGAACCGGAAAATCGCTCTTCGGCGTCGATCCGCTCGGAGAGGACCTGAAGACGAAGTTGGATCGCCTCATCCGGACGGGGAAGATGGGGCCCATGATCGTCCCGATGGTCGACTGCTTCACTCGCGTGGGCGGCAACCAATACATCAATTCGACCGCGACGGGCCGGTACGACGACTACCTCCGCAAGGAGATCGTGCCGCTCGTCGAATCGAAGTACCGCGTTTCCCGGCGGGGGATTTGGGGCAAGTCCTCCGGAGGTTACGGCTCGATCGTCCAGGGGATGCTTCATCCGGATACCTGGTCGGCTCTCGCGGATCACTCGGGGGACGCCTTATTCGAGTTTTGCTACATCACGGATTTCCCGAAGGCTCTCGCGGCGTTTCGGGAGCACGACGGTCCCGCGAAATGGCTCCAATGGTTCTGGCGGCAGCCGAATCGCCGCCTGAGGGAAATGGAGCCCGTGTTGAACACGATCGGCATGGCCGCACACTATTCGCCGAATCCAAGGAGCAAGGAGCTCGGGATTGATTTCCCGTTCGACCTGGAGACCGGCGAATGGCGTCCCGAGGTGTGGGCCCGATGGCGGCGCTGGGATCCCGTGAACATGGTCGACCGGTACGCGTCCCGGCTGCAACGCCTGCGGCTCGTCTACATCGATTGCGGGACGAAGGACCAATACAACTTGATCTGGGGCGCTCGCGTGCTGCATAAGAAGCTCGGGGACCGGCACGTCAAGCATGTGTTCCAAGAGTTCGACGACACGCACTCCGACATCGACTATCGATATGACGTGAGCCTGCCGCTCCTTTCGAAGGCGCTCGGGTAGGCCTTCGACCGCCTCGTCGGGACCGTGCAGGAATGCTCGAACGCTGGACGGCTCATGCATGGAGCCGAATGGTTTTTAATGAAACAGGATGTTGAAGCCTCCGTGAGGGAGAATGGCGGGGCGGAACGTCGTCAGACTGCCTTGTCTCAGTAGCACGGACGCGAAGATGGCGCAGGATTCTCCATGGACCGGCCCCCGGGCCGTCGTCCCGTGGTCCGAACGGTGCGCGGGGGCGAGATGAGATGGCCCTCCCCGCCTCCGGGCAGAAGCCGAAAAGGGCCGCGGCGTTGAAGCACGTCGAACCGCCGGACCGCATCATCCTGGCCAAGCTCCAGAAGGACGACAAGATCAGCTTGGGCGACCTTGCTCGGATGACGGGGCTCGCCTCTTCGTCGGTCCATTACCGGATCAAGCGGCTCGAGGACGAAGGCGTGATCAAAGGCTACCGGGCCATCGTCGACCCGGTGAAACTCGGATTCGACATCCTCGCTGTGAGCTTCATCCGTTCGAAATACGACCCGCGGACGTACGAGCGGCTGGGCAAGGCGCTGTCTCGGATCCCAGGCGTCTGGGCCGTGTACTTCCTCATGGGCGACATGGACTACGTCGTCCTGATCCGCGCGAAGAATCGCTTGGACCTGAACCGCATCGTCTACAAATTGATCTCGATGAAGGACATCGAGCGGTCCGACACGCGGATGGTCATGGAGCGGATCAAGGAAGATATCGCGGTGCCGACGGATTAAGAACGGATCGAGTCCGCCCTCCTACGTCCTCCGATTCCCCCGGCCGCGACGAGAGCGCTTGTAATCTTCCTCCAAGGCCGAGGCAAATCTCCTCCATGCCCGCGTCGAGGAAGCTTCGTGCTCCGCCTTCGTGAGCTTCGCATCCGGTCCGTGGGGCCTCCGTTTCCATCGGAGGTCGAGTCGGGTTCGGCCTTCGGGGAGACCGGAGAGGACGTAGTCGGCCACCACGTCGCGATTGTTGCCGATGCCGTCCATGTGCCAGCGGTTCGGCGGGCGCAGAGAGACGACCGCCCTCGACCAATCCCAACCGTCCTTGGACTCGTCAAGATCTTCGAAAACGACGGCCCGCGGGGTTCGTTCGATAATCTTCCTCTGGTACGCTTCTTTTTCTAGGGCCGCGTCCCCCGGCGTGTAATCGGTGCACCACGCGAACACGAAATCGATTGGAGCTCGGAACGACACGCGGATGCGGTACTCTGGACCCGGCCACGTGGACCCTGCGTTGCGCGGTTTCATCGTCTCGCTCCCCGAGTGGACCATTCGTTCAAGAAGCTAGTGGTTCCACGGATCCGGCGTGGGTCGGGACGAATCCGAATGGGCGGATTCGTATTGAATCGGTCCGGACCGACAGGTAGCTAAGGTTCGGTCGGCGTCCGTTCCCCCTTGCGTCGGCGTCGGAGCAAAAGGACCGTGATCGCGATGGCCAAGGCGAGGACCAGAAGGAACAACGGGAGGCCCGCCAAGGGTCCGAAGGGGCTGAACGGGTTCGTGTCGATGGAGACGGACCGCGTCTGCGTCTCCTTGTTGCCAGCGACATCGGTCGCCCGAACGGCGAAGGTATGGACGCCATCCGCGAGGGCGAGAGTCACGTTCGTGGCGAAGCCTACCGTCTGGAAAGCCCCGCCGTCGACTTGGATCTCATATCCCGCGATGCCG
>Ga0209804_1001008_pt1 | contig 19339 bp, 18 predicted proteins | sample GraSoiAngelo_139_FD_185896 | JGI IMG/M metagenome (GOLD analysis project Ga0209804, IMG submission 185896) | Grasslands soil microbial communities from the Angelo Coastal Reserve, California, USA - 14_0929_12_20cm (SPAdes) (version 2) | ecosystem: Environmental > Terrestrial > Soil > Grasslands ... | reverse complement strand
GTCCATTATTCAACAAGACCTAGGACTCGTAGGGCTGCCAAGGCGCGGTCTCGCTGTTTTTTCGAGTACCAAGCCGGGGCATACTCCTCCAGCAAAGAAACCAGCTCGAGCAGAGCCTCTGTGGGCGTGGGGAGCCGCAGCGCCGCCCAATCCCTTTCGCGCTGTTTTTCCGCGTACCACATTGGTGCATACTCTTCTAGTAGCGAGTGCAGCTCCTTCAGGATCTTATGGGGGTTCACTGATCGTTTTTTTAGAGAAGCCTTGGCGGTGCCTGGCAATTTTTGGAAACTGCCAGAGGCGGTCCAATCCTGCGTCGGGTCGTATAGGTGCAGTCCCACCAAATAGGAATCTTGTGTAAGAGACCGATAATGAGCCACGCGAGCCCGCGAGTAGAGACTGCCACGAATCGATTGCAGCAAGAGTTGTTCGCTCGGCCGACAGAAACGCCTGCTTACGACTTGTGCGCCATGGCCACTGATGTCAACCGTATGGGTTATTTCAAGTCTGCCTCTCTCAGGATTCGAGAGACGCACCAGTATCCGCTTTGGAATACGGCTTTCGGTTCGGAGTGGAAAAGGTGCATTCGCCACGGTTTCCCACACCCTTTCAAGGTTCTTGGGGATGTCGGCTCAGGCGGTCCAACACGATGACGCAAATGTATCCTAGCGCATTACTATGCAAGTCAATAGTTCTTTCTACGTGCCCGGGAAGTTATGGCCATGGCGAGAAGGGCAGGAGGGTTGATTTCCCTGAGCGTATCCGGCATTTGATCCGTTTATCCCGCTCGCCGATGCCTTCCTAGATGGAAAAAAGGGGTTGCCGATTCCAATACAAACCCTACTTGACGCCGCACAATGCTCTTGACGTGGCTTAGGCTCATTGTTTACTTAGGAGCAGCACTGCTATCTTACTTTTGCTTCTGATCTGATTGTTTTTATTTTTTTGAGAGAGACCGTATGAGACTTATCCGACGCTTCCTTGGGACGCTCCTCTGGCTGTCGTTCGTATCTACCTCGTCAGCGCAGGATAGGAAGGCCGCAAACCCGGCTGCTGTGCCACCGAATCTCCTCGTTCTCGTCCACCAGGAAATCCAATCTGGAAAGACAAATGAACGCCAAAAATTAGTGGCCGCCGTTTCCCGCGCTTGCGATCGTTTGGATGCCCCTAGCTTCTGGATCGACCTGCAGTCGCTGACGGGCAATCGCGAGACGCTTACTTTCGACCTGTTTGATTCCTACGAACACTTGCAAGAGGCTAACTCCGGTTGGAGGCAGTTCTATGCCGCTCATTCTGACCTCGCCCAGACACAAGGACAAATCGATTCCCTGGTCAGCAGCGAACGCACCATCGTCGCCCTGCGCCGCGACGATTTGAGCGCGAGCGTGGAGAATATCGATCTTTCGGAGGCGCGCTTTATGCGGGTCATGGAGGTGCGCCTTTTCCCTGGGCATGAAAGCGACTTCGCCGAATCCATGAAGCTTCGGAGCGAAGCGCGCACGAACACCAAAGCGGAAGTTCCGTGGGTTGTCTACCAGGCGAAGCAAGGCGCGCCCTCTCCAACTTTTCTTGTTTTCTTGCCCCTTTCTGAGCTTAAGGAGATTGACGACCTGTTGTTGCAGAAAGAAGAGATCTTGGAAGAAAGTGAAGGAGAAGGCATTGCCGATCGCCTAAAGCAGATTGCCCGCGAAGCTTATGCAAGCTTTGAGAGTAATCTATATGTGGTGCATCCAGAGACGTCGCACGTGCCCAAAGAGTTTGCCGAGGGCGATCCGGATTTCTGGAGGCCCAGGACCGCGCCGGAACCAAAAGCAGAACCCAAACCCGACGCGAGCAATTCTAAGAAGAAGACCAACGTAAAACCGTTATTATAGATGTTTAACGGGGTGGTTTGGCGGATGTAGGCTTAAGGTTTGCAGAGACTAACCAACTACGGCGCAACAGCAACGCCGGGCGCCGTGGCCCAGGTTAACATCAGGCATCAAGACTTCGCATCAGCGTGGAGAATTCATTGGCTAGGACGGCCACATTCCGCCGGGGGATATACCGGAGCAAGAGGTTCCGGCGTTTGGCTCAGTGGTTCAATGCCTTGCCGCATCCTCCGCTAGCGATGGAAATCGCCCCGAACCGAATATCCTTGGTCCGGTGGTCGCGCGCAGGATCGTTGGAGGACTTTGCGGTTGAGCCGTTGCCCCTCGGTGCTCTCCTGCCTTCCGCCGTGGAAAGCAACTTGGCAGATTTGGCAGCGGTTCAATCGATTTTGGGGAAGGTATGCAAGCGGATGCATGTGCGGGAAGACGACAATGTTGCGATGCTTCTGCCTGATCCCGTGATTCGCGTGTTTGTCCAGCATTTCGAAGATTTTCCCCGTTCCTCCGAGGAAGCCATCCCCCTATTGCGGTGGAAGTTCAAGAAAAGCCTGCCGTTCGATGTTGATGAGATGCTAGTTTCCTACGTGCGCCAGGCGCCGCGAGAAAATGGCGTGAATGTTGTCGCTGCACTTGCGCGGCTCCCGATTGTCCGGGAATATGAGGAGGTTGCACGGGGCGCTAAGCTGCGCCCTGGCGTTGTTCTCAGTTCCTCCATCGCGGCTATGGCTTTGCTGGCGGATGGCCGGGCTACCCTAATGGTGCGCGTTGTTGGAAAGTCACTCACGACCGCTATCGTCCGCGGGGGCATTTTGTGCGGCTATCGCTGCACCGAGCTGCCGGTAAATGGTGGCGAACTGGCGCCCAGGACGCTTCTCGACGAAGTCTTTCCAGTTGCCGCTTATTACCAGGATCAGTGGCAGGAAGGAATCCAGTCCGTGGCCGTCGCGGGGATAGGCGACCGGTTGCCGGAATTCCTGCCTCTATTTGAGGAGGAATTTCATTGCCCTGTGCATTCTCTTTTAGGATCGGCGATCAGAAACGGGCGAGTCCCGGAACATGCACGCCCCTTGGCCCAACGTGAGCTTGAGGGGCTACTCGGTTGGATGTGGCACCGTGCATAAATCCCCGGCGATTTGCTCTTAGGGTAGGAAAATGATACTCAGCGTAAACCTGGCCACCACACCTCTGGAAACGCATCGTCGCTTCAGGGTCTTTTCCGCCGCCACGGGAGCGGTCGCAGGCGTGGTTTTCGCAGTGCTGGCTTGGCGTGTTTATTTCCTTCGCGAAGCCGAAACGGCATTGCGCTTGGAGAGCGCCAGTATTTCCAGGGAGCTGGATGTCCTGAGCGGCCAAAGAGAAGAACTCGATCATTTTTTCTTTGAACCGGAAAATGCCAAGCTTCACGACCGGGCATCATTTATTAATACCATCATCGATGCGAGAAGCTTTAACTGGACTAACATGTTCATGGACCTGGAAAAGATTTTGCCGCTCGGGGTCCATGTGATAAGCATCGAGCCAAAACAGGAGAACGGCCAGGCCAGCGTGAAGCTTACGATTGGGGCCGCCAGCGACGAGGCAAAGAGCAGGTTTCTGCAGGCCCTGGAACAATCCGGTGTGTTCTCTCGTCTCCAGTTGGTCAGTGTCCGCGCTCCAACCCAGCAGTCCAGTGGCGACCAAGTGGTCTTAGAGCTCACGGTGATCTATTCGAGAGCATGATGAAAATTGAATTTCCATTGCAGAAAAAGATAACTCTCGCAGCGCTGGCCATTTTGATTGGCGCGGACGCAACCTTGGCGTTTTTTGCGATGCAATCAACTAGAGGATTATCGCGGAACGAACTGACCGCACAGAAGGCTCAAATAAAAATTCTCAAAGCGGACATTCACCGTGCACAGGCCATTCGGCTGAGTATGCCGCAGACAAAAGCGGATTGTGAGCGATTCGAAAATTCCCTTTATCCCAGCAGCGCAGGCGACTCTGCCGTTACTAACGAACTGACAGAAGTTGCGAAGAATTCTGGGTTGCAGGTTGCGCTCACTTTCCACCACAAAGAAATCCCCGGCAGAAACCTGGTCCAACTGGAGCTGGATGCGACGGTTAACGGGAATTATAAAGCCGTCGTGCAGTTCCTGAACGGCTTGCAGCGATCCAAGAGCATTTACATCATTGATACGCTGGCCCTCGCGTCGGAACCGACGGGCCAGCAAGCCGCAGCGGGGGCCCTGCGGGTGGCGGTGCAATTGAGGTCCTACTTCAAAAATGCAGCCTGACCGGATGAAGAAGAAAAAAAACACCGAGATCGCCGTGCTCGCCGGTCTCATGCTGACGGGTCTGTCAATCTGGTATTACTATGCTCGTCCCCCGGCTCAGGCGGCTCGCGTTTCCTCAGTCGCTGCCAACTACAGGCCGATCAGGGTCGAAAACTTACAGATTCATTGGGAGCGTTTGGAGGAAACGCAGAACACCATGTACAAGCCCAGCCCTCGCGACATTTTTAGCCGCGAGTTGCCGCCTCCTCCGCCAAAACCTGTTCATGTGCCAGGGCCCGGGGATAGCGACTACGTTGCGCCGCCTCCCCCTCCGCCGCCTCCGCCGCCACAACTTCCTTTGAAGTATTTCGGCGAAGGGAAAGCCCAATCCGGGTCGGGCCGGCGCGCTTTCCTGACAGACGGTGACGCAGTTTACGTCGTCGGCGAGGGCGACACAGTTCTTGGCCGCTACCGCATCATCAGGATCAATCATTTGAGTGTTGAGTTCGAAGAAATTGCAAGCGGCCGTCACGGCACTGCTAAACTCGAGGATGAGGGCCCGCCCGTCTGAAATCGTCATACCCAACTTGGAATCGTCACCGCTGCTGTTAAAATCATTTTGATCGAGGAATCGAGGAGAAGATGCTGCTGGTTTTCTCGCTGCTGGTTGCTTCTACCTCTGTTTCCCAGGTTCCGTCGGGGGATCACGTGACCCGGCCTTGCGAAGCAATCACCGCCGAACCCACGGAAACGCGAAAAGCTAGGGGAGGGAAGAAGAAGGGGGACTCGAAGGAGAGCTTGCCACCAGCGCCAAAGTGTGTAGAAGCCCGCGTGTCAGCTCTGGATGTCCAAGAATACTTCCAAAAGTTTGTCCGCGTACAACAATGGTCCATCAAAGAGCAACAAGCAAGCGAGGAGACGTGGACATTCACAATTTTGCTGGATAAGGAGAAGCTAGCCGCATACACGAAGCCATTCGTGGATCAGCGCATCCACTTTCGCGGCGGAAAAGGACTGGTTCAGGTTCGGACGACCGAGAAAAACGAAGGCTACACCCAGGTCCTCATCAAAGCAACGTTCAATGGGTTTGGCGAGTCAGAGGATACGCTGGCGACCAGGCGTGACGTGTGGTCCTTGGAATCCAATGGAAATCTGGAAACCGAGTTGATTCATGCGATAGAGCTCCACGCGCAATCTTTACACTGAAAGCCCGCGCGATTGCCCAGCTTCAAAAAAGACGGACAAGGGCCGGCCTTCCTTTATTTTCTTCCCCATTTAAAGCACACGGGGCGATGCTCGTTAAACAAAGAGTACAGGAATGAAACGCCGACAACGAGGTTTCAGGCAGCTAGGTGAATCTCACCTGGTCAGGCGAAATTCAATCCGTACGTGAGCGGGGAAATCGACTGCCTGCCCATTGCGTTTCGCAGGTTTGAAGCGTATCTGTTTTGCTGCCTGGATCGCTGCTTCGTCGAGGCCGTGGCCGAGACCGCTTACAACGCGGGTCACTTGCACCTGGCCCGAGGCGAGGAAGACTACTTCCAGCACTACGTCGCCCTCCATTTTGAGAACGCGAGCCTCATTGGTATATGCCGGATTCGGCTCGTAAAGAATGGCCACCCCGCTGCTTGCGTTTCCTGCGGAAGGCGCGCCCATACCGGATCCATCCGATGCGACCGTGCCGCGCAGACCCTGAGCCCCTCCGGTCCCGTTGCCAGAGCCGGGGCCACCGGGCAGATTCGGGGAGCCGGCTTGGTTAATGTTTCCAGCCTTGTTCGGATTCCCCGGCCCCGGAACTCCGTTCGGATCGCCAAAGCCGCCTGTTTGCACCTTGTTCGCTGGCGCAGCCACTGTGGCTGGTGCCGGAGGGCCTGGATTGAGGTTGGCGGTCTTCACCTCTGGCCGCTTTGGCCCGCCGGAGGTCAAGACAATTTCCATGGGTTGAATAACCTGCTTGAGTTCCACAGGCTTCACTTCCACCGTGTGGGCCTTCCGCACCTCCGGTTTCAGAACCAGGAAGATGTGCGGCTGTCTGGGGTTCAATACCGGGGGCTCAACCTCTATTTGCTTGGGCTTAGGCACTTTTGGCTTAGGTTCCGGAGGTGGTGGAACTCTGGGCTTAACCTTCGGTGTCGGTGGAGGAGGGGGGGGCGGTGGAGTGGGGGGCGGCGGGTTAATGTAGGTGATCGGTTGCGCTAGCTCAACAACGTCAAATTTGAGGGCGGTCTGCATTTCCTGAGGGAAAATCATCGGGCTTAGCAGCAGGAATCCCAAGAACGCCAATTGTGCCACCGCACTCCAACCGATTCGGTTCCACCGCCACTTCGGCTCCGGTAAAAGCTCGAAACGGGCGGAGACTCTCCTTCTGACGACGGCATCCCTGCTGGTTTGCCGGGGGCTTCTGCGGTACTGGTTCAAGTCCAATCTCAACCGTGCTTCCCTGTCCAGGGGGACCGGATTTCTGCGGAAGGGGCCCAACTCGCCGCTGACCCGCGTTTCGCGCAGAACGGCGGCAGGACTTCTACGGTACTGGTTCGGATTACCGTTCAAGTGTCTTTCGACTGCCAAAGGAGTGGGTCTTGCACGGAGGGGGCTTCTCAAGTCACTGCTGGGACGCAATTCACGCGAAGGGGCGGCGAGGCTCTTGCGGTCGGAGTTCAACTCACCACTAGAACGCAATTCACGCGAAGGGTCGGCGGGGCTCTTGCGGTCGGAGTTCAATTCTCCCCCTAGGCGCTGCTTGAACGAACTTGTTTCGAGAACCGAATCAGGGATCTCGAATTCGCCCGGACGAGCGTAACGCCTACGAAGATCGTTGGATGCAGAATCCCCCATACGGGCAGGTTACGGCTCCAGATCTCCACTGTCATCTGTACAAAAGGTCAGTTTAAGAACAGGGCCATGGTTCGTAGGCGACGGTCTTACGGAACGTTCAGAGCTTGGCGATATCTTCCACCATCCGACCAGGCAGTCCCACCATATCTTGAAACTCGGAAAGGTCTCCGTCACTTTTCCCAGCCTTTGTGGATATTTCCTTGTCCCGTTTGGTCGCAGATCCGGCCGAATGACGAGAGACGGGAAATCCCCTGGTCTGAGTATGCCGTCGCGTAGAGAAGTTCTGCGGGCTGATTGTGCGGCGCTTTTTCCGCTGAAACGGACAGAATCGTTGTCGTCGCTGACCGTTCGTAACTGTAGTGCCACGTAGAGCCATAGCTGGTCGTAAAAACTACCCACCGCAGGAGTTGCTTCGCCAACGGCAGAAGCCTTCGTCAACTCGTTGCCTGCAACGTGCGCTGCTGCCGTGTTGAAAACGATCAGATAATTCCGCGCTCCCGGCATGAGCGAGTCCGAAAAACCTACTTCCAGAAAACCGCTTCTGATTCTTCTGTAGCAATTCAGCGCCCAATCCGGAATCGCAAGGAACAGCTTCTCTTTTTCCATGCTCCCCAAGGAAACATTCTTGACGCAGGTTGATACCTGCCCTTCCTTGAAGGCAGCATCTTCTTCTGCTGGGTAGGCCTGAGGCTGTGGCGGAGGATCGGCGGAAGTTGGACGTGGAATGGCAAATGATCCTACCGTCAAGGAAAGCTCTGGTTTGGAGGTCGGCGCATCGGCGGTCGCGCCAGACGCCGGGCTTGCCCCCACCTGTTCCTTTGGCGGCGTGTTGCGTCCTGGTGCGGGTATTTCCGTCGGCGAGGGACCTTGGACCGCGGGAACGCCGGGAGAGGCTGCCTGCGCGGTTGCTAAACTCGTTGCGACTTTCAACGCCGGTTCGCGGATTGGCTCGGCCGTTACAAGGCTCACTTCTTGTTGTTTCACCGTGTTTGGGTGCGCTTGCGGAACGGCAATCGCCTCGTCTCTAGCGATTTGCGGCGCCTTTGCAGGAGCCGATAAGGCCGTAGATTGAGGTGTTGCCGCTGTTTCTGATTTCTTGACCATGGCCGGTCTTGCTGCAGCAGCCGGGGATACCTGTGTCCTTCGATCGAGAGGGGACTTGGCGATTGCCGTTTGGATTCCAGCGCCAACAGCCTGCGTCTTCACCCGCTCGACTTCCTCACCGCGCTTCCTCTCTTCCAGGTTGCCTTTTTCGGGCGCGGTTGTTCGTTGTGCCCTCGCATCCTTCCGATACGCTCGCGCAATTTCCTCGGATTTCCAGCATTCTCGACTGTGCGGCAGTCTGAAAACTGCTGGCTCTGAGCATAAACCAGGGCGGGAGCTAGCGCAGCAAACGCGACAACAAGAAGTGCAAAATATTTCATGCTAGAGTTCTCCCCTCACAGATAGCGTCCGGTGCTAGCCTCTTGCCCGTCAACTGGCAGGAGGGCTAAAAGCTAACTGTTCTACGGATCAGGTTTTTTTCAACATGGGCATCTGGGAGAATGCTTGCCGGGAACCCGCTACATTGTGGTGGGCCTCCCGACGAGGGCCCGCCCACCAAGAGGACGTTTCGAGATGTACACCTGCGGGCAAGTGCTGCCAGGTGAGAGTTGGTTTGCGCATGTTATGGTTGTAGAACCCTGCGGGAAAGGGAAGGACCAAGGAGGCGTGTTGGCCAGGTGTGAGCAATTCGAAAGCCGGCCCTCACTTCAAGGCAGTCCTCTGATCGTTATCAGGGTGTCTCTTCTCTTTGCGGCATTGTTGTTTGCAGCTTCGCCTGCAAGATCCCAGATCTCACCCGGTCCGTTGTCGAAGGCCCATGAATCGCTCAGCGGCACGACCCAGTGCGCGAGCTGCCATCAGTTCGGAACCAGCACGCCGACGTTCAAATGTTTGGAATGCCACAAGGAAATTGCAGGCCGTCTCGCGGCCAAGCACGGATACCACTACCAGATACAAATGCGCAATCCGAACGGGAAAGATTGCGTTCGGTGTCACCTCGAGCACAACGGCGAGAATTTCAATCTCCTCCACTGGGAACCTTCCCAGAAACAATTTGATCATCGGCTCACCGGTTACAACCTCGAAGGAAAACACGCGCAAACTGCTTGCGAGAAGTGCCACTCGCCAATGTACATGGTTGGCCCCGAACGTTCCCTCATCAAGATGAAGGACCTCTCAAAATCTTTCTTCGGCCTGTCGCAGGATTGCGTCCCATGTCACAAAGATCCCCACAAAGGACAGCTAGGCAACAACTGCTTGCAATGCCACAATTTCACGGATTGGAAAGCCGCCAAACAATTCGATCATTCGAAGACCCGCTATCCCCTGACCGGTCAGCACATGCAGGTGGCCTGCGAAAAGTGCCACAAACCCGATCGGCCCGGCGGTCCCGCGCGCTACAAAGACATGAAGTTTTCTGCTTGCATCGACTGCCACGTCGATCCCCACAAGGGGTCGTTCAAGCAGCGTTGCGAGGATTGCCACACAACCGCAGGCTGGAAAAAACTCCTGCCTAAATTCGAATTCGACCATTCGAAAACCAAATACCCCCTGCTGGGCAAGCACGCGACCGTTTCTTGCACTCAGTGCCATTTGAATGGCGACTTCAAGAAACCTCTGCCATTCACCAATTGCGTCGACTGCCATAAGCCAGATCCACACAAAGGTCAATTTGCGGCCCGGCCCAAAAAGGGCGAATGCGCGGAATGCCACACCGTCGAGGGTTGGAAGCCCTCGCTGTTTGGCGTCAAAGAACATGCCACTTCAAAGTATCCGCTCGAAGGGAAGCACGCAAAAGTGGATTGCGACAAGTGTCATTTGCCCGCGGGAAAGGACACGATTTACAAGGTGAAGTTTGCAGCTTGCAGTGACTGCCATAAGGACCCCCATGACGGCCAGTTTGCGAAGCAGCCTTTCCAGAATCGCTGCGAGAGCTGCCATACGGTAGCGGATTTTCACCGCTCTCTGTTTACCATCGCCAAGCATAAGCAAAGCAAGTTCCCGCTGGCTGGCGCGCACGTCACCGTTAGCTGCGTGGAATGCCACAAAGTGGGAGCTGGCGGAAGAACGGACAAGATCATTCCGTTTTACTTTAAAGACATGACCTGCACTGCTTGTCACAATGACGTGCATCATGGGGAATTCAAGGACCGCATGGAGCGTCGCAGGCCGGATGGCACCCAGTTCGGCTGCGAAGCCTGCCATAACACCAGATCATGGGTTGACGTGGCCGGGTTTGACCATTCGAAAACCAAGTTCCCCTTGCTGGGCGTCCATCGCGCCGTCGCTTGCAACGCCTGCCACAAACCCCTTCCCGGCGAGAAGCAAATTCAATTCAAAGAGACTCCCATGGCTTGCGAGGCCTGCCACGTGGATGTTCATGGGAAGCAATTCGCCAAAGCCCAAAAGACGGAGTGCTCCACCTGCCACAATTCCCAGCGTTGGAAGCCCTCCACCTTCGATCACAGCAAAACGAAGTTTCCCCTGGAAGGCGGCCACAAGGGAGTCGCGTGTGACAAGTGCCATAGCCTGACCAAAGTAGTGGACGGCAAGCCGGTTCTTTTCTACAAGCCTACTCCGCTACAGTGCGAAGCTTGCCACGGCTCGGAGAAGAAGGGCTAGCCATAAGGGCCAACCTGTGGGCTCCCGGATAAAGCCGTAAGGGCGGCACGATACAGCTCTGTATCGTCCACTATGACGAGGAGCAAAGACAAACCCTGTCCAAGTCTTTTTATTAGCTCCCAATCATGGACGGATACTCTCCTTATCCCCGCAGAGGACGAGCATCGGGCGGCAAAGATAACTTTGTCGAGAGACGGGGGAGTTGCCGTCATAACCTGAAAATTCCTCTTCATCTCCGCGCTTGGGGCGGCTCGGGCCCAAACCGTGACGGCAAATCGTTTGACATCTCGGAACAAGGTGCTCTGCTCGAGACGGACTTGCCACTTCCAGTAGGGGCCTTACTCGATTTACGAATTAAACTGCCGGAAGAGATCACTGGACAGCCCACGACCGAATGGCGCTGTAAGAGCCGGGTCGTACACATCGCCCTGGCCTCTTCTGTAAGCTATCCGGTAAAGGTCGGAGTGCATTTCGATTGGTTGGATGTCTCGCGAAGATAGTATTGCAAACAGGAAACTCCTTTCTTTCCGAGGCAACTCGCCCGAATTACGAATGCCTACTCGACTCAACTCATAGTTTGTCGAAGCTGACCGCAGAAGATGTCTTCTGGGGCTCGGGGTGCGATTCTTTGCTCTGGCACAAATACCTTGTCAGGGAGCCAAGCTAGAATTCTCGATTGTCCAGTGGCGGTTATGCTTAACTCGCAGTGGCCTTTGACTTGCACGTCAAAACTCCCGCAAGAGGCTCGCCCCAGCGGACCTGATTGGTACCGGAAGTTACGGAGGCAGCGACAATATGAAGCGTCGGCGATTTGTACTGGCTTCGCTCCTAATCTTAGCGCTTGCCGCACCAGGTTATCCCGATGCGGCGAAAGATGCCTACAAGAAAGGGGTGCGGGCAGAGTCGCAGAAACAGTACGATGTGGCCTACGAATCCTTCAAGCAAGCGGCTACCCTGAAGCCGACCGACCCGCGGTATGAAATGGCCTACATGCGAGCACGGGCCTATGCCGCCGGGCAGCACGTTGCCAATGGCATGAAGCTCCGCAACGACAACAAATTGCAGGAAGCTCTGGCTGAGTTTCAGCGCGCGGCCGAGATTGACAGCACCAATTATGTCGCGGCTCAAGAGATGCGCCGCACCGAAGAGATGCTCAAGAAACCGTCCGAACACGGAGGCGCGGCTGCCGCCAGGGCGGAATCTGCTCTCGAAAAGTTGGTAGGGGAAGCGCAAGGTCCGGTGGAGCTCGAACCGTCTCCTAATGCACCGATCACTTTGCGCGTGACAAATACGGCAGACTATATTTACCGGACCATCGGCAAGTTGAGCGGAATTAACGTCCTTTTTGACCTGGACTACAAGGCGCAAAAGATAACCGTCGAACTGAACGAAGTCATGCCCCAGGAAGCATTGAAGATGGTGGCGCTCGAATCAAAGACTTTCTGGCGGCCTATCTCATCAACCGCCATTTTCGTGGCCGCGGAAGGCAAACGCAAAGATTTTGAGTCAAACGTTTTGAAAACCTTCTACCTTCACAATGCCTCGACACCGGCGGAGTTGCAAGACGTCGTGGGCACGTTGAAGGGACTACTCGAAATCAACCGAATTCAAGTTAATCCGACTCGAAGCTCCATTACTATGCGAGGCACGCCGGATCAATTGGTCCTGGCGGAAAAACTCATTTCCGATGCTGACAAGGCAAAGGCCGAAGTTGTTATCGACATCGCGGTAATGGAAGTTAACCGCGACCGGCTAAACACGTGGGGCACCGTCGTGCCAACGTCCACAACCATAACGCCGGTGACAAAGGGATCTACCAGCGGATCTGGAAGCAGCACGCCGATAGTTACGTTCGGTTCCCTGGTCGGCAGCAGTTTTGCCGTCCCCATTCCGGGCGCTCAGTTCTCTCTGCTCATGTCGGACAGCAATGCCAAAGTTTTGCAGAGGCCTCAGCTTCGGGCCCTGGACAACGAAAAGGCGACGCTCAAGATCGGGGACCGTATCCCCATAGCGACGGGCTCGTTCTCGGCGGGGATCGGCGGCGGAGGCATCAGTCCCCTCGTCAACACACAATTCCAATATATAGACGTCGGAGTAAATATCGACATAACTCCACACATTCATTCCGACCGTGAAGTCACTTTGAAAATGGGGTTGGAGGTTTCCTCCCTCGCAGGGGAGCAAAATCTAGGCGGAATCAGTCAGCCGAAGATCGGGCAGCGCCGGATCGAGCACGAAACACGTCTGCAAGATGGCGAGGTCAACCTCATCGCCGGGATCCTGCAGGATAGCGAAACAAAATCCTTGAGCGGTTATCCGTGGCTGACCAAAATACCCATCTTGAAGTATCTGTTTGGTCAGGAAGCCAAGGAACGGACGGAAAGTGAAATCGTTTTCGCAATTACGCCACACATTGTGCGAGCCGAGGAGATTACTGAGGAAAACCTGCGGATGATTGACGTGGGTACCAACAATGCTATTGGACTTCGCTACAAGGAGTCTAAGCCCGCTCAGCCAAAGCAGCCGCCCTCATCCCCCGCAAGTCCCTCTGCCACCCAAGGTCGGCGGCAACCCGGAACCCAGGGAAACGCGGTGCCAGTCCCCAAGGCCTCCGGGGGCTCCGGCCAGTAGCCGGTCACAAACCCGCGCCGGCGAAACAGATCACGCTACACTCAATCCCAAGGCTCAGGTTGCATTCCGATATCCCGGTTTCGAGTGCAAATCCTGTGAAAAGGAATTCCCGTTTGTGGAACTCCTTTCATATTCCGTGATTACAGTCACTTCCGCAGCATTTGTACATCACAAGGTTTACAGGGGCTTTGCCTTGGCAACGCATTTGGCCGCTTAGTTGCACCAGCTCTCGTTGCTCAGCGGGAAGCCCTTGGCACTGGTTCGATTCTGTAAGAGCTCCGGTCTGCTCTGGGTGGTCCGCAAATCACGGCTGGTCGAGCGTCAAGCTCAACCAGAAATAGCACGCACATTGAGGATGGCTAAAACATGCTTGGAGAGCAGCTTGGGGAATACGAGGGAGTAGCAGTACTCCCAGAAGTATCAGCTCTTAACGGTGAAAGTGAAGCTAGGCGCAAGGAGACCTTAGTCAGACATTCCCCATTATTTTCAGGTATCTCAGCGGCGGAATGTCGTGAACTACTATCCGCTGCCTGCGAAAAGCACTTCGCCCGCCGCCAGAGGATTTTCCTCGAAGGCGATCTCGTCCGGCAAGTCGTCTTGCTCACATCAGGCAGCGCGAAGGTCGTGCAATTTGGCCAGAGCGGCTCAGAGGTGATTCTCCGGCTCGCAGGGCCGGGAGAAGTGGTTGGGACGCTCAACTTGTCTCTGCAGGTCCGCCATGGCTCGACGGCCCAAGCACTGCGAGCTTCCACGGCATTGGTTTGGGATGCGGCGGTTTTTGAATCTTTTGCGCAGCGTTCAGCGCATCTGAGGCGCAACATTACGTCCATGATTAGCAAGGAACTGCACGAGCTCGAGGAGCGTTATTGTGAGATTTCTACAGAAAGAGTATCGGTGAGATTGAGTCATCAACTCGCTCGGTTGCTGAAGCAGATTGGCCTTCGCGTCGACGGGGGCGTGGAGATTAGACTTTCCCGCGAGGAGTTGGCGCAGCTGACTGGCACTACCTTATTTACAGTGAGTCGGCTGCTCTCTGATTGGAATCAACGAGGTATTGTTACCGCCCGACGAGAGGCCGTCTCGGTTCACAACCCCCAGGCCCTTTCGGAACTCGGTTAGGGCCATGTCCTCGGCCGTCCGACATTCCTACGTACTAGAGAGAACGAAGCTTTTCTCCCCCGTGGATTGTGCCATGGCGGAGGCCGCTTGAAGGAGACCTTTGCTCCTTCTTTGTCCAAGAGCAAAGAGTTCGAAGGGCTCGAGGGTATTATTTTGCCCAGCGTGAACCGAGAGAGTGGGATCATCTCAACCGATCGAGGATCCCTCATCTCGCAAAACACAATCGATTTCCACGGCTCTCGGTCGGCCAGGTTGTGGGAAAGAAAGGCACTGCACATGAATGGTCATCGTTGGATGTGCAGGCAGCTCATTGCTCTAGGTGGGATAGCGCTGGCCTTTGCCCCTATCAGTACGCTAGGGGAAACTCTTTCAAAACATCCCAAAGGGTGGACTGCCACTGGTGCTGAGAGAGTGCTGTCGCTCAATCTGTCATCGGAGCAGAGTTCAGGTGAGGGGCAGCAAGCGACGGCGCAGACTCAGCCACGTCTCAGCAACGGCACGGTTGCCGAACAGGCCCTGCCAAAACCTCCCCAGGTCACTTACGAAGATGGGCGACTTACGATTATTGCGGAGAACTCCTCGCTTTCCGATGTCATGAAGGCCCTGCGGGAGGCCTTGGGCGCCGATGTCGACCTTCCACCCAGTGTCGCCAGTCAACGTATCTGGGTCCGTCTTGGTCCCGGGCCCGCACGCTCTGTTCTGCGCGACTTGTTGGACGGCACAGAATTTAACTATGTGATTCAAGCCGAGGAAGACGACGCATTGGCAATCCGCAGCATCTCTTTAACTCCGCGGAGTAAGTCCGCCAATCCAGAGCAGAATCCAGGATTGCCGGAGAGAGCCGCCAATCGCAGAATTCCGCGCGGAGGGCCCGAGGCTAAGGATGCGGCAGGTTCTGAAGAGCCTGTGCCTCCAGAGTCAGTTGCTTCGACGGACTCTTCGCAAGCCTCGGCATCTGCGCCTCCCACGAACCAACTGGCGGCGAATTCGCCCGATGCGGCGAATTCGAGCGGCAGCGGAAACGGCTCACCCGAGACAGACCGGATGATTCAGCAGTTGCAGAGCATGTATGAACAGCGGAGGCAAATTCAGCTGCAGCAGAATCAAAAGCCTCCGGCACGAAATCAGTAGTAGACCTAGAACTTGCATAGCATTCAACCACGCGACGAGCAGCGAAGATTGTGAGCGAACATCTTTCGCACGGTAAAAGTGCCTTTTTCGTTCGCCTCTCGCTCTGCTTTTAGCGCCCGCCTGTTGGCCGAGGTTTTTCGCGGCCTGCAAACATCTTTGCCACGACGCTAGCTCCACCATTACCTTTCTCACCATTGACCCAGGCATTTCGCGGCCTTTTGATGCGAAGCAAAAAATGTAAATTTTTTTTTACGATTTTGCGGCGCAACAAAGAAGTCCTTGCAAGGCAACGTAAAGTGACAGCACCAGGATTAAAGGCTGCCCGGCTCTACGACTCTGTTTCTAGCAAACGCGCGACGTAGAGCAAGCCGGGTGGCCGCTTGTGACTGCAGCACAGGAGGTCAACCGTCGTGAGAAAGCTCTATCAGTTCTTGCTTCCCATACTTGTCTTGAGCCTTGCACCGGCGATCGCGAGCGCTCAGTCGTTCCGTGTGCAGTGTCCAACCAGCACGATCACTCATCCGGACACCACTTCGACCCAGTTAGTCAATAGTTCGGAGCCTGCCTACAACGGTCCGACGGCGTTTACCTCCGGGCCGCAGGGATATCTTGTGCCGACTACCGGGACCGTGAACGGCGCGATCAAATGCCAGCAGGTCTCGGGTGGTGACGGCTACGCGACGATGGCTAACGGCACCCAGACGTACATGTTCTCCTTCGGACCGCTGTCCGGACTCGCGGATATCGCGAATGGCCAGCCCGGCACGGAGTTTCCGAATGTCTTCAATACCGTGTATCCGGGAATTATTGCGCCCGGGGATCCAGCCACGACGGATGGGGCGAGCGACAGTGGCACAGCATATGTGCCGGGCAACGCTTTGCTGCCGGGAGCGGCTTTTACATATAACGGCGCCGTGGGTCTGACCCCGGACCTCGATGCGATTGCCAACGGAACTTGCACCGCTCCTTGTCTTGATGGTCACGTTGATCCCCGCCAGATCCTCGATGCCGGAGTGATGAACGGGAACATCCCGGCGCCGCTCGTTGCATTCGATGAGGACGACGAAATGTTCCTCACCCTTACCAACGTCGGCATGATCATGCGGCCGGACCTGTTCGAGCAGCACACCATTCACTTTCACGGGTATCCCAACGCTTCGTCAGTCTATGACGGCGTCCCGGACGCCTCGGTCGCCATCAACATCGGCGGCAGCTTCACCTATTACTACTTTGCGCCGGATGCCGGCACCTACTTCTGGCACTGTCACATCACGCCGCCAGAACACTTGCAGATGGGCATGGTCGGGCAACTGTATGTGCGCCCGCGGCAGGATCGGGTCACGTCCGGTACCAGCCTCTACACATCGCTTGGGCAACAGCAGAACGACTTGCGCACGGCCTGCCGGCGGCCCGGGGATAACGTGTTGTTACCGGCTATAACCGCACCGGCCGTAACAACAGCCCCCGACATTCTTTGTGCTAATCCGCTCCCGGCCATCAACACGCTCGTCAACCAAGGCACCGACAAGCTAGGTAACCCGCAAAAGTACGCGTATAACGACGGCGACGGCTCCACGGCTTATGACACCGAATACGCCCTCCAGATCCACGGCTTCGATCCCAATTTCCATTTTGTCGGCATGACGTTTAACCCGGAAGCTTTTGCAGATATGAAGGACAAGTTCTTCCTGTTGAGCGGCCGGAGCTATCCCGACACGGTCCAACCGGGTCCCATGGCCACGCAGTCGTCGGATGGCAGAGTGCACTACTCGCAGCCACTCCCCTCGATCATCAACATTCCGGCGGGCGGAAAAGCCCTCCTGCGCATTGCAGACCTGGATGTTTCTGAGTATCAGACATTGGCGACCCTGGGAGTCCCCATGCACGTCGTTGGCTTCAACGCCAAGCTGCTGCGGGATCAAGCGGGGAACAACCTCGAATATTACACCAACTCGATCACGCTGGGTGGTGGCGAGTCGCTGGATGTGATTCTGGACGCCAGCGATGCAGGTTGCGGGTCCACAGGCTGTGCGGCAACCCTTTATCCAGCGGGCAGCGTGTTCTATCTCTTCACCCCCAATCTCGACCACTTGTCCAACGACCAAGAAAATTTCGGTGGGCTCATGACCGAAGTTCATATCAATTAGGTAGGGAACGGCAATGAGGGCAACGAAAATGAAAAAAGCGATCTCGAAATCCAGTCTACTTCCGGTGGTGATGATGGCGCTGGCCGTGCTGTTCGCAGCTACAGCGCACGCTGCGGCGCCCGGCATCACCGGCCCGACCTTCAACTTGACGGCGCAAACTGCTTTCCTCAACCAGCCGGACGGGGCAGCGGTTTACTCGTGGGGGTACGGCTGTAATGGCGCGCCGGCCGGCTTTGCCCCGACGATGCCAAACCAGAATTGCCCCACGATGCAAGTTCCCGGCCCCACGCTGATCGTCACGGAAGGGGCGACGGTCACGGTCAATCTGTCGAATGGCCTGCCCCCTGCGGCCGGCAACACATCAATTCTCTTTCCCGGCTTTCAGGTGACAGGGTCGGGGACGGGCAGTGTACCCGGACTGCTGGCGCAGGAGGCGGTGCCTGGCGGCTCGGTGACTTACACGTTTACTGCCACAACGCCGGGCACTCACGCCTACTACAGCGGAACGCAAGGCGATCTGCAAATCGAGATGGGCCTGTACGGCGCAATTATTGTGATACCGGCCGGTGATCCCACCGGCTGCTCGCCCTCGCAGGTGAACCTTTCTAATGGAAACGTGAATGTGGAAGCCGCCCATGGAGAAACAGATTTCCGGCTGGCTCACTATGCCTACGACAACTGCAAGACTAACTACGACCGAGAGTACCTGTTTCAGTGGGCAGAAATGGACACCAATATTCACCGCCAGGCATTGGCGCAGGTGACAGCAAAGGCGGGCTGTGTGGCCGGGGCTTCAGGTTGCAGTCTCGAGGTTTCGACCGAACCCTACCACCCCGCTTACTTCCTGATTAATGGCCGCTCGATGCCTGACCTCATGGACGCCAACTTTGGGGCCGAATATCCGCATCAGCCCTACAACGCCAATCCCCATATGCATCCAGGCGAGCAGGTCTTGGTTCGCGCCATCGGCCAGGGCCGTTGGCAACACCCATTCCACGAGCACGGGAACCATGTGCGCATCCTGGGGCGCGACGGGAACTTGATTTTGGGCACGACGGCAGCGGGCACCCCCGATCCGAATAGCCTCGCCGGACTTTTGATGTTCAACACCGACACCACTCCGGGTCAGGCGTTTGAAGGGATCTTCTACTGGTCGGGCCGGGGTTTGAACTGGGATCCGTACGGTCACCACGCAGGCGCTGACGCTTTCGGTGACCCCCTTGCCGTGCAGCCCTGTGTTCCGGATGCCAATGGCTACTACACCGTGAACAGCAGTCCTGCGGCGCCGGCCTCCGCGATTAACTATTACGAGTGGTGCCAGGACCACAACAAGCCTCTGGAGGTTGCTCCTCTCGGTGATGTCGCAAGCGGTGGGCCAGCAACTCTGCCGAGTCCCAACATTTTCACGAATGGCGCTTGGTACGGAGGCACGCCCTATCTGGGTCCGGATGCAACCCTGCGCGCCTTCGCGCCCAACTGCGCCACACCCGTACCCGCGAACGCGAACGCGGGCTGCACTTCCCTCCAACCTTCCAACACGCAGGCCAACCCAGCTAACGAGCGCGGCTTCGCGTTCATGTGGCACTCCCACAACGAGCGCGAAATCACGACCAACAACGTTTTCCCCGGCGGAATGCTGATGATGATGCTGGTTGATTCCCGGGAATTTGTGATCGACGAGTCTATGTAA